>TARA_R110000868_G_scaffold408293_5_pt1 | contig 84274 bp, 74 predicted proteins | sample TARA_R110000868 | Tara Oceans TARA_R110000868 (sample SAMEA4397489) | marine metagenome | biome: Polar Biome; feature: [SRF] surface water layer (ENVO:00010504); material: water (ENVO:00002006), including particulate matter (ENVO:01000060) such as... | depth 5 m | reverse complement strand
AACTTTTTCTTTAAAATTTAGCAAGTAATTATCGGGACTTAGAGGAACCTATTTTATCGATTCTGGTTCCTCCCCTGGTTTTGCATAGCTAAATCGGTCCAAAACTTTAGGGAGAGAATACCCATCTAATCCATTGATGCTCACAGAGCCAGCTTCTTCAAGATTAAGCCAACCATCATCAGACTGAAGACCTTCATCTATATAAATATGTTGGATGGTCCCGATAATAAATAGGCATTCGTTTTCTTTAAGGAAATACTCATTCTGATATGCACACCCAATTTTAATAACGCTTTCTTTCACATAAGGAGCTTCAAATCCATCAAGGTACTCTTCAGTTAACCCTGTTCTTGAAAACTCAGAGACGCCAGAATCGTACTTGGCAGAGGTTTGATGGGCAGGTTTTATGATTTCGGAGTTCACATGGTTAACCGTAAATACCCCAGTTCTTCGAAGGTTTTCATAGGTATTTCGGGTTACCGTTCTTGGTCGAAGTACAAATCCCAATAAAGGAGGGTTACTCCCAAGATGCGTAACGGAGCTAAAAACAGCAAGATTTGTGATCCCATCGTTAGATTTAGTGCCAATTAGGTTTGCAGATTTATAACCAGTAACGGAGTTAATAAATTGAGCTCGGAACCTGGAAGGTAGATGATCAAGTTTTTTTCGAGAGTAGTGCTTCATAGTTGTTTATAAGAGTTGATTAGTTAAACGATAAGATCAGCTTCATAATTCTATTCACAAAAAATTGATAGTTAATTGCTGGATGTTCTTCATTCTTTAATCCACTCCTTTCTTCAAAAATCATTAACTTCGGCAGAATTTATTAGACTGACTCAAATCAAATACATGATTAAGAAAACACCTTTTCACGCAATCCATCAGGAAGCAGGTGGCAAATTAGTAGAGTTCGCAGGTTTTGACATGCCGGTTCAATACAAAGGGATTAAAATAGAGCATACCGCTGTTCGTGAAGCAGTGGGTGTATTTGATGTTTCGCATATGGGCGAATTTTTTGTGAGTGGTACCGAAGCATTGGAGTTAATTCAAAAAGTAACAGTTAATGATGTTTCAAAGTTAACGGCGGGAAAAGCACAGTATTCATGTATGTGCTACGAAGATGGCGGAATTGTAGATGATTTAATTGTATATAAATTGTTTGATGAGAACCAGTTTATTTTGGTTGTCAATGCATCAAATATTGAGAAAGATCTAGCTTGGATAAATGAAAACAATACCTTTGATGCTCAAGTACTTGATAACTCTCCAAATACAGCATTGCTGGCAGTTCAAGGCCCAAAATCTGTAGAAACTCTTCAAAAGATTACTGATTTAGATTTAAACTCAATTGGATTCTATAGTTTTAAGATGGGTTCACTTGCCGGAATGGAAGAGGTTGTATTTTCAGCAACAGGATATACTGGAGAAAAAGGGTTTGAACTATATTTCGACAAGAATTCAGTTGATCCAAAAGCGGTTTGGGATGCTATTTTTAAGGCAGGAGAAGAATTTGGGATAGAACCTTGTGGACTTGGTGCTCGCGATACCTTACGTTTAGAGATGGGATATGCATTGTATGGCAACGATATCACCAACAAAACACACCCGCTAGAAGCGCGATTAGGATGGATTACTAAGTTTGATAAAGGTGATTTTATTGGTAAATATGCACTTCTTAAAAAGAAAGAAGAAGGAATTGGAAGACAGCTAGTTGGTTTTGAGTTAGATGATGAGCGATCAATTCCGAGACATGGGTACGAGATTATGAATGAACACGGGGATACAATTGGTGAAGTAACAAGTGGAACAATGTCCATTACTTTAGGTAAAGGAATAGGGATGGGATATGTAGAAAAAGCATATGCTACCGAAGGTTCTACTATTCAAATCGCTATTCGCAAAAGAACTGCGGTGGCAAAAGTTACAAAACCACCATTTATAAAAAAGTAAGAGAGAAACTATGCCAGACCTAAGTTATATAGACGTATTTTTTTCGGTGCAGACTTTTCAAGAAGAAGAGTTAAGGGGGAAAAGTGCAGTAATTATCGATGTCCTTCGCGCCTCGTCATCGATAGTGACCGCTATTAATAGCGGAGCAAAAAAGATTATTCCTGTAGAAGATATGAGCGACGCAATGAAAATTGCGCGTACTATGGATCAAAATGATTATTTGTTATGTGGAGAAAAAGACGGTATAAAAATTGATGGGTATCATTTGGGAAACTCCCCACTTGAGTATACCAAAGAAGCCGTGGGTAACAAGACGCTAATAATGAATACCACAAACGGAACAAAAGCGATTAAAAAAGCAAGTTTGGCAAACCGAATTTATATTGGTTCGTTTCTAAATCAACAAAGTATTTTGAATGCCTTAGCAGAACACGACGATGAAGTGGTATTAATTTGTTCTGGCTGGCGAGGAAGGTTAGCTTTGGAAGACACTATGTTTGCAGGCTCATTGATTCATAAATTATGTAATGGAAACCTCCCTGAAGCTACTAAAGATGGGGCAAAGGTTGCATTTGGTTTGTTCGAAAAATTTGGGAATGATTTAGAAGAAACTATCAAAAAAAGCGACCATGCCTATAGGCTGAGAAATCTGGTAGACGAAGATGACGTTTCATTTTGCTGTAAAGTAGATGAGTTTGATGTTCTACCGGGAATGAAAGACGGAATTATCACAAATTTAAATGGCTAAAAAGAAACTTAATACATCAGGAGCACCTAAAGGACTAGATTCAGCTCGTAAAGTTGAGATTGTAGGGATTATTGTGATCGCTATAGCTGTTCTGCTAGGGTTAAGTATCCTTTCTTATACACCTGAAGATTATCAATATGCTAGAAGTTTAAATTTTACAGATCTTTTTAATCCCGATGCTAATTCACGGTTAGTACAAAACTGGCTGGGCCCAGTTGGAGCCTATATCTCCCATTTTTTGGTGTATACATTGTTTGGCTACACAAGTATTATTCTTGCATTAATAGTAGGATATAATGGGTGGCATGTGCTACGTCACCGTTCGTTTAAAGAAAATGGTTGGCTTAATATTTTAACCGTTTGGGGAATGGTACTCCTTTCTACCTTCATTGGTTGGCTAAATCAAAACGCCGATTTTCCTGAAGACTCGGTATGGAGTGGAGGCGCAGGAGTAGCAATTTCTCGGATTCTACAGAACATAACCGGAATCGGCTCCATATTTATTCTTTCTGTTCTTGTATTGGTCACCCTTCTTCTATTATGGGATCGTGATCTCCAAAAAACGATCGATAATGTGAAAATTTGGTGGGATGGAGTACGTGAGAAAATGGAAGAATCTCGAATAGCCAGAGAAGAAAAGAAAGCACAAAAAATTGCAGAACAAGAAGAGCGAATCGCTACTAAAAAAGCGGAAATCGAGTTAAAGAAAGAAGAAAAAGAAGCTCAAAAAGCTGAGAAAGAACGAAAAGCTGCTATCAAAAAAGTACAGATTGCGGAAGCAAAAACTAGAGATGAAGCCGTTACTGTTAAGCCAAGTATCGACGAAATTGTAGAGAAGTCGGATGAAGAAGACCGTAAGCGTATAGAAGAAGCAAAAGCAGAAGTTAAAACAATAGATAATCGTCAAAGAGCAGTGATTGAAAAAGCTGAGCCTCATGTAGAAGAAGATTCCGATGACGATGATGTGGAAGTAGCGATTTACAAAGGTGAAGGAGACGAAGAAGCGGGCGAAAAAGATCTGGACAAAATTAATGCCGATAAAGCAAAAGAAGTCCCAGTAATAAGGTACAAATTCCCAACCATCGACTTACTTACAACTCCACCTAACGAAGGAAATGAAGTTGACCTAGAAGAGATCAAAGAAAACAAACGGATTATTCTAGACAAGCTAAAGCGCCATAAAATCGAAATTGTGGCAATAAACGCAATTGTAGGACCAACCGTTACTCTCTATGAATTAGAACCAGCGCCCGATGTTAAAATCAGTAAGATTGAGAGTTATTCCAATGACTTGAAAATGGCTACCGCATCAAAAGGACTAAGGATGCTTACGCCAATTCCGGGTAAATCGGCCGTGGGAATTGAAGTGCCGAATACAACTCGCGAAACGGTGTACATTAAGCAGGTAATAAATACCAAGAAATTCGTTGAAACGGATATGGTGCTTCCGGTAGCATTTGGTAAAACCATCGAGAACGAAGTGTTTATGATGGATTTAACAAAAATGCCGCATTTATTGGTTGCTGGGGCAACAGGTTCAGGTAAATCGGTGGGTATCAATACCATTATTACATGCCTGCTTTATAAGTGCCACCCAGATAATTTAAAGTTTGTGATGATTGATCCCAAAAAGATCGAATTATCGCTCTATCGAAATATCCAGAATCACTTTTTGGCGATGTTGCCCGATGCAGATGAACCGATTATCACAGATACAACTAAAGCGCTTGAAACGCTCAACAGTGTTTGTAAAGAGATGGACGACCGTTACGATCTCCTCAAAATGGGAATGGTTCGAGATATTAAAGCATACAACGTGAAATTTAAAGATGGCGAATTAGAAGACGAATTAGGTCACCGACATCTTCCATATATTGTAGTAATTATAGATGAGCTTGCTGATTTAATGATGACCGCTGGTAAGCAAATCGAAGAGCCGATTGCCCGTATTGCACAACTTGCTCGTGCTGTTGGAATTCACATGGTAGTTGCAACTCAACGCCCATCAGTAAATGTAATTACAGGAACTATTAAAGCAAATTTCCCAGCGAGAATTGCCTATCAAGTAGCATCAAAAGTCGATTCAAGAACAATTCTTGATGTTGGTGGTGCTGATCAATTGGTTGGTATGGGTGATATGTTATTTACCAATGGAGCAGGGATGACTAGAATTCAAAATGCCTTTGTTTCTACAGAAGAAGTTGAACGAATTAATGCTTTTATAGGGGAACAAGCCGGCTATAAAGAACCTTTCCATCTTCCAATAATAAAAGAAGACAATTCCGGTATTCCAGATCCGTTAGAAGACATAGATGACATGTTTGAAACCGCAGCAAAAGTGGTAATTCTTCATCAACAAGGGTCGGTATCTCTTCTTCAGCGAAAGCTAAAAATTGGGTATAACCGAGCAGGACGAATCATAGATCAATTATTTAATGCAGGGATTGTTGGACCATATCAGGGTAGTACCGCACGCGACGTTCTTGTCCAAGAAGAAGAAGAACTACAGGAGATATTAGATGGACTTAAAGATCTCGACTAAATATTTTATTGCAGTATTCACTTTGGGGATTATAATCTCTCTTCAAAATGTACAAGCTCAAAGTCCCGCTTTTGTAGAATTAAAAACACGCTTTGACGAAAGCGCAGTATTTCGTGCGGAATTCAATCACACTTATACCGATGCTTATACCGAAGAAAGCACAACCTCTGAAGGATTAATTTGGATAGATCAGGTTGGGTATAAACTAGAAAGTGATGATAAAATCATTGTGGTAGATGGAGAAATTTCTAGAGTGTATGAAGGACTCAGAAACCGGTTAATTATAAGTGAATACGATCCTGAAGAGGATGATTTTGCTCCATCCAGAATGCTAAGTGGCATTAATGAAACGTATACTTCTTCAGAGAAAAAACTTTCAAATGGAAATACACTTATTACTCTGGAAACGGACGATGATTTTGCCACTTTCCTAAAAGTAGAAATTGAAGTAAATGGAGTTCTTGAACCAATTAAAATTACCGCATACGATTTTGCCGACAACCTGATTGTTACCACTTTTAGCAATGGAAAGTTCGAAAGTTTAACTGACCAAACATTTAATCTAAATTATCCTGAAGATGCAGAGATAGTTGATATGAGGTATTAATTCAGGATGAACAAGTATTTAAAAATTTTACTCAGTGTTGCCATAGCAGCACTTTTTTTGTGGTTAGCATTTAGAAACGTAGAATTTTCAGAAATTTTAGAAGCATCTCGTGATATGAGTTGGGGATGGCTTTTCCCTTTTGCCATTTCGTTAGTTGCCGCTCATTATATTCGTGCTGAGCGCTGGCGAATGTTATTTAATGATGGCGGTGTTGTCCCACATCGATTCACGTTGTTTACTGGAGTGATGTTTGGTTACTTAACCAATATCCCCTTTCCTCGTCTTGGAGAAATAACCCGACCAGTCTACGTTGCTCGAACAGTAGGTGAAAGCAATTCTAAAATCATTGGAACCATTGTTCTTGAACGCATTGTGGATTTAGTAAGCATGCTGATGATTATGACCTTTGTTGGTTTTTTCATGATTTCAGATGCAGAAATTCTATCCCGTCTATTTAAAATTGATTTTACAGATTCTGAAGTAGTAGAGTCATTTATTTCATCAATAGTTAACTATGGAATATTCGCACTTGTTTTCGGTGTTGCGATATTCTTTTTAATTAGAAAGTTAAGCGAAGGAGAAGGGAAACTAGCTGTCTTTATTGCTAAGGTTAGAGTTACAGCAAAGAGCTTTTTTCAAGGAATACTTGCAATTCGTAAGCTTAAAAACTGGCCGCTATTCATTATTTATACTGCGTTAATTTGGTTGATTTATATTTTGATGATATACATACCTTTTTGGATGTTTGATCTGCAAATCACATACGATCTTTCTTTTGCAGACGCAGTTGTTCTAACCATGGTTTCTGCGGTAGGTATTTCCATCCCAACACCAGGTGGCGTTGGTAGTTATCACTATTTGATTACCTATAGTTTATTTGTGCTATTTGCAGTACCAGAAGCAACCGGATTGGCTTTTGCAACGATTACTCATGCCGCAACATTATTGCTTGTAATTATTATCGCCCCGATATGTTTAGCGATAGATAAGTTTTTGGTTTTGAAAAGCGAAGGCAAAAACTAGGGCTTCATCTTGAGGGTGAAAACCTATTTTGCAGCTACATAATCAGCAGAAGGGTAGTCATTAAGACACACTTTAAATCTTGTTTATTCTCGTTCCATAGCTCCCCCCCCGACGATCTTTCAAGTTTGTAACTTGAAAGGTATCAATTAGGAAGTCTCCAGACTTCCATTCGCCACGGTTACCCATGCGGTTACTTTATTGTTAGTACTATTAATTGCACCAATCTGTTTAGCAATTGATAAGTTTGTAGTGTTGAAGAGAGAGGCGAAAGTTTAGGAACATCCCTCCACACTTCGAGTACATCTTTTTCGTTGGGTAAGGGCTTAAACCTTGCTTCAAAATTTAGTACCTTCAGCAAACCCGTTTTTATAATGACGTTCCGACAAACCACACTTATTCTATTTACGCTTTTATTAGGTGTTGAGACTCAAGCTCAAACCACAGGAGGAAATCCTCAAAACTCTCTATTGCCTGAAATTAATCCACAGGATATTGAGATCAGAAGTGAGTTCAGAGCTCGTTTTCCAGGTCTACGTCGCCAGCCTATTTTGGGCTTTAATCCAAAACCAAGAGTATTCAGAGTAGACCCAAACAGAATGCCGTTTATGGAGTCGCGTGATGATGCCGTTGCAAGTATCTCAATTACACAGTTAGATCGACCAGAACCTCCTCAACGATCAATTCTTAGAACGCCCGACCGAACTACTGGATGGGTTAAAGCTGGGATTGGGAATTTTATCACTCCCGAAGTAGAAGGGTATTTTTATCGTGGATTGAATCAAAAGTCAGCGGTTTCTGGGAATATAAATTATCGCTCAACAGATGGTCACCTAGACAATCGAGAAAGTAGTTTCCGCTATTTTGATGGAGACGTACAGTACAACACAAAGCCAAATGAAAAACTAAATATAGCAGTTGGCGCGGGTTTTCTAAGTGATTTCAATCGAATGTTTGACCTTGCAAACACTCAACAGGTATTAATTGGAGAAACAGCTAAAAAAGAATATCTAGGTTTTGGTGGGGATGTCACCATCACCAAAACAGAAAATGCTTTGGAAGGCTGGGAATTCACCTTTAAAGGAAATGCACTGGATGTAGATGTGCTTGCAGGAAATTCGACTCTAAATGGCGAGCTAAAAGAACAAGTAATAGATACAGAGTTTTCGAAGTATTGGGCTGGAAGTAGATTATATGAAACCTTTCATGTAAATGGATCGGTTTCTTTTGGCAATTACTTATTTACGTCGTTAGGGAATTCTCAGCAATGGGTTAATACCCGCGCCTCGGTTGAGTATAGAAAGTTACTCGATTTTAGTGCTCATATTACTGCAAACGCAGGTCTTGCATATGTTTCGGATGGCTTTTCAAATAGAATTTATTTTACTCCCGAACTAAAGCTTCGATATAATTTAAAAGATGCTATTGTAATTACGGGTCGTGCTTTTGGTGCGCCAGATATAAAGTCAGCACTTGATCACCATCAAACTAATCGATTCTTAGATCATCAAACAGCGTTAAAGCATAGCTACACTTCCGGGGTATATGGGGAAATTGCTTTTCAAGGAATTGAAGGGAATCGAATTTTTGGGGGAATTAGCTACGAGCTAACGAAAGATTATGCGTACTATCAGCGATCAAATCAAAATGTAGGAGCAGCGCAAACGTTTGGTTTTTACGAGGTTAATTTTGCTAAAGCGACCGTATTCGAACTTTTTGGTGGGATAACGCAGCAATTGGTTCCCGAAAAATTTTGGTTTGATGCCCGTTTTTATGCCCGAAGACCTAAACTCGCAAATGCGGGAGATATTCCATTTGAAGAACGTTTAGGTGTGAATGGTTCCTTTTCTTACAAGCCAATTTCAAAGCTAAAAGTAACGAGTTGGGCTGAGTTCATCGACAAAAGAAAAGCACCTTCAGCAACCGAAGATTTAAAGGCATTTGTGCTTATAAATGCTGGTGTTGAATACCAATTTAGCAGGAGATTTGGTGTTTATGCAAAAGTGTTGAATATTTTGGGACAAAAATACGAAATTTGGGAAGGTTATCGGGAAAGACCACTTCAAGCCTTCGGAGGTTTAACGTTAAAATTCTAGATTATGACTAAAGATTTATTAAAGGCTTTTGGGATAGTAATTCGTGATCAAATTATCATGAAAAACTCTGTTGAAATAACAGGGTTGGGTACTTTTAAAGCAGTTCATCACAATCAAAAACAAGAGAAAAAAGCTGATGGTAGATCAGTGATGAAACCTCCCAGAGATACTATTGAATTTATAGCTGAGCAAAAGGGGTAATCATGCACATAGATCATAATCAACTTTTAGAACTTCTCGTTGACACATCAGGAATTGAACCTGAAAAGGCAGAGCAACAGGTTTCAGAACTTGTTGAAGAAATTAAACATGCGCTCGCTGATGGTGAGGCATATGAAATAGAAGGCTTTGGAATATTTAGCAGTATAGGCAATCGAACGTTATTTATACCTTCTAAAGAGTTAGAAACTGAAATCAATTTTAAGTATGTGGGCATGGAGCCCATTGAATTAGAAGAAGATCAGGTTGCTAAAGAGGAGGAGTCTGAGCTAGATGAAGATCCATTTGCAGATTTACAAGAAATGGATGCAGACCCAGTGTCCAAGAGAAACCCTTTTGAAGGATTGGTTGACGATTTTGAAGAAAGTAGCTCAGATGATGAAGAAGCTGAGGAAGATTTAATTTTTGGTGTTGAAGCAACAAGAAAGCTTGAAGAAGAAGAATTTAAGCCCGGTCCTGAAGAATGGGGAATTGAAGCCCATAAAGAAGGCGACAAAGGTGCAAACAAACTTCTTTCAAGCTTGATGGGAGAAGATTATACCGAGCCAGAGGAAGAAGAAACGCCTTTCGATGATATTTTTGGTGAAGAAGATGAGGAGGATGAATCATCAACAGAAGAGTCGGTTGGTGGGCTAGATGCAGAACTTTCAAATTTAATGTCGGATGAAGTAACAACTTTGTCTACTGATGAAATTGAAGCGGGAATCACAGACGACGATTTTACCGATATTTTTGGAGAAGAGACTGATGATGAAGCAGGCGAGTTGGAAGAAGAATCTGAGTTAGATACTTCGGAGGAAGAATTAATAGAAGAAACAGAAACCTTAGATGAAGCTTTAGATGAGCTAATTTCTGAAACAGAGGAAGAAGAACCAATAAAGACTTCTGTAGAAGAAATAGATATGGATGATTTTGATGATCCTTTTTTAGACCTTGAAGAAGAGCTTTCAGAAGAGAGTGAAGAAGAATTAGAAGATGTTGTTCCTGTAATTACCAATATTTCTTCAGGTATCGAGCCAACAAAAAAAGAAGAACCTAAACCAAAGAAAGAAAAACCAGAAAAGAAGAAAAAAGATGCTCAACCAGCTCCTGTTTGGCTTTGGATAGTTTTAGGACTTGTTTTGGTGACAGGTACCACCCTAGGATTAGGATATTTTAGTATAATCAATATTCCAGGAATTACCCCCCAAGTTGCTACTACAGTAACATCAATAACACCTCCGCCGGTTACACCACCAGTTGATGAGCAAATATCAGAAGAACAACCCGATGTAACCCAGCAGGAAGAAGAAGTTTCAACCGCTCAAACACCAACACCACCCGTTCTGGAACAAGAAACGGAAATTGAAGTACCAACATCGAAAACAGCAATACCAGTTCCAGCAGATCAAAATAAATATGGTATGATGGGAGTTGTTAATGAGTCGGCGAATGATGGATACACAATTGTACTTTACTCATTAAGTGTTCAATCAAATGCAGTTGCTAAACAGCAAGAATTAACTGCAGAAGGATATCGAACATTAGTAATGCCTATTGCTTCAGAGCAATATGGCACCCTGTGGAGGGTGAGTATTGGGCAATTTGCAAGTCTTACTAATGCAGCAATTGCATCTGAAAGCATGGATTCCAAATTCAAACAAAGTTATTTTATAAAAAGAATTACAAACTAAACATCTACATGAACATTGCTCTTTTTTTATTGCAAGATACCTCTGCAGTAGCAGACTCACTTTCCTTAGCATTACAATCCGATCAAATTTCTTTTTTTGATTTGATGGTAGAAGGCGGAGTGTTAATGATTCCAATCTTAGTTCTATTTTTAATTTCGATATATGTGATCGCAGAACGATGGAGTGCACTATCGCGATCTACTACCGATACAACTCGTTTTCTAGGTTCTATTGAGGGAATGTTAAAATCGGGAAAACAAACAGACGCGATTGCGTACTGTGAAGATTTCGACAAACCTCTTGCAAGAATTATTAAGGCTGGAATTAAACGACTAGGTCGCCCAATCCGAGACATTGAAGATGCGATTGATAACGCTGGGAAAAAGGAAATTTTCTTTCTAGAAAAACATATGAATTGGCTGGCTACCATTGCCGGTGTCGCTCCTCTTATTGGTTTTACAGGAACTGTTACTGGAATGATTGAGGCCTTTATGGACATCCAATCACTTCAAGGGAATGTGAATCCTAGTGCTCTTGCAGGAGGTATTTGGGAAGCATTAATTACCACCGCTGCCGGTCTTATTGTAGGTTTAATAGCCTTCGGTTTCTATAATTTTTTATTGGGTAAAATCAACCGCTCTATTTTTGAACTTGAAAATGCCTCGGCAGATTTTATAGACCTTCTTCAATCTCCTGCACCTAAAAAACAGGCATAATTATGGCTCGTGATTTTAGAAGAGGAGATAAACGTTTAGAACCAATGTCGCTGTTTTCACAGTCGTCATTAACAGACATTGTGTTATTGCTATTGATTTTCTTCCTGCTTACTTCTTCATTTGTGACCAATTTTGGAATTAAAGTGAATATCCCAAAAGCAGAAAGTGGAACCGTTGCTGATAACCAATATATTTCTGTAGCAATCACAAAAGAGGGTCAATTTTATGTGGAGGGAGAATTAACAGCGGTTGGTTCTTTGGCCGGCGCAATTCGTGAAGCAAGAAATACTAAACCAGAAGGTACTATCGTATTAAGAGCAGATAAAGATGCTACTGTAGACGATGCTGTAAGAGTATTGAATATCGGAAAGGCATTAAATCTTAAACTGGTAATGGCTACTGAACAGGGCTCCCTCTAGTATGAAAACCCAATTCAACAAAGACGATCAACGAGCGACTACGGTTACAATTTCTGTAGCGGTGTTACTTCTTGCATTTTCACTTTGGTATACTATTGATATGGGGAGAAATCTTCGCCCTTCTTTTATTGAGGTAGAATTTGGGGAATTTCAAACTGGGCGACTTACTGAGTTTTCCGAAGTACAAAACGAACAAGTTGCGACCCGCCAGAATCCATCAGAAATCGAAACAGAAGACCCAGTAGAAGAAGCTCCTGAACCAGAAGAAAAACCACAAACTCCTGCTGAGGAAAATATTAAGCCAGTCGATCTTCCCGATCAAATTGAAGAGGTGGTTGACGAAGTGGTAGAAACCCCTGAGACTGAAGTTGTAGATCCTACAAAGGTAGCGGAGCAGGAACCAGAAGAAGAAATTGAAATTCCACCTCAAGCTATTGAGAAAGAGGATCAAAACGAAGGTGCAGATGAAAGTGGAGATCCGGATGGGGCTATAGGCGATGTAAATTCAGATCAAGGAATTGGAACTGATGACGAGAAAACATCTCCCTATGAATTGAAATGGGAAGGCGACATCGAACGGGCACCAATGGTTCAGCCTTTGCCAAGTAATAATGCTAATACAGAAGCGGTAATTACAGTTCGGTTTGAAGTTCGCCCAAATGGAACCGTTGGAAGAATTATCCCTCTGCGAAAAATGAACCCTGAGTTGGAAACGGAAGTCATGAAAACTCTTCGTACATGGAGATTTTCTCGTCTCCCAGGTGGAGTTCCCCAGCAAGCTCAATGGGGTACAATTACCTTTAGATTTGTTTTTGATTAGCCAGATTTAAACCAAACAAAATTTTATCCCGTTCTTCCTTTCGATTAGTTACATTTAGCAAGAAAAAAGCTACAAACTAACTATAAGGATTTTATGAAACGATTGGTCATCGGATGTCTGGCGGTATTACTAAGCATCTCTTTCTCAAAAAACTCTCAAGCGCAAATTTTTGGACATGGCGCTGAACCTGCAAATCCCACCTACACCGAGAAACACTTAAAAGATCTTTCTTTCAGGAATATTGGACCATTTAGAGGTGGTCGTTCGGTTGCAGTTGTGGGGCATGACGATCAACCATATACATATTATACGGGGTTTACTGGTGGCGGAGTTTATAAAACTACCGATGGGGGAAATTCTTGGAGCAACATCTCGGATAATTTTTTTAAAACAGGCTCAGTTGGAGCTATTGATGTTGCAGACTCCGATCCAAATGTAATTTATGTGGGAATGGGTGAAACAGACATTCGTGGAAATATGAGTGCTGGTGATGGAATGTACCGCACTACTGATGCCGGAAAAACTTGGACATATCTTGGATTAGGTCAAAGTCAGTTTATTGGTGATATCGAAATTCACCCCACAAATCCTGATGTAGCCTGGGTTGCTGCAATGGGACAGATTTTTGGCGAAGAAGGAAATTCAGAGCGAGGAGTTTTTAAAACGATTGATGGAGGCAAAACGTGGAATAAAGTTCTCTTTAGAAATAACCGAACGGGTGCAGTTGATATAGCAGTTGATCCAAATAACGCTAGAATTCTTTTTGCATCACTTTGGGAAGCATATCGGAATCCATGGGAAATGAGTAGCGGTGGAGATGGAAGTGGGCTTTTCAAAAGTACAGATGGTGGAGAAACGTGGATAGAAATAACGAAAAGTCCAGGCCTACCAAAAGGTTTAATAGGTAAAATTGGAGTGTCCGTTTCTTCTGTAAATTCAGACCGAGTATTCGCAATTATTGAAAATGCAGCTGGTGGAGGTTTGTTCCGATCGGATGACGCTGGTGAAACATGGAGCCGAGTTAGTGCCGATCGAAATCTAAGGCAAAGAGCATGGTATTATTCAAAAGTAATAACTGATACGGGAAACGAGGATGTTGTATATGTTCTTAATGTTGGTTTTTGGAAATCATCTGATGGAGGTAAAACCTTTAGTAGAATTAGAACTCCGCATGGCGATCATCATGATTTATGGATAGCATCAAACAATCCACAGCGAATGATTATTGGCGATGATGGAGGCGGACAAGTTACATTTAATGGTGGGCAAGGTTGGTCGTCTATGATGACCTCAGCAACGGCTCAAATTTATCAAGTAACAACCGATAATCAATTTCCATATATGATTTATGGGGCACAACAAGATAATAGCACTTTCGCAATTAAAAGCAGAACAAGTGGAAGCGGAATTACAGAAAGAGATTGGTGGCCAGTTGCTGGTGGTGAAAGTGGATATATCGCACCAGACCCTGAAAATCCGAATGTAACTTATGGGGGCAGTTATGGAGGATATTTGAATAAATATGACAAAGAACTTGATTTAAGTGATCGAATTGATGTTTGGCCAGATAACCCAATGGGTGCCGGGGCAAAAGATTTGAAGTATCGATTCCAGTGGACGTTTCCGATTGTGATTTCTCCTCATAACCCGGATGTACTTTACTCTACTTCACAGCACGTTCATCGTTCTATTGATGAAGGAATGAGTTGGGAAGAAATAAGTCCTGATTTAACTCGAAATGATACTACAAAGCAAGACGAATCTGGCGGACCAATTACCAAAGACGATACTTCTGTAGAGTATTACAATACTATTTTTACGTTGGTTGAATCTCCTATAGAGCAGGGTTTGATTTGGGCAGGCTCGGACGATGGGTTGATTCACATAAGTCGAAATAATGGCGAAAGCTGGGAAAATGTTACTCCGAAAGGATTACCAGAAACAATGATAAGTATCATTGACGCCTCACATCATAATGCCGGAACAGCATACTTCGCGGCGACCAGATACAAGTTTAATGACTTCCAGCCAATGATTTATAAGACCTCAAACTATGGTCGAAGTTGGGAAAAAATCACAAATGGAATTCCTGAAATGGATTTCACAAGGGTAGTTCGAGAAGACCCAAATAAAGAAGGGCTTCTTTTTGCAGGAACGGAAACAGGGCTTTATGTTTCTTTTGATGCGGGAAAAAACTGGCAAAGTTTTCAAATGAATTTACCTCCAGTTTCTATTACAGACATCGCTATACAAAAGCGTGATCAGGATTTAATTATAGCTACTCAAGGCCGCTCATTTTGGGTATTTGACGACCTTCCAGTTCTCCATCAAATTACAGAAGACATTACTAAGGCAGAGCACCACTTATTTGATCCTGAAGATCCGTATTTATTTGGCAGAGGCGGATCTTTCAATCCAAGCGGAACAACAGGACAAAACCCAACCCCGGGAGCAGTTGTGTATTATATGCTGGGCAATGATGTAAGTGAAGAAATAAAGCTTGAGTTTTTAGACATGCGTGATAACGTGATTAAAACGTATTCAAGTAAAAAGGATGATAGAGACAGACCAGTAAAAGAATCCCCATTGTTTTTTGAAGAAAAAGATCAACGTCCTTCGTCGGTGGTTTCAGATAAAGAAGGATTGAATAAGTTTTCATGGGATTTAGAATATCCAGGAGTCACAAATATTGAAGGAACACAAATACTTTGGGCAGGGAATACTTCAGGTCCAGATGCTATTCCAGGAACTTACAAAGTGCGTATGTACATAGCTGATGAGATGGTTGGTGAACAGGATTTTGAAGTAAAGAAAGACCCTCGTTTGGTTGATATAACTCAAGAAGATTTAGTTGCCCAGTTTGAGCTAGTTCAAACCATAAATGCAAAACTAGATACGACCCACGCATCTATCAATCGAATTCGAAAAGTACGTGGAGAAATCAATGAAATGTTGGTAGAAGCTAAAGGAAATGCAGAACTTCAGGAAAGTGCAAAAGCAATGTTAACTGCGTTATCAAAAATTGAGAATGAATTGGTTCAAACTAAAGCAGAGGCAACTCAGGATGTACTCAACTTCCAGATCAAATTAAACAACAAGCTTGCTGCACTAAAAGGGACGGTAGCAACGGGTTTTGGTAGGCCAACAAACCAGCAGTATGGAGTATTCGAAGATTTAGCAGCAAAAGTAGATGTTCAGCTTGAAAGGCTAAATGCTATTTGGAACGGAGAATATGAAAATGTTCTACAGGAATTTGAAAACCCAAGTGTGCCAATTAAGAATTGATATACGTAGAGTTCTCTTGAAAAATAATACAGGGTTTAAGTAAAGAAGTAATTATTAACAAGTTTGAAAGTAGCTTTTCATTTAAGAGAGTTATTATTTATAATAATTGAAACTAGTTCTACTTAAAAGGCAAAGTATTAAAACGAAAAATTCGGGGTTTTAACTTTAGCTTGTTTTAACGATTTGGAAAACTACTAATCCACAATAAGCTCATTAATGCGATATACATTAAATGTACTAAACTCATTTTATATAGTTCTTCCTTTCATTTTTTTTAGTTCAGGAAATTTAATAGCTCAGGCAGTAGATGAACAAATTAGACCATCACTTTCGGTATTTAATTTGGTAGTTGATGATAATGAAAGACTCCTTTTTGAAGAGTTCGACGTTTCATCTACAACAATTCCGAACGCTGCGTTTATTGATCTTTCAGGAGTTATAAACTTAAGTGGGTCAGAAGAGATTAGTTTAGAAAGTCTATACTCCAGCGGTGGGTCAACTGCAAACCCGCAATACGACTTAGAGTACGTTGCAGAAAAACTAAAAGAATATTTCAAACAGAATGACTTTGCGCAACAAATAATTACGCATCAATTTCAAATAAGTGAAGACTTCATTTGGTCTAACGATCTACTGTATGAAAGGGGGCAATATTCCCAAACATTAAAAGAAGCAGAAGTTGATATATCCTCAGAAAGAGGGGCAATTTCTAGTTCAAGATCGGAATTCTTAAATAGTTTAACCCGCTCCTATATTTTAATAACCCTTACCCCAGCACGAGTTTTTGAAAAACAAATTCCACTGTTAGATGAAACTATAACTCAATACTTAGCAGATACCTACGCCTTTATGTTTAAGTTAGATTATGACACACCAGAGGATGTGATCAAAGATTTAAATAGATTTTATTGTTCTGAGTCTGATTTAGACTGCTCAAATAAAAAAGAAGCGTTTTATGAGTTTGAAGTTCCAATTAAACTTCTTTCAACAAACAGTTCCGGTGTTAAAGGAATAAGGACTGGAAGTAGTTTCAGTGATCCTGTATTACTTTCTACGGTTGCTAAGTATGCGTTTGATATGTCAGTGACTAATATTCCTTCCCTTCAGTTAAGAACCTACGTTGAATCAAGGAAGCCAATTACAGCAAGGGTAGGAATGAAAGAGGGTGTTCAAAAAGGAAGACGATACGAAGTTGTAAGGTTAAGGCTTAACGCAAAAGAGGAAGTAGTTACTGAGAAAAGAGGTTTTGTAAGAGCTAAAGAAGTGGTTGATAATCGCTCTAATGTTACTCAAATCGATCCAGAAACAGGCAAGGAAGTACTTGCCCAATTTAAGCCTAGTTCATTTGTGCAAGTACATGGTCTACGAATAGACCAAAGAGATGTATTAGTAGAAGCGTATGATATTGGCTTATTAGTTAAGCCATATGCAGGTTTTGGTAGCTATACTTCTGGCGGTGTTGATGTTTTGTATCGCATCCCAAATACAGTAGGTGGGTATTTTGGACTAACAGGAGATGTTTCAGTGACTAATGAGGAAGACGTGGGGATGTTTTTTGCTGACCTCACTGGATTTGGTACAACAGATATTTATACAACCATGCTTCAAGGGGGATTACTATTTGGTGCAGATACATATCCTGTAAATGGAAATATTCGCATCATGCCACAAGCTGCATTTATTGTCAATTATGGAATGTTTGCCTCCGAAAATGAAGCCACTAAAGAAGTGATAGATGAATTCAAGCCATATATTTTAAATTTTGGGCTAAAGCTAAAAATGGATTTATCCATTCAAGTTAAGCAGAACTTTGGGATAGTTGGAGGAGTAACATATACCTATCTAACAGACGATTTTACTTATAATGATGATGGAGAGGATGTAGAACAAGAACTGATATACAGTGACTATTTTAGTAATACTGGAGTTCAACTAACGGTCGGATTTAGAGTTAGTTTTTAAGAGTATATCAAAAAAATAGAAGTCATTAAATAAAAAAAGTACAAATATGACAAGTAATAGAATTCTAAACATTGTTTTTTTAACAGTATTAACGATTGGTATTTCTTGCTCTAGCTCGAAGCCTGCATTAGAAAGTTTAAACCGATTTGATTACGAAGTAACATGCGAACAGATTGGTAAAGAAGGCACGCAATCAATGATCATTTCTACCATTCAAAAGAATGCGGATATCGCATTGGCAGAAGCAAGAAGGCAGGCTGTACATGCAATATTAGTAAAAGGACTTAACAGCGGAGCTTGTAATGTGCCTCCTCTAGTTGACCAAAGTAAATATGCTGCCAATCAACAATACTTTAATAATTTTTTTGATTCAGATGCTTATAAGCAATTCGTAGTTTCAGCTTCTGATAGAGCTAGAGACTTAATTTATGTCGGCAAGCAAGTAAAAGTGTCATCCAATGTAGTAATTGCTAGGAATGCATTAAGAGACAGGTTGGTAAGCGACAAAATCATTTCTAGTATGGGAAATATCCTCTAGAAAATTTCATCCTTATAATTAATTATTACAAATATGAAGTATCTATTTTTATCAATAACACTATTTATATCTGGATCTGTTCTTGCTCAGAAGCCATCAATAATGACCGTTCCAGCAGATATTTATCTAAACAAAAATGGATATACTACTGAAGTATCACTAGGAGGAGGGGGATCACAAACGGTTCCAGATTATGAGGCACTCTTTCTAAATGACAGATATGCAAGAACAATGATAACCGCAATTAGTTCTGCATTTCAAGATGCAGACTATCCACTAACCGACTTTGAAGCTCAATTAAAAAGACTTCAAAGTCGAAGTGTAGAAATGAGTGTTTCTGATCGTCAATCTCAACAATCGGTACGAGATATGATTTTATCTCAGGCTAAAGCAGATATCATTTTAGACGTAGATTTTTTTGTTGAATCCCAAATGGGAGCCCCTTCCATCTCTTTCACTATTAATGCAATTGACAGCTACACCTCTATGGCAATTGCGTCTTTGACGCAAACTGGTTTACCAGGGGGAGGAACTCCGATGAGTACCTTAGTAAAAGAAGCGGTGGTACAAAACATGCCGCTTTTTGAGCAAAAACTGATTAATCATTTCATGGATATTAAGGAAAACGGTAGAAGTGGAATCATAGAAATCACTCTTTCCGAAGACGCTCCATTCGATTTAGAAGAATATGTAGGTGAAGGAGATGATGAAGACGAAATTGGGTTAGTCATTCGTGAATTAATTAAAAGAAACACTATTAACAACGTTTATAGAATTTCTACCTCCACTCGAACAATGATTATTTTTGAAGATGTAAGAGTTCCTATTTATGATGAAGAAGGACTTCCTTTAGATGTTGAAACATGGGCAAACCGTATAATAGTTAGAACGCTTAGAAGAGACTATAATATAGATGTAAGAAGGGAATCCATTGGGCTAAGTCATGTAAGATTGATAATTATGGGGGATCGATAAATGAAATCATTTTTTTCTTTGCTTATTCTCATTGCAAGCTTTTCAGTCAGCGCCGTATCGCAAGGTTCTTCATATACATCGCTAATTGAATTAGATGATATAGAGGACCAAAATTTTAGTGAGCTCGATAAATTTAAAGATAACCTTATTCGGCCGTTCTTAAGATCAGCGAGTAGAACAGATTTTTCATTTGTTGAAAATGATGAGTCAAAATACCTTTTGTATACTAGCATAAGTGTAATGGTAATATCTTCTGAAGTTGTTCGAACACCAGCTGTTTTACAAAAAATTGAAGTAGATATTTCTTTTGAGACATCACTTATTGGTGGACAGCCTAATTTAGGAAGAGATGTAATTACAATATCAGGAGTAGGAAAAACACAGAACGAAGCCTACTTAAATGCCGTTAAAAAGATAAACCAGAGAAAGTTACAGGCATATTATAGAACGCTTATCAAAGAAGTTGATGATTATCTGTCAACAAACTGTGGAAGCATTTTAGAAAGAACAAAAGAACAAGTTCAAGATGGTAATGCAGCGATTGCTTTGTTCGGACTGAGCCTAATTCCAGAGAAAAACGAAGGGTGTTATAAAAAGTCGAATACAGCGCTCTTAACTCATATTGCAGATCAAAATATTGGGTTAGATACTCTTGCTACTTCAGAAAATGAGCCTCCAGTACTTGGGGTTGCAAATGCTTTGATTGGAAAATCAGAACAAGAAAAAAAGGAAGCTATTTTGATAATTACAAAAATCTTTAATTAAAAAGATCCTCCATATATGCAGCTTACGATTAGTATTCCAACAATTTTTTTATTCTCCATATTTTATACTGCGGTCGTTTTTGCTCAGGATATACCAAAATGGGTTGAAAGCCCCTATCAATTCTATCCAGAAGAAACGTATTTATTAGGGGTAGGAAATGCTTCAACTTTAGAAGAGGCTCAAAATATTGGAATGTCTAATTTATCTAGGATATTTAGTGTGAAAGTTTCTACTACACAAGAACTAAATTCTACTACAACCACTACAATTACTGAAAACTCAGGAAATGTGAGTAACGAAAGCACGTTCTCAAATTCGGCGTCTATTACCTCAGATAATGCTCTTTACAATGTGACATTACTTGAAAGTTATATTGATGATTCTGGGAATTATTATGCATTAATGGGGATAAAAAAGAGCGAAGCTCTTAAAACTGTTGAGCAATTGATTGAAGAAAATAAAAGTATGATTACAACTTCTTTAGAGAAATATAGAGAAGAAGAAAATTTAATAAATAGATTTAGGTATTTAGATTCGGTATATAAGACTCTTGAATCTCTTTCTATTTATGTAAATCAAGCAAACGTTTTAAGTCGTTCAAGGGTAGAATTTCCAGAGCAGTTAAGAGCAGAGTACGATCAAAAATCAATAGAGCTTAAAAACGCATTAACCTATGTAGTAGAAGTTGATGAGGAGTTTGATTTCGTAAGATATGAGTTGATTGAGGTTTTAACGGAGTTAGAACTTACTCAAGCTTCATCAAATCCATATTTAGTAATTCAAGCGGAAGTGAAATATGAAGAAGATTTTGATCGAACAAACGCCGTGTATTTAGATTGGAATTTTCAGCTTCAAGTTTTTAGAAAAGGGACCTCAAACGCAGAGTTATTTTTCGAGGATGAAGGTGTTAATTCATCACAGGATTATGAAAATGCAGTTGATAAAAATAATCGAACGATCACAAATCTTGTAACCAGAGAAGTTAAAGAGTACTTAAAAGCACTCTTTACACTTACGGAGTAATTAAGCTTACTCTTCAGCCCATCCTTTATATAATTCTGCTCTACTTACTACTTTTTGCAAGTAGCTTCTAGTTTCTTCGTAGGGCAGGTTCTCAACTAGAAAGTCATAGTTTTCTTTATCGGTTCGTTTAGCGATTTCGGAAAGAGCGGCCCTTTTACTTCTATTATTCGGATCATATGCTTTATAAACATTTCCAGCCCCGGTATTATATGCCGAAATTGCCATATAACTTCTACTCAAATCAGATTGAACATCCTTGAAGTAAGAAGTGAATAATATTTCGAAATATGCACACCCAAGGTTAATATTATTTCTAGGATTGAATAAAAAATCCTTAGTTGGAATTCCGTCTTTTTTGTTCACCTTTCGGTATGCATCTCTTCCTCCACTGGTAGGAACAAGTTGCATAAGTCCAAAAGCATTAGCAGGAGAGCTTGCAACTGGGTTGAAATAGGATTCTGTATGGATCACAGCAAAAACCATGGATGGATCTAATTTGTAGGCGAAAGAGAATTCATAAACTAGATCGGAAATTTTTTCGGCACGGGTTTGAATATGGTTTGGAGCAAGCGTAAAATTCACTCTTAATACAGTTCTCTCAACGCCATCTTTTCCAGAAATAGTTTTTGTTTCTATCGTCTGCTCAACAACTTTTTCAGCAAATTCTTCATCAGTTTCATTCTCTTCTTTCGGGAGTTGATTCTGAAGAACTGGAGCTTCAACTACGGGTGGATTTGGAAGTTTCTCTGGAACAAAACCAAGCTGGGTCCCTTGAGATTTTATTGCAGATGCTACCTTCTCTGGCAATTCTGTTTGAGTTACGTTCACATCTTCTGGGTTCTCAACTATAACCTCAATTGTTACATCACCAGTTTCAAAATCAACTTCTAACTTGGTGTCCCCTCCTTCTAAGTATTCAACCCATTCCTTCTCAGTGTTTTGCTTAAATTCTCCCCATTTAGCTTCCATTTCATCTTTAAACGCATTCAGCTCTTCTAAAAAAAGAGTCCGATAAGCTTCATACTCAACAGAATCATTTGCAACACCTGAAAGCATTAGCTCCCTAAATTCACCGAAGTCAGCATTATTTTGTGCTAGCCACTCCTCGTAAGTTTGAGCCATTCCAGTTGTAGCCACAAGAGCCAGTAAAGAAAGTGTAAGTAAAATACGTTTCATTTTTTGTACCCGATACTTGAAAATTTGATTATGAAAATCTATTGTAAACTTATCGAAATTCCAATACCCTAAGCAGGTTACTTTTAAAGGGCAGAAAGAGTTTTATAAAATATAGATTATACTTTAAGAGCGAAAACAAAGGTAAATAGTATTTAAATCCATCCCTATAGCACCATAAAGAATTAGAACTTGAAACATATTTTCAATAATTCTTGTTAGTATAGTAAGTGAAAATAAAAACGAACTGTATAATGAGTATTAAAGAAGACGCATTGAAAACGTTAGAATCGAAAATCGAAAATATTGAAAAGTATATCTCTGAAAATGGAGTAGGCTCAAAATATCTTTCAAAGGCAGAGAATATTCAAAGAGATATTAATCTTGGGCTGGCGATAGGTGGATTTGTTGGGTTAATAGGGTTATCGGCATGGGCAATTATGAGAAATTCGGACTAATAAGAGGTTTAAAATAGCACACTAAGCTGAATGGTAAATACATCATCATCTAGATTGGGCCCTTCATCATCCGAAAATAAATACGAAGCTTTAAGAAGAATATTACGCTGTAGCTTATATCCTGCTACGAATTCAAATCGTTGCCTGTTATAAGTCCATGAGTTAAAGCTTTGGTCAACTTTATTAAAACCTTCATCTCTGCTATAAATTTCGATCTCCCCTTCGAGCATTTTCTCATATCTTAATGCGGCATATCCACCTACAAGAAATGGGAAATCATATACAAATTCTGTGGAGATATGATCAATAGTAGCCTTACCAGTTCGGGGGTTATCAGAAGTTGATGTTTCTGGATCATAGAATGGAGCTTTCCAAAAGCTCTGGTTCCACTCAACAAGTATCGTATAGTATCGGTAATTAAATGTGAGGTCAGCTCCTTTTAAAATCTGAGGGTATGAAGATAGGTTGTAGACTAATAATGAATCGCTTATAGCATCTCCAACAATTAGTGTTCCTTTACTGTAAGAAACGCCAAGTTTAGCCCAAATGACCGGTTGTAATACAACCCGACCTACCTTTGCAAACTCATCATGTTTACCAAAATCTAAATGACTTGAAGCCGGAGCTAGTGTGGCAGCAAGATCAAAACTAAGCCATTTATTCTCTCCGATAGTATGGGAAACTTTAATTCCTTGTGTGTACATCCGTTGGTAAACCATAGTGAGTAGCTTTTGATTTTCACCATAAACCTCAGTGATGGCCAGAGGGTTATAAATATCATCTTTTAGATGTCCAAAGGTATTATTAACAGGTAACCCAACAGAATGAGACATTGGAAGGTGAACGAAAGGGTTTGTATTAGACAAAAAACTATTCGAATAAGAACCATAAGGGAGCACGAATCTTCCGGCAGTAGCAATAAATTCAGAATCAAAATTAGGTGACCAATTAATATTCATAAGAGAAAAGAATGGGCTACTTAGTTCTTCGCCTTTATAATGATCTGCCTGAAGCACACTATTTACAAACCATTGATCAGAAAGATTTGCAGAGAGAAATAACCGAATATTGGGCGTATATAATGAAAGCCCACCTGCGGGGGTTTGGTTTATAAATGGGGAAGAATCTTCGCCACTAAACCGGAATTCAAAATCTGTAAGACCAGAGACACTAATTTGAGCTAAGGTACTACCAGTGACAAGTAGATTAAGTAAGGCAATAAAGAAAATAGTAGATCGGGGTTTCATATTAATTCTCCTCATGTTATTGAATAACTTCTAACTCATTTTTCCAATCAACCTCAAAAATCTGAATAGAGTCAGCAATTCCTTTAACCTGGATTTTTTCAAGTTCAGTAACTTGGATTTTCCGTTCAAGATTTATGAATACTGTATTTGAGATAAGTATTTGGTGCTTAGCAGCAGCAGAACACAACCGGGCTCCTAGGTTTACAGTATTTCCTAAAACAGTATAATCCATTCTATTTTCACTTCCCATAGCACCCATTACAGCTTCTCCGCTATTGATACCAATTCCGACCGCGAGCTCAGCTTGTTCATTATTTAGCATTGATGGAAGTTGCTGTTGTATTCGCATGGCGGTTTGAACTGCATTTTGATCTTTATCTGGACCTTGAAATACGGCAACTAATTCATCGCCTACAAACTTGTCTACATCTCCACCAAATTCTTGTACCAGCTCAGCTTGAAAACTCAGAAGATTGTTTAGCATATCGATTACCTGTTCGGGGGAGTGGTTTTCACTCCAGGCAGTAAAACCACGGATATCAGAAAAGAAAACGGTAATATCTCTTCGCTCTCCACCGGGTTCTATACGAGTTAGATTTTTCTTTATGGCATCAAGAGTAGCTTCAGAAACGAACTTAAGCATTAGGAGCCGTTCACGAAGTCCTTCAACTAATTGGTTAAACGCAGTAGTCAGCTTTCCAATTTCATCTAATGAAGTAACGGGTACAACTTCACTGAAATCTTGATTCTCCACTCGCTGTACTCCCAGAACGAGAAGGTCAATCGGGCGTACAATTCGACTTGTAAGCCAAATACTAATCAATATAGAAGCGAGAATGGCCAATAAACCTACACCAAAAATTACAAACTGTAGACTTTGAAGTGGTAACAATGCTTCATCTAAGGATTTTGCAACACCATAATATCCTTTGATTCCAGCTAATTCATCATCCATTTCAAACATTGGAGCCAAGTATATAAGCCATGTTTCATTATCCAATGAGATCTCAGAAGTTTTAGCAAGCTGAGATTTCAGAACTTCATAAGTGGCTTCATGAACATTCCTATTAAGTTGGTCAAAATCAGTTTTGCTAAGACCATCTAATGTAGTAGCAATGAGCTTGTCATTTACATAAAAAATTACCTCCATTCCAATATCTCTGGAGAGTTGTTCAGTCTCAATTTGACGGATTGGCAATCCATAGGAAAGAGTTCCAATCAAAGTATAGCCCGCCCAAATAGGAATAGTTATGACATTAAAATAGCGTTGATTTTCTTTCCATATATAACTTTGTGTGGGCATGAATTCATTTAGAGCCTCTGTAACACCTGCACGATCAGCTATAGAATATTGAGGTAAAGCATGCGTTCCAAGTTGCCCTAAAGGTCTGCCCCGACTATCGGTAACGAGAAGAAGACCCGACGAATCAGGATTAGTAAAAAAGCTTTCGGGTATTAACGAATCAGGAACTACAGGATCAAAATCCAAAAGAAAACGAAGTTCATCTCTGATTTTTTGGGTTACGGTTACTGTGTCTCCTGTTGAAATGGCTGCTTTTAGGCTTGGAATATCAGCAAGTAAAACAGCAGTCTGTCTTAGCTGACGGAACCTAATATCTTGAATACGTTCAAAAATACGACCCGCTTCCTGAAAATTAGTATCAATATCATCCCGAATACGAAGTTCTACAAGTTTCCCGACGCTGAATAATAGTGATAATACTGTGATGAGCACCAAGCCCACAAAGCCAAAAAGAAGTTTCCACCGTAAACTAAAAAAAATAGCCTTCATGGTTAGGGGTTTAATGTAATGGTTCCAGCTTGATGTGTTTGGCCGTTACGGAGTAGAATTTGAGAATTTACTTCTTTATAGCCCAAAGCATATAATGTTAACTCATAGGTTCCATCTTGGATTTCAGAAAAAGAAAAAGAGTCGCCACTCTTAATTTTAGTAAATGATATTGTACCCGGAGGAAGAACATATATAATTGCATACATGTTGGAATGAATATCACAAAAAACATCAACTACACCCGGTTTTTCAAAACGTACATCAAAAAACTCCCCTTTTGGACGTCTACCCACATCAAATTTATTAGGACTAGTAAGGCTAAACACATTATGATAAACAGGATCAGAATTTTGAATTCTTACGGTTCCTCCAGCTGAAACTGGAAGAATGGAAGGTACAAACTGTTGGTTTTTTTGGTTCAAATATTGAGCTTTAGTCGAAGCTAAACTATTTGAAGAAGTTCCTTTAAGTACAACGAGTATAGAATCGGAGGAGGATTGAGTAGTATTTGAAGGAGTAGGGCGGCCATAAAGACTCCCTCCAGATCGTACCGAGCGATTCTTTGGGGCAAGAATAGCAGTCCCTTCTACAGATCCTGAAAAAGTTGCACTAGAATCATTTGGCGGTATAGTAAATGAAACGCTAAATAAGCTTATGATACTGCCAATTAGTAATGAAGATAAATAACTACCAATATTCATTGAATCCAGTTTCGTGGCAATTAAGTTATAAATGCTGAAAACAGCAAGGAATCAAGTTTTAGAACATCTATCACATGCGTATTATTTATCTTTAGGAATAGCATTTCTAAAATTGATATCACGTTGAGGAAATGGAATCTCAATATCCATATTTTTGAACTTACGGACTATGGCCTGATTCAATTCATTTTGAATCCTATACTTATTCTTCACATCAGGAATCCATACTAAAAGTTTCATATCCCAAGAAGAATCACCAAAATTTCTTAAATGTATATCATGAACAGGATTTTTGAGCACGTTTTCACTTTCTTCAGCCACTTCTTTTAAGGCTTTAAGTACATCATCTAAATTAGAACCATATGCTACCCCAACATTTATATGCAACCGATAAGTAGTATCACCATGGGAATAATTAACCACATCTTGTGAGACAAACTGCGAATTTGGTACGATGATTGAAATATTATCTAACGTTTTTACAGTTGTTGAACGAATGTTAATTTCCTGCACATCCCCCTCAATATTATTTACTTCTACCCTATCTCCAACACTTATGGGTCGCTCAAAAAGCACAATTAGACCCGAAATAAAGTTGGAGGTTATATTCTGGAGACCAAAACCAATACCAACAGAAAGAAAACCAAAAATTACAGCAAGACCTGTAAGATCAATGCCCAAAAACTGGAATGAAACAAACATCCCAATTATTACAATTACATACTGCGACATTCTTGCGAGAGTATACCGAAGACCACTATCGTGTATAAATTTAGGCAGGATTCTATTATTGAGGAGTCTTTTTATGAAAGAGGCTAGAAAAGAAAAACTTACAATAAAGAGTACGAAAATGATTAGCGATAAAAAGGTAACTGGGGTATCCTGAATCTTGAACAGAGTTACTTGTAAGAAATCGCTTATATAAAGAAAGATTTCTCCAGCAGAATAATCTGTTGGGTTAGGGATAATCAAAGTTGAATCAGTTTGTATGAGCGCAGTGTCTGCGGTGGCTATGGAGTCTGTTTGTTGATTCAATATTTGGTTCATGAAAATATGGTTTGGATCATTACAAGCGTTACAATGTACAAAAAAACCGAAGCAGGTTTAGTTCCTACTTCGGTTCTAGTTTTATTTTCGGAATGTGAATAGTTACTTTTTAAGTTTTACCAATTCAGTTTGCCAAATCTCATCATTGTAATCTTTGATAGTTCGGTCACTAGAGAACTTTCCTACTCTGGCAACATTCAATATGGCTTTTTTATTCCATTCGTTTTCTTTTCTATATACTTTATCCACTTCTTCTTGGGCTTTTACGTAAGCTTCGTAATCGGCCAGAACCATAAAGTAATCTCCCTCATGTAGTAACGCATTTATAATTGGCTGGAAGAGGTTTTTATCTTCAGGAGAGAAGTAGCCATCTCTTATCTGATCTAAAGCACGTTTCAATTCTGGATTACCATTATAGTATGTTTGTGGATTGTATCCAGATTTGCGAAGCTCATCAACATCTTCTACTTCTAATCCAAAGATGAAAATATTATCATCTCCAACTTCTTCTTTAATTTCTACATTTGCGCCATCAAGCGTGCCAATTGTAAGAGCGCCATTGAGAGCAAACTTCATATTACCAGTACCAGATGCTTCCATTCCAGCGGTTGAAATTTGCTCAGAAAGGTTTGCAGCTGGGATCATCATTTCAGCTAAAGTAACTCGGTAATTTTGCAAGAAAATACATTTTAGCTTGCCCTTCACATCAGGATCGTTGTTTATTTTTTCGCCGATAGCGTTAATCAATTTGATATGATTCTTAGCCATGGTATAACCAGGGGCAGCTTTCCCGCCAAAAATTACCGTGCGAGGAACTATGTCTAAATCTGGATTTTCTTTAAGACGATTATAAAGTGTAATCACATGCAACGCAGCCATTAATTGACGCTTATACTCATGAATTCGTTTAATCTGAATATCAAATAATGATTTCGGATCAACATCGATATTCATCGTGTCTTTGATATATCTAGCAAGTCTTTTCTTATTGGTAAGCTTTATATCAGCAAATGCTTTTTGGAATTTTTTGTCCTCCGCAAGAGGGGCTAATTTTTGGAGCTCATCTAAGTCTGTAATCCACTTGTTCCCAATATTGTCTGTAATAAGAGCAGATAACTCAATATTACATTGCTTCAACCAGCGACGGGGAGTTATTCCATTCGTTTTATTCGTGAACTTATCAGGATACATTTCATCAAAATCCTTAAACATTGATTCTTTAAGCAATCGAGAATGTAAAGCAGCAACACCATTTACTTTCTTAGAGCCAACGATTCCAAGATGAGCCATATGAACCACAGGATTTTCACCTTCTCCAACAATGCTCATTCTACTCATTCGGCTTTTATCATCACCAAACTTCACTTTAATGCTATCCATGAATCGACGGTTTATTTCAAAAATAATATTCAGATGTCTAGGTAGTAGACTTCGCACTAAAGAAACGGGCCATTTTTCCAGAGCTTCGGGCATTAATGTATGGTTAGTATAGGCCATCGTTTTCACAGTGATATCCCAAGCTTTATCCCAAGTCATATCAACTTCGTCCAGAAGTACTCGCATTAGCTCTGGAATCGCTAAATTTGGATGAGTGTCATTACATTGAATAGCTACTTTTTCAGGAAGTTTCGTCCAGTCATTAGTCTGGTTTTTAAACCTACGAAGAATATCTTGCATCGAAGCAGAAACAAGGAAGTATTCTTGTTTTAACCTGAGTTCTTGTCCTACAAACATTTTGTCGTTTGGATAAAGAACTCTCGTAATATTTTGTTCAAGTTGATTATCACGAACCGCATCAATGTATTGACCTTGATTGAAGCTCTGAAGGTCGATAGCCGTGTCAGACTCAGCCTTCCATAAACGAAGGTTATTTACAATCCCGTTATTATACCCAGGAATTGGCGTGTCATAAGCTACAGCAAGTATTTTTCTGGTATTTTCCCACTTGTATTCAATCTCTCCAGTAGGTTTTTCGAACATATTTTGATGTCCATAAAAATCGACAGGATATTGAATTTTAGGGCGAACAACATCCCATGGGTTACCATATCTTAACCACAAGTCAGGTTTTTCAATCTGGAATCCATTTTCAATTTTTTGATAGAACATTCCATAATCATAACGTAATCCATATCCCGTTGCAGGAACACCGATTGTCGCCATCGAATCGAGGAAGCATGCAGCAAGTCGGCCAAGCCCTCCGTTTCCAAGACCTGCATCCCATTCCGCATTTCTAATTTCGTCGTAATCTAATCCTAGATCTGCACACGCTTCAGCTACTTCATCTTGGACATCAAGATTTACAACCATATTATCAAGCAGGCGACCTATTAGGTATTCCATTGAAAGGTAATACGCTCTTTTGACACCTGTTTTGTGATATGTTTGCTGTGTATTAATCCATTTATCGTGGAGACGATCCATTATGGTTAATACTACACTTCTGTAGTCGTCCCAGTTGGTTCTTGAGTATTCATCTTTAGCCAAGGTATGACGAAGGTGTAATTTAATGTCTTCTCTTAATGAATCTTTATTAAGACCGGAGCGCACGGAGATGTTAGTATTCTTTTTTTTGCTCATTGTTTTAAATTCTTATTAGTCGAAATTTTATTAAAAAATTATTTACTTAGATCAATATTCTTTTTTGTAAACCCCTAAATCAGGCTCAAAGAGTGGCCTAGTTAGATTGGCTTGAAAACCGAGCTTATGAAACGATTCATATGCATCAATAGCAACAAAATCCTGAGTAAATATACCAAAAACAGAGGAACCGCTTCCACTCATCGAAGCGTAGCTTGCTCCAAAATCGTAGAGTTGATCTTTTAAGTTTCCAACTAATTCCAATCTAGGAAATACAGCTGGTTCAAGATGATTTTGAAGTAAATAATGCCATTCCTCAATATCATCTTCCAGTAATATATTTTTTAGCGAAAAGTCAGGCTTGCCCAATGGCTCACAGTATTGGTAAGCTTCAGGAGTTTTGCTTTCAATATTAGGGAAGGCAGTAACTATATATGCTTTAGGTTGGATATCTAGCTCCTCAATTTCATCCCCTAAACCCGTTCCTATGCCAGTTTTTCCATGAATGAAAAAAGGCACATCGGCTCCAAGTTGTTTACCTAGCGAGGCTAAATCGTCTACAGACAATCCAAGGTTTGCAATTTTATTAAGCATTCGGAGGGTGGTGGCAGCATTGCTGCTTCCTCCGCCGAGCCCAGCTCCCGCGGGAATATTTTTTTGCACTGAAATTTTAAATTCATCACGAAGTCCAGCTTCTTTTTGAAGGATTTTTACTGCTTTAACGATCAAGTTTGAGTCATCAACAGGGATTTTCCCATTACTCATTGTCAAATCCATTTTACTTGATGGAAAAATCTCAAAACGGTCATTCCATTCTATAAAACAAAATCCTGTTTCAATAGTGTGATAACCATTCGGTAGGAGCTCTAATACATTAAGCCCTAGATTAATTTTTGCATATGAATTAGAAACCCAGAGTTCTTTCACTTTATAAAATCCTTTTTATTATTCATCATAAACTCGTGTGCTGCATCATGAGTGTTAGGTATTTCACCATTAATGATAGCTTCTTTAACGGCATCTTTAATATCCCCAATTGTTTTACTTGGTGCGATATTTAGGGCTTTCATGATTTCATCGCCTGTTAGCGGGTTTTTCCAATTTCGAATTCTATCTTTCTTTTCTACTTCAATGATTTTCTTTTCTACTCTATTAAAGTTTTCCTGAAATCGTTCAACCTTATTCTCATTCTTACTAGTAATATCGGCACGGCAAAGTGCCATTAAATCATCGATATTATCCCCCGCATCAAACATCAATCGGCGGATCGCACTGTCACTTACCACATCTGAAACCAAAGCAATAGGTCTTAAGTGAAGGCGAACCAATTTTTGCACATACCGCATTCTTTCATCTAATGGAAGACCAAGGCGCCGAAAAATATTTTTAGTCCACTTTGCTCCAAGTGCATCATGCCCATGAAAAGTCCATCCTACATTTTCATCAAAACGTTGCGTTGGTGGTTTGGCAATATCGTGTAGAATTGCGGCCCATCTTAACCAAAGATTTTCACTTACTTCTGCCACATTATCCAAGACCTGAAGTGTGTGCCAGAAATTGTCTTTATGGCGTTGACCTTTTATTTCTTTAACTCCATGGAGATTTACCATTTCTGGAAAGAACTCATTTAAGAGCCCAGTCTTAAAAAGTATAGCAAATCCAACAGAAGGCTTTTTGGCTAAAACGATCTTGTTGAGTTCATCGATTATGCGCTCTTTAGAAATAATATCGATTCTTTCAGTCATCTCACTAATAGCCTTAAAAGTATCTTCATGAATATGAAAATTGAGCTGAGTAGCAAAGCGAATAGCTCGCATCATTCTAAGAGGATCATCGCTAAAAGTTTGTTTTGGATTAACTGGGGTTCGAATAATACCATCATGTAAATCCCTCATACCACCAAAAGGATCGTTTAAAAGACCAAGGTCATCTTTATTAAGTGACCAAGACAATGCATTAATAGTTAAATCGCGGCGGAGTTGATCATCTTCAAGCGTGCCGTCTTCCACAATGGGTTTGCGAGACTCTCTGCGATAGCTTTCTTTTCGAGCACCAACAAATTCAAGCTCTAAAGCACCAATTTTGACTTGGGCGGTTCCAAATTGTTTATAAACAGCTAACGAAGAATCAGGCAACAAAGAATGAACTTTCTCTGCCAGCTTAATTCCTGATCCAAGAGTAACAAAATCGATGTCAGGTTCTTCCTTCAAACGATGCAAGTAATAATCTCGAACATACCCTCCCACTACATAAACGGGTTGGTTTAACGAAGCGCCTGCGTCACTAATAATCTCAAAAACAGCGAGGTGTTTTTTGGGGATATCATACTCAAATTTCATAGCAGACAAAGATAGGAATGTTCAAGATGGCTTTCAGTGAATAAAATGGAATTTTAATTTCAACTAAGAGTCAGAAATTGTAAAATACGTTGAACTAAAAAATATGATGTATGAGTTTCCCATCAAAATGGCTAATAGCCACAAATGGCAGTAAATACGCAAGCGAAGCTGTAAAACACGCTGGACTTTTAAGTTCAGAGCTTACAAATAAACCAGAAGTAACTATTTTAGTTATTGCTTCGCAAAAAGAAACCGAAGATATTGCTCTTGGAATAGTCGAAATGGCAAAATTTCTCTTTGAAGAAGAGGGTAATAATAGTGTGGAACCTCACCTTGAGGTTCGAATAGGACATCCAGGGCCGACTATTATTAATGCGGCAAAAGAGTTGGGTTGTGATCACATTTTAATTGGAGGGGCAGATTTTAAATGGGATATACACGATGATAAACCAGGCGGGGTAAGTAACTATATTATTGCTAAGTTTGACGGTGTTATTACTGTAGTTAAGTAATAGAGCTAATAAGAGGTATTTATTAATAGCCTATCTGATCAAACAGCTCATCATCTCCATGTAGAAAAGGCTGAATTTTAGAAAGCCAATAGTTTCGAACATCTGTTGTGGCTTGTTGAATTCGAGTATCTTCCCATGTACTTGAAGGATTGTCTCCCTCCCAGTCTACATTAATGTAAGTGAAGGCCTTAATGGATTCATTATTCTCCATTAAACCGAATACATTTTGAAACCACTGGCTGTTTGGTATAACCCAATTTGGATCACTTTGATTGGATGTTTTTATAGCTGCTGTTTCGGCTAGCATTACTGGCTTTCCATGTGATTCCGCAAAATTGATGAGGTATTGTACCACCGAATTTGAATTTAGATCTCCCCAACCGGTTCCAAAAATTGAAAGTGCTACCCAATCAACATAATCATCACCTGGGTACCAAAGTTCTTGAGTAGCTCCGCGCTCGATGTTGGGATATTGGTCAGGATAATCTTCGCTACCATAATATGCCCCAACTCCCCAAGAGTGCCAAACGTAAGCTACATTTGTAACTCCTTGATCTCTCATTAGTTCAACAAAGTATTTATGAGCGGCTATGTATTTATCGGGGGGATAAGCATTGTGGTAGCCATCAAACTCATACCCAAAACGAATAAAGATAGGGCGGTCAATATTTTTAAAAGAGTTTGCCATATCAATAATGCTGGAATCATGTTCACCAGAAACAATCTCATCCAGATAATATCCAGGCACTCCGAAATCTCTTGCTCCTGTCCAAATGGCGAGTTGTAAAGTGGTATTGGGGTATTTCCTCAAAAACTGATAATACGTTGCTAAATCATTTTTAGCGTTATCCCCAGATAGGCTAGTATAAAAAGCAAAACCAGCTGGTAAAGGACTTGACTTTACTTGAGTCAGGTAATCTTCCATGTGTTGCTCACTCGATTGACCCAATATAAAGAGTTTTTCCCCCGCCGGTGGAGCAAAAGATTTTTGAGAGCTTTCCTCTTGAGTGTTTACAGCTGACTCACCCGAACAAGCCAATAAAAGCAAAAGTGAAAGAAGAAAAGATAATCGAGTAACATTAAAAACCATATTAATTATTGGTTGGGAATAGATATTGAATGCTAATGTAAGCGTAATTAATCAGCCAAGAAAAGATTTAAAAAGGTAATTGCTATTGACACCGAAATATTAATATATTCTAATATTAAATTTTTCTAATAAAAAGGGGTGATCAAAATGGGAACAGGTCAAACACTCTTAACAATCTCAGCTATTGCGTTGTATTCTATTACGTTAAACAATATAGTAGCAAGCCATGTTAACTCAGTTAAGTATGCATTACAGCAACAAGAAACATCTGAAGCTGTAGAAATAGGCAATTCAATTACAGAGCAGTTATTTGCAGCATCTGCTTCATACGATGATCTCGAAGATCAGTATGGAGCTTTAAATGATGTTTCCAAAGCAAATGCGAGAGAGAATTTTGAAACACAAATGGGCGATTCAGTTGCTGTAACCTATCAGCTAGGTAAAGAAAAAGAAATGGTTGAAGGAGAGTTGGGGCGGAAACTTATCGTGAACGTCTATAAAAAGAATGATATTTCTGGCTATAAAAAAGTATCAGAACATGTAGCAGTAGTCTTAAAAGGAGGAGTAAAATGAGTATAAGTTTGGAACTAGTTATAAGCTCTATAATCGTAGGCATGCTAATTCTAATGATTGGGAATTCTAACCAAATGATGACAGAAAGCGCTATCGAAAATAGACTCACTTATGAAATGCAAGAAAGAGCAACAAATGTACAGCAGTTTATTGAGGTCGAGCTAACAAAAGTAAGAAAAGTGATATCAGAAAAGGATTCTGCGTTAATATATACAACGGTTACTGCAGATACGATTGAACTTTTTAAAGACAAAAGTGAGCTGATTGTAAAAAACAAAAATACTGGCGAATTAAAATCAATTGCAGCCAGATTGGACAAATTGGAATTCGAATATTTACCGAACTCGACATTTATAAATGTGAGTTTAACTACTAAAAGTAAAAAGGAAGATTCTGTAAATGGAAAGTCTGAATATATAGGACTTTCAGAAAGAAGATATTACTTAAGGAATTTATTATAAGGGGTCAAAATGGGAAAATATGCTGTATTTTTGGTACTTGCGTTCACAATAAGTTTAACTACTTACAGTGATAATTTAAGAAGAAACCAATATCGATCAGAGCTTGTGCTCGCAGGAAAACACAACACGAATCAAGCGAAAAACATTGCCTATATAGTAGCGGAAGCAGCTATAAGTCAACTGAATACTAATGAATCATATGCTGGGAAATTATTAAGTGAGGGTAAGAAGAATACAGACTCATTTAAATCGTGGAGCGAAATGGGCGGTTACTATAACGTAAAACTTATAGATGATGGAGATAACCTTTTTACACTAAGATCCACTGGAAAAAGTGGGAATGATATTTATAAAGCCGAAGTAAAAATTAATAAAACAAGTGAAGAAGTTGAAGAGCCAACATGGGAACCAGATTTGCCTTGGGCATTGTTTGTAGAAGAGGACTTAAAACTGTCAGGTAGTGCAAAAATATTAGGTGATGCTACCTCAAACACGACTGAGAATAAAGGAGTTTCATTAACATGGTCTACAAAAGTAACAGGAGATCTTTTTATTGGCCCAGGTGCAAATATTGATAAAACGGTTAGTCAGGGTAATAAACAAAACGGGAATGTGGACGGCTCGATAGAAAACTTGGCACAGAAAATTAAGTATACATTACCTGCATACCCAGAATATCCTTCAAAATCGAAAAAACTTTCTAATATCAAAATAGGCTGGGCCGAAAGTGGTACAACGTTGAGCTACAGTTTATTTGATGGAGCATACATTGATAAACTTTCCTTAGAAAGTAATTCATCATTAAAGATAGATGTTGGCGAAGATGATAGGGTACTATATATCGGAACCCTAGATATTAAACAGGGACATATTGAAATAGTTGGGGACGGAAAATTGACTGTTTTTGTTGAAAAAGATTTCAAAATGAATGGAAGCAGTAGTTTCAATAAAGATGGAGAACAAACACAGGTATTTATGTATTACGGTGGTGATAAAGAATTGAAACTAGCTGGAAGTACTAAGTTTAACGGCGCTATATATGTAGAAGAAGCAAACATCAAAATAGCAGGTTCTGGTGGAATTCAAGGTCACATTATATCAGGTGGGGAAAAAATAAAAATAACCGGAAACGGAAAAGCATATTCTAGAATGATTTATGCGCCAAGTGCTGAGTTCGATTTAACTGGAGGTGCAAGTGTATATGGTGCAATCGTAGCGAAAAGTTTTAAGGGATCTGGCGGAACATTTGTTAGCTATAATGAGCAATTTGATACAGCAATTTTAGATTTAGAATTGCAAGAAAGTGAAATAGAAAACGGGGAAGATAAAAAGAAAGATAAGAAGGATAAAGATGACGATGATGATGATGATGATGAACAGATAGGGAACAATGATATTCAGTACGAAATTCTATACTGGAACTAACAAAATTGTAATATAAAAAGATTACAAATTACATAAACTTGTACATGCAAGAGTTAGACCTTGAACGCAATTCAAACTCTAAAAAAGCGAGTTGTAAAAGTGAAACTTGAACTATGGTAAAGTATAATAATAGACTAACGACCACCTACTAAAGTTGCTCAGATAAAGAATTCAAACTCTAACCTCGAAACAAATCGATCTCAAGAGTAGAATGATCCCCCACATCTACTTTTCCTTTTACATTTTTAAGAATGGTGTTTGCCCCAATGGTTGAGCCAGATGTTTCAACACCTTCTAAAGAAGCATGTTCTCGAATAATGGTATTCGCAATATTAGAATTCTTGATTTCAGTACCTTTCTCAATACTAACTTTGGGGCCAATAGTACTGTTCTCAATCGTTACACCATCAGCAATAAATACTGGGGGAATAATGGTAGTGTTTGGGTATTTAGAAGCATCAAAGGCATGATTTTCCTTAGCCAGTATTTCCCCAGTTGTATCAAGCCAAGCAGGTAGTGTACCACAATCTAGCCACTCATCTACAGTAGCAATCTTAAAAATTTTGCCTTCATTAATCATAGTATCGAGAGCCACTGTTAAGAAGTATTCTCCTCCAGGACCTTTTATATCGTCATTCATAACTCGATTAACTTGGCGCTTTAACTCTTGGCCGTCTTTAAAGTAATAAACCCCAATAATTGCGAGATCAGAAATGAATTCCTCTGGTTTTTCAACGAAACCTGTAATGTTATCCCCTTCATGAACGGCAACTCCAAAACGGGAAGGGTCTTCCACCCTTTTAAGCCAAATAACACTATCAGCACCATCTAGATTGAACTTTTCTTTGCTATCAAACAGTGTGTCAGCAAAAGCAACGATAACTTCTCCATTTAAATCTTCATTGGCACAAGCAACGGCATGAGCAGTTCCAAGAGCAGGGAATTGTACTCGAAAAGTAGCGTTGGCATTATGCCGGGTGCTCATTTCGGTAAGCTGATCTTTAATATCTTGTCCAAAATCTGGTCCCAAAATATAAACAATCTCTGAAATTTTTCTATCTAATGTACGAACGAAGGTTTCTACAAGTCGTTCAATAATCATAGTTCCTGCAACTGGTAGTAATGGTTTTGGAACTGTATGAGAGTGAGGGCGAACACGAGTGCCTCTCCCTGCCATTGGGATAATTAATTTCATATATTTGTCTGCGATTTTTTAGGAAACTTTAGCCTTATAATTAGGTGAATATACCGATGAGTTCATATAAATTCGACAAGGATTAATGAACTATTGAAATTATTACAATCACATAAAAAAACTAATAGTGTATTATACTATTCTAGATGTCCTTTCGATAATTTTCTGTTTTATTTTTGCCCGATATTATTGGTACAGAACGAGATTTTTTTTACATGTGTTCCAACAAGTTGGATATAAACCAACGGAATATTGGCACTGGTTAAGAGAGCATTGGGAACGAAAAGTGATTCCTGCTGATCTAGCGATATTTAATATCCTGCTCTTTGCCGTGGTTGTTGGTTTAGACTGGTTCGAAATTGAAATCACCAATTCATCCAAAACAATTGTTCTTTTTTCTCTTTCGTTTTTTTGGTTTGGAAGTATAAAAAGGTTCAAATCTGAAAAGGTAAAGAAGCCATTAGTATTTACTTCAAGAATGAAAAGACTTGTTTTCCCTGTGATAACAATCTGTCTCTTTGTCCCAATCTTTTTTAGTACATGGTCGTATTCTGGGTTAATGCCGTTTTTATGGGTATCAGTGCCAACTTATGATCCAGGCTTTCTTTCCTTCGATGTAATTCTCCTTGTTTTTGGGTGGATTTTTGGAGCGATAATTATTCCCTTTTCAATTTTCTTTGGCAGTTCAATCACCAAGCCAATAGAGAGGAACATTCAAAATGGATTTAAAAAACAGGCAAGAAAAAAATTAGCATCAATGCCTAACCTAAAAGTGATAGCAATTACTGGGAGTTATGGTAAAACAAGCACTAAATTTATGGTTAGGGATTTATTGAAGGAGCGCTTTAGTGTATGCTCAACACCCGGCAGCTATAACACTCCAATGGGAATTTGTAAAGTGATTAATAACGACCTTCAATCACATCATCAAGTCTTGATTCTTGAAATGGGGGCGCGCTATGAAGGGAATATTCAGGAGCTTTGTGATATTGCACAACCAGACATTTCAATAATAACAAATGTTGGAGTTGCTCATCTAGAGACTTTTGGATCTCAAGAAGTTATTGCTCGTGAAAAAGGAAGGCTCGTAGATAATCTTAAAGAAGGTGGTGTTGCTATACTAAATGCAGACGATCCTTTAGTAGTAAAAATGGGAACATCAAGACCAGAGATTAAACGTATGTTGGTTGGATTAAATGCAGGAGAAATTCAAGCAGGTGAAATTTCTTATGATACTTCTGGTTCTAGTTTCGAGGTAAATTTTGGAGAGGAAAAAGAACAATTTACCACGCGTTTGTTAGGTGCCCATAATGTTCAAAATATGCTACTAGCAGTAGGTATCTCACACCATCTTGGAATAAGACCAAAAACAATGGCTATTGCGGCTAAAAGTATTGAACCTGTAGAGCACCGCTTAGAGTTAAAGCAACAAGGTGAGTTATTTATCATTGATGATGCCTTCAACTCAAATCCTGTTGGGGCAAAAAATGCGGTTGAAATTTTAGGTCAATTCAAATCGGGTAACAGGATTATTATTACCCCTGGTATGGTTGAACTTGGAGACATTGAATTTGAGGAGAATAAGAGATTTGGAAAAGCCATTGCCAAAGCTAATCTTGATTTGGTTGTGCTTGTTGGAGAAGAAAGGGCGAAGCCAATTCAAGAAGGGATTAAGGAGAATTCAGTCTTGATGGATAATGTGAGAGTAGTTAATAGCTTATTTGAAGCGAATGATATTGTTAGAGCCTTTGCAAAACCAGGCGATGTAATTCTATATGAGAACGATCTTCCAGATGTTTATAATGAATAATTTCTATTCAAACCGGACAGCTTCAGCAGGTTGAATTTCTGAAGCTCTTTTTGAAGGAAACCAACTTGCAGCAAGGCAAAGTATAAGACTTCCAAAGAGGATGATAGAAATATCAAGTAATCGAACATCCACAGGGTAAGCATCAATAATGAAAGCGGAAGAGAGCTTAATAATACCAAATTCTTGTTGAAGCCAACAAAGTAGGAATCCTAGAGCCCCCCCTATTCCACAACCAATCAATCCGATAAAAAGACCTTGCTTTCTAAAAATAGATTTGATGCTCGATTTAGAATACCCCATTGAAATTAGAATACCAATATCCCGCCGTTTTTGAATCACAATCATTGTAAGCGAGCCAATTATATTTAAGACCGCAACAACTACAATAATCATCAATATTACGTAAGCACCCCACTTTTCAAGATTCATTACATCGTAAAGAGGCTTCTGTAAATCGTACCAAGTTGAAATTTTATAGTCGGTTCCTAGTCGTTTACTTAAGACGCTTTTTACATAAGCAGCTTCGTTATTGTCTGTGAGTTTTATATCAACCCCTGAGATTCCATTTCTAGAATTAAACAATCTTTGAGCTGCCTTTAAATCAATAAAAACTTGAGGACCATTTGCAACTTGTTGCAAAAAGTAAGCCCCTCTTACATCGAAACGAAATGAGCGAGGAACTGTAATCTGGGTAAGAGCTTTCTTCATTCCTGAGGCACTTAAAAGAGCGACTTCATCACCAGGTTTTAGTAGCATATCTGACCTAAGCTGTTCGGGTATTACGGCTCCGGGCTTACGATTTCTTACTTCAACTTCAAACACCCCAGAAGTGATGCTTTCCTCAATATTAACAAGTTCGTAGAATTTTCTAGTATCAATTCCTTTAACATCAACAACGCTACTTCGATCATTACCGTGACTCAAAAGGGCTTTACCAGCTACATATGGAGAGAATATTTTAATCTCTGGGATGGAGTTAAGCTCATCAATTAGTTTTTGATTTTCATCAAAAATAGAAGTTGAAGTAGATTCTATGCGAATATCAGGATCGTAAGAAAGGAGTAGATTCTTAATCACATCAAAAAAACCATTAAATACTGATAGCACTACTATAAGTAATGCAGTACCAATGGTAACCCCAGCGATACTAATGTATGTTAGGGTAGAAATTAAGGAGATATGTTTCCTTGAGAATAAGTAACGACGGGCAATGAAACTGGTATTATCCATAGCTTAAAAATAGAGAATAGTGGAATCGGAAACACTTCAAAATCTGCTGAAACGGTTTCCCTTAAAATTGTTATATTTTCACCCCTTCAAATACAACCCAATATGAGTATAAAACTAACTGCAGAAATAATAGAAACAATATCAGATGGCTCTCATGGAGATCCTTTTTCGGTATTAGGGCTGCATACCGTGGATGTTGATGGAAAAGAGAAGCTAGTTTTAAGGTCTTTTAGACCTGAAGCAAAACAAGTTTTTGTTAATGTAGGAAAGGCTAAACCAATTGAACTTGAAAGAATTTCTCAGGAAGGGTTGTTTGAATATGTGTTTCCAAGAAAGAAAAAACAGTTTGATTATACACTAACTGTTAAGCCATATGAAGGGGAAGAGTTTACAATAAACGATGCCTATGTGTACGGCTCACTAATCAGTGATTTTGATCTCCAACTTTGGGGAGAAGGAAACCACCATCAAGCATATCATTTTATGGGTGCGCATCCAAAAGAAGTGGATGGAGTAAAAGGAACTCATTTCGTGGTTTCTGCCCCTAGCGCAACTCGCGTGAGTGTTATTGGATCGTTTAATAATTGGGACGGGCGTGTTCATCGGATGCGAAAATTCCATGATCAAGGTTTGTGGGAGGTTTTTATTCCTCATGTTACAATAGGTGATCATTATAAGTTTGAGATTAAATCTCCAGTCCAAGACCCGCCACTCAAAAAAGCAGATCCATTTGCTTTTAGTTCAGAATTAAGACCGGGAACTGCATCGAAAGTATACGACTTAGAAGGGTACAAGTGGACAGATAAAAAATGGACAGAAAATAGACCTGAGCATCAAGCGCATGATAAGCCCATTTTGATTTATGAAGTTCATGCTGGTTCATGGAAACGAAAAGTTGGAGAAGAGCCTGGATTTCTCAGTTATCGAGAATTAGCAGAACAACTTGTGCCTTATGTTAAAGAAATGGGCTATACACATGTAGAGTTACTTCCAATTGCTGAGCATCCCTATGACCCCTCTTGGGGTTATCAAATCACAGGATATTATGCTCCAACCAGTCGATTTGGTTCGCCCCATGAGTTCATGTTTTTTGTAGACGAATGTCATAAAGCGGGTATAGGCGTTATAATTGATTGGGTTCCGGCTCACTTTGCAAAAGATGATCATGGTCTTCGCCGTTTCGATGGTACTGGATTATATGAACACGAAGACGCGAGACAAGGAGAGCATAAAGATTGGGGAACCTGTATTTTTAACTTTGGTCGAACTGAAGTTCAGAATTTTCTTATTTCAAATGCACTGTATTGGTGTGATAAATTTCATATTGATGGGTTAAGAGTTGATGCAGTAGCGTCTATGCTCTATCTAGATTATTCTAGAGAGGAAGGTGAATGGATTCCTAATAAATACGGAGGTAGAGAAAATATTGAAGCAATTGAGTTTTTAAGAAGGTTCAACGATTCGATACATCATCACTTTCCAGGAACCATTACTTTTGCTGAAGAGTCTACATCTTGGGGAGGAGTTTCTCGCCCAAGCGAAACGGGTGGACTTGGTTTCGACTTTAAATGGAATATGGGCTGGATGAATGACACTCTTGATTATATAGAGAAAGACCCTATTTATAGAAGGTACCATCAAGGCGAGCTTACTTTTTCAATGATTTATGCCTTTAGCGAGAATTTTACTCTCCCTTTTTCGCATGATGAAGTAGTTCACATGAAACAGGCTATGCTCACAAAAATGCCAGGAGATGATTGGCAGAAGTTTGCAAATTTAAGAGCTCTATATACTTATATGTATGCTCATCCTGGAAAGAAATTATTATTTATGGGTTGTGAGTTTGGACAGTGGGAAGAGTGGAGCGAAAATAAGTCGTTAAACTGGCACCTTTTAGATTGGCAAAATCACCAAGGAATACAACAATTAGTTAAAGATTTAAACAATTTGAATAAAAGTGTTCCAGCATTGCATCAAGTAGACTTCGATTGGAAGGGATTTGATTGGCTAGATATCAATGATGCTGATAATAGTATTATATCTTTCGTTCGAAGGGCAAAAAACCCAGAAGATTTTGTCGTAGTTGTAGTAAATTTTACCCCAAGTGTTCACTATGGTTATACAATTGGGGCTCCAATTGCTGGAGAATATGAAATCATAATGAATAGTGATTCCGAATTTTATGGAGGGAGTAACGTGGGAGACTCAGAACTTCATGCCGAATGGGGTGAATGGCAAAATCAACCTGCACAACTAAAACTTACGATTCCTCCATTGGCGGGAATAATTATAAAACCTAAGAAATAACCTTTATGAGATTTCCTCGTTCTTGTGGTATTCTTGTACACCCAACATCGTTTCCAGGTAAATATGGAATTGGTGATTTTGGGAATGAAGCTCGAGTTTTTATTGATTTTTTAGAACGTACAGACCAAACCATATGGCAAGTTCTGCCACTAACCCCTACTGGATATGGTAATTCGCCATATGCCAGCTATTCTGCTTTTGCAGGAAATGCTTACCTAATCAGTCCAGACATATTAGTCTCAAAAGGGCTTTTAAAAGTGGAGGAAGCAGCGGCTACAGAATTACCTTCAGGGATAGAGGTTCAATACGAAGAAGCCTTTGAAAATAAAGATGAACTTTTTAAGCTCGCTTGTACTCGTTTTTATGATACTTTAGATAAAGAAGTTGAGAAGAGCTTTAAAGAATTTAAGAAGAAGAACAAACATTGGTTAGATGACTATGTTTTGTTTATGGCATGTGCACTTCACTATGAAAAACGTCCTTGGAACACCTGGGATAAAGATATTGCTCAAAGAAAACCCGAAGCTATAAAGAAGTACAAGAAAAAATTCAGGGATGAGATTCGACTTCAATATTGGTTGCAGTTCGAATTTGATAATCAGTGGATGAGTTTAAAGAAATATGCTAACGATCGAAAGGTTCGGGTTGTAGGCGATATTCCTATTTTTGTGGATCATAATAGCTCAGATGTATGGGCTAATCCGGAGTATTTTGAAGTTGATGAGCTCGGAAATCGAGTACTTGTGGCAGGCGTACCTCCAGATTATTTTAGCGAAACAGGTCAGCTCTGGGGAAACCCACAATATAATTGGAAGGTGTTAGAAGAAAATGGATTTTCTTGGTGGGTTGATCGTTTCAAACACATGTTTAATACTTGTGATGCAATTCGAGTCGATCACTTTCGTGGATTTGATGCTTATTGGGAAGTAGAAGCAAAAGAAGAAACGGCGATAAATGGTCGATGGGTTAATGGCCCTGGAGAAAAGTTATTCGATACTATTTTAAAAAAATGTGGAGAGCTCCCAATAATCGCGGAGGACTTGGGATTTGTAACGGAAGGTGTAGAAAAACTTCGAGATAAATATGCTTTTCCGGGTATGAAAATCATTCAGTTTGCTTTTAATTCAGACTCAAAAAACGATTTCTTACCACATAATTATACGCAAAACAGTGTAGTTTATACTGGTACTCATGATAATGACACAACAATTGGGTGGTACGAAAAAGCGCCTAATGTAGAGAAGCATAGGGTTCGGACGTACACACGTTCTGATGGCGAATCGATTAGCTGGGAACTGATTCGTTTGGGGATGTTTTCAGTTTCAGACCAAGCAATTTTCCCTCTACAAGATTACATGAGCCTTGGTGGGGAACATAGAATGAACTTTCCGGGAACATCATCTGGTAACTGGTTATGGAGATACACAGAAGAAATGTTTACCTCCGTTAACGAAGAACTTATTCGCTCTTTGATTGATGCATGTAACCGTAAAATATAGAATTCAAAAGCTAACCTTTAAAAGGACTACCCTTTTTTGTATATTGGGTGCTTCGATTTAGAATAATCATATCATGTCTATATCCCTTAACAATCTACCAAAAAGGTCGCAAAAACCTAGAAACGAAGGCATAACACTAGTACTTGATAAAGGATATAGTGTTCGTCAGGCTGAAGATTTTTGTGATGTTAGTTCTGAATATACCGATGTAGTTAAACTAGGGTGGGGGACATCGTATGTAACCCCTAATTTAGAGGCTAAGTTAAAAGTTTATTCTGATGCTGGAATACCAGTATATCTTGGAGGAACTCTTTTTGAAGCATATTTACTCAGAGATCAATTAGATGCGTACCGAAGACTTTTGGAGAAGTATGAGATTAAATGTTTAGAAGTTTCAAATGGTACAATATGGATTTCTGACGAGAAGAAGCAAAAAATAATTAGAGAATTAAGTAAAGATTTTACGGTTTATTCAGAAGTCGGTAGCAAGAATCCGAATGAAGTGATTCCCCCTTATAAATGGGTAAATGTTATAAAACAAGAGCTCGATGCAGGTGCTAGTAAAGTAATTTGTGAAGCAAGAGAAAGCGGAACCGTAGGGGTTTTTAGACCAAATGGAGAAGTAAGGTCAGGTTTAATTGAAGAGATTACCGACCAAATTCCAGTTGAAAAACTAATTTTTGAAGCACCACAGAAAGAACAACAAGTGTGGTTTATTAGAAAGTATGGAAGCAATGTTAACCTTGGTAATATTCAACCTGAAGAGGTAATTCCCTTAGAAACTCTACGCTTAGGTTTGCGAAGTGATACACTAATGGATTTTTACTCTCTAGATGAGGGAAATGAACTAGATCAAGTAATTAAAGAGAATAAAATCTCTAACGAAGAGTAAGTACAAACATTTATGAAAATATTATACGCAGCGGCTGAAATTTCCCCTTTTGCACGAATGACACAAACAGCCGATTTGCTTCGGTTTTTGCCTGCATCTTTACAGGATAAAGGCTTTGAAATACGAATTTTGCTCCCTAAATATGGTACAATCAATGATCGAAGGAACCGACTTCATGAAGTGATTCGTTTATCAGGTATTGAGGTTGAAGTGGGTGAGGCTAAAGAAAGCATGAAAATTAAAGTGGCGAGCATACCAAATGCAAAGCTGCAAGTTTATTTTCTTGATAACGACACTTATTTCAAGCGAAAAGGACTATTTAAAGATCCAAAAACGGATGATTTTTATGCTGATAATGCAGAAAGATTAGCCTTCTACAATAAAGGTGTCCTCGAAACTGTTATGAAGCTCGGTTGGGAGCCTGATATTATTCACTGCCACGATTGGCCAGCTGGATTAATACCATTGCTTGTAAAAACTAAATATAAGGATGAGAAGATTTTTCAAAACACTAAGGTGATTTATAATCTTCATCACCCTGAAAATGAAGGAACCGCTGATACAGCAAAAATTTTAGAATTACTCGGCTTGCCAGATGATGTAAACATCAATGAGTTAACCGATAATGGAAAAGTAGATTTAATGAAACTAGGCTTAATGTTTAGCGACCATGTTGTTACTGGGAATTATCTTAAGGATGAATTCGACGAAGTATTCAGAGCGCTAGGGATTACTCCAAAACAGATTCAAGGTTCTCCTGAAGATGTTTCACAAAAATTTGCCGACTATTATCGCGTAATTGCCGAATAAGAAAAACATCAAGAACGTATTTAATGCACATTAAAACTAAAGCTGCCACACTATGGCGGCTTGCTTTTTCTATAAGCTTTATAAGTATATTTATAGCCTGTCAAGACCCAGGGTCATTAGGTGGAGGATTTATAGAAAAATCTGAAATCAATATTGATACTATACAGGTAACAACACTTAATGCATCTTCACAGAATGCCTATTTAGGAAGATTAAGCCGCTCTGCTACTGGTCGTTTCCAAGACGATTTAGTTGGTGACATTGAAGCTATCTCTTTCTTTAAACCATCAATTCAGCGCTCATCGGATACACTATTATTTGATTCGAATACAAACCTTAGTTTAAGATTGCAGGTTGTAGAAAATGTAGTGTATGGTGACACTACTACCACAGGTAATTATTCAATTTATAGAGTTAATTCCTTATGGCGAGGCTCGGCATTTAGAAATAGCATGGACATTACTGTAGATGAAGGAGAGTTAATCGGTCAGTTTTCAGATGCTAGCCTAGATAGTAATGGTATCGTTCAGCTAGAACTATCTGGTTCATGGAAAGATGATTATATCAATTTTTTCAATATGCCCGATGAAACAAGAGATGCCGCTTATAAAGCAGGTGATTATGGCTTGGCAGTAGTACCCGATGCAGGAAACTCAAAGGTTGTATACATAAGTTACGCACTAAGTAATTTGACTGCGTTTGGTTCAGACACAACTTCTAGAACTATTCTTGACTGGGGAGTTGACCTCGAAAGATCAGGCGCACTAAATAGTCCAGGTAGAATAATACTCGACAGTACATTTGATACAGTCTTCCGTGTGAATCTTGCAGAAGTAGCTGATCAAATTGGGAATAGAAATTTTGCAAGAGCAGAGCTAGAACTCAAGATTGATACCTTAGCGTTAAAAAACAGCCTTGACGTAAATGAAATAAGAACCTCGCCACTTGGGTTAGGTCTTAAATTAGGTCCATTTGATGATGTTGAATATGAACTAGGTTTTAGCTCATCAGATCTTACTACTGTAAATTTCGAGGGTTCTTATAGATTTACAGTCACCACTCTTCTTAATAATTACTTGTTTGGTGAAGCCCCAATATCGGATGTATATCTTTACCTGAGTGCTACTTCGGGGAACCTTGCATACACTTCCATATTCGCAGGAGATACAAATCAGGATAATAATCCTAAACTAATAATCTATGGCGTTGAGTCAGGAGAGTAAGATGAGAAAACAAATATTTAACACTCTATTTATTTGGATTTTATTCTCAGCAGTAACTACAGAGGTAATTTTCTCTCAAGAATCTGACAAGGGAATAGGTGGTTCTCCATATTCTGCATATGGAATCGGTTTGCCACAAGATATAACATCACACAACTTTCGTGGCCAAGGGCTGATAGGTGTTTCTGGTATAACAGGCGAATTCAACACATTAGCAAACCCTGCAATTTGGGGAAGTGCGTTTTTAACACAAGCCACTACAGGACTGAATTTAAGTAAATTTAAATTAGATGATGGATCTTCAGTTGAAGAGACTTCTAATTTATCTTCAGGATATTTACATATTGTGCTTCCATTATCAAGATCTAAACTAGGACTCTCACTAAGTTTATATCCAGTTTCAAGATCAAATTTTAGAATACTTGAATCCAACTCATTCCTAAATACAACATCTGATACCGTTAACTTTAGAAATGAAGTAAGAAGTGCTGGTGGAGTAAACAAATTTGAGATTGGTTTGGGTTTTAAAATAACGAACAATATTTATTTTGGATATGCGCCTTCTGTTGCCTTCATGAATCTTGAGAATAGTGAAGAAATACAATATGATGTACCCGGGTTTATTGCTCAAACTCAAAGTTCAAGTGTAACTGGTGCAGCATTCTCTCAGCGTTTTGGTATTTCAGCAAACTATTCAAAATTGTTTTCTGAACAGGATAGAATTTCATTTGGCGCAACTCTAAATTTACCATACACAATTGGTGGAAAGCGGGATTTTACTTCACAAAAAGAAATTAATGGTGTGAATCAAACCGTTGATTTAAGTTCCACCATTAGCACACCAAAAGGCGATGTTTATATTCCACTTGAGGCCTCATTTGGAATTGGCTATTCCCCATCTCCTTTTTTCAATTTTGCAACCGAAGGCGTTTTTCAAAAATGGAGCGAATTCACTAATGATATTAAACCATCTGACGAAGCTGTAATGACAGACAGGCTTAAGTTGGGAGTTGGCGGACAATATCATCCATACAAAAGAAATTCTAATTCATTTTTTTCAAGATTTAAATATTCAGGTGGAGTATCTTACGACACAGGCCACTTGACTATTCAGGGGAATGACATAAGTACTTTATGGATAAATACAGGGTTGGGAATTTTGGGAAGAAATTCTGCAACAATTTTTCCTTCAATGGATTTAAGTTTCCAGTATGGGTTTAGAGGTACAAATGAAAATAACTTAATAATGGAAAGGATTTGGACGTTCGGGTTTTCCTTAAATTTAAATGAGCACATGTTTATCCGTCCAAAACTTAGATAATTCTATAGTAATAAGTTATAGGTTTGTAGAGTTTATATAAAGCAACTAATTAATTAACTAAGAAGCGATGAAAGTATTAGCTACAATTATAGGGATTTTATTTGTGAGCACATCTTTAGCAAAAGCTCAAGATGACTGTAACCCAAACCCACCAGATGGAATGCAAGAAATTGCTGCATTCTCAATTTTCCAAGGCAATTATTCTAATGGTGATTACCCATTTTCTTTACGCTACGGTCGTTGGATGCTTTGTAAGAAGCCAACAGAAATAGAAGGAATTCCTGCAGGAAGATTTAAGCTTGAATCTCAATATTCAAAATTTATCAAAATGTATACTGAGATTGGTAAATCAAAACAAAACCCAAGTGAAAAAGAGGCATATATAGATACAGCACTTGCTCTTTTTGAAGAAAGTTTTGAGTTATTTGCTAGTACTGAGGAAGAAAAATTTGAACTATACCAAAGAAGAGGGCGGTTTTTTCTCGAAAATTATAGTTCCATACCTGATGGTTTACAGAAAGCATATTCTGATTTTGAAAGTATGTTTGAACTCGACCCAGAAAGAACTACCAATCTAGCAAGCGGTTATTATATAAAGGTTACTTTAGATAATATGGTGAGTAAAGACCGAAAAGAGGATGTTATCAGAGTAATTGAAACAGCTACCCCTTTTGCTTCTGATGCTATTCTCTCATTCTTTGATGAAAAACTTCAAAAGGTTTTTAATACTCCAGAAGAAAAGGAAACATACTATAAAGGAAAGCTTGAAGTAAATCCTAGTGATCTCGAAAGTTTACAAGGCTTAGCCGATGCTCTTGAAGATCAAAATAAGCAAAATGAGCTGATTGGAGTAATGCGCAAAATACATAAATTAGCACCAACTTTTGATAGTGCATTAAAACTAGCTGATATCGAAAAAGGAAATGCTAAATATCAGGAAGCGGCTAAATTCTATAAAGAGGCATTACAAAAGGCGACAACTGACAAGGATAAAAAAGAAATAAATATTGATCTTGCAGATGTTTATTCAAGCATGGAACAATTACAAAATGCTAAATCGAATATTAATGCGGCACTAAAAATTGATCCAAATTATGGGTTAGCATATATAAAAATGGCCGCTATTTATGCTCAGGCAGTTACTTCATGTGCAGATGGCAGAAAGCTTGAAGCAAAAGATAAAGTAGTATATTGGGTTGTTGTAGATTTACTTAACAAAGCAAAAAGAGTAGACACTTCAGTAACAAACACAGTAAACTCTCAACTATCTTCTTTTGAAGCAGTTACACCAAGTACTGAGGATAAATTCTTTACACTTGGCTACGAAGATGGGCAAAGCGTAAAAGTTGATGGTTCTTTAATGAGCTGTTATAGCTGGATTAACGAAACAACTACGGTTAGATAATTTGCTATCAACCTAAACATTTGTATCTTTTCTCATCTTCTGATGAATTTAGGTGCGGAGATCAAGCTCCGCACCATTTTTTAAGCTCTCCTTTTTTTACCCTCGAAATTACTGATTCGGTACTTCTAATAGGAGAAAAAACCAACTTTATACTTTTTGAATGGCACGGAAAAAGAACTACAAAAACCGTAATAACAATAACAACAAGAATAGAAATAATAAAAACAGAAACCGTAATACTAAGGGCGGCAATGTTTTTATCCCAAAATTCTTTTGGAATAATAATCAAGGTATTGCAGGGAAGTATGCCGGGGTTCTAGAAATTAATACAAAAGGGTGGGGATTTATCCGAAAGTTGGATTATGAATTTAGCTACAGTCCAAAAGATCCATTCTTAAAACCAGAAGAAGTAAAAGCATTGGATTTACGTCAGGGATTAGTGCTAGAAGGTGAATTTGAAGAAGATAATCAAGGTAATAAGCACGTCCATTCAGTAGAATTTGTAAATGGAAAGCCTATAGACTTTTGGAATAAATGCTCCAAATTTGAACGCCAAACTCCTATCATGCCTATAGATTGGATTAGAATGGGTGATAATGCTGAAGACACAGAAATGAGGGTGATTGATTTAGTAGCTCCAATTGGAAAAGGACAACGTGCCCTAATAGTAGCTCCGCCAAGAACAGGGAAAACAGTATTATTAAAACAAATTGCCAACGCACTTTCTGTACACCATAAAGACATTCACTTAAGTGTACTCTTAGTTGATGAAAGACCAGAAGAGGTTACCGATTTTATTCGATCTACTGATGCTGAAGTTTTCGCTTCTTCTAATGATAAGAAGACTCAAAGTCATGTTCGAATTTGTGAAATGACTCTTGGCTATGCTAAACGAAAAGCTGAAATGGGAGAAGATGCAGTTTTACTCATTGATTCTATGACAAGACTAGGTAGAGCGTACAACGCAATGCAAACCAATAGTGGTAGAACGCTCTCTGGTGGTCTGGATATTCGTGCACTTGAAATTCCTAAGAAAATATTCGGTTCAGCTAGAAAGATTGAAGGTGGTGGTTCTTTAACAATTATCGCTACTTGTTTGGTAGAAACCAATTCAAGAATGGATGATCTTATTTTTGAGGAATTCAAAGGAACTGGAAATATGGAATTGGTCTTAGACCGTGAACTAGCAAATGATCGCATTTATCCAGCTATAAATATCACTGCTTCTGGTACAAGAAACGAAGATAAATTTATCACCGATTCTCTAGAAGAACGAAATATGGTTCGTCGATACTTACTTAAGAAGTCTCCAAGAGAATCGATGTTAGGACTACTAAAAGTGCTCAAAAACACCGAAAGTAATCAAGAGTTACTGAATCAGATTGCAGCTATTGCTTAATTAAGCAACAGGCATACTTGGGTCGATTTCTTTCGACCAAGCTGTAATTCCGCCTTTTAAATTGTAGACGTTAGAAAATCCTTTTGCGCTGAGATATTGGCAAGCTTTGCCACTACGGCCGCCTGAACGACACATTACAACTACTTCAGCATCTTTTCTGTTTTCAATTTCAGAAAGTCGGGCATCAAGTTCACCTAATGGGATATGTTCGCCCTCAAGATTAGAGACCAAGTACTCAGTCATTTCTCTTACATCGAGTAAGAAGAAGTCTTCTCCGTTTTCTTTTTTTGCTTTAAGTTCTTCTACAGTTATTTCTTTCATCGTTTTATTTGTTCGTTATATATCGGTCTAATTTAAAAGTCTCACCAAGATAAAGGCGTTTAGCTTTTTCATCATTGGCTAGGGTATCGGCATCACCTTCCATCAAGATTTTACCCTCAAACATAAGATAAGCTCTATCTGTGATAGCTAATGTCTCATGAACGTTATGATCGGTAATTAAAATCCCAATATTTTGAAGGCGTAATTTAGATACAATTTCCTGTATATCCTCAACGGCTATAGGGTCTACACCTGCAAAAGGTTCGTCCAATAAAATAAACTTGGGATTAGTGACCAATGCGCGTGCAATTTCTGTTCTTCTGCGTTCACCTCCAGATAAACGATACCCTTTGTTATGCGCCACTTTTTGAAGTGAGAATTCTTCAATCAATCGGTCACAGCGCTCTTTAATTTCTTGTTTCGTAAAAGATAAAAACTGAAGTACAGATTCTAGGTTTTGGCGAACGGTGAGGTTTCGAAAAACACTCGCTTCCTGAGCTAAATAACCAATACCTTTTCTGGCACGTTTATACATTGGTGTATGAGTGATATTTTCTTTGTTCAGAAAAATCTTACCATCATTAGGGGAAATTAAGCCAACCATCATATAAAATGTTGTGGTTTTTCCGGCGCCATTTGGCCCTAAAAGACCGACAATTTCACCCTGCCCTACATTAATAGAAACATCATCGACTACGGTACGTTTTCGGTAACGTTTTACTAGGCCTTGGCTATGGAGTTTTAATGTAGGAGATTCACTGCTCATGCAGAGAAGGTACTAAATCTTAAGCTACTGACAAGGAATTGAGAATAGAATCAAAAATTAGTTTTCCATCTTCTAATCCTAACACTTTTTCCATAGCTCGTTCCGGATGAGGCATCATTCCAAGTACATTACGTCCCGCATTAGTAATTCCAGCAATGTTATCAATAGATCCATTGAAATTAGCTTCTTCAGTAAGTTTCCCATCTAAATCACAATATCTAAAAAGTACCTGATCGTTATCCTGAAGAGATTTCAATCCATCATCACTAATAAAATAATTTCCTTCACCATGAGAAACAGGAATATTGAAAATTTGGTCTTTTTCTAAACCGGATGTAAATAAAGAATCTGTTGTCTCGCATCTCATATAGATGTTCTTACATACAAAACGCAACTTATGGTTGTGCATCATAGCTCCAGGAATTAAACCCGCCTCAAGCAAGATTTGGAAGCCGTTGCAAATTCCCAAAACAGGACCTCCTTTTTCGGCAAACTTTACTACTTCCTGCATAATGGGCGAAAATCGCGCGATGGCACCAGAACGAAGATAATCACCATATGAGAAACCTCCTGGTATGATTAAAAAATCAATACCAGAAAGGTCAGTGTCTTTATGCCAAAGAAATTTAACATCACAATTCATTACATGTTTCATTGCATGATATGCATCATGATCACAATTAGAGCCAGGGAATACTATTACGCCAAATGTTGCCACTTTTATCCTTTTATTTCTGTAACCAGTTGAATTTCTTTTAATACGCTATCGGCTCGAAGGCATTCTTCAAATTCACCCTCTACAACCAATGCTTTTCCTTCGTTATGAACTTGCCAAGTCAATTTCTCGGCATGAGAGTATGCACATCCAGTAGCTTTTATAATCTGCTCAATTACTTCATCAAAAGTATGGATGTCATCATCATACAAGAAAAGTCGCCACGGAGTTTGAACCTGCTCCTCAACTTCAGTATCTGTATCGGATTCCGTAACTCGCTCAAGATCGGCTAACACCGTATCGGCATAAGTTGTATCAAGAGCATTGTATTGCATTTACTTAGTAATCTCTATTTCAAAATCTTCCATCACTTCATTAGCAAGCAACTTACTACAAGCAGATTCCACAATTTCTTTTGCTGATGCTTCAGAATCAGCATTCACTTCCAATTCAATAAATTTTCCAATGCGAACTTTTTCAACCTGATTAATTCCCAGGTTTTGAAGTGCGTGATGAGCAGCTTTCCCTTTAGGATCCAGAATGGAAGGACGTAGCGTTACGTTTACTTTAGCTTTATACATGATGGAGCTTCGTTTAAGTGAGAGTCAAATTTAAGGCTTCTTAACCTTAGCTGCTAAAGGCTTTTGAGGATTTTTTTGTGCCCCTTCCATTCGCGAACTAAGTATGGATAAAATTGTAGTTATTCTGAATACTGAATTAAATTCAGCATGACAACGAAAGGGGGTACTAGAGCGATAGTAAAATAAGCTCTTTCATACCCTCTACAGAAAGCGAATCTGCATCTAGCCATTCAATAAAATCCCAACGCCGAAACCAAGTAAGCTGACGTTTAGCATACCTTCGGGTATTCGTTTTGATTTTCGTAACCATTTCCTCTTTGGTAAAATCTCTATCTAAATAACTAATCACTTCCCGATAACCCACAGTTTGAAGTGATTGTAGGTCTTTAGAAAATCCATTGCTAAGAATCGTTTGTACTTCTTCAATCAAACCGTGCTCAATCATTAAATCCACCCTGTGATTGATGCGTTGATAAAGTTTTTCTCTTGGATGATTAAGCCCAAATACGATGGTATTCTCTGGTAAAGAGATTGCCTCTTTGTGATGGAAAGAGCTAAATGGTTTTCCTGTTTGCATCCAAACATCGAGCGCACGAATAATTCGTTGATGATTCATACCATCCATTTTTAGGAGGTATTCTGGATCAACTTCCTTTAATTTTTCATAAAGAGGCTCAATCCCATTTACTTCAATTTGTTTATTGAGTTGATCAATGTTTTCCTTATTTGAATCTGGGATATCACTAAAAGGTTGAATGAGACCGGTGAGATGAAGAGTGCTTCCTCCCGCATAAATAACATGCTTCGAATTTTGGAGAATTTCTTGCTCCCAAACCTTTGTCCGTTCTACAAACTTTACGGCGCTATCAGGTTCGCTTAAATCAAGAATAGAAATATTGAAATGCGGGACTCTCTCTAATTCTTCAGTTGTAGGCTTTGCTGTTCCGATATCCAAATGTTTATAGCACTGGCGGGAATCTGCTGAAATGATAGATGTCCCCAGTTCCTCAGCAAGCTGAAGAGACAACTCCGTTTTACCAGAGGCAGTAGGACCGAGAAGAATTATTCGCACGAGTGGTTTTTTGTTGAAGGTAGTAAATTATTGAATACTCATCACAGAGTCGTGAGTATGTCGAAGGACGGTGAGTTCGGCAAGCTCACTCACCTCAAACTTCTTGGTTGAGCTGAAACAAGTTAAGGGTGACAGAGAGTGCTTAACCCTTCCCCTTCAGATTAAACTTCAGCGAAATGCGATGAGTATAGCCGAGACTGCTGGAGGTTCCAGTAAAACTAGCAAAGCCATAGTCGATGTAAAACGTAGCAACACGGAAACCAAGTCCAAGTGTTGGTGAAACTGAAAACCCGGATTCCGGATCGGTGACAAAGTCAGTTAACCCTGCACGTGCAGAAATTCTGTTTTTGTAAATTACTTCTCCACCTACATGAGGCTCAATACTCATCGAACCAATATTCATGTAATACGCCCGTCTATTTTCGAAAAGAAGATTTAGATCAGCCGCAGCAATAAAATCAAAATCAAAAGCTTTAAAAGCTTTGGAAGCTCCCAATCGAACCGATGGAAGAACATACTCGTTTTGCCCAGTAGGAATAGAGTCACTAAAAGTTTCTTGAAATCCTTCAAACTCTCCTTCATTCACGGTCCACATTTTTTGCATCGTGGTTACATCCTGAATGGAAGCTCCTAAATCTATAAAATCCGTTTTGTATTGCGCTCCAACATCTAAACTATATCCCCATGCATTGGCAAAAGGTCCAAGTCGCTGATTGATGATTTTAGCTGATGCGCCATAAGATAGTTTATCGGAGTGCTTTTTGGCGTAGGATAGAAAAATAGCTACATCAGCAGCGCTAAACTTTGTAATGAAACTCTCGGGATCTGCTTTCGGTCCACCGTTATCACCGCGCTCATTATCCCAAGCATTGAGAGTGTTGGCAATATTATCAACTCCTTGCCGAAAGAAACTGATTCCAACCACTCCATTACCAGAACTAAGTGGAAGAGCGGCGGCGCCATAATCGTACCCAACAATACCTCCAAATCGCTCAGAATGCATATAAATAACCTCAGGATTGGAGAGAGAAGAAAGTCCGGCTACATTCCAGTATCCAGCGGTTACATCGTTTGCAAGGGATGTATGAGTTCCTCCCATTCCTAAAGCTCTGGCTCCAGCTCCGGTACTAAGGAAATCATTCCCATACTTAGACAAAGTTGACTGAGCCAATGAAGCTGTGCTTATTAAGCTTAAAATAAAGAGCGCCGAAACGATTCGTTTCATCAAAAAAAAAGATCAATTAATAATAAACAGTAGCGCTTTAACGATAAGAAAACAGGGTTATTTGAATAATAATTTTGCATTCTCTTTGGTTGCAGAGAGAGCAACAATTTCTTAGTATAAGCACATCATTTTGAAAGGGCAAGACTCGTGGAAAAATTGTCCTCAAAACATAATAACACACGGATTCATGAAATTTTCTGTATCAAGTAGCGAACTTAATAAAGGCCTCTCAGCGGTAATTGGAGCAGTACCATCGAAAGCAACCCTTCCTATCCTCGAAACTATTTTATTCCAAAGCGAAGACGGAAAGCTGAAATTGACGGCAACCGATCTTGAAATCTCAATTATTGAATATATTGAGGCAGATATCGAAGAAGATGGTGCGGTTGCAATTCCAGCCCGAAGATTGCTCGAAACTCTTCGTCAACTACCGAATATTACCGTATTTTTTGATGTGGATGAACGAAAAAATATCAACTTTAGAACCGATAAAGGTACTTATAAGTTGGTTGGTGATGAAGCCGATGAGTTTCCAGAAGTACCAAATCTTGATGATGGAACACATATTATTTCTACTGCAGAGTTGGTTCACAAAGCAATCACTAAGACACTGTTTGCTGTATCTAGCGATGATCTTAGGCCAGCAATGATGGGAGTTTACTTCCAGATTGGAACAGAAGAAAGCAAGTTTGTTGCTACCGATGGTCACAGACTTGTGAAATATACAAACCGTTCAATTACTGCTGATAAAGATGTGAATTTCATTATTCCTGACAAAGCACTTAGCCTGATTCAAAAAACCATTTCGGGCGATGACTGCGATATTACGGTTACAGATGACCATGCTCGCTTTAAAAGTGGTAACACTATTTTAATTACTCGATTAATCAACGAGCAATATCCAAACTACGATTCGGTAATTCCTCGCGATAACGATAAATTTCTTACGATTAGTAAAAGCCAGATGCTTTCTACAGTAAAGCGGGTTTCTATATTCTCAAGTTCTACAACTCGACAAATTCGACTTCAACTAGCTATGGATAAACTTACTATTCGTGCTGAAGATTTAGATATGAGTAGTGAAGCAAAAGAGACTATCGACTGCGAATATTCCAATGAAGGAATGGAAATAGGATTTAACGCAAAATATCTTGGTGATGTACTAAGCAATATTGATGACGAAGAAGTGAGCTTTGAGTTTTCTTCACCAAATAGAGCAGGAATTGTAAAGCCTTCTACTGAGGATGACAGCGAAGACATTCTTATGCTGGTTATGCCAGTGATGTTGAATAGCTATGCTTGATGAGCCAAATAATCACTTTTACTACTGATTTTGGGTTACTAGATCACTATGTGAGTGCCATGAAGGCGGTGATTTTGGGTATAGCACCAGAAGCTCGACTTATTGATGTTTCGAACGATATTCCTGCACAAGATATAATGGCAGGGGCATGGGTAGTTCGAAACTCAGCTTTTCTTTTCCCTCCAAATACCGTGCATTTAGTAGTTGTTGATCCTGGAGTAGGAACCGACCGAAATCCTATCGTATTAAAAATTGAGGATCAATATTTCGTTGGTCCTGATAACGGCATCTTTTCATTGCTTTATGATGAATTCAAATACAAAGCATACAAACTAAACAGCGCAAAATACTGGCGTAAAGATCGATCCAGAACCTTTCATGGTCGAGATATTTTTGCACCTGTCGCTGCTCATATCAGCAATGGAGTTAGTTTAGAAGAACTTGGAGAACCTATTAAAGAACTTGTCACCTACCATTGGGCTGTTCCGCTTGGCGATAAAGATGGGCTGCAAGGATGGGTGATTCATATTGATCGATTCGGAAATCTAATCACTAATATTTCTGAAAACTTATTGGAAGACACTGCTGGTCGACGAAAAGTGAAAATTTATGTGGGCAATACCATTATTGATCACTTAGTAAATACTTTTGGAGATGTAGAACCTGGGGAGCCAGTTGCATTTATAGGTAGCTCAGGAATGCTAGAAGTTGGAATCAATAAAGGAAATGCTGCGAAGATGTTAAGTGTTGATAAAGGTGCACAGATATCGTTAGTGTTGCAGAAGTAGCGAAACACAAGTGAATCTCAGGCGTAAGCCGACCCCAAATTAATACGAAGGATATGAATTTAGAATTAAGATCGCCGGTTGATGAGAGAGCAACCATCCACGTTCCAGAAAATATTTCTGAGTTAGACACTCCATTTAATGGATCCGTATGTTCAAAAGAAGGCGATGAATACAAAGTAAAAAACAACATTATTGATTTGCTCGGGAAAGAACCAGCTTTTAGTTCTATAGCCCAAAGCACGAACCATTTTAAGCTTACCGCCTCGGTTTACGAAGATATTTGGCGAAAACGTTCGCTATCTCTTTTGTCTGGGGAAGATTTTCCTATTGAAAAAGAACACGAATTATTGATCGAGTGGACAGCTCCAAAACCGAATGGATTATATCTTGATTTAGGGTGTTCAACCGCGCTTTATGGTCGGGCACTTAAAGCTGCTCAAAAAGAAGCTCAAGTTGTTGGGCTAGATTTTTCTTCTCAAATGTTAGAAGAGGCCCGAATTAAAGCCGAAGCAGATGAAACCGATTTGTTTTTAGTTAGAGCAGATGGTAAAGAACTACCTTTTTTCAGCAAGACATTCGACGGAATTGTAATGGGGGGAACCCTAAATGAGCTTTCTGAGGAATTAAAAGTATTATACGAAGCCAGAAGAGTAATTAAGCAAGATGGTGTATTCTTTGTAATGCATTTGATCAAAAGCGATGCTTGGTATGGTCGACTTCTTCAAGAGTCTGTTTCTCTAGGAGGAATAAAGTTTTGGAATGTTGAAGAGAGTAATAAGCAGTTTAATCAAGCAGGGTTTAAAGTAGCTGAACAGTTAGTTAAAGGGATTGTTTGTTTCACCAAACTTACTGTTTAATATTGTATATAAAGCTTTATTAGGATAAGTTTGACCTATTATGAGAATCAAACTTATTTCGAGAACACTTTTACTGGGGATCATTCTTTGCACATCTCAGATTACCAAAGCACAATTTTTTGATGGTTATTCAGCTGGTATCTCTGGCAACTTAACTACAATTACCGCAGATGAAATCGAAGATTTTCGAGAATATGCCTCTGGAATAGGAATTGGAATGCAAGGAAAACACCAATTAAAAGAGCACCTAAACTTAATAATAGGAGCTGAATTTATATTGAGAAGGGCAGGCTATAGTAGAACTATTCAAACTCGTAATGATGACGTCGTACTTGAAGAGTTTAAGTCAGAGTTTGTTAGTTCACTTTTCCTAGTGACGATTCCACTTTTCCTAGAAGTAAATACTCCTTCAAATTTTTATGCGCAATTTGGCCCTAGAATTGATATTAAAACAGGGTTCAAAAACGGAAAAACTAAAGTTGAAACAAGTACAGGTACTTTTCGAGATAATGATTCAATCTTTGAAAATACCGAAACGCTTGGATACGGTATTTCCGCAGGTCTTGGTAGAAAATTTTCTTTTGGAGGAAAGACCATTGCTATAGAAGGAAGATATAACAGCGACTTTAAAGACTTAATTAGAGATAATAACATCATTTCTTTGAAGAAGCGGTCCTTCGATATATGGGTACAAGTGAGGATCTAACCAGTGAGAGAATCTTTTTATTTAAATAGAATTCCTTTTCAAGGAAGGCAAAAAAAAAGATTTACTATAACTATTCTAGGATTGATTATTTGGTTTATTTCAGCGGATATAACCGCGCAAACATTTGACAAAAGTGCATTATTAGAGTTTGCCAAATTTGAAATGAATAAATCAAAAAAAGAAAATCAAAAAAGTAAAAGCCCAGTTTTTAGAATCCCACTAATTTACGAATCAGCTAATCTGGAAGCAGCACAATCAGTAAATAATAATCAAATTTGGGGTGGAGGAATTGCGGGGCTAGACCTTTCTGGTTCTGGGATATTAATTGGATATTGGGATGAAAATCAGCCACGTTTAACTCATCAGGAATATTCTGGAAGAGTTAGTTTTGAGGACTCGGAATCAGGTTCAAATAATCCGCATGCAACCCAAATGGTTGGAACTATGATTGCAACAGGAGTAAAATCAGAAGCACGTGGTATGGCTAACTTGGCAACAGTTGAGGCATGGAATTGGAATAGTGATTTAGCTGAGATGGCGATCGAAGCGGCTTCTGGATTATTAGTCTCCTCTCACCCATACATAGAAACTGCAGGCTGGACAACAAATACTAATATTTGTGATTCAGAAAATAATTTTCCAACAATCAACTGGATGTGGTTTTCTTTGGAATCTGAAAACATGACTAAAGCTTACCAATTCGGATACTATGATTCTCAGGCCCAAAAATGGGATTCAGTAGCATATCTCGCCCCCAACTATTTGATGATAAAAGCAGCGGGAAATCAGCGAGGGGAAGGGCCTTCTTCCCAACCCATAAATCACTGGACCTATGATTCTGAATTTAATTGTGTGCAAGATTCAGAAACAGTAAGAGAGTTTGATGGAGGTTCTATCGGATTTGAATCTATCAATGCGGCATCACTTGCAAAAAATGTGTTAGTCGTAGGAGCAGTAGAAAGTTCGAGCAATAATTTTGACGACCGGACTTCAGTCATTCCTATTTCTTCGTCTGGTTTTGGACCAACTGATGATGGTCGTATTAAACCAGATATTGTAGCCCCAACAGGAGTTTATACTTCTAACTCAACGGGAGATAATCAGTATACATCAAATTCAGGTGGAACATCTGCAGCCACAGCGGTAGTATCGGGTTCAATAACTTTGATAAGAGAGCATTATCAAAACTTAAATTCTGACACATTATCTTCCGCATCTATTCGGGCATTATTAGCGCAAACAGCGGATGATGTTGGAAATGAAGGCCCTGATTACAAAACTGGTTGGGGCTTGTTGAATACTGAGAGAGCCGTTCGATTTTTATCAACGCAAAATTCAAACTCTTCATCAACTATTCTAAAAGATACATTATTAGTAGATGGAAATACGATCAGTTTTGATTTTGAACATACATCAAATAGACCGTTAATTATTACTATTGCATGGACTGATCCCGCTGGGACGCCTTCAAATTCAGGCGATGACCCAACCGATACCTTATTGGTAAATGATTTAGACCTTTCAGTTATAGATCCATCATTGGGTTCACATCAACCTTGGATTCTTGATAAGTCAAACCCCAGTAATGTTGCTACAACTGGAGATAATGAACTAGATAATATTGAGCAAATTGTTATTTCAGAGGCAGAATCAGGCACTTATTCCGTGACAGTTTCACACAAAGAAAGCTTGCAATCTGGCAGCCAAAAAGTTTCAATTCTAGTAAGCGAAACGGAACCAGAAATTGAAATCGAAACCATAGCTAGTGGCAACTGGTCAGAAGCGTCTACTTGGAGTGGTGGAACTACGCCATCTACAAGCTTACACAGTGCGAGTTTAAATCATGCCATTACTTTAGATGAAGACGCCATAGTTCGTGGAGTTACTTTTACCGGCGCTTCGGCGGAATTAATTCTAAATGGGAATTCGGTTACTCTTAACGGCGGGGTTTTCCATACTTCAGGTGGTCTAGGTTTTTCTGGAGATACAGCCGCAGCAATAAAAATTTATGATTGGGATTTGGGCTCAGATTCGCTCAGGTTCAAGAATGGTTTTCAAAAACTAGACTCTTTAACTATCAGTACTGATGGAGATTCTATTCGACTTGGTTCTAGCCTTTCTATTTATTCAAAACTGTCCCTTGAATCTGGAATTTTAGATGTAAGATCCAAAACGATGAAGCTTATTTCAGATACTAGTAAAACAGCTTGGTTCGAAAAAACTTCAGGAAGTCTTGTTGGTGATTTTACGTATTCAAGATTATTCAGCCAAGAAAGCTCGGGTTGGAGAATGATATCTTCACCTGTTCAAAGTCAACTATTCAGTACGTTGAGCGATAGTTTTCATACGCAAGGTGGCGCTTGGTCAGATTTCTCAGTATCAGAAAGTGAATCAAGTTTATGGTTGTATGATGGGGAAACACAAAACTTCTCAGGGTATGTCGGTGCTGATACTTCTTTTACATCAGGAGAAGGATATTTGATGTATATCTTTGATGATGCTCCCGGAGGAACCAAATTACCTACTTATTTAAACCTTAATGGCTCTGAACCAGATTCTATTATTATGAATCTAGTTCGTGGAGAAGATGATGCTTCCAGTTACAACTTAGCTGGTAATCCATTTGCCAGTGCCATTGATTGGCATGAAATTGTAAACAACGGAACCAATTTAGGGACTAGTTATGCAGTTTGGGATCCTGAAGGAAATTCAGCTGGAGGAACTTCGGGATTTAAGTATTACAACTCAGCAGATGGAATCGGAGATGCAGGAAGGTATATCGCCCCTATGCAAGGGCTTTTCGTTCAAGCGAATGATGAAAGCTCAGTTCTGAGGTTCAGGCAATCCCAAAAAACTGGAAGTCAGCCTAACAAATATGGTAAGCTTACTAGTACTAAGCCGGTATTTATTCGGTTCAGTTTATTAGATACTGACCGGAATGTATTAGACAATCAAGCTCATTTGATATTCTCGGAATCTGCATCAAAAGAACAAGATGTACACGATGTTTTGAGGATAGAATCTCTGATTGGAATTCAAAATCAGGTTTCCTTTTCAGGAGCTGATGGAGAACTAAGAGTTTTTGAAGGTCGGTCTTCAGAAGTTGAAACGGATGTTATTGGAGTTAAACAAGAGATCAGTAAAGCCGGGTTGTATATTTTGAACTGGGATGATTGGAACCGGATTCCGGAAAGTTGGGAAATGGAATTCATGGATCACGCGAACGGATTGGTAATTGATATGAGACTAGCTTCAGAGTATGAGTTTTATTCAGAGAATGAAGCCTCCGATCGGTTTTCCATTCGAGTTAAGCGTGCACTGCAAAACACAATTGGGAATCAGGAGCGACCGTTTGAGTATAAGCTGAATCAGAATTACCCGAACCCGTTTAATCCTGTAACAACCATCACATATAGCTTAAAAAAAGGCGGGAATGTGAAGATTGAGGTTTTTAACACGCTTGGACAAAAAGTGGCAACCTTAATTAATGAACAACAAAATGCCGGAAAACAGGTGGTTCAATTTGATGCGTCTCAGTTTTCAAGTGGAGTGTATTTCTATAAAATTGAAGCAGGAAGCTTTAATCAAATACGGTCAATGGTGTTGATTAAGTAATGCTATTGAGGTTTAAGAATAAGGTATTAAAAAGGTAGTCATATTGAGGAAAGGTAAGGAAAATTTGAACTTGTAGATCATTCTAAAGGCTAATCTGGAAGCCTAAAACTAATTGGAAGAGCGTATTGAACACAAACAGGAATGCCTTGGTTTAGTCCAGGTTCAAATTTCGCAAGCTTACTTACTCTTAAAGCTTCTTCATCAATTCCCCCTCCTATTCCCCTTACAACCATTGGTTCTAATACATTACCTTTCTTATTTACAATAAATTGGGTTACAACACGGCCTTCAATCCCTGCTCTAATAGCAAGTTGTGGGTAGATTATTTCTTGTTGAATAGATGCAATCCCCCCAATCAAAACAGGGGGTTTTTCTACAACCGAAAAAAATTCTGAGCATCCTTCAGAAAAATGCTGTTCATTTTTAAATCCTAGATCACACGCATAAACGAAAAGAGGAAAAATGAAAAATAGCGTTATTAGTTTCATAAAATAGAATCAATTCTGCAGTAGAAAAACAATCGGGAGTGAATACTGTACGCGAACAGGTTCACCGTTTTGCATTCCGGGATTGAATTTAGCCTGCTCTACCGCTTTTAGTGCAGCTTCATCACAACCTCCCCCAATACCACGAATTACCTTTGGGCAGATAACATTACCTTTCTTATTTACAATAAATTGGGTTACAACACGGCCTTCAACACCAGCTTCTATAGCTTCTTGTGGGTAGGTTACACTTTGTTGAAGTTCACCCAACCCCCCAATTAATTGGGGCATTGTCTCAACAACTACAAAAAACGACTCTTCACATTCCATGTCTAAGCTGTCAAGCTTTTCTTCATTCTCAAATATTCCACAGGACAGAAACGAAAGTGAAAAGAATAAAACCAGAGTAAAAGATTTCATAACTACATTCGTTCAGGTGCTGAAATACCTAAAATTGTCAATCCATTTTTTAGAACTTGTGATGTTGTCTTTGCTAGTTCTATTCGAGCTTGAGCGAGATCGTCTTCCATTCCCATAATTCTACAATCGTGATAGAAACTTGTAAAAGCAGAAGCTACATCATTTAAATAGTTTATCAGTCGGTGAGGTTCTCGCGCATCAGCAGCACTTTGTATTGCTTCAGGGAATTTGAATAAGGTTTTCATCAATGAAGTTTCTGCATCTTCTTTCAATAGATTTAGTTGAACATCTTTGGAAAAAGAATACACCTCTTCTGCTTTTCTAAGAATACTGAAAATACGAGCGTGAGCGTATTGTAGATAGAATACAGGGTTTTTCTCCCCGGCTTCTTTGGCTTGAGCAATATCAAACTCCAAATGAGTGTTCGGAGAGCGCATCAAAAAGAAAAAGCGAGTCACATCAGAACCGACCTCATCCATGAGTTCATCCAAAGTAACAAAATTCGCTTTTCGCGTACTCATTTTGAAAGGCTGACCGTCTTTTACAATCGTAACAAATTGATAGACAATTACATCTACCTTGCTCGTATCATAGCCCAATGCTGAAAGTCCTGAAAGTACATCCGGATAAGTGGCAATATGATCCGCCCCAAAAATATCGATGCATAAATCATAGCCACGATCTAATTTATTGGCATGATAGGCAATGTCTGGTAGTCGATATGTTGGTTCCCCAGTACTTTTGATAAGAACAGTATCTTTTTCTTTGCCGAATTCTGTGGTTTTGAACCACGTTGCGCCTTCTGCTTCGTATACCAATTCTTTTTTACGAAGTCGAGATACGACGGAGTCTATATCACCATTTTCATACAAGCTGTGCTCATTGAAAAAGGAGTCCATATTAATCTTCATTCTTTTGAGCGTATTGCTGATATCAGCAAAAATTTCTTCTTCAGCTTTTTCTTTGAAGGGAGTCCAATCTTCAGTTTTCGCTAGTTCTTCGCCTTTTTCTTTGATGAGTTCTGAAGCAATATCTCGAATATATTCGCCTTCATACCCCCCTTCTGGAAACTCTGAATTTTTACCAAGTTCTTCTAAATATCGAGCTTGTACGCTTTTCCCTAAAACGCGCATTTGCCGACCTGCATTATTGAAGTAATACTCCCGATCAACCTCAGCGCCAGTCCATTCCATAAGTCGAGCTACAGTATCTCCAAGAACGGCATTTCTACCATGCCCTACAGTTAGAGGTCCAGTTGGGTTTGCACTTACAAATTCAATTTGGACTTTCTTACCAAGGCTCGAAGTAGTTTTTCCAAAATTTTCTCCGGCTTCAATAATTCCTGCTAACTCATCAAATAAGTAATCTTCCGCATATCGAAAATTGATAAATCCTGGACCAGCGATTTCGACGGAAGAGATTTTTTTCTGGTCATAGTTAATTCCACCTACAATCAGTTGAGCAATTGCTCGCGGGTTGTTCCGCAAGGGCTTTGCAAGCATCATCGCGATGTTGGTAGACACATCACCATGGCTTTCAACTTTAGGAGCTTCTAAATGGATTTCAGGAGTTTTTTCAAGTTCAAATTGAGCTAGTGAGACTTTTATAATCTCTTCGAGGTATTCGTTCATTCTTCATTCTGTTTCAGATTCAGTGTAAAGATAAGAGAATTAAGAATTAGGAATTAGTCGGATTTCAATAAACAATATTCAACAAGGAATAAGCAAGGTTCAACTTTTTGCTTTTAAATTAATCTGAGCGGTTGAGATACTTTTAAAGAAGATTGCAGCTAACTGATCGCATTCTGAAATGGCTTCATCCAATATTGTATCTACTAAGAGTGGATGTTTCTTTATTAAAGTCAGGCAGACATAGGTTTCTTTAAGCTCTTTTTGTCCAATTTTAAGCTTATGTATAAAATCCTTGCGCGACTCCGCTGCCTGCGCTTCTCCATATTGGAAAGATGGTGAGGTGCCAGACCGTATTAACTGTTTAGCAAAATGCTGACCATTGTAAGTTTTAGGAAGACGGTCTACAATTTTCATAATTGTTAAGGAAAAATTGATGAGACGGTCTTGTAAATCAAAGTTTCTTTTATTCTTCATTGAACATTCCTTGTTGAATATTGTTTATTGGAAAAGTCTTTCGCTTCTTAGGCTCACAAAATCGTATCCTGCAATAATAATATGGTCATCAACAGGGATGCCGAGAAGTTTTCCAGATTCGGCGATGCGTTTAGTAAGTTGAATATCGGCCGTTGAAGCTTTGTTATTTCCAGACGGATGGTTATGAAGTAGAATAATGGAATTGGCTTGATTGAGAATAGCTTGTCGAAGTACTTCCGCAGGCTCCACAATAGTGGCGTTGCTCCCTCCAGAGCTTATTTGTTGAAATCCTGTCATTACCTTTTTGTTATTTAGAAAAGCCACTATGAATACTTCTTTTGTTAAATGACGAAGTTTAGGCCCGAAGAAAGCTGAAGCATCTTCAGGACTAGTAATTTGAATTTCTTCACCCAAACCAGCAACTTGAATTCGTCGAGCAAGTTCGAATGCCGATTCAAGTGTGATTGCTTTCACTTTTGCAATCCCAGGAATTACGCCTAATTCAATCCATTGTTTTTTGACAAGCGAATGTAATCCTCCAAAGTGATCGAGCAGTGCTCTCGAGGTTTCGATTACATTCATTTTTTTTGTTCCTGTTCTGAGTAGGATTGCTAATAACTCAGAGTCAGAAAGAGAGCCAGCGCCATATTTCATCAGTTTTTCCCGAGGCTGTTCATCGGGTCGCATGTCCTTTACAGATCGGTTTAGGAATTCATCAGCAGAAAAGGATTCTTCGGGAGAGTAGATTTTTATATTCATCGGATTTACACATGTTTTTTACATGTAAGACCGAGTAGAAAGGAATTCCTTACAAAATTTTTTCAATCTACTACAGGATTGAGTACTAAATCAGTTATCCCCACTTCCCATGAGCGGCTCATTAAAGGCTCGAATGCTCGAGTTTGGAAGTCCGTTAGGATAGTTTTTCTTTACCAGTTTAATGGTATCGATTACAATTTGAAGGTGAAGTTCTTTCGAGTTTTGATAGAATTTTTGAGCAGCATCTGTAAGCTTTGGTTTCCCATGCAGTGGCTTATCACTTACAGAAAGCAATGTTGCGTGAGGAACTCGATATCGAAATCCATTAGTAGCAACAGTAGCAGATTCCATATCAACAGCAAGGCTTCTACTCTGGTGAATTTGATTAACAGTATGTTTAGCTGAAAATTCCCAGTTTCGATTTCCAGTAGTAAATACGGTTCCAATTCGGTGGTTTAACCCGTGGGAGTCGAGAGCTTCTTTTAAGTATAAATTCAACATGTAATTGGGAATTACCGGATTTCCAATTGGGAATAATTCATCCAATAACTTGTCATCGCGGAAGTATCCATTGGCAAGAACAAAGTCTCCAATTTCTTGGTGATTTCGAAGTCCACCACAATGACCAACCATAATCATAGCGTCTGGGCGAAGTACGCATACATGATCTGTAATAGTTTTCGCATTTGATGGACCAACGCCAATATTTATAAGCGTAATACCACTATTATCATCCATCTTAAAATGATAAGCTGGCATTTGAACTCCATCACGGACTGGTTGTACGCAGTTAGGATATTTCTCAAGAAATACCTCTACATGCATCGCATAATTTGTAAATAAAATATAACGTTGGAAATCGGCTGGGTTTGTACCAGTGTAGTGTGCAAGTCGATCTAAGGAAATATCCGTTCTTTCTGGTGAAAACAAGAACATTTTCTTCTTGGTAAAATCCCATTCCTCTTCATCGGTATGATCCATAAGTTTTGGATCGTTCAGAGCAATGATAGGTCTTGAAGCTTTGATTTCGATATCAGCATTTTTGCTGATGAGTCGTTTAATTTCTCTCTTTAAATACCAGCGGAATGCTTTTGGTTGAGCCATTTCCCCTTTTATATTGGGATTATGCTCGGAGTATTCACGGTGAACAATCATTTTTGGATACATTCCTCGGTCATAAATTTCTTCCATCAGATCGCAAGCATTTTCCGTAGCTTTAGCAAGTTCTTCAGAAGAAGTGAAATCAGAATGACGTAAAAAAAGAGAATCAGACATGGGCAAAAAATCGTTTAACTATACAATTGAACCTTGGCTTACTACCAATGAACAGGTGGAATATACGACGAAAATCTTCAAGGTTTTAAAACGAGACATGAAGATTGATTCTGAGAATCATAAAGCTAGCTTTTCTATTCTTGAAGCCCCTGATTGGATTAATGTAATTGCCCTTACTCCAGAAAATGGAATTGTTCTTGTTGAGCAATATAGATATGGAATCGAAGAGCCTACTTTAGAGCTACCAGGCGGAGTTAGTGATCCGGGTGAAAGTCCATTTGAATCATCCAAAAGAGAGTTATTAGAAGAAACCGGATATTCGAGCGAAGATTGGGTTAGCCTTGGAAATGTGAGTTCAAATCCAGCTATGCAAACCAATTATACGCACACCTATTTAGCGAGAAACTGTACTAAAACTTCCGAACAGCAACTAGATGGTAACGAGCGCATTAATGTTCATGTAATTCCATTAGTAGAGTTTTTGGATTTGGTTGGGCGAGGAGAAGTGAGTCACTCGCTTGTAGTAGCCGCAGTCGCCAAGTTTTTATTGAGTGAGTATTCTTAAGGGATAAAGTTATTTCGCAAGGCTTGTTTTTTTCTTTTCCAAAATTTAAACGAAGTCCAATCAATATCAGGAACTATTTTTTCAGGAATCTCTCCCTTCTCTTTCCTTATGGAAATCTCTTTTTCAATCTCAGCTATTTTATCTTGGTACTCAAATTGATTCATATGATTAATCATACCATACAATTCCATATAGCTGTAATTTGAATAATCTTTCATATTCGTAGATTAGTTAGTTAAAAAGCGATAGATAAATAACCATGAAAAAAGTTAATTATCAAACCATAGATAAATTACATTTCCCCCCTCTATATCAAGCAGGGGAGGCTCTATTTAGTTTTTTCGAATTATGTCACAATTAGAGGAGGTCAAACCAGAAAGTGTAAAAGCGGAAGAAATAAAATTGATTCTCAAACTCATAACCAGTTCAAAATGAAATCACATCACTATAAAGCAACGATTGAATGGACCGGAAATCTTGGAAAAGGAACTTTAACATATAATGAGTATGAGCGAAGTCATTCTATAGAGGTAGAAGGGAAAAATAGTATTGAAGCCTCATCGGATCCATCTTTTCGTGGTGATTCAGCTAAGTATAATCCAGAGGAATTATTTCTAAGCTCACTTTCTTCCTGTCATATGCTTTGGTTTTTGCATTTATGTTCGGTAGAAGGAGTTATAGTCACAGAATATATTGATCATGCAAAAGGAATAATGATGGAAGAAAAAGATGGGAGGGGTAAATTCACAGAAGTAGTTTTAAATCCTATTGTCACAGTAACTAAGGAACGAATGATTTCCAAACTCGATTCAATACATCAGAAAGCAAATCAGATGTGCTTTATTGCAAACTCATGCAATTTCCCGGTAAAGCATTATGCTAAAAGTACTGTTAGAGAAAATTCATACAAAGCAGAGCGATGAATCCGCAAAGCAATGTTCAACCAGGTAATTATTGCGAAGCCTCATCGCCTTGCTCTAAGTGACTTTAATAATGAATGTAAAAAAAGAAAATCATGATAAAGACCGGCGCGAAAATGAATATCGACTTCACTTTTAAAGTAGTAAAGGATGGTGAAGAACAGGAAGTGAAATTTGCAGACTTATTGGACAAACGAGCAATCGTTTCAGTATATATGAAGAACAACACTTCAAGTTGCGATAGGCAGACCGTTGATCTAGCTGAGCACTCTGAATGGTTCGAAAAAAATGGCTATAATTTGATCGCAATCAGTAAAGATGGATGTAAGTCACATCAAAACTATGCAAAGAAGCATGGAATCAACTATACATTAGCTTCAGACCCTAGTTATAAATTTTCAGAAGCGACAGATTCTGTCGTTGAAAAGAAGATGTATGGGAAGACTTTTACAGGTCCTTCACGTTCAGCCTTTGTTATTGATACAGATGGTACTATTTTGGCATCCATTGAAAAAATTGATACGAAAGCACACGCCGAAGAGTTGAAAGCTCTGGTGAATAGCTTGAAATAAAACTGTTATCTATGAAAAGTCTCGTAATTGTAGAGTCCCCAACAAAGACAAAAACAATAAGTAAGTACCTTCCAAAAGGGTACGATGTTGATTCGTCTATGGGGCATATCCGTGATCTTCCATCATCGGCAAAGCTGATTCCTGCGAAATATAAAAAGGAATCTTGGGCTACCTTAGGCATCAATCCTGACGATCGATACTTCGCAATTTATGTAACACCACCAGATAAAAAGAAGATTGTAAAACGCCTTAAGGACAAGCTCAAAGATTGTGACGAACTAATTCTCGCGACTGATGAGGATCGTGAGGGAGAAGCAATTTCTTGGCATTTATTGGAAGTATTAAAGCCGAAAGTACCTGTAAAACGAATGGTTTTTAGAGAAATCACAAAAGAGGCAGTTCAAAATGCACTAGAGAACACCCGCGATATTGATATGAATTTAGTTCATGCCCAAGAAACGCGACGTATTTTGGATCGACTTGCTGGCTATACTGTTTCTCCGTTATTATGGAAAAAGATTTCGCCAGGTCTTTCGGCGGGACGTGTACAATCTGTAGCGGTAGAGTTTTTAGTTGAGCGGGAACGCGAACGAATGAAATTCAGAAGCGGAACGTATTATGATTTACAAGCCGCTCTCCAGAAATCAGGCGAGAATGATGAATTTAAAGCAGACTTAACTCATCTAAATGAGAAGCGAATTGCCAGTGGAAAAGATTTTGATGAAAACACTGGAAAGTTAAAAAAGCCAGATTCGGTTGTTCTTTTAGATGAAGAAAAAGCGAGCGCACTCGTAGATGATTTAAAAGCTGCAGATTGGTCGGTTACAAATGTAGAAGTAAATATTCAGAAACGAAATCCTTCGCCTCCTTTTATTACTTCTACCCTTCAGCAGGAAGCAAATAGAAAGCTTGGTATGACAGCTAGAGATGCTATGAGTGTAGCACAAAAGTTGTATGAAAAGGGTTTTATAACTTATATGAGAACAGATTCAACAAGACTTTCTAGCCAAGCGATTGATGCGGCCAGAACCGGAATTGTTGATCAATATGGTGAAGAATACTTATTCGAACGAGTTCGGAATTATACTGCGAAAGGTAAGTCTGCACAGGAAGCGCATGAGGCCATTCGTCCCTCGGGTTCAAAATTTATTCTACCTGAAAAATCAGGCTTAAAAGATCGTGAGTTTAAATTATATGATCTGATTTGGAAGCGTACTATCGCTACACAAATGGCTGAGGCAGAACTAGAGTTTACGGGTGTTACTATTACAGCGAAGAATAATGGAACATCCGCTGATTTTAGAGCTAGTGGGAAAAAGATTTTATTCCCGGGGTTCTTCCGTGCGTATGTAGAAGGAAGCGATGACCCTGAAGCGGCGCTTGAAAATCAGGAAAACTTTCTCCCACCGTTATCAGAAAGAGATACAACCGATTTACAGGACTTGAATTTCAGTTCACATGAAACAAAACCACCTGCTCGATATACTGAAGCTACATTGGTAAAAGAATTGGAAAAAAGTGGAGTAGGTAGACCAAGTACCTATGCTGCGGTTATCTCAACCATTCAAACTCGAAACTACTGCCGAACAGAAGGAAAAGCATTAGTACCTACCTTTACAGCATTTGCGGTAACGGCACTTCTTGAGGAGCATTTTCCTGATTTAGTGAATAGTGAATTTACTTCTGCGCTAGAAGATAAATTAGATGGTGTTGCAAACGGAACCGAAGACCCTGTTAAATATCTTGATGATTATTATAAAGGTGAAAACGGACTTCGTGCAAAAGTAGATAAGCAAGAAGATAAAATTGATCCACAAAAAGCAAAGCTTCTTAATCTACCACTTGAAAATATTGACGGAATTCAAATTGCTGTGGGACGCTTTGGTCCATATGCAAAAATGATGAAAAATGGTGAAGAAATTTCAACATCGCTTCCTAACGACATGGACCCTAGTGATGTTACATCAGAAAAACTGGAGCAATTGATTAAACTTTCAGAAGAAGAGGATAAACCAATTGGTGTTCATCCTGAAGAAGGTTTGCCAATCTTTTTACTATCAGGTAGATACGGACCTTATGTGCAATTAGGAGAAATAACTGAAGAAAATAAAAAGCCAAAACGTTCTTCCTTATTAAAAGGAATGACCCCAGAAGATGTTGATTTAGAGTTAGCGATTAAGCTTTTGACACTGCCAAGAAACCTAGGAGAACATCCTGAGGATGGTAAAGTAGTAAAAGCAGGTGTAGGTCGATTTGGACCTTATGTTGTTCATGATGGTAAATTTAAATCTATTCCGAAAGATGGAAATGTGCTCGAAATACAATTAGGTGAAGCGGTTGAGTTACTAAAACAAAAAGCCAAGTCACGAAAAAGTTCAGAGCTTAAAGATCTAGGAAAACATCCAGATTCGGAGCAACCTATAAAAGTGATGGATGGTCGATATGGGCCATATATCAAGCATGGAAAGAAGAATATTGGGTTGCCGAAGGGTACAGAAGCTGATAAATTTACACTCGAACAAGCGGTCGCTCTTATTGCTGAGAAAGGTTAATTGATTAGTTGACAGCGCCGCTTTTGGGAAGTATTTTATTAAGGACGAACGACTGCCGACCAAAGACCAACATCTTTGAGAAGAACATAGATTTTTGATTCGATTATATACGTTATCGACGAAGCAACCTCGTTGAAAAGCCCAAATTAGCCATGCAAAAGCGAAGCAATTTTCATTTTAAGTATCCACCAAATATCCACGAGCTGGATTTGGCAACGATGGTTAATATGTATCGGAGTCGCGGAGAACCGCGTAAAGCTCCAGCTGGAGAATATATCGCATGTGCTATTTCTCAAACATTATTGAAGGAAGCAAAATGGTGGTTTGGCCTATACTATTCTCAGGAAGTTTGGGACGAATTGCTTACAAAAGGAAGCGAAGGTTACCCACTTACCGATATTGAACTGAATGTATTGGGACAAGTTTTTGAAAGTGAAGAAGAAGCGCCCCACCGTGAGTTCGTTGAGAAAAGTGCTGGTGTAACCGAAAAACTAGCCTATTTGATTGTGAGTGACCTTCGAGTTTTTGGTTTTCTATCGGAAGACGATAGCGGTTTCTTGCGTATAACACCTAGAGGCGAGCGTGCTCTTCATGGAATTACTCGCCGTATCTACGAAAAAAGATTTCTCCCAGAAATGCTTAGCGATGCCCCCGCTCCTGAAACACCAAAAATTGAGCAAGCCCAAAAGAAAGACAAAGAGCAAACGAGTTTGTTTTGAGATGTATTTAAAAAAACCTTGGTTTTGTTTACTTGTTTGATTTTTCTACTTCTAAACTATACTTAAAAATCGATTTCAGATTAAGAACTTCTTTCTACACCATACGATAAAGAAACCAAAATAAATACAGAAGAGATTCTTGGGTTAAAAATTGAGAAGAGCACAACTATGATTGGAGTTAAAAAAGAAATTAATTTCTTTAGAGGTAGAGCTGGTAAAACGGAAATTTTTTGTTTGCCAGTAGTAATTGCTGAGAACTGGAATCAAGTGATTCTTAATAAGATATAAAGTCTCCCCTCGAGAGGCGATATTTGATCTCAGGTTTTACGAATATCTTCCAATTTTCCTTTGTAAAGAATTCTCAAATTGAATTGCGCCTCACTTTTGATTGATTATATTCAATCATACTACAAATTAATTAAGGGATTATATGAGAAAAGTAGGTGGGATTTTTTTGACTTTGGCTGTAATCACGGTCTCATTTCAACAAGTAAAAGCACAAGGCACTCAGCTACTGCGAGAGCCTACTATTTCAGAAACAAACATTGTATTTGTTCATGCTAACGATTTATGGAAAGTAGACAAAGCGGGTGGAGCAGCAATCCGACTAACAAGTAACATTGGAGGCGAATCTGATCCTCATTTTTCTCCAGATGGTTCTATGATTGCTTTTACTGGTCAATATGCAGGGAATTCGGATGTGTATATTGTTCCGATTGAAGGAGGAGAGCCAAAAAGACTAACTTGGCATCCTGGTGCAGATATTGTTACGGGTTGGACACCTAAAGGTGAAGTTTTATTCAGCTCAGGTAGGGCATCTTATCCAACGGCTATCAATCAATTCTGGACCGTAGCTATTGACGGAGGAATGCCAAATATGCTTTCCATTCCACAAGCTTCATCAGGAGAAATCTCACCAGACGGAAAGTATGTTGCTTATAACCCGATTACTTTTTGGGATCCTGAATGGAGAAATTATCGAGGAGGCCAGGCACAACCCATTTGGATTGTAGACTTAAAAACTTTTGAATTAGTTCAAACTCCGCGAACTGATAATGAGAGACATGTGGATCCAGTTTGGTATAATGGATCTGTGTTTTATTTATCTGAACGTGATTTTGCTAACAATATCTGGTCATATAATCTCGCCACAAAACAGGAAAAACAATGGACTTTTCATTCCGACTTTGATGTAAAGAGTTTAGATACCGGTGGAGGAATGATTGTATATGAGCAAGGAGGCTATCTTCATCACTTAAATCCCGAGACTGGAGAAACACTACAGATTTCAGTAACAGTGGCTGGAGATATGAGCTGGGGACGTGAAAGATGGGAGGAACCATCAGCATTTCAAATGACAAACCCTGCACTTTCCCCAACTGGTAAACGAGCAATTTTTGAAGTTCGAGGTGAAATTATAACGATCCCAAAAGAAGAAGGAACATGGAGAAACCTAACCAACTCATCGGGTAGCGCAGATCGAGCTCCTGTTTGGTCCCCAGACGGAGCTAAGGTTGCTTGGTTTTCAGATAAAAGCGGAGAATATTCGTTAGTAGTATCTGATCAGTTCGGACTAGAAGACCCAAAAATTATTGAGTTGCCTAATCCAACGTTCTATTTCCAACCAGAATGGTCACCAGATGGAAAGTTCATTGCATATACCGATACCGATTATAACATGTGGTATGTAAATGTTGAATCTGGGAATGCTAAAATGGTTGATACCGAAACCTATGCACACCCGAATAGATCATTAAATCCAATTTGGTCGCCAGATAGTAAATGGATTACCTATGTAAAATTGTTGAATAGTCAATTTAAAGCAGTTCATGTTCACAATATTGAAACAGGTAAAACACATATGCTTACCGATGGTATGTCGGACGCTATAACTCCGGTTTGGGATGAAAGTGGCAAGTATGTATACTTTTTGGCTAGTACTGATTTTGGTTTGAATACTGGCTGGCTAGATATGAGTTCATATGATATGTCTGTTACTCGAGGGCTGTATATAATCGTACTTTCGGATGATGAGCCTTCTCCGATTCTGCCGAAAAGCGATGAAGAAGAGGTTAAAGAAGAAAGCTCAGGTTCTGAAGATGATGAAAAAGATACAGATGAGCGTGTAGTTATTGATTTGGATGGGCTTGCTGAACGAACTTTAAGCTTAGACATCCCGCTAAGAAGTTATGAGGGACTATTAAAAGGACCTGAAGGAACGGTATTTGTTTTTGAATCAGTACCAAACGAAGGCACAAGACTTCATAGATATGAAATCAAAGATCAAAAAGCGGCTACTTTTTTGTCTAGCGTAAACACTGCGGTGGTTTCACAAGATCGAAAAAACCTGCTTTATCGTTCAGGTGGAACTTGGGGAATTGTGGAAACTACAGCCGGAGAAAAGAAGGTTGGCGAAGGAAGTTTAGCTCTTTCAGGAGTAAAACTGAAAATTAATCCTGAAGAAGAGTTTGAACAGATTTTTAGAGATGGATGGCGCTTTATGCGTGATTTCCTATACGTAGACAACATGCATGGCGCTCCCTGGAATGATGTATATGAATGGTACGCTCCTTGGGTGAAACATGCGAAACATCGTTCTGATTTGAACTATGTCGTAGATATTATGAGCGGTGAAGTTGCCGTTGGTCATTCGTATGTTAGAGGTGGCGATTATCCCGATTTAGAAAGCGTACCAGCAGGTCTTTTGGGGGCAGATATATTACTTGAAAATGGAGCCTATCGAATAAAGAAAATCTATACAGCAGAAAGTTGGAACCCCGATCTAACCGCGCCGTTATCCGGCCCTGGAATTGATATCAATGAGGGAGATTATATTCTGGAGATAAATGGAACAGAGATCGATTCCGACCAAAACTTCTACCAGTATTTTGAAGGCACAGTAAACCGACAGGTACAATTATTGGTTAATGATAAACCGAATACATCTGGAGCGCGTCTGGTTACCGTGATTCCAATCTCAAATGAGGGTGGATTAAGAACTAGAAATTGGGTGGAAGATAATCGTCGCCGAGTAGATGAAATGTCGGATGGGCAACTTGCTTATGTGTGGATTCCAAATACTGGAAACGGAGGATATACATACTTTAATCGTTATTACTTTTCTCAACAGGATAAGCGTGGTGTGGTACTCGACCAGAGAAATAATGGTGGTGGATCAGCTGCAGACTATATCATTGATGTATTGAATAGAGATTTGCATGGTTTCTTTAACAGTAAAGCGGCCGACCGCCGACCTTTTCCATCACCAGGTGCAGGTATTTGGGGACCAAAAGTGATGATCATTAATGAACGGGCAGGTTCTGGAGGTGATTTACTTCCGTTCATGTTTAAGAAAGAAGAAATTGGACCACTGATTGGAACACAAACTTGGGGTGGTTTAGTAGGAACTTGGGACACCCCTCCTTTTATTGATGGTGGTCGCATGGTTGCTCCTAGAGGAGGTTTCTATAATCTTGATGGTGAATGGGATGTGGAAGGCATCGGAATTTCACCAGATATTGAGGTAATGGATACCCCGAAAGAAAGCATGAATGGTGGAGATCCTCAATTGGAGGCTGCTATCAAGGAAACACTTCGACTATTGGAAAACTATCCAGATCCAATTGTGCCAACACCAAAAGATCCAATTAGATGGAAACGACCTATTAAATCTGGGAATTAGGAATATTTAAACTGAGGCTGATGGGAAACTGATGGTCTTGGTTGTTAAATTAGATATGAATAAATCAATAGTTCCTGATTTATTCGGAGGGGTGTTGTGAAGATTATGAATTAGTAAACCTCAAAACAAAATCCTTCTGGTTGTCATGCTGATCTGGATTCAGCATCTTTGACGAACTAAGCCTTTGAGCTAATTCGTAGCAATATCAAAGAACCATTTCCTACAGATCCTGAAATACATTATGGACGTATATGTCATGTATTTCGTTGACAGAATTTATTAAAAATCAGACGGGGTCATCCTTTTAGAAATCGCACCTTGTTACGATGCTCTGCGTAGTTAGATGTTACTCTAACGCAGAGTATTGGAACAAGGGTAAGTAGTTAGTCATTTCCATGGAAGTGAGAATCTAGATCAGAACATCGTCATTGCCTTTAAAGCATTCTAGATAACTGTCATTGAATTATTATCTAGCGACTACAAGCATGACGTCTACTGTAGACTACCCTTTAAACTCCCTAACAGCTTTAGCCACTCTTTCTGGAACTCGTTCATCAAAGGGGCCAGGGATAATTTTATTGGTTGATAAATCATCAACACAATCTGCAATGGCTTTAGCTACAATAATAAAAAGTTCAGTAGTTAAATTGCTCATTCTTGCATCAAGGGCACCCCGAAACAACCCAGGAAAAGCGAGCACATTATTTACCTGATTCGGGAAGTCAGAACGACCAGTAGCAATTATATAAGCCCCAGCAGCTTTTGCTTCATCCGGCATTATTTCTGGAATTGGATTTGCCATAGCAAAAATGATGGGATCCTCAGCCATAGTCTTCACCATTTCTTGTGTAAGTACTCCGGGTGCAGAAACGCCAATAAATACATCTGCTTCTTTAACAGCATCTTCCAGATTCCCTTTTCTCTTACTGAAATTCGTAAGTTTAGCCATTTCTTGCTTTTCAGAATTTAAATGCTCTCTACCTTCATATATAATGCCTTTACTATCGCACATCATTACTTCCTTTACCCCTGCTTCAAAAAGCAGTTTAACAATGGCTACTCCCGCCGCTCCAGCTCCATTAATCACAACGGTAAGGTCTTTGAGCTCTCTATCAGTAAGCCTACACGCATTAATCATCCCCGCTAAAGTAACTATAGCTGTTCCATGCTGATCATCATGAAATACTGGGATAGGAAGCTCTTCCTTCAACCGTTTCTCAATCTCAAAACATCTGGGAGCAGATATATCTTCGAGATTAATTCCACCAAAAGTTGGGGCAATTGCTTTTACTGCTGTGATAATTTCTTCTGTATCCTGAGTAGAAAGTACAATTGGAATGGCATCAACTCCAGCAAATTTCTTGAATAGCACGGCTTTTCCCTCCATCACTGGAAGAGCGGCTTCAGGACCAATATTTCCCAAGCCAAGAACCGCAGACCCATCACTAATTACGGCTACTAAATTTCCTTTTGAGGTGTACTCGTAAACTTTTTCAACATCTGCTGCAATTTCTCGACAAGGTTCTGCTACACCTGGCGAGTAAGCAATACTTAGATCATCTTTTGTCTCAAGTGGAACTTTCGATTCAATAGAAATTTTACCTTTTGCCTTTTTATGTGCTTCAATTGAAAGGGCGGCATAGTCTTTTTTTTGCATAAAAAATCGGTTAGTTCAGTAGTATAGACAAAGTCACAGTAAGTCTCCCCTATGACTTTTTCTAAATAGTATATTTATTGAACTCCTATTCGACGGCAACACTATTATTTGCAATATTAATATCTGCCATTCTGGAAGTAGGATCTATCATGATACCTTTGATATTTTTTTTAGAAGTAGGTATTTCGAAAGAATAAGAAGGATTAACCCATGGCCAGTCTTCCAAAATAGTTCTTTTGATATCATTCTCAGCAGGTTTTTCACCTCGCATAATTCGTAAAGGGATATAAAAAAGTTCAGTTGTTCCATCAGTATATTCAACAACTAAATCCAAAGGCATAGGCATTAAACCAACTCTTTTAAGGTCTACTTTTGTTGAGGCTTCATTTCCAGTTATTGAACTAATCGCATAGTCTATTGTTTTAGTAGTTTGAACAAAATATTCATAGTACCAATCCAGAATCATTCCAGACTCTTTTTCCATTACCCGAATAAAATCTAAATCGGTTGGGTGTTTCAATTTCCAGGTGTCATGATAAGTCAACATTCCTTTTCTGAACGCTTCATCACCAATGATATAACTTAGTTGGTAGAGAAAAACGGATCCTTTAGAATATGCGGCTCTCCCATATGCTGCATTTGTATGATAATGATCTGCGTGGGTAGTCATAGGTTCTTCAATACCAGAACGTACAATCCCAAAATAACCTCGGTAGGAACCAGTATGTGGATTACCTTCTACATTATTTAGATATGCTCTTGTTTCAGAAGTTGCGAAGCTTGTAAAGCCTTCATCCATCCATTCATACAAAGATTCATTCGTTGCCAATACATTTTGAAACCAACTATGGTATAGTTCATGAATCATGCTTCCAGTGCTTGCTCCACGTAAGAATGTTCCCATTGGATATTCCATGGCGCCATCACCACCCTGAATTGCAGAAAATTGGGGATAAGGGTAAACACCAAAATGTTTATTTCCATACTCCATTGCTTTCACAATTTGCTCAGGCAAAGCTTCCCATCTCTTTTTATATACTTCATTTAATGAATCAGAGGCAGTTTCATCGATTTTAGATTGATATAAGACATGAATTTTTGCACCACCTGGAACTTGAGCAGTTTTATGTACATAATCGGGATCAGCTCCCCAGAAAAAGTCGATCACATTTTCAGCTTTAAAATGCCAAGTAATTTTATCTGTTTTATAAGTTACTTTTTTACCTTCATCCTGATAGCCATATCCGACTTCATTTGGGTTTTGAATAATACCCGTTCCACCTAATACATAGTTTTTATCAATAGTTATTTTGACATCGAAATCACCAAAAACTCCGTGAAATTCTCTTCCTATGTATGGGTTAGGATGCCATCCACGTTCGTCATATTCAGATAATTTCGGATACCATTGGCTCATTGAAAATTCTACGCCCATTGCATTTGCCCAACCTGAACGGCGAACTTGTCTGGGAACCTGACTTTCAAAATCCATATCAAAAGTAGTAGTAGCTCCAGGAGCAATTGGAGTATTTAATTCGACAACAAGAATTGTTTCATCAACTTCATATTCAACATCTTTTCCATCTTGCTTTAATGAAAGAATATGATGGTATCCGATTTCATCTTCAGGCAGATAATAAATTCGATCTCTAACTCTGCTATCTGGATCGGCAATAGTTCTAGACCGTACATCCATCATGCTTCCTGGCTGAAATGCATTGAAGTATAGATGGTAGTAAACTCTATCTAATACATCGGGCGAGTTATTAGTGTAAATAAGCTTTTGTTTACCTGTGAACTGATGCTTTGGAGCATCTACATCAATTTCCATGGTATAATCAACTTCCTGTTGCCAATAGCCACTTTTTTGGGCATGGGAAAGTGAAACAGAGAAAAGGGTAACTAGAAATAATGAGAATAGTTTTTTCATATCGAGAATAGATTATTAAATGCTATTAAAGGACGTGACAAAATCACAAAAACACCAATTCTTTTACACTTTTTAGTGCTTTTGGGTTTTAGTGGCTGAAAGATTTTCATTTAGAAAATACTTCGACTTGTGAACGCTCTACTCAAGGTAGCTTCATCGATAAATTCTAGCTCCGTACCCATTGGAATTCCATATGCAATTCGGGTTACTTTTACTTCGTACGGTAATAATAACTTGTTGATGTAGTAAGATGTTGCTTCTCCTTCTGCATCAGGATTTAAAGCAAGAATAACTTCATTAATTTGCTCGTTGCCACCAACCCGTTTTAACAAATCCTGAATCTTCAGTTGATCTGGGCCGATATTATCCATTGGCGAAATTACACCACCTAGTACGTGATATCTACCTCTAAATTCATTGGTTTTTTCGATGATGTATACATCGTTAAACTCTTCAACTACACAAATTTGACCATTTTCTCTTTTCTGATTCTCACAAATCTTACAAGGATCAGAATCACTAACATTTCCACAGATGTTGCAACGAGTTACTTTGTTTTTTAAGTCAATGATAGCATTGGCAAGCTTGAGGGCATACTCATCATTTTGTTTCAAAAGGTGAATAGCAATGCGTTGGGCGGATTTTCTTCCCGTTCCCGGAAGTTTAGATAGTTGTTCAATCGCCCGCTCTAAATATTCTGATGTTATCTGCAATGGAATTTTGGATTATTGATTATGAATTTTGAATCAAGCCTTATCTCGAAGAAGGAGGTAGGAAAATCTGCAGTAGTTTTAAAAAGTATGCTTTAGGTTCTATTTCAGTTGAAATGTATGAGATAATTATAAATTCTGAATTTCATAGCCCAAACTTAGATAGGTCCATACCTGGAATTCCGCCACCGGGAATCATCCCTTTGTAAGCGTCCTGCATTTTAGCTTTAGACTCTTCATCTGCTTTTTCAAGTGCTTTGTTTACCCCTGCAACAACTAAATCTTCTAAGATCTCTTTATCCTCAGGGTCAATCACATCTTTATCTAATGTGATAGAAAGGATTTGTCGAAGTCCGTTCGCTTTAACTTTTACCATCCCTCCGCCTGCTTCAGCTTCAACTACGATTTCACCGAGTTTAGCCTGGGTTTCCTGCACTTTGGATTGCATTTCCTGAATTTTGCCAAACATGTCGGCCATATTAAAATCTGCCATAAGTAAGTTCTTTTAGTATTCTAGTTCTGCCCCAAACCGTTCCACTAAGTCACGGATGATGGGATCTTTTTGCTGAATTTCTTTAAATCGTTCGTAAGGGTTTTTTGCTTTAGAAACATTTTCAGCTCCCTTTTTCACTTCAGTTTTAAAACGTAATTTAACACCAAGATGTTCCTTTAATCGCATAGACAAATCTTGAGCTTGTTCCTCAAGCATTTTCTGAGCAAAAGCATTCTCGCAATCGAGAATCAATTCGTTTCCTTTAAGTTTAGCTGGTTGTACCCGCTGCACTTGAAGCTCGAGTACTTTTGGAACATTATTCTCTAGCGAAGCAACAAATTTATCCCAAACAGCTCGCACATCTTCAATTAATAGTTTCTTTTGTAGTACAGAATCTTCATCCTCAGTTTGAACAGGCTCTACCACCTTCGAGGTATCATTCCCATTTGTAAAATGAAGAGCTTTTGCTTTTTGGGTAACCTCAGTAACTAAGGTTGGTTGACCTAAACCATACTCATCATGAGTTTGAACAGGCTCGGGAATAATTTCTTCTACAGGTTCTGGAGTAGCTGCTTTTTGTGAATCCGTATTCGTTTCAGAATCCAATAAGGTTGAACTGCTTTCCGTTTCAACCGATTCAGTATTTTCTACGGATGAATGTGTTTCGCTAGTATTCTCAACATTGGAAGGTTTTTCTACAACTTTGTCAAATTGTTCCTTTGTCGCTTCTTTTGATCCTAAGTTCTTAAAGTTTTTTTTTAAATCGTCTAGCTCTAAAAGTAGTTTCCCAAGGTTTTCACTTCGCTCCATATGTATGAGCTTAAGAAGTGTAATCTCAAACTGAATGCGTGGCTGACTGGCGTCTTTTAATTTGATTTGAGCTTCACTTACAATGTGGAGCATACGCATCAAATCATCTCTGGAGAATTCTTTTGAGGTAGCAGTATATTTCTTTTTAGTATCGTCTGAAGCCTCAACTAAATACAACTGTGGTGAATGATGGGCGATGTACAGGTTCCGCAGGTGTTCAGTCAAACCAATCAAAAATTCCTGAATGTCATAGCCTTCTTGTAATAAAGTGTTGATGAGTACAAGCCCTTTATCAGCATCGTGACCTTTCACACAATCCATAAACTCAAATAAGCGATCAGTTCCAACTACATTAAGTGCCTGAAGCAACTCTTTGTGCGTGATGGTATCTCCGCAAAACGCAATAGCTTGATCCATTAACCCAAGTGCATCACGCAGTGCGCCATCAGCTTTCTTGGCAATTACATGAAGGGATTCTTCATCGATCGCGATTTTTTCATCGATGGCAATTTTCCGAAGTCGATGAACGATTTCTTCAACCGCAATCCGCTTGAAATCAAAGCGCTGAACACGGGATAAAATAGTGGGAAGAACTTTATGAGGCTCGGTAGTTGCAAAAATAAAAATGACATGCTCGGGCGGTTCTTCCAGTGTTTTCAGCAATGCATTAAATGCTGCTTTCGAAAGCATGTGAACCTCATCCACAATAATGACTTTGTAGAGACTATTCTGAGGTGGAATTCGAACGATTTCACGTAAATGATGAACGTCTTCTACTTTGTTGTTAGAAGCGGCATCCATCTCGGTGATGCTCATCGTTTGGT
>TARA_R110000868_G_scaffold43830_2_pt1 | contig 84277 bp, 80 predicted proteins | sample TARA_R110000868 | Tara Oceans TARA_R110000868 (sample SAMEA4397489) | marine metagenome | biome: Polar Biome; feature: [SRF] surface water layer (ENVO:00010504); material: water (ENVO:00002006), including particulate matter (ENVO:01000060) such as... | depth 5 m | reverse complement strand
GGCACGTTGAGGCGCAGCATGGCCATCATCATGCCCGGCAGGGATTTGTCACAGCCGGCAATGCCGACCAGCGCATCATAGGAATGGCCACGCATGGACAGTTCGACCGAGTCCGCAATCGTGTCGCGGCTGACCAGCGAAGACCGCATGCCCTCATGGCCCATCGCGATGCCATCTGTGACGGTGATGGTGCAGAATTCGCGCGGGGTACCGTCGCCCTTCTTGACGCCCTCGGAGGCGGCATGCGCCTGGCGCATCAGGGCGGTGTTGCAGGGCGCGGCCTCGTTCCAGCAGGAGGCGACGCCGACGAGGGGCTTCTGGATGTCCTTGGTCGACAGGCCCATCGCGTAGAGATAACTGCGATGCGGCGCGCGTTCCGGCCCTTCGGTAACGTGGCGGGAGGGAAGTTTCGATTTGTCCCAGGTCTTGCTCATGACGGTCCTATCCTGATGTGTTCTGCATTGCCCCTAGCGCGCAATCCTGTTGCGGAAAAGGGGCTATTCGTCGCCATAGATGGCAGTTCTTGCCCCTGAAGCATCAACGACGCCCCGATACATGCCTTCCGAGTTGAATACGAAGGCGTATCCGCCAACCCCATTCATCACGATGACGCCGCCATCGCCGCCCAATTCCGCGACTTCCGCGAGCGCGGATGTTGCAGCCGGTTCGATTTCGTCGTCAGCCAGTTTCACCCTGTCGCAAATTGTCTTGGCCACGCCCACCCGGATGAAATATTCGCCGTGTCCGGTTGCCGAGACCGCGCAGACGCCATTCTCGGCATAGGTGGCCGCGCCGATCAGCGGCGAGTCCCCGATGCGGCCCGCGGCCTTGGCCGTCATGCCGCCGGTAGTCGTGGCAGCCGCGAGATTGCCCTCGCGGTCGATGGCGACGGCACCCACCGTGCCGTGGCGATCCGCGGCGGTGCGGCTGCGCTCCTCAAGGACCCGCTCCAGCGCCTTGCGGCGGTGGTCGGTGTCGAAATAGGAATTGTCGACCATGTCGAGGCCCTGCGCTTCGGCGAAAGCGTCGGCGCCGGTTCCGGCGAACATGACATGTTCGGATTTGTCCATCACGGCGCGCGCCGCCTTGATCGGGTTACGAACCCGGGTGACGCCAGCGACGGCGCCGGCATTGCGGTCTCGGCCATCCATGATCGACGCGTCGAGTTCGTGCGTGCTCGCGGCGGTAAAGACCGCGCCATAGCCGGAATTGAACAGCGGATCGTTTTCCATCGGGATGACCGCCGCCTCGACAGCGTCCAGCGCGCTGCCACCGGAGCGGAGGATAGCGGCGCCGGCCTCAAGCGCGGTCTCCAGCGCGGCGGTATAGGCCGCTTCCTTTTCCGGCGTCATGCCTTCGCGGGTGATGACGCCTGCACCGCCATGAATCACCAGCCGCCATTCGGGCGTGGCGGGCTCAGGGTCTGGCGATGTGGCGCATGCGCCGAGGAAGACCGCCGCAGCGATCACCAGTTTGCGAAATGTCATGAGGGCAGCTCCTGTTCATGCCGGAACAGGATGCCCGCATTGGTCAGAGACCTTCAAGCCCCTTGCGGGCAGCTTTCAGCTTTTCCCGCCGCGTCTTCCAGTCGCGGATACGCTCGCGATTCTCTTCAACGATCTCCGGCGGGGCCCGCGATACGAACTTTTCGTTCGAAAGCTTGGCCTCGGTGGCCTTGATGTCCTTGTCGAGCTGGGCGATTTCCTTGTCGAGCCGTTTGCGGGCCTCGTCGATGTCGACAATGTCAGCGACCGACAGGGCGGACATGGTCTCGCCGATCACGGCCGTGACCGCGCCGTCGGGCGTGGTGTCCGTCATCGAGATGTCTTCGAGGCGCGCAAGGCGCTTCAGGACGTCTTCATGGCTCATCGCGCGGTTTTCGATTTCCGCGCCGGCATTGACCAGGGTCAGCGGCAGCTTGGACCCCGCCGGGACACCAAGATCGTTCCGGAGCGAGCGGAGTTCGGTAATCATGTCGATCACCCAATTGATCTCTTCCGCGGCGGCCTCATCCGTGAACGGCTCAGTCGAGGGCCAGGACTGGTGCATCAGGAAGCCCTTGGCCTCTGCGCGCCCCTCGGCGCGGCGTTCCCACAGTTCTTCGGTGACGAAGGGCATGAAGGGATGGAGCAGTTTCAGCGATTCATCCAGCACATAGCCGCAGACCATGCGGGTTTCCTGCTTGGCGGCATCATCCATGCCCGCCAGCAATGGCTTGATGAGTTCGAGATACCAGTCGCAGAGCGTATTCCAGATGAATTTGTAGAGCGCGCCAGCGGCTTCGTTGAATTTGTAGTCCTCGATGCCCTTGCTGACTTCTGCCGCGCATTGGGACAGCTCCGCCAGGATCCAGCGGTTCACCGGGCTTTCGACCCTGGCATAGTCGATCTCGCCGGGCGCGCCGCACTCATTCATCTCGGCAAAGCGGGCGGCGTTCCAGAGCTTGGTGGCAAAGTTGCGGTTGCCTTCGACGGCCTGTTTGGAGAGGCGGATATTGCGCCCCTGCCCGGCCATGCGGCCCATCGTGAACCGCAATGCGTCGGCGCCATATTCGTCGACCAGTTCCAGCGGGTCCATGGCATTGCCCTTGGACTTGGACATTTTCTGGCCCTTCTCGTCGAGCACGAGGGCGTGGATGTAGACGTCCTTGAACGGAACTTCCCCCATGAATTCGAGGCTCATCATCATCATCCGGGCGACCCAGAAGAAGATGATGTCGAACGCGGTGACCAGCGTTGCCGTCGGGAAGAAGGTGTCCAGATCAGCCGTCTTGTCCGGCCAGCCCTGTGTGGAGAACGGCCAAAGCGCTGAGGAGAACCATGTGTCGAGGACGTCTGGGTCGCGCGCAAGAGTGACGTAATTGTTGCTAGACTGCACTCCGAAAGGAGTATTTGTAGTGCCGTCATCTCGAATATCTATCCTAAAGTTAGAACCGTAATATTCTGTCGCGGCTTCTTTCGCCTCTCGTTCGGTAAGCGCACAGAAGCTAACCTTATTGGATGGGTACTTATGAGCTCTCGAACCGCCACGATCCTCTATAAACGCTTCTACCTCTGCCTTATGCGGACCATACCAAACGGGAATCCGGTGTCCCCACCAGAGCTGGCGGGAAACGCACCAGGGCTGAATGTTTTCCATCCAGTTGTAATAGGTCTTTTCCCAATTCTCCGGGACGAATTTGGTCTTGCCCTCTTTCACTGCGGCGATGGCAGGCTTGGCCATCGTCTTGGCGTCGACATACCATTGATCCGTCATCCACGGCTCGATGACGACGTTTGAGCGGTCGCCGAAGGGCTGCTCGATCTTGAGGTTCTCGATTTCCTGCAGGAGTTCAGCTTCCTCGAAAGCCGAGACAACTTTCCTGCGTGCATCAAACCGGTCGAGGCCGCGATACTCAGCCGGAATACCGGCCGTGTCAGCCTCTTCGCCGTCCACGATATGCGCGGTCGCATTCAGGATATTCAGCGGCGTGTGGCCCGCGCGCTTGCCGACTTCGAAGTCATTGAAATCATGCGCCGGGGTGATCTTCACGGCGCCAGAGCCCTTGTCCGGGTCGGCATACTCATCCGCGATGATCGGTATACGGCGGCCGACAATCGGCAGCTCGACAAACTTGCCAATCAGGCCTGCATAGCGCGGGTCTTCCGGGTGCACAGCCACGCCGGTATCGCCAAGCATGGTTTCCGGGCGGGACGTGGCGACGACGATATAGTCGCGCCTCTCCGTTTCCACGGCATTACCGTCTTCATCCTTGATCGGATGCATATAGGTGACGCCGTCCGCGAGCGGGTAGCGCAGATGCCAGTAATGGCCGGGCACTTCGCGCTGGTCGACTTCGAGGTCTGAAATTGCAGTCTGGAAATGCGGGTCCCAGTTCACGAGCCGCTTGTCGCGATAGATCAGGCCCTTCTTGTGGAGCTCGACGAAGACCTTGGTCACCGCGCGCATCATGTTGTTGTCGGGATCGTTGCGGTCGCCCATCGTGAAGGCTTCCTTCGACCAGTCGCATGACGCGCCCAGGCGCTTCAGCTGGCCGACAATCGCGCCGCCGGATTCCTCTTTCCATTCCCATACGCGATCAACGAAGGCCTCGCGGCCCATGTCCCGGCGAGTGATATTCTCACCGGATTCGGCCATCTGGCGCTCAACGACCATTTGAGTCGCGATGCCGGCATGGTCCGTGCCCGGCTGCCAGAGCACATTCTTGCCGCGCATCCGCTCGAACCGGATCAGCACGTCCTGGAGCGTGTTGTTCAGCGCGTGCCCCATGTGCAGCACGCCGGTGACGTTCGGTGGCGGGATGACAATCGAATAGGCCTGCGCAGACGTGTCGCCGGAGGGCTTGAAGCATCCGTTTTCTTCCCAGGCCTTATAGAGGCGGGGTTCGGCTTCTGCGGGGTCAAATCTTTGGTCGAGCATCGGTTCAGGCGTTATCCATATAAAAGAAAAGGCGCGCCAGTGACGGCGCGCCCTTCCCTATAACGTATTTGTCAGGAGAGGCTAGCGCGCCATGCGGGAGATGCGCTGCACCTCGGCCTCGACCTTCTCTTCGACGATCTTTGCAAGGTTGGCATCAAGCCAATCCTTCATCATCGGCTTGAGCATCTCGCGAACGAGACCCTCTATCGTGTTGTCGCCGCCCATATCCATCTTGGAAATGAGCTTGCCGAGCGCGCCAGCGGCCACATCGGCGGTCTGGTCGTCGGTCAGGACTGTTTGCTGGTAGCGTGCGGTTGCCGCCATGTCTTCCTCCACAGATGCCGCCACCGGTTCCGGGGCAGCGGGTTCAGGTTCAGGCTCGGGCTCCGGCGCAACCTCTTCGACGGTCGCTTCCGGGAATACTTCTTCCACAATTTCTTCTGCTTCTTCTGCCTTGGGGGCTGCCACGACGGCGCGGGCCGCTCCCAGCATTTCCTCGAAGCTCGGCGGTTCACTGACTTCGTCAGGATCGGCCTCGAACTGCTCGAATTCGACCTCGAACGCCTCCTCGTCGGCAACGACTTCTTCGGGGGCGGCCTCTTCTGTCTCAGGCTCTTCCTCGAACATGACATCATCAATGTCGTGCAAATCGTCTTCATCGAAAGAGGCTTCGACCTCTACAGGCGCAGGTGTGTCGTCCACAGGGGCTGGTTCTGCCGCCTGCGGAGCCGTGTCATCATCCGAGATGATCTTGCGAATCGACGCGAGGATTTCCTCCATCGTCGGTTCTTTGTGCGCTTCATTGGCCATAGCCAGCCCCTTGATATTCCGTGCGGTACGAATCCCTATGCATTAACCGCTACGGGGATTGTGTTAACAAGCATTTATCGTTGTTAACGCGAGTCCCCGACCAGGCCATCCAGAAGCAGCATATCCGGCGACAATTGTCCGGTGGCCCGCAGGAGGTTGTGCGCCGCCACATAGGAGTCGCGCTCTGCCTGCACCAGCGCAAGGCGCGCCTCGAACAATTGCTGTTCCTGGTCCAGCACGTCCAGCGTCGTGCGGATGCCCACGGCCAGTTCTTCCTTGGCGCCGTCATAGGCAATCTGCGCCGCCTCGACCTGGCGTTCGGAGGCCGCAATGGAGCGCAACGAGGCCTCATAGGTAAACCATGATTGCGCGATCTGAGCGCGAATGCTGCGTTGGAGCGTATCAATCTGCCGCTGCGCCTGTGCGCGCTGCAGGCGGGCCGATTTCACCTGGCTCTTGATCAGGCCGCCGGACAGGAGCGGAATGGTGCCCTGCGCCACAGCCGACACGCTCGAATCGCGCTGGGTGAAGTCATTATAGGTTTCCTGGCGGGCCGCAGTGCCGACGATGCTGATCTGCGGTTTGTACTGGCCACGGGCCACTTCAATCGCCTCGCGGGCCGCGCGTTCGGAATGACGGGCCGCGATCAGGTCGGGATTGGTGTCGAGCGCGATCTGGACCGCTTCATCGAGCGACGCCGGCAAGGGCGGCAGCGGCGGGGGTGGCGCAAGATCCGTTGGCGCAAGGCCGGTGAGGAACTGATAGTTGGCAATGTCTGCTTCGAGCGTCGCCTGCGCGCCGGCCAGAGCGGCCCGGGCACCTTCAAGGCGGGCCTGGGAAAGCGAGACATCGGTCCGGGTCACCACACCAACCTCAAACCGGTCAGAGGCTGCGCGGACCTGTTCGCCCGTCACTTCCACATTGTTTTCCCGGATGGCGACGGTTTCGAGGTCGCTGCGGACATCGACATAAGCCGTGATGACCTGAAGGATCAGGTCCTGGACGGCCGCGTCATATTGCGACTCGGCCGCATCGACCCCGGCCCTCGCCTGCCGGATGCCCGCGCTGATGCGCCCACCCGTGTAGATCGGCATCGCCGCCTGGAGCTGCGCGCTGGCAATCGGGCGATCGCCATTCGTGCCGGAGAGGTCGGCGAAAGGGGAATTGGAATCGACGTATTCGTAGCCGGCGCTGCCCGACAGATCGAGTGTGGGGCGGCGCTGGGACCGGGCCTGCTCCACATTTTCGAGCGCGATATCCGTCTGGAACCGTTGGGATTGCAGCCCCGGATTGGTTGCCAATGCTGCATCAATCGCATCAGAGAGGGTTTCAGCGTAGGATGCGGGCATCCCGCTGAGGCCGAAAGCGAAAAGGCTGACAGCGAGTGGTCGGTGGAATTTCATGCGGCGCTCCTTGAGGCCCCAGACCGGCTGAGCGCCTTATATGCTTGATCCCTAATATAAGGGTTCTGACGGCAATAGTGAACACTGTTCACTTTTCTGGAGTCTTAACAAATTGTCGCGGCCTGCCGCTTGTCAGAAGACAAATGCCTTCTTGCGGTCAAACGCGGAGAATTTTGGCGGAAAAGCATCGAATCCTTCGCGCGCGGACACCGCATCGCCGGCGCGCGTGTAGACCTTGCCGCGGCCGAGGCCTTCTCGCTCCAGCATCACGACTGCCAGGCGCCCGCCCTCGGCGAGTTGGGAAGTCCAGGTCTCCGGAACGGTTTCGACCATGCCGCACACATAAATGACGTCGAACGGCGCCTGATCTGGCAGGCCAGCAGCGAGATCACCCTTTACGGCGACGGCCTGGTCGATGCCGAGCGCGGTGAAGCGTTCCGACATGGCGTCCACGCGGGCGTCATCCTCTTCGAGGGCAATGACGGTTTCAGCGAGACGGCTGATCAGGGCCACTTCATAGCCGGAGCCGGCACCGATCACGAGCACGATGTCCGACGGCTTGATCCCGGCGAGCTTGACCAGCTTGCCCGTATCGCGCGGCGTCCAAAGGGCACGGCCTTCGGAGGTCTCGATTTCAAGCTCGGAATAGGCCACGGATTTGCGCGATGTGGGCACGAAGGCTTCGCGAGGCGTTTTCAGGAAGGCCGAGACGATTTCCGGATCGGAGACATCGTTTGGTCGCACCTGCGTGTCGACCATGATCTCACGGGCTTTGTCGTAGTTCATCTCGATTCCCTCTCGGGCTTGCTATAGTGTGGTATCCAGCCCTTTATCATGGGTTTTCAGGGGCGCAATGCGCGATAAACGCACGGCGCATGAAAAGGACAGATTGCAAGCGGCGAAGTTCGTTGCTAAGTGACGCGCCTTCTGGAACGGCTCTGTGGCGGAGTGGTCACGCAGCGGATTGCAAATCCGTGTACGCCGGTTCGATTCCGGCCGGAGCCTCCAGACTTCCAAATCATCCCACTGACCCGCCCTGCAGGATGAGCGCCGCCCTTCACAGGGCGCCCGCCTGCCCGACATCCATGATTTCGGAGGCGTAAACAGGATATCGCGAATTTTCAGTCGCACATTTGCAAACCGTTTACAGCCCGTTAACCCTTTTGGGGGAAAGTGAACCTGTCTTCTCTTGGAGACACCCACCATCACCCAACGCCTCGGCGGGAGCTTGTCTCCCGCCTTTTTTTTGCGGAATCTGCAAGTTTTTATGACTTCGCAGCATGTGGGGGCTTGAACGGGTTTTCGGGTCTGCTATTCACCCGTCTCCGGCTGTTCCGCGATAGCTCAGTTGGTAGAGCAGGCGACTGTTAATCGCCCGGTCGTAGGTTCGAGTCCTACTCGCGGAGCCACCTTCCCTTCCCGAAAAATCCTACACGTGACGTAGCCCACCCACGGGTCGCAGCTTCCAAGTCTTCCTCTACAAATGCTACACACCCGAGAGGGAGTTCATACATGATGGAAAAAGCCGACACGCGACCGATTGGCGGAATGATCATACTTTGGATCGTTGCAACCGGGTTTTGCGTGATCACCCCCTTCATCACCTACTCAGTTCTCAAACCTGTCGGCCTGAGCATCGCAGCCCAGAACTGGGAGGCGCATCCGGCCGTCATCCTGTCCAGCCATGTCCAAAACCGAAACCGGCAATATCGACTGCGAACCGAGTATAGCTATGTCTGGGAAAACGAGAATCATGTCTCTCGGCGCACTTTCTTCGATGAAACCTTGGGCGTTCGGAAATCCTATTATCACCAGCTCAATCGCCAACTGAGTCGGCACGAGTCACGGAATGAGCCCCTGTCCGTTTGGGTTAATCCGAAAAACCCCGCCAAGGCCGTCATCTATCGCCATATCCGCTGGGACAAGCTTGGGGCGGGCATCCTGTTCCTGAGCCTTTGGGCGCTGATCACATTCATATTGGTTCGCTCTGCCCTAGCCGAACTCAAAGACGGACCGGCTTCTGAAGATTGAACTCGCCGCCTGATCAGGACCGATCAGCCGATCAGCCGTTCCCAGAGCCGGATGACGAGATAGCAGCTGCCAGCAAGGCCCAGCGCCGCCAGAATCAGCACGAATCCGTCGCGTGCTGTCAGCGCCAGACCGAACAGGAGCACCGTCAAACCCGGCAGAACCGGCCCGAAGGGAATGAGGCCGAGCGGAAAGGAGACGAGCGCCGCCGCGATGCAGATCAGCGCCACGAGCTGGACAAAGGGCGGGTCGGTCAGGAAAGCGAGTCGCGGCTTCAGGAAGCGGTCGACCTGGCAAACATAAGGATGCGCCTGTTCCACGCCCAGGATCAGCGCCGACCGCGGAAACTCGAAATCCAGAATGCGGCGCGGCACCCACGGATATTTCAGGCCGAAGACGATCTGCCCGGCAATCAGCAGGATGATCAGGGCCACAAGCCAGTTTGCACCGGGAATGATGGTCAACGGGCTGATCGAAACAAAGCCCAGAAGCAGGAGCAAGGGTCCGTAGGAACGTCGCCCCACAGCGTCCAGCATGGCGCCGACACTGACCTTCTCGCCGGAGGTCTGCTCACGCAAACTGTCCAGCAAGGATCCGAGATTGTTGACCTTCGTCATCAGCATTCCACCACATTGACGGCCAAACCGCCCTGACTGGTTTCCTTGTATTTCGAGGACATGTCGAGCCCGGTCTGCCGCATTGTCTCAATGACCTGGTCGAGGGAGACGTGCGAGTGCCCCGTCGAATGCAGAGCGAGGCGGGCGGCATTGACCGCTTTCACCGCGCCTATGGCATTCCGCTCAATGCAGGGAATCTGGACGAGGCCCCCGACCGGATCGCAGGTCAGGCCCAGATTGTGCTCCATGCCGATCTCGGCAGCATTGGCCACCTGTTGCGGGTTTGCTCCCCAGACCGCCGCGAGCCCTCCCGCCGCCATCGAACACGCCACACCGACTTCGCCCTGGCATCCCATTTCCGCGCCCGAAATCGAGGCGCGCTGCTTGTAGAGAATCCCGATTGCGCCCGCCGTCAGCAGGAATCGTCGTGTGCGCTCCAGCGAATCGTCTGTATCGCTGCAATAGTGGCGGATCACGGAAGGTATAATGCCGGCGGCACCGTTTGTCGGCGCGGTGACAACCTGTCCGCCCGAGGCATTCTCCTCATTGACGGCCATGGCGTAGACGTTGAGCCAGTCGAACAATTGCTCGCGCTCGTTCGACCCGCGATCATTGGCCAGCTTCTCCCAGAGCGCCGCCGCGCGCCGCTTGACCTTCAGCTTGCCCGGCAGGATGCCGCCCTGTGACAAACCCCGGTCGACACATTTCATCATGACTTCGGCGATACGGTCGAGCGCCGCGATGGTCTCGGACCGAGGCCGCAGGGCATCCTCATTGGCCAACACCAGCTGTTCGATGGTGAGCGTGTTCTCCGTACACATTGCAATTAGTTCTGCGGCTGATGTGTAGGGATAAGGTGCTTCGGCCTGCGTCTGGACCAGATCGTCTTCGAGTGGTTTTTCCAATTGGCGCTGGGACGCTATGAAGCCGCCGCCCGTCGAGAACCATGTTTCATCCAGAAGCACATCATCCGACGCGCCATAAGCTCTTATCCGCATGCCGTTCGGGTGCAGGCTGGGAATGACATCATAGGCAAGGATGATGTCCTTGTCCGGATCAAACGCGATCTGATGTTGCCCGGCGAGACTCAGATGGCGGGTCTCCCGGATTTCCGCGACGGCTGCGTCCGCCGCATCCGGGTCGAGGGTTTCGGGCGCAAACCCGGCAAGGCCGAGCATGACCGCTTTCGGCGTTGCGTGCCCCTCCCCGGTCAGCGCCAGCGAGCCCTGCAACTCGACCTCAACGCGGAAAACTTGCGAAGTCTGACCCGCCGCCGTCAGCGTATCCACCACCCGCGCCGCGATCCGGATTGGCCCCACTGTGTGTGAGCTGGAGGGGCCTATTCCCACGCGAAAAAGGTCGAGAACTGAGAGCATATGAACCTGATTATTGTTTCAATTGAAACCTCTGCATGCCCGGTTCCCGGCAGACTGACAAGCTGCGCACCGCTCAGCCCAGCGTGACGTCATGGCCATAGAGCCAGTCATTCCGGGAATGAATGAATCCCTTCATCATTCGGCCCGCCATCCACATGGGGCCATAGGTCGACAACTGGGTGATGGGGTTGCTGCGGTGGAACAATTTGGAATTTTCCCGAGCACCGGCCTGCACCTTGCTGGTGCGTGGCTTGCGCACCCCTTCATAAGTCTTGAGCGCGTCCGGCAGGGCCGCACCGGAAGAGATTTCCCGGGCGAGCACATAGCCATCCTCGATCGCCATGACTGCGCCCTGCGCCAGAAAAGGCAGCATTGGGTGGCAGGCGTCTCCCAGCAGCACGGCCCGGCCATCCGACCAGCGGGGCAGTTCATCCCGGTCAAACAGGGCCCAGCGATGCAGCACCGGCGCCTGCTCGATGATGCCTGTCACCGAAGCGTGCCATCCCTTGAAGTCTGCCAGCGCATCCTCGCGCGAGCCTTCCGCTGTCCAGGATTCGAGATGCTTCGCCTTGCGCTCCACCACACCGACGAAATTTGCGAGACTTCCGCCTCTCAGCAAATAGGTCACGGCGTGTCGGCGCGATCCGGTCCATACCGTCGCTGTAGGTGGGGGAGCGTGTGACAGGGCAGAGACGGGCGCAATCCCCCGCCAGGCCGTCATGCCGGTATATCTCGGTGCTTCGGCCCCCAACATCTGTGCGCGCACAACGGAATGAATGCCGTCTGCTCCCACAAGAAGGTCGCCTTTGATCGTTTCCCCGCTGTCCAGCGTCGCTTGAACGCCTGAATCATCCTTTTGGTAGGAGACCACTTTCCTGCCGAGGCTGACCGCATCCGGTCGCCGCGCGACAAGCGCTTCATACAGGGCCTGAATCAGGTCGGCCCGGTGAACATGGAGATAGTCAGCGCCCCAGCGATTGATCGCGGCCTTGCGGAGCGGAATGTCGAACAGGAGCTTGCCACTGCGGCCCATACGCATTTCCAGGGCTTTCGGCCGGAATGCATCCTTGAGAATACGGGCCGATACACCGAGCTGGCTGAGCACCTGCATGCCGTTGGGGCTGAGTTGGATGCCCGCGCCGACCTCGTCCAGTACACCGGACTGCTCGAAGACGAAAACGTCATGTCCGAAATGATCGAGCGCCAGAGCGGCAGTCAGGCTCCCAATGCCTCCGCCTGCTATCAGGACCCGCATTCGGACACCTCACTCATCATCCTGCGGCGATCATCGCGCCCGCGAGGGATCTTGCTTACCGCCGATCAGGACGAATCTGCGGTCGCAATACTTGCACTCGACGAAATCATCATCGCCCATCTCATACCAGACGCGCGGATGCCCCAGCGCGCCGCCGCCGCCATTGCACGAGACCCTGTGGCTGGTCACCATCGAGATTTCCGGCGGGTCGAACACATCGCGTTTCGTGGACATGAGTTGTAATTCCATCTGCAATTTCGTCGGCATGGTTGTTACCGGTGCCACATGGTCCTACCTAGATTGCACCGTCCATCGGCGCAAGATCGAATGGACAGAGTGAAAAGGCCCCCGCATGTCGTCCAGCAAACCTGCCCCCGACTTCGCCATTGAAGTCAAAGACCTCAACAAAATCTATCGCGCCTCCGGCAAAATGCCTGAAAAGCATGCGCTGAAGGGTCTGAATCTGGAAATCCCGCGCGGCTCCATCTTCGGTCTGCTCGGGCCGAATGGCGCCGGCAAATCGACCTTCATCAACATCCTGGCGGGCCTTGTGAACAAGACGTCCGGCTCGGCCAGTATCTGGGGCCTGGATATCGACGAATACCCGCGCCAGAGCCGCGCCGCGATTGGCGTGGTGAATCAGGAAATCGTCGCGGACCCGTTCTTCACCCCGCTGGAAATGCTGGAATTGATGGCTGGCTTCTATGGCGTGCCGAAATCGGAGCGCCGGAGCCTCGAAATTCTCACTGCCGTCGGCCTTGATGACAAGAAAGACGCCTATGTGCGCCAATTGTCCGGCGGCATGAAGCGCCGCCTGATGGTGGCCAAGGCGCTGGTGCACAATCCGCCGGTGCTGATCCTTGATGAACCGACCGCAGGCGTGGACGTGGAGTTGCGCCGGTCACTGTGGACCTATGTGCGCGAGCTGCACGACAATGGCACCACGATCATCCTGACGACTCACTATCTCGAAGAAGCCGAAGAGCTGTGTGATTCGATCGCCATCGTGAATCATGGCGAGATCGTCGCCTGCGAACCGACACCTACCCTGCTCTCGCGCCTCGACTACAAGACGCTGGTCATCACGCCGAAGGAACCGCTGACGGCTGTTCCGGCTGCCCTGTCGGACATGGACGCAATCCTACGCCCCGATGGCGATCTCGCCATCACGTTCCGGACCAGCGAGACCGGAATCGGCCGCGTTCTGGAGGCCGTGCGTTCGAACGGGATCGGCATTGGCGACCTCGTCACCGAAGCGCCAGACTTAGAAGACGTCTTCATCGCCCTGACTTCGCAGGCCGCATAAAAAAACGCCGGCAAAACTGCCGGCGTTTCTTCAATATTTACGGGGCTAAGCGCTTAGACGCTCTGCTTGATCCAGTCGGAGATGGCTTGCTTGCTCATCGCGCCGAGATGCGTGGCGGCAACCTTGCCATCCTTGAACATCACCAGCGTTGGCAGGCCGCGCACACCATATTTGGACGGGGCCACCGGGTTTTCGTCGACATTGATCTTGGCGACCTTGATCTGGCCGTCGAGTTCCTCGGAGACCGCGTCAATATGGGGGGCCATCTGCTTACACGGGCCGCACCATTCGGCCCAGAAATCCACGACCACCGGCACATCGGATCCACCGATTACGCCATCAAAATCATCGTCCGTAACATTCACCGCAGCCATTGCGTGGCTCCTTCATGCTTTCTGTTTCAGTTGGAACATACATAGGAACTCGTTTGGGAAGTCAAACCGCGCTCTGCGCACCCTTTAGAGCATCTAACAACATCGCTTCCGGCAGGAACATGAGGCGCGGCCCGTCAGTCCAGCACAGCGCCGTGCGCACAGTCCGGCCGGGATAGGCCCGTCGCAGGACAGCCCAATAGGCCGCCATCTGGGCGCGATAGGTCTCTGCCACGCCATCCGGACTGTCAGGCGCGGGCTGGTCGGTCTTGAAGTCGATGATCAGCACTTCTTCCTCGGTCACGACCAGTCGGTCGACGCGGCCATTGACGATCAATCCCTCGGGCAATTCCGGCGCGGAGCCGACAATCGCGGCCTCGGCCCGGCCGCCCGGCTGGAACAGGCGCTGCATGTCAGGCGCGTCAAGAATGCCGAAAACAGCTGCTTTCATTTCGCCACGCGCCGGCTCATCCAGATCTGGCAGGCGGGACAGATAGCGATCGGCGGCGCCTTCGCGCAGATCCGGCGCCAGGGCTGGCAAATATTCCAGCAGCGCATGAATGATCCGGCCCCGGCGCAGACGTTCCTGGCGGGTCTGACTGAAAGGCGCGAGCACGGGTGTCTTGCGCCCAAGCAGGCTGGACGGTGCCCCGAACCGGCGGCGGCTTACGGGCGGTGGGGGCGGCGTGAACACCCAGTCCGGCAAAACGGTTTTGGCCGATTGTTGGGAGGCCGCAGTCGCGAGCGCTGGCGGACTGTTTCCGAAACGGCGCACGCCGCTGTCATCGGCTTCTCCGGCCAGCCCACTCATCGCGGCTTCGCACAGCGCATACCAGCTGCGGTCATGATAGCCGGGAGGCCGGGCGCCATGCCAATGGCCGGCAATGATGAGCCTGTCCTGCGCGCGGGTCAGCGCCACGTACAGCAACCGGCGGAACTCCTCTTCGGATTTCGCATTCGCCACAGCGCGCTCAAACTCCGCTGCCGGGACATCGCTGTCCTTGCGGGGCGACCAGATGGGCACGCCGTCGACGACGAACATGGAAGACGACACTGTTTTCGGTCCGGCCGTTGTATCCGGCAGCACAACGACCGGCGCTTGCAGGCCCTTGGCGCCGTGCACGGTCATAACGCGGACTTGCCCTTCCGGTGCGGCGAGGTCGCGCTTGATCTCGACGAGCCTGGATTCCATTTCGGCGACGAAGGCCTGCAGGGAAGACGGCTCCGTCGCATCAAAGCCCTGCGCACGAGAGAGCAATGCCTCGACCGGATCATGCGCGGGCGTACCAAGCCGCGCATTGATCCTGTCCCAGCCGCTCAGGCCATCCGATCCCGGAACATCCAGAATATCCGAGAGGAATTCATATGGAGGTTCATGACGACTGGAGATCAGACTGCCAAGAAAGGCGGCAGCCTTCTTGACGTCGGGGTCCTGACTTGCCTGAACCCGAGACCACAATGTCTCGCCCTTCCCGCGCTTGTTCACCAGGGGAAACAGGTAGCGGTCATCATCCACGAGGCCGACAAACGGACCGCGCAAAATTTCCGCCAGCGTCAGGTCTCGCTCGGGCAGAAGCGCGAACCGCATCAGATTCAGACAGTCCTGCACCGCGATGTGATCTGTCAGCTTCAACCGGTCCGCGCCAGCAACCGGCAAACCTGCGGCCTTCAGCGCCGAGATCATCGCATCGAACAGGCCGCCCGTACGGCTTCGAACGAGGATCAATATGTCTTCCGGCTTCATCGGGCGGCGTTGCCAGCGCCGGTCCGGCAATTCCTCCCAGACCGTCTCGCCGCTCTCCACCATATTCTTCAGTCGCTGGGCGAGCCGTGTGGCCAGACGCGCCTTGGGCGAACTGGAGCGCAAGGCATTGACGGGCCGCGACCAGGCGTCGGCATCCTCATCTTCATCGCGTTCATCAACCGGCCAGAGTTCCACCAGTCCCGGCTGGTTCGCCCGGCGCGCGGTGTGCTTTACACCATCCGCCGTCAGCGGTGATTGCGTACCGGAGGCAATATTGATCGGCGGGGCCGAATTCCAGACTGCGTCCACAAAACCCAGAATTTCGGGCGAGGACCGGAAGGACATTTCCATCGTCTGGGACAGGACCGCCGGGTCCTTGCGGATATATTCCTGTTCCTGAGAACGTAGCTGGGCCGGGTCTGCGCCTTGGAAGGAATAGATGGATTGCTTCTCGTCTCCCACGACGAACAGGGTGCGCGGGTCTTGTTGGCGCTCCGCGCCGACACCTGCGGTGAACTCCTCCGTGAGCGCATTGATCAGCTCCCACTGTTCGGGGCTCGTATCCTGCGCCTCGTCGAGCAGGATATGGCTGATTCCGCCATCCAGCTTGTAAAGCACCCAGTCAGACATGCCCGTCCGTGTGAGCAGGTCCCGCGTCTTGCGGATGAGATCATCAAAGTCGAGGGCGCTGCGTCGGCGTTTCTCGTCCTGATACGCGACCAGTGCATCCAGCCCGACTTCCAGCAGCGCGGAGGTACGCTCCACCGTTTCGGCCAGTTTCAACTTTACCGCCAGGGCCTCCACCCGCGCCACTTCTGACCCGATTTCGTCCTTGGTGGCAAACAGCGCGACGACATTGGCATCCTTGCCAGCTTCAGCATTGTAAAGCGATTTGTACGGATTGCCCTGAGCGCCGAAGAAGGCCCCCTTGTAGCATTCCCAACGGCGCGCGGGGTCCTCTTCGTAGAGCGCTGCTTCAACGGCATTGGCGGTACGGGTATCGTCCCGCTTGCCGGAAGCCCGCAGGCTGATCAGCGCTTCGCGCAGCGCGACAACCGGCATTTCCGGCCCCATGGCCAGTTCCAGAATGTCCGCCGGGCTCGCTTCGGGCGCATTCAGGCTTTCAATCAGCGTGGCCCGCATTTGGACCTGATTGAACGCGTGTGCTTCGGCGAAGTCCAGATAGGCGCTCATCTTGAAGCGCATCGCATTCAGCGCGACGTCGGCCCCATCATGCCCGCCTTCCAGCGCGAGCACGTTAAGGGCTTCCGGTGCAGTCTCGCTCGCCTTCAGAACAGCCTGCGCGCGCACATTTTGCCAGATCGCCTGGGCCTCGTCTTCCTCGATCTCGGCAAAGCCGGGCAGCACACCCGCCTCAAGGGGGAACCGCCTCAGAATACGGGCACAGAAGGCATGGATCGTCTCGATGCGGAGACCGCCCGGCGTTTCAAGCGCGCGAGCGAACAGGGCACGGGCCGCTCTCAAATCGTCGGTCTTATAGGCGTCTTTCGAGCGTCCTTCGAGGCGGGACAATTCCTCGCGCAATTTGTCGTCGCGCATGATCGACCATTTACCGAGTGTGCGGAACAGGCGCGACAGCATCTCGTTTGCCGCGGCCTTGGTATAGGTGATGCAGAGGATCGAGTCCGGAGCCGCGCCCACGCGTCCGTCCTCGCGGCGCAACAGGAGCCGCGCGACGCGGTCGATCAGGACTTTCGTCTTCCCGCTGCCCGCATTTGCCATGACAAAGACGGGCCGCGCGGGATCTGCCGAGACGAGTTGCGCCGTATTGGCGCGGTGGTAGTCTTCCGTATCCGGCGGAGTGAGCGGCGTTTTCATATCAGGCATCCCCGCCCTCCCCCTCTTCGGTATCGCCCGCCCATTCTGCACGCCGGGCAAGCAGGTTGTAGCCATTGTCATATTTGACGAATTTTACGCGTGGCGCAGACAGGAATTTTGAGGATGGCTCGCGATAGGCTTCGATCAGGCGTAATAGGCCGCTCTCGGCCAGCTCCGCCATTTCTGCCGGCTCTGTCGGAAGATTGTGCTTGCCGCCCAGGCTGAACGCCTCCGGCTTCGCCTTGAAGGCCACATAGTGAAGCTGGTCGACCCGCGCCGCCGGCACGCCCTCATAGCCGCCTTTTTGCGCGATCAGGGCCTGCAAAGGCATTTGCTGGCTGAGGCCGGTGGCGACTTCCTTGTCGCGCGGCGGGCTGCCCGTCTTGAAGTCGACAATGATGAGGTCGCCATTGGACGTTTGCTCAATCCGGTCGGCAGTGGCCGACAGCGTGAATGGCTGGCCGGCGACGCTATAGTCGATCCGTCCTCGGACCTCCTGTTTCAATTTTCCGCCTGACGTGTCCCGCTGACTGCGCCAGACCATGTACCAGTCAACCGTGCGCTGCCAGACCGCCTCGCGCGCTGCCCACGCATCGGCAGGTTCGCCTACGCGCAAGAGTTCCTGCTTTAGCAGCGCCATCAATTGGTCGGCCGTCTTTGGCTTACCGTCTTCCTCGAACAGTTCGAGCGCCCTGTGGATTGCGGTGCCGCGCGGCGCAGGGCCGAGTTCATCGTTGAGCGCATCCACCGAGGACAGGCCGAGCACTTGTTCGGCCCACAGGGCATAGGGATCGCGCTGCAACAGGTCGACCCGCGTGGCGGACAGGCGCGAGGGCCAGCCTTCGGGCCGCGCCGACGGGGTTGGCTCCGCGCTGAAATCCGGCAGCGCGTCGATCTGGTTCAGCTTCAGCGCTTCAACCAGTTTGATGGGATCAAAGGCCTGCGGCGCGAAATGATCCGCGGCCTGGTTTTCGAGTGCCCCTTCCGCCAGCGTCTTGAGGCGCCAGACCCAGCGCGAGGCCACTGCGGGCGCATCATTCCGGCGCGAGGAGTAGACAAGTGTCACATCCGGCGCGCAGGCAAGCTGGGCGAAATCATGGGCAGCGAGCCCCATCCGCTCTTCCGGATCGCCAAGGCCAAGGCGCGCCCGAAAATGGCGTGGAAGGAAGGCATCGGGTGCCGGACGCTTCGGCCAGACATCCTCGTTGAGCCCGGCAAGGATCACCCGGTCGGCAGACTGGAGACGCGCTTCCAGGGGGCCCCAGATCGAGAGTTGCGGGTGTTCTGCCTCGCCGAAACTGACCGTCATCTGGGACGCTTGCGAATTGACGAGATCGGCAAGCGCCGCAGGCCGCATCGGACCGAGGGAGTCCGAAACTTCCCGCACGAATTCGAGCAGACGACTGGTGGCCGCGCCATCTTCACCTGCCCACGGCATGGGCGTTTCGCTGACGGATTCCGCCAGGGCCGCGATGCGCTGGATGGCGTCCGCGCCGGTAACCATTTCAGTTTCGCTTAGATCCGCATTCGCGTCGTCGAACCGTGTAATCAGCGACTCGACGAGCGCGATCCCCCTCATTTGGTCCTCCGGTCCGAATTGGGGATAGGGCTCAATCGTGTCGCGCGTGCGAATGCTCTCCACCAGTTCGTGGAGAGATCTCCACCGGCGCGGTCCGCGCAGGAAGTGAAGCTCCAGATTTGCGAGCCCCTCCAGCGGCGCTGCCAATTGGTGAGTCAGCACCGATACCATCAGCACCGGATCGCCGGGATCGACCGCCCATTTCGCGCAGAGCCCCACGAAGCTGCCAGCCGCCGTGCGTCCGACGGGGATGCCGGCCGATGGGGGAACGCTGATATTCCAGCGTTTCAGCAAGGCGGATACGCGACGCGCAAGGCCCGCATCCGGTGTAATCAGCGCCGCTGTCCGCCCCTTCTCCTCCAGCGTCTCCCGCAACATGAGGGCAATGGCGCTGGCTTCGGCGGCCTCGTCCGGCGCCTCGATGAGGGACAGCCCTTCCAGCGCGTTTTCGGCGAAGCTTGCCACGTCAGTGCCTGCACTGGCGGCGAGTTGGTCCAGCGTATCGCGCCAGTCCGCTGTGGCATCAGCAGGCGCGAGCGCTTCCATGATCATCCGGCGGCGCGCATGGCGTTTTGGGCCGACCTCGATACCCGGCCATTCGGGAACATCATCTGGCGCGATGCCTAAAGCGTCGAGCGTGTTCAACAATGTGTTCTGGGGATGTCCGATCTCGGATCGAATTGCCAGCCGCTGGTCCTCTGACGAGGCAAGGTCCAGACCCGGCAAGACGATCAGCCCCCTCGGCAATTGAAGGGCGGCATTCATCAAGACGCGTCCGGCAGGCGTGGCCCCGGTCGATCCCGCGATAATCACCGGCGCTTTTGGCGGATGCGCAAGCCAGGCCTGCGCCGTGGCTTCGGCTGCCAGCAAGCGCCGCCTCAGCGGGTCGGTGACGCCTTGCTCCTTCAGCCATTCCGGCCAGGCACCCGTGATGATCTCGAGGAACCTCGCCGAATTCGCCCAATGCTGTGCAAGGTCTGCATCCTTGGCGAGGTCCGGCAACCCGCTCCAATCTGCCTCTGGGCTGAGATGCGCCTGGTCCAGCAGCCGCGCCAGTTCATTCGCCGCCGCCAGCGCCGACGAAGGCGGCACATCCATGCCGGAGCTTTCGCGGTAATAAGCCTGCACCAGAGAGGCCAGCGTTCCGAGCCGGGTGGCCGGCGCCAAGGCCGGTGGCAAATCGGTAACGGAAAACTCGGCGACAGGCGGCGCCTCGTCGCTTTCGAGATCGCCCATCGCCCGGATGTCTGGCGACAGGATCGGGGTTTCATTCGCGGCGAGGAACAGGGCGGCGGACAGTTCCCGCGCAGATCGCCGGTTCGGCACATAGATGGTCGCGTCCGCCAAGGCATCCGGCGTGTTGGGCAAATCCACCACGCGCGCCAGTTCCGCTGCGAGGGCTTTCAGGAAGTTTTCCCCCGGCGGGATCGACCAGACTTTTGGCGCGCCAACGCCAAACAGGGCAGGATCATTCGCCATGGCAGCGCAGCCACATCTCGGCATCCTTCAGGGCTTCAGGATCGCCCACATGGAGCCAGAAATCGTCCAGCGGCAGACCGTGCAGCCGCCCGGATTCGACCAGCGGACCCCAGATACGCCAGGCTACGGAGAAGCGCTCCACCGCCAGGCCCGTAAAGGCCTGCGGCTTCAGGATGCGCACGCCGGCATAAGCCCAGGGCGCAGACGGATTTTCGCCGCGACGGGTCAGGCTGCCTGTTTCCGCACGCAGGAAATCCCCTGCGCCGCCATATCCAAGACTGCGCTGCGTGTCCGCAAGAAGCAGGAGTTCGTCCATCCGATCAGGATCAAACGCCTCGGCCAATTCGAGCAACGGGGTGGCATCCCCCTTGCCCCAGAACGCATCTGTATTGACGACGAAGACGGGATCATCGCCGAGCACCGGCGCGGCCTTCACCAGCGCGCCACCTGTTTCGAGCACTTCGCCCCGTTCGTCCGACACAATCAGGTCCACGCCCTTGAGGCCCGCCACATGGGCCTCTACCTGGTCGGCGAGCCAGTGGACATTCACGACGATCCTCTGCACGCCAGCTTCGATCAGTGGCTCGATCATCCGGTCCATCAGACGCTTGCCACCGACTTCGATGAGCGGCTTCGGGCATGTGTCCGTCAGCGGCCTCATCCGTGTGCCGAGCCCGGCGGCCAGCACCATTGCCGTATGCGGAATTTTTGATGCCATCAGCTTTCCTCGAACACGAAGGGGGTCGTCTCCCGCACGAAGGCCGCCATCGGCTCCAGCGCAGGATGGGACAGATTGCGGGCCAGCAGCTTCAACTGGCGCGGCTGGAATGTGCCATACCGGGCCTTGCCATCGCGGTGCTGCAACCGGGAGAACACGCCGGCAATGCGCAGCGCATTGAGAGCACCAATCACGGCGAGCCGCTCGTCAAAGGTCTCGCGCGTCTTGCCGGTCTGGTCGAGATAGTGCCGGATCGCGGCTTCGGAGGCCTCATGTGAAACGTCCCGTCGCGCGTCCTGGGTCAGCATGGCCATGTCCCATGCATCCCAGCCTTTCACCGCGTCCTGGAAATCGAGCAGCGCAATGCGGTCGTCGCCGAGCCAGAGCAAGTTCTCGGCATGGTAATCGCGCAGCGTGAAGACACGCGGTAAGGATAACGCCTGTTCGATCAGGGCGTCGCGTTCAGACTCCCATCTGGCGCGGGCCGCGCCAGTCAGGGCCACGCCTCCTGCTTCAACCGGCAGCCAGTCCGCATAGAGGTCTGCATTCGAGGCCAGAGCGAGGCGGTCAAAGTCGAGGATCGGCCACTGTTCGGTGCCGAACGTGACTTTGTCCGGGATCGGCTCCCGATGGAGCCGCGCCAGCATGTCGGCTGCAAGCGTGTAGGCCGGGACTTCCAGGGTGGGATCCCGCTCAATCTGACGGGCAAGCTCCATCCCGTCGCCGAAATCCTGCAAGATGGCGAGCCCGGCTTCGGTGTCGTGGGCCAGAACCTCCGGAGCCTCGAAACCCAGCGTTCTCAGATGGTTGGCGATCAGGACAAAGGCATCCACCCGGGATGCGGCAAGACGCGTCTGGGCGTTCCACCCCATCGCATTTCGTGTGGCGTCGTCGGCGTCCGGCGGACATGGATCAGCCTCGACCCGCGGTGCATCCATCAGCATTGCCGTCATGCCGCCCGGCTTCACCAGCCGGATATAGCGACGGGTCGAGGCATCCTGTCCCAAGGGCTGCAGCTGCGCATCGCCCCAGCCATGGCGCGCGAGGAAACCGGCAATCAGCCCGTCGCGGAAACTAGAATTGAAATTCATCGCAGCGTCTCTGCCAGTCTTCGCCATGGGGTTCCAGCGATACGAGCCGATGTTCGCCTTCAAAGTCAAAGACGATGTCCAGCCGCCAGGCCGGGAGGTGCTTTCCCGCTTTCTCGGGCCATTCGACGATGGCCACACCCTCCGGCGTCTCGTCCCAGCCGATTTCCTCCATCTCGTCCGGGGATTCCAGCCGGTAGAGGTCGAAATGCCAAACCGGGAAATCCGGGGCATCATAGGCCTGTACCAGCGTATAGGTCGGGCTCGGCACTTCCTCGACATCCGGCACCAGCGCGCGGACCAGACCACGCGTGAACGTCGTCTTGCCGACGCCCAAGCCGCCATGCAGGGCAATCACGTCGCCTGGCTTCAGCAGGCCGGCCATTGCAGCCCCCAATTCCAGCGTCCGCGCTTCATCTTCGAGTCGATAGGTCAGTTTCATCATCATGTGCTTATAAAAGACTACAGCCACACACCATCGCTTCCTGACCAAATTGCGGCAATACGCGTGGTGACATGCCTTGCAGTAGCAGGCAGACTGGCCTAGAACTTAAAAAAATGACGCAGGCGTCACGAATTGACGCTACGTAGGCCGGGAACGACACATTGGATCTGACAGACGCAAAACGGATTGTGGTAATTGGCGGTGGGCAGGCTGCGGCTCAGGCCATCCAGTCCCTCCGCATGGGCGGCTATACAGGCGAGCTGACGCTGGTCGGCGAAGAACCTGCCTTGCCCTACCAGCGCCCACCCCTGTCAAAAGCCTATATGAAAGGCGAGTTCGCGGAAGAGCGGCTCTATTTCAAACCCGCCGCCTGGTATGCCGACAATAATGTCGAACTGGTCCTTTCGACACGCGCAACCGCCATCAACCGGACAGACCGCAGGGTGGAGCTCGAGCATGGCGGTCATCTCGACTATGACGCACTGATCATCGCCACCGGATCGCGGCCCCGCGGATTGCCCATCGACGGGGCAGATCTTGAGCATGTCTATGCGCTGCGCGGCCTTGCCGATGTGGAGCGCATCCGCCCGCAAATGGTCGCGGGTCGCTCCATCCTCATCGTGGGCGCTGGCTATATCGGGCTGGAAGCCGCCGCCGTCGCCCAGCAGATGGGTCTCAAGACCACCGTTCTGGAAATGGCCCCCCGTGTGCTGGCCCGCGTGACCAGCCCCGTCATGAGCGAATTCTACGAGACTGAGCATCGCCGTCAGGGCGTCGATATCCGCACCGAAACCAGTCTGTCGAAACTGGAAGGCAAGGATGGCGCGGTAACCGCCGCACAGCTGAGCGACGGCTCGAAACTGGACGCAGACATCGTCCTCGTTGGCATCGGCATCCTGCCCAATGAAGAATTGGCCAAGGACGCCGGCATCGCCTGCAATAATGGCATCCTCGTCGACCGCGACGCCCGGACCTCTGATCCGAGAATCTTCGCCGCTGGCGATTGCGCAAGCCGCCCGCTGGTCCATTTCGGCCGGGCCGGACGGCTTGAAAGTGTCCACAACGCGATCGAGCAGGGGAAACTCGCCGCTGCCGCCATTCTCGGCAAGCCGCGCCCGAATGAGGACTGCCCATGGTTCTGGTCGGACCAGTATGATTTGAAGTTGCAGATTGCGGGCCTCAGCGCCGGGTATGACCAGATCGTCGTGCGAGGGTCGCCCGAAGACCGGAAGTTTGCGGCCTTCTATCTGAAGAACGGCACACTGATTGCCGTCGACGCGATCAACAGCCCGCCAGAATTTCTGGCGTCCAAGAAGCTCATTATGTCAGGCGCGAAGCTCTCGGCTGACATTCTTGCAGACACATCAATATCAATGAAAGAGATTGCCACTAACACAGTGGCAGCTTGAAGGAGAGAAACCCGCACATGGCGAAAATTACCTATATCGATAGCGAAGGCACCGAGCGCGTCGTCGAAGCCCAGAACGGCGAAACCGTAATGGAAGCTGCGATCAAGAATTCCATTCCCGGCATCGACGCCGATTGCGGCGGCGCCTGCGCCTGCGCGACTTGCCATGTTTATGTCGACCAGGCCTTCATGGACAAAGTCGGCGAGCAGGAAGAGATGGAAAAATCCATGCTGGATTTTGCCGAGAACGTTCAGGAAAATTCCCGCCTGTCCTGCCAGATCACCGTGTCGGAAGATCTGGACGGCCTGAAAGTGACCACACCGGAAAGCCAGCACTAAGCCGCTGACACACTGACAAATGAGCGCCCCAGTCCAGTGCTGGGGCGCTTTTTTTGACGGTATACCCCAGCGTCATGAGTTGGTTCCCTTCCAGAACTGACTATGTATGCGCTCTGGTTTCAGGGAGATTTTCATGGACTTCAAAACCCTCATGCACAGCGGCAAACAGACCGGCGAGACTGCCATGTCGTTCCATGTCCCCGACTCCTGGATGCAGGGCCGCACGACCTATGGCGGGCTCACGGCTGCGCTTTGCCTTGAGGCGGCCATGTCGACTTCGGGAGGGCGGCCGATCCGGTCTGCCCAGATTGCCTTTGTCGGCCCCGTCTCCGGAGACGTGCAATGCACGGCCACCTTGCTGCGCGAAGGCAAGAACACGGTGTTCACGAGCGTGCGGATGATCGGCGAAACCGGCGTGGCGGCAGAGGCGATCTTCGCCTTTGGCGCTCACCGGGAGTCCTCATTAAATTTCGCGCATCTCCCTGCCCCCGAAGTCACCGCGCCGGACGAGACCGCGTCATTCTTTGGCGACTCGCCAAAACGACCCGCCTTCACCCGCAATTTCAACATCAGGCTGGCCAAGGGCAAGCCCCCCATGTCGGGTGCCCCGGATGCAGACATGTCGCTCTGGATGCGTCACAAGGATGGGGCCGTAGCGCCCGATGCGCTTTCCGTTCTGGCGCTCGCGGATGCCCCGCCCCCGGCCGCCCTGGCCATGCTGACAGGCCCCGCCCGCATCAGCTCCATGACGTGGATGGCGGAATTCCTGACCGACGACATCCAGACCGAACAAGGCTGGTTCCTGGCCCGGCACGTCGCCGATACCTCAAAGGATGGCTATAATAGCCAGGCCATGACGCTCTGGAACACGTCTGGACAGCCGATCATGATCGGCCGCCAGACCATCGCGGTGTTCGCTTAGTCTGACTATCCGGCTAGTTGTCGGGTTCTGGCTCTTCAGTGTCGTTGATGATCGGTCCGGGTTCGAGCACTTTCATCAATGAGGCTGGCACCTGACCGGCAGGACAGGCTTCCTGAAGGACGTAGGCGTTGCCGACGCCCGGCGCGCCCGCATGCATGGGCGCTGTGATGGTCTGGGACCGGAAGATCCAGCTCAGGAAGAACATGGCGAACACAGCCGCAGCGACAGCGGCGATCGTGCCCCATCCCATGCCCAACGGATCGGATCCAGCCGGCACTGCCGGGCTGACAGGACGGCTGGCAGAACTTGAACTGCTGGGCTGGGATTTCACCGAGGCCTTGGCAAGCGCCGCTGCGCTGGCGGTCTCTGCCGCCGGAGCGGGCTTGATACCCATCGCCTTTTCACGCTTCTTCCTGGCATCAATCGCCAGCGGGTCCTCGGGATGGGCAGCAAGCCAGTCTTCTCGGGCCTCTTCATCCTTCGAGCCGAAGTTCATCCATTCGCGCAGGTCGGAGCGACCATCGCGCTGGGCGAGTTCCTCGATCATCTTGTAAAAGCCTTCAGGCGTCTTGCGAGACGTCATGCCCTCGATCGAGAACCGCTTGTCGCTCTTGAAGGGCTCATACGGGATCGTCTTGTCGAGGCTCACCTGGGCCAGCATGCCCGGCCGGGAATGTCCGACAGAGGCCGCCGCACGTACCCAATCGCTCTTCACCGCATGTTCGGACCACATGACCAGCATGTGCCTGGAATTGCCCGTATTACGCGCATCCTTGGCGTCAAACGTGTTGTCGGTCTGCTTCTGGTCGAACCAGACCTTGAATTTCAGCGAACGGAGCCGACGCGCCACCAGCTTCGCCATGTCACGATCTTCGATCGCCGATACCAGGAAAACATCGTACGCCATATGCGCGCTACCTCTTGAAGTAATGGGCCAAGCATACCCATAGACCCTTAATATTCCACCCAATTCCGCTTTCAGGCGATATTTCAGTCTGTTTTTCGGCTGAAAATCCGGCTAATTGCGCGGCGAAACAGTTAATCAGGAGACCGGTATGGGTTTCAAATGCGGCATCGTCGGCCTTCCCAATGTGGGCAAGTCCACGCTCTTCAATGCGCTTACCCAGACAGCCGCCGCCCAGGCAGCGAACTATCCTTTCTGCACGATTGAGCCCAATGTCGGCGAAGTGGCCGTGCCGGAGCCCAGGCTGGAAAAGCTGGCTGCTGTTGGCGGCTCGAAAGAGATCATTCCGGCCCGCATGAACTTCGTGGATATTGCCGGCCTCGTCGAGGGCGCCTCCCAGGGTGAAGGCCTCGGCAACAAATTCCTCGCCAACATCCGCGAGACCGATGCGATCATCTATGTCCTGCGCTGTTTCGAGAATGACGACATCACGCATGTCAGCGGCAAGGTCGACCCGATTGCCGACTTTGAAGTGGTCGAAACCGAGCTGATGCTGGCGGACATGGAAAGCCTTGAAAAGCGCAAGGCCGGTGTCGTGAAGAAGGCCAATTCCGGCGACAAGGAAGCCAAGGCCCAAGTCGCCCTGATCGACCTTGCCCTCGTGGAGCTGAATGCAGGTCGCCCGGCCCGCCGCGCCGTCATTTCGAAGGATGACACAAGAGCGTGGAACATGCTGCAGCTGCTGACGTCGAAACCTGTTCTGTTTGTCGCCAATGTCGATGAAGACAGCGCCGCAACTGGCAATGAATACTCGAAGCGTGTGGAAGCTCGCGCCGCCGAGGAAGGTGCCGCATGCGTCGTGATTTCCGCTCAGATCGAAGCGGAACTCGCCCTGCTCGATGAGCCGGATCGCAGCGAATATCTTGAGACGCTGGGCCTCGAAGAACCGGGCCTGACCCGCCTTATCCATACTGGCTATAATCTGCTGGACCTGCAGACCTATTTCACGGTCGGACCCAAGGAAGCGCGCGCCTGGACGATCCGGAAGGGCTGGTCGGCGCCAAAAGCCGCCGGTGTCATTCATGGGGACTTCGAGAAAGGCTTCATCCGCGCTGAAACCGTCGCCTACAAGGACTATGTCGAATATGGCGGCGAAGCGGGCGCCAAGGAAGCCGGCAAGATGCGGTCCGAAGGCAAGGAATACATCGTCCAGGACGGCGATGTGATGCTGTTCCGGTTCAACGTCTAAACTACTTTGCCGACAAAGCGGCGCGCCTTTGCCCGCGCTCGCTGCCCGACAGGCTGGCCCAGTCCGGACGCTCATACAGCATCTTCAAGGGCGTTCCGCGAATGAGGGCGTGAAAGGCGAGTGGCAGGCCGACGGCCAGGGCCAGGGTCACGGCGCACGCCAACCCGACATCCCCCAATGGCGCGCCTGTTTTCGGCCATACGAGCCGCTCCATGGCGACCAGCGGGAACGCGTAGGTCAGGTAGATTACGATCGAGTGTCGGCCGCAATATCGCAGGAAGTCTGCCGCGCGGAACCGCGTCAGCAGCGCTGATATGATGCAGACGGCGGTTGCGCCGGCAAGGCCGAGAATGAAGCTGAAGAGGACTTCCTCATGCAGCCCGAAGCTCACGGCCCACGCGTTCAGAGCCGCCCAAACGAGCAACCCAATTCCGCCCATCACTGGCGCCTTCGCCGCCCTCTCCGCGAAGCGGAAGATCTGCGGCGCGAAGGCATACCCCATGAAGAAATAGACATAGCGATTGGCGAACCGGTCAATCACTCCCCAGCCAGTATCGATCAGCACCAGCTGATAGAGGGACTGAAGGACAAAGGCGCCCGTGAGCACGATCCATACCGGCACCTTCCGCAGCAGCCGTGTGACGACATAGAAGATCGCCAGCATATGGACGAACCAGAGCGAGTTGGTTGGCTCAATGAAGCTGAAGGCCCAGAGCTTCAGGAAATAGCCGGGCTCGGACACCATGACGTCGAACTCCACCACCGGGAATTGGAGCGTCAGCCAGAGGGCATAGAAATAGATGAAGTGGACAACCTTGCGGTCGAGGTAATCGACAAGAGGCCCGTGGATTGACCGGTGCAGGAACAGGCCCGCGACCAGGAAGAAATCCGGAATACGGAACGGCCGGGCAAACTCGACAACCGGATGCATCCACCCTTTCCCAGCGAACACATGCTCAACGCCATACACCGCATGCATCATCACCACGAGAATGATGCAGATGCCCTTGGCGTAATCAACCCAATCGACGCGTGGGGGCGTCTGTGTAGAGGATTGATCGGTCGAATTCATTCGAAGTCACTCCACAGGTCGACCCGGTTCGGCATCAGGTCGACGAAACCACCGACAGATAGGGCAGCTCACTGCAATAGGTTTTGATACAGGCCGCAAACCAGTCAAAAGTCTGGTCGACGCGCGCAACCGCATTGCGTTGCCGGGAGAGGACGCTGGCCTTGCCGTCGGGCAGCCAGAAATATGGATTTGCTTCCCACACAATGATGCGTCCGTCGGGCTGTATGCTGTAATCCACCGCCGCGAAATCGAGACCCAGCGCCTTCACAGCGCCTACAAGTTCACTGGCTCCCTGCACTGGCCCATTGAAATAAGCGTCGTCCGCTTCGAGCAGCTGGTTAAGCAGAGCCTGATGATAGCCGAAGCATCTGGCCATACGACGCGGGCGGCTCGCTTCTCGCTGGAACAGACAATTGGAGAGACCGACGATGCGCTCAGGCGAGAAAAACAAATGGCTGGCCATCACGCGGTCGCCAATCACGAAGGCGCGCGCCTTGTGATGATAGCGGGAAAACAGGCTATGATCGGATGGGTCAGATTGGCGGTACTCTTCACGAATATCGTAAAGATGGAGCACAACGGCGGGTAAAATATCTTTACTGTCCAAGGCCGGAACGTCTTGCGGACCGAAGAGGGTCGCGACATGTCGCTGGGCATGTTCCTCGTCGCTGCGCACGATGCAGGGGAACCCGACACGGTCGATCGCGCCGGGCAGCTCCAGGGAGTTCGCCACCGGGGCAGCGGCAGCGCTCGCAACGCCTGCCTTTGCCCAGATCTCCGCTTGCACCGATTTGGTGGTGTTGCTGAGCGCGTCCGGATGGTTGAGCATCCGGATGCCGCGGTCAGCGGCCTCGTCGGCGATCGCCATCGCGTCGAGATAGCAGGCGGGATATTTCTGCATCAACGGGTCGCCGAGCCAGAACACGACCAGTCCTACATCGGTCAGGTCTGCGCGGGCATCGCCGGTGCGGTGAATGCGGATCTGCTTCAGCAAGGGATCGGATTTTGCCGCCAGCCGGTTCAGGAAAACATCGCCTGTTGGAACGTTACGGCCTCGACCTGGCCCGTGGGTGACGAAGAGAATTTTGTTACGGCCAGAGGCGTTCATACTTATTTCAGTCCCAAAACCAGACAGGTTTGCATTATGCATAATCTGCCCAATTTCGTACGCAAGCAATATGCCAGAAATACCGGTCTGGTTCGTTATTCTGAGACGCGAAGCCAACGTCCAAAACAGGACGGCGGGAAGCCAAGGCGGGACGAAAATCGGATGCATTGCCTCGTCCCGAGCCTGTACAATCCGCTCCGAGCCTGCATAGAACTCCCCGCGAAACGATTCATACGGCCAGGCTTTCTTCACTATGCAGACATTTTCAACGCCGGATGCACCCCTTTCCGGTGAACAGTTCGAGGCCCAGGTCCAGGCCGCGATCAATGGCAAGACCAAACCACTCGGGGCGTTGGGCAGCATCGAAACCCTTGCCGCGCAGATTGCACATATCCAGACGTCCCTGGAGCCGCGCGCCGACAGCTGCAGCCTGACCATCTTCGCCGCCGACCATGGCATGGCCACCGCAGGCGTTTCGGCTTTCCCGCAGGATGTGACCCGGCAGATGGTGTTGAACTTCCTGTCCGGAGGCGCCGCCGCGAATGTGTTCGCCAGGTCGGTTGGGGCGAGCGTGCGGGTCGTGGATGCCGGCGTGGCGGGCGACCCCTTAGACCATCCCGACCTGATACAGCGTCGGATTTCCGGCAGCACCGCCAACGCAATTGCGCAGCCTGCCATGACGCCATCTGAACGGGATGCCGCGCTATCGTCTGGTTCAGCGCTGGGTCATGAGGGCGATGAGACAGTTGCCTGTTTCGGCGAGATGGGCATTGGCAACACATCGTCGGCAAGCCTCGTCGCCGCGAAGATTCTAGGCATTCCGGTCGGTGACCTTACCGGGCGAGGCACAGGCCTTGATGATGAGGGCCTTCGTACCAAGCGGACCCTGCTGGAACAGGCTGCGGCTCGAACAGAGGCTCGATTGGACGTTCTCACGGCACTCCAGGAATATGGCGGCTTTGAAATCGTCATGATGGTGGGCGCGATGATCGGCGCAGCGGGCGGCGGCAAGATCGTGATTGTGGATGGCTTTATCGCCACCGTGGCAGCCCTGGCGGCCACCTCAATGACCCCTGACTGCCGACATCATATGGTCTTCGCGCACCGGTCCGCCGAGGCAGGGCATGCTCGTATACTTGAGGCCTTGGAGGCGACGCCCCTGTTGCAACTCGACATGCGCCTCGGCGAAGGTACGGGCGCCCTGCTCGCTTTCCCGCTGGTAAAAGCATCCGCGGCAATGCTGCGTGAGATGGCGAGTTTCGAGAGCGCCGGGGTCAGCAGGCCGGCATGATAGGCGAACTCGCCAAATTCGTGCTCGCCGTGCAATTCCTGACCCGGTTACCGCTCAGGACCGATAGGCTCTTCACGGCGGAGCGTCTCGCGCAGGCCCCGAGATATTTCCCGCTCGTGGGCCTGCTGGTCGGGCTCGCATCCGCAGCCATTTTCTGGCTGGCCGCGCTGGTGCTGCCATCCTTGCTGGCTGTCCTGTTAGCGGTAGGGGCCGGGCTCCTGATGACGGGGGCCTTCCATGAGGATGGCCTGGCGGACACGTTTGATGGCATTGGTGGCGGGCTGACGCGGGAGCGCGCGCTGGAGATCATGAAGGACAGCCGGTTGGGCACCTATGGGGCCGCTACGCTGTTCACGGCGCTGGCGCTCAAGGCCGGTGCGTTGTGGTCCATGCCACCGGTATGGATTTGCTTCGCCCTGCCGATAGCGCATTGTATTTCAAGGTTTTCAGCGGTGTGCGTGATTGCGACCAGCCGCTATGTGCGTGAGGACGGGACCGGAAAGCCCGTGGCGTCAGGTATTTCCGCGACCAGTTTGATGATTGCCAGCTTCACGGCGTTGGTCGCTGTTGCAGTCGGTGCGGTCCTGTTTCCTCTTGTTTCACTCCTTTTCGGAATTGTTTCATTCTGTTTCGCGCATGTTCTCATGCGCCTGTTTTTTGAGCCAAAACTGGGCGGCTATACCGGCGATACGCTCGGCGCTGTGCAGCAAGCCAGCGAGATCGGATTCTATCTGGGGCTCCTCGCATGGCTCTGACCCTGCTTCGCCATACGACCCCCGATGTCGCGCCCGGCACCTGCTACGGTCGATCAGACTTGGCGCTCGCGACTTCATTTCCCAATGAGGCCGAAATCGTGCTGTCCGGGCTTCCGCCCATCGACCGGATTGTGTCGAGCCCGCTCAGCCGTTGCGCGCAGCTCGCCGAATTCGTCGGAGCGCGAAGCGGGATGGAGGTCGTCCAGGATGACCGGCTGGTCGAGATGGATTTCGGCAGATGGGAGATGCAGGCCTGGGGAGATTTACCGCGGCATGAGCTGGATGCCTGGGCGTCTGACTTCCTTCATGCCCGGCCGCATGAGGGTGAAAGCGTTGCCATGCTGACGGCGCGCACACAGGACGCCATTACCGAATTCAACCAGAAAGGCCGCCACACGCTGGTCGTCACCCATGCCGGCGTCATCAAGGCCGTCTTCGCTGCCTTGGGGGGCCATCATCATTATCGCAGCTCCGTCGCCTTTGGCGGGCACATCACGCTGCTGAAACATTCGAGAAGGCCTGACGCGACATGACCCACGATCCCTCCCACACCGAAAAGATGAAAGCGTTGCAGGCGGAGCAGCGACAGAAGACCGAAGCAGCGGCGGTGCCGGATCGCGGCCTGATCCTGGTCCACACCGGCAATGGCAAGGGCAAGTCGAGTTCGGCCTTTGGCGTCATCGCACGCGCCCTTGGCTGGGGACAGCGTGTGGGTGTGGTTCAGTTCATCAAAGGAAAGTGGATCACCGGCGAGCGGCAATTCTTCGACAAATTTCCGGATCAGCTCGACTGGCACACAATGGGCGAAGGCTTCACTTGGGACACCCAGGACAAGGCCCGCGACATTGCCGCTGCCGAAGCCGCCTTTGCGCGCGCCAGGGAGATGATGGCGAGTGGACGCTATGACCTGATCGTCCTGGACGAAATCAATATTGCGATGCGCTATGATTATCTCTCGACTGATGACGTGCTGGACGGGCTGAAAGCGCGCGCCAGCCAGACCAGCGTCATCCTGACCGGACGTGATGCGAAACCGGAACTTTGCGACTATGCCGACCTTGTCAGCGAAATGGTTGAAGTGAAGCATCCCTTCAAGGCGGGCCTGAAGGCAAAGCGCGGCGTGGATTTCTGACCATTTTGCCGCGTGTCCTGTCGCGCGGGCAGTATTGACAGGCCGGAAGGCTTGCAACATTACCACTCCCAGATGGTGCTTTCTGCAAGGAAAGCTAAGAGGGAAGCCGATGTGAATTCGGCGCTGTACCCGCAACTGTGAACCGGGAGTTCAAGGCCAAATAGCCACTGGAGCAATCGCTCTGGGAAGGCGGCCAGGAACGACGATCGGTGAGCCAGGAGACCTGCCATCGCGTCGTTCGTCCGGAGGCCGGGAATAGTTCTCAGCGGGCGGGAAGGCTACGAGCCTATCCTTTGTAACGACATCTGAACCCTTGGGCCTGGCCGTCCGCACCGATCTTCGGTGGGGCCAGATTGTCGTTATGAACTGCATCCACCATTCGGGCGGCTGGGATGCGAGGAAAACACATGTTGTACAAAACCGCCCTGTTTGGGGCTGTTGCTTTTGGCGTCTCCCTCTCGGCCACCGGCCAGACCACTGGTGCCGATGAAACAAAACTGGACACGATCATCGTCACTGGGTCACGCCTTGACCAGACGCTGACCGAAGTCGGCTCCAGCGTTTCCGTCATCACCCGCGAGGATCTCGACCAATTGGGCGTCGACTTTGCGCTCGACGCGGTCGCCACTGCGCCCGGTGTCACCATCAACCAGAATGGCGCGTTCGGCGGCAATGCCAGCGTGCGCATACGCGGCGCCTCGACGGACCAGACGCTCGTCCTGATTGATGGCATTCCGGTCAATGACCCGACTGGCACCGGAGGCGGCTATAATTTCGCCCATCTGGATACGGATAATATCGATCGTATCGAAGTGCTGAAAGGCCCGCAATCGACACTCTGGGGCAGCGACGCCATTGGCGGCGTAATTTCCATCACGACCAAGCGCCCGGCAGAGGGCCTGTCGGGCACGCTGTTCGGTGAATACGGCTCCTTCAACACGCTTCGCGGCGGCGCCGCGATCAGCAATGCGAACGAGGTCGGAGATTTTCGGCTGGCGGCCACCGGCATGAGCACCGACGGCATTTCCAAGGCTGACGAAGCCAATGGCAATACCGAAGACGATGGATATGAGTCTCAGACCCTCGCAGCGAACGGCGGGCTGAACCTTCCCGCAAATATCCGGCTGGACACAAGCCTCCTCTGGAGTGATGCGGAATCCGAATATGACAGCTATGCCTTTGGCGCGCAGGGCAGCGTGGCGGATGGCGACGAAGTCAGCAAATCCGAAACCCTGTCTGGAAATATCTCGCTGAAAATTCCCCTGCTGGATGGCCGGCTCGAGAATCTCGTCCAGATCGGCTATGCCGACATCGAACGGGAAAATGTCTCCAACGGTGTGCAGAGCTATTTCACCGAGGGCGACCGGGTTCTGTATCGATACCAGGGCACGCTGGCGATCAATGATGCCAACACGCTGGCATTCGGCGCGGAACGTGAAGAGACCTCAGCGAACGAGCAGGACTCGTCCATCGACAGTCTCTTCGCCCTGTACGAATTCAAGCCCGTCGAAGACCTGACCCTGACGGGCGGGCTTCGGGTGGATGACCACGAAACATTCGGATCGGAAACAACCGGACGTGTGGCTGCCGCCTGGACAGCGACCGAGCAAGTGACCTTCAAGGCCAGCTGGGCCCAGGGCTTCAAGGCCCCGAGCATCTTCCAGTCGACCTATATCTGCACCTTCTGTGGGCTGACGGAGCCGAATGCCAATCTCGAACCGGAAACCTCCGAAGCGTTTGATATCGGCGTTCAGTGGCAGTCGTCCGACCAGCGCCTGACCCTTGGCGCGACTGTGTTCGATCAGGAAACCGAGAATCTGATCGATTTCTCCTACACGGCCGGATACGACAATATCGCGCTGGTGGATTCTCAGGGCATCGAACTGACCGGCGACTATAGTGTGACCGACTGGCTGGGCGTCGCAGCAAGCTACACCTTCATTGACGCCGTAGACGGTGAGGGCAATGAACTGACGCGCCTTCCGGAAAGTACGGGCAATGTCAGCCTGACTCTTGATCCGGACGGGCCCTTCTCTGGCGCAGTCCTGGTTCAGTACAATGGCGAGGAAGCCAATACAGACGGCTCCGACCTGGCCAGCTGGACCCGTGTTGATCTGACCGGCAGCTATGATCTCAACGAGACCATCGAGCTGTATGGCCGGATCGAGAATTTGTTCGATGAGGAGTACCAGAAGATCCTGGGCTATGGCACGCCCGGCCTGTCCGGCTCTGTCGGACTCCGGTTGCGGTACTAAGGCGCCCCCATGTCGAGACTGATGATCCTGTTCCTTGCATTTTTCCTGTCCGCCTGCGGACGGGTTGATCAGGAGACGCCCGCAAGGCCCGAAAGGCCTGTCCGGATCGTCAGTCTCGACTATTGCGCAGACCAATATGTCCTCAAACTCGTGGACCGCGACCGCATCCTTGCGCTGTCGCCGGATGCCGGCCGGGAATTCTCCTACATGCGCGCCGCCGCTGAGGGCGTGCCCACGGTGCGCCCGAATGCGGAAGACGTGCTGATCCTCAAGCCGGACCTTGTGGTTCGCTCCTATGGCGGCGGACCCAACGCGGCGGCCTTCTTCGAGAAGGCTGGCGTGCCCGTAGTGGACATTGGCTGGACACCGGATATTCCGTCCGTGATGGAAAACACGCAGCGTATAGCCGACGCGCTCGGAGAATCCGAACGCGGCGCGGCCGTGAATGAAGACATGCAGGATCGGCTGGCCCGCCTGAAAAAGCGCAGCACGGGCGAGACGGCACTCTACATGACCCCCGCAGGCGTGACGACAGGCCCCGGCTCCCTGATCCACGAAATGATCGTGGCCGCAGGCCTGACCAATATGGAAGACCAATATGGCTGGCGGTCCCTTCCGCTTGAGACCCTTGCCTATGAAAAACCGGATGTGGTGGCGGCCGCCTTCTTCGGATCACGGACCAATCATCCGGATGCGTGGAGCCCGATGAAGCACCCGGTCGCGAAAGCGCAACTCACCCAGAGCGAAGTGGTCTCGCTGGAGGGCGCATGGACCTCCTGCAGCGGCTGGTTCCTGATGGATGCAGTGGAAGCGCTGGCGGGAGGGGAAACGCAATGACCCGCGACACCCTGCTGATGCCGATATTGATTGGGGCGAGCGTGCTCGCCATCATTGCCGCCTGTTTCCTCGGCTCGACCGCCCTGCCCGCCGACCGGTTGCTGGCGGCCCTGTTCGGGGGCGCAGACGCCGGCGACCGTCTGGTCGTCTGGCAGATCCGCCTGCCGCGCGCGATTTCCGCCTATATCGTCGGCGCAGCCCTCGGGATCAGCGGCGCGGCCCTGCAAGGCCTGCTGAGAAATCCGCTGGCAGAGCCGGGCGTGCTCGGCGTTTCGGCCTCGGCCTCGCTGATGGCCACGTTTGCGCTCTATTACGGGATCGCCTCGATCACGCCCTGGGCCGTGCCTCTCGCAGCAATTATCGGCGCCCTGGTGGCCACGGCCCTGATCACCCTCGCCGCCCTTCGCACGCAATCCGTGGTCACCCTGATCCTGATCGGCGTGGGCCTGTCGAGCTTTGCCGGGGCCGCGATGAGCCTGTTGATGAACCTCGCGCCGAACCCGTTTTCCCTGTCTGACATGATCAACTGGATGCTGGGGTCGGTGGCCAATCGCAGCTTTGACGAGATCAGTCTCGCCGCGCCCTTCATCCTGGCCGGCGGCGCAATCCTGTTCGCCACCCGGCGTGGCCTGTCGGCCCTGACGCTGGGCGAGGAAGCCGCAAGCGGGATCGGGCTCGACTTGCGGCGCCAGCGCATCTTCACAGTGGTCGGAGCAGGCCTTGCCACAGGCGGGGCGGTGGCACTGGCCGGGGCCATCGGCTTTGTCGGCATTGTCGCGCCGCACCTCATCCGGCCGTTCGTCGGCCATGATCCGGCGCGGTCCCTTGTCCCGTCGGCGCTGCTCTCCGGCCTGATTCTGGTCGTGGCGGACATCTTCATACGCCTGCTACCAACTTCGGCCGAATTGAAGCTCGGCGTCGTGGCGGCATTGATCGGGGCGCCGGCCTTCGTCTGGATCGCCATGCAGAGGCGGGGCGGAAATGACTGATCTCAGTGTTGAAAACCTCACCCTCCGCGCTGGCGATACGACGCTGGTGGACGACGCCAGTTTCAAATTGGCCCAGGGCGAGTTCGTTGCCCTGCTCGGCCCGAATGGCGCAGGCAAGACGAGCCTGATCCGCGCCGGGATCGGCCTGCAATCCGCCGATGAAGGGCGTAGCCTGCTGGATGGCACGCCGGTTCATGGCCTTTCGCCCGCGCAGCGCGCCCGGCAGATTGCCTACCTGCCCCAGATCCGGCCCTTGGCCTGGCCGAATGCGGTACGGGATGTGGTATCGCTGGGGCGCTTCAGTCATGGCGCGCCGCTCGGCCGCCTAAAGGGGCTGGATGCCGAAGCCGTGGACCGCGCGCTGGAGGCTTGCGGACTGACCGACCTGGCGAGCCGTCGCACAGATACCCTTTCGGGCGGGGAACTCGCCCGTGTCCATTGCGCCCGCGCCTTTGCCGCCGAAGCGCCGCTGCTGGTGGCGGATGAGCCGATTGCCGCGCTCGACCCGCGTCAGCAATTCCGTATCCTTGATTTGATCCGGGCTTATGTCGACCAGGGCGGCGGGGCCCTTGTCGTGCTGCATGATATTCAGTTGGCCGCGCGCTATGCATCGCGCCTGGTCTGGATGAAGGAGGGCCGGATTGTTGCGGACGGGCCCCCAGCCGAGACGCTGACGGCAGACCGGCTCAAAGACATCTATGGTGTCACGGCGCGGGTTGATGGCGCCCACATCCATATCGAAGGTGCCGCGTGACAGCCCGGGCCTTGATGCTGCAGGGCACGGGTTCGGATGTCGGGAAGTCTGTCCTGACAGCCGCGCTCTGCCGGATCGCGAGGCGACGCGGCCTGAGCGTGGCGCCCTTCAAGCCGCAGAACATGTCGAACAATGCGGCCGCCTGCCCGACCGGCGGCGAGATCGGACGGGCGCAGGCCCTGCAGGCGCGCGCGGCAGGACTCCCGCCGCATATGGATATGAACCCTGTCCTGCTGAAACCCCAGTCTGATCGCACTGCCCAGATCGTCGTGCAGGGCAAGGCGCTGCATGCCATGGAAGCAGCGGACTATATGGCCAGTCGTGACCAGTTGATGGGCGCGGTTCTCGAAAGCTTTGACCGGCTGACCGCTGCGCATGACCTTGTCATTGTCGAGGGCGCGGGCAGTCCGGCCGAGATCAATCTGCGAGACCGGGACATCGCGAACATGGGTTTCGCCCGGCGCGCAGGCGTGCCGGTCTGCCTTGTCGGCGACATCGAAAAAGGCGGCGTGATCGCGAGCCTTGTCGGCACACGGAATGTGATTGACAAGAAGGATGCCGCGATGATCCGGGCATTCCTCGTCAACAAGTTTCGGGGTGATCTCAGCCTGTTCGATGATGGCGTGACCGAAATCGAAACGCGCACCCAATGGCCCTGCCTCGGCGTGATTCCCTGGCTGCCTGCTGCCAGCAAATTACCCGCCGAAGATGCGCTCGCGCTCGACAGGCCACTCGCTCCCGCTGGCAAGACACTGAAGATCGCCGCACCGATGCTGTCGCGGATCGCCAATTTCGATGATGCCGATCCCCTGAAACTGGAACAGGATGTCGCGTTCAGCTGGGTCCCACCGGGCCAGCCCATTCCACGCGACACCGATGTGGTCATCCTGTTCGGCACGAAATCCACGCTGGGCGATCTGGCATTCCTGCGCGCCCAGGGCTGGGATCATGACATCATCGCCCATGCGCGCAGCGGGGGCCGGGTACTCGGCATCTGCGGAGGCTACCAGATGCTTGGGAGCCGCGTTTCAGATCCTCTCGGCGTCGATGGCGAGCCGGGCGATGCGCCGGGCCTTGGCCTGTTGGATGTCGAGACGGTCATGACGCGCCACAAGGATGTGCGTCCGGTCACTGGCGTATGCGCCGTAACCGGACGTGAGACATCGGGTTACGTCATCCATGCAGGACGAACCGCCGGGCCGGACACGGATCGGCCGTTCGTGCGCTTCCAGGGCGAAGCCGACGGCGCGCGCAGCCCGGATGGGCAGATCGCAGGCACCTATTTGCATGGAGCTTTCTCGGGCAACGCGTTTCGCGCAGCCTGGCTTGAGCAAGCGGGATATGAGGGCCAGTCCAGTCTGGATTACGAGGGAGCCGTGGATACCGCTCTTGATGAATTGGCCGATGGTTTGGAACAGGCCGTCGACATTGATGCCCTGCTGAAACTGGCGGAAGCGCCCGGCTGGCGCCGGAAAGCCTGATGGGGTTCGCGCTGTTGATGCTCTGCGCGTGGGGGATCGAGGCCTCGTTCGGATGGCCTGACCCACTTTACAAGCGTATTGGGCATCCGGTCGTATGGCTCGGAGGGTTGATCCACCGCCTGGACCAGACCCTGAACCGAGCGGAGTGGGCTCATGCCCTCCGCTATGTCCTGGGCGGCATTTCCACACTCCTGATTGTAGGCGGCGTGACCGCTTTGGCATACGCGATCTCGTGTGCCTTGCCGCAGACATACACAGGATTCCTGGCTGAAGCCGCCCTGGCCTCACCGCTTATTGCTTCGCGCAGCCTCTACACACATGTCGCCAATGTGGCACGACCTTTGGCTACCGGCGATCTCGCCTCTGCCCGGCAGGCCATATCGATGATTGTCGGACGAGACCCGGCGCAGTTGGACGATGCAGGACTCACCCGCGCGGCCTTGGAAAGCCTTGCGGAGAACATGTCCGACGGCGTGATTGCACCTGTCTTCTGGGGATTGGTTTTCGGCCTGCCCGGCATAGCCGCCTACAAGGCGATCAATACGTTGGACTCGATGATCGGACATCGGAGCAAAAAATACTCCGCCTTTGGTGGCGTGGCAGCGCGCCTAGATGATCTCGTAAATCTGATCCCGGCCCGACTCACGGGCGGGCTGATCTGTATAGTTGCAGTCCGGTGGCGCGCCGTGAAAGTCATGCTGCGGGATGCGCGCCGTCACCGCTCCCCGAATGCGGGATGGCCCGAAGCCGCCATGGCGGGAGCCCTGGACATACGGCTCTCCGGTCCGCGCGCATACGAAGGACAGACGAGCGCCGAACCGTGGCTGAATGGCGAAGCGCGGGATCCGGCGCCGGAAGACCTCAAGCGCGGACTAGGTCTTTATAGAAATGTCTGTGTGCTCGCGCCGGGAATTCTTGGACTCATGGTGCTGGCGGAGGTGTTGGTGTGAAAGACGATCTTTTGCATGGCGGCTCTCTTGATCGGATGCGTGAGGCGTTTCCCGACGCGCCCAAGCCGTGGGTGGATTTGTCGACCGGGATCAATCCGTGGCCCTATCCTGTATCGCCTTTTCCGTCGCACACCCTACAGCATTTGCCCACCCAAACCGCCTATCATCATTGCCGGTCGGTGTTGGCGAACGCCATTGGCGCCTCCTCTGATACAGTGGCGCTCGCACCGGGGAGCGAATTGCTTATCCGGCTCCTGCCCCGGATTATCTCGCCTCGCCGCGTGGTCGTGCTCCAGCCAAGCTATGGGGATCATGCCCAGGTCTGGCGCGCGGCGGGGTGCGAAGTGATCGAGACGAATAACCCCATGTCGCTGGCCAATACGGCAGATGCGGTTGTGCTCTGCAATCCAAACAATCCCGATGGCAGGTTGTTCGATCCGTCCGAATTGAACGCGCTCAGACGGGAGTTGGCGAAACGCGGGGGCTGGTTGATCGTTGACGAAGCCTATGCCGAGCTGACATCTGACCTCCGCCTCGCCCAATATGGCGGTGAACCCGGCCTGATTGTGCTTCGGTCTTTCGGGAAATTCTTTGGATTGGCGGGCCTGCGTCTGGGGGCCATATTCGCACCGGATAAAATCCTCGCGGAGATGACAAATCTGCTGGGGGTCTGGCCTGTATCAGGCCTGGCGCTAGAAGTTGGGGCCCAAGCTTATGCAGACCGTGCCTGGCAGGCAGATATGCGCAAGAGACTTGAAGAGGGGCGAAAGCGACTCGACCTGATCTTACGCGATGTTGGCTTCAGATATATTCAGGGAACCGATCTGTTTCGGTTTGTCTCATGTGAAGACGCGCATGGGGTTTGGCGCCAGCTTGCCGAAGCTGGCATCTATGTACGTCGCTTCCCCTGGTCGGAGGAGCATCTCCGCATTGGGCTCCCTGCCGACGAAGTTGCCGAAGACCGCCTGAGAGCAGCGCTCAGCCCTTCAGCTTGAGCGGCAGGCCGGCCGCGACAAATTCCACATGATCGCACACGGCGGCGACCTTCTGGTTGAGCCGGCCCTGCGCATCGCGAAAAGCCCGGCCCAGCGGGATCTCCGGCACAAGACCCAGACCGATTTCGTTGGAGACGAACGCAATTTGCGCCGGTGAGGCCCGGATTGCATCGCATAACGCAACCGTTTCCGCCTCCACGTCGCGATCATGATGGAAGAGGTTGGACAGCCAGAGCGTCAGGCAATCGATCAGAACGAATTCGTCTGAATGGGAAGCCTCCCCGATCACGGACACGAGATCGAGCGGCGCTTCGATGGTCCGCCAGCCTTCCCCTCGATCCTCCTGGTGCCTGCTGATCCGGCTTTCCATTTCCTCGTCGAGCGCCTCGGCCGTGGCCACGAAGACGCGGCGCGCCGCAGCTGCCTCCGCGAGCGATTGCGCCCGCGAACTCTTGCCGGACCTTGCGCCGCCGAGAATCAGAAATGTGGTCATGTTGCCCTATAAGCAGCGTCGCATCCGTTTCGCCAAGTCATTTGGGTCCGATCCGTTTACGCGGCCCCAAAATGCTCAGGCGGGCGTATCGTCGTCATCGTCCAGAATGCGGTAGGCTGGCCCCTGCATGTCGTCGAACTGACCGGAACGTATGGACCAGATGAAGGCGCCAAGCCCCAGCAGACCCAGCCCCAGGGCAACGGGAATGAGATAGACGATGATCGTCATGGATTTCTATTCCTCGATCTGAAGCCGCATCGCATTCAGAGTGACGATAATGGAGGACAGCGACATGGCAATGGCGGCCACCAGCGGCGTGACATGACCCGTCACCGCAATTGGGACGGCGATGACATTATAGGCCGCCGCCAGCGCAAAGTTCTGCCGCATGATTGCGCGGGTTTTCCTGGCGACTCGCAGGATCAGGGGGATGGCGTCGAGGCCGCCACTATACACGGCGTCGCTGGCGGATTGGCTGATGTCGATCGCGGCCCCCGGAGCCAGTGAAGCGTGCGCAAGAGAGAGCGCGCCCGCGTCATTCAGGCCGTCGCCCACCATGAGGACGCGGTGGTTCTGGTTGCGCAGGGTTTCCAGACGGGCGACTTTCGCCTGTGGTGAGGCTTCCCCGGTCCAATCGGCAATACCAAGCGTTCCGGCGAGCGATGCGACAGCGCCGTTCTGGTCGCCCGAGACAATCTCCAGGTCGATGCCTTGGGCGCGCAACGTATTCAGTGCGTCAGCAGCGCCGGGCTGAACATTGTCGACAAACCGGAATTGTACGGCTGGCGCATCCCCCTGCGCAAACCACAGGGACGGCCCGGAGGCAGCGGCCAGGGCCTTGTCGGTGCCGATCCAGTTCGCAGAGCCGAGCCGCCATGTCTGGCCGTCCACCGAAGCTTCGAGTCCACATCCGGCGATCTCCCGCACACCTTCCCGCGCGGCGCCTGAGCCTGCCGTGGCAACCAGAGCGCGGGATAGCGGATGGTGGCTGACCCGCGCCAGGCTCGCCGCGTCAGCCAGCATGGCCTTGGCTTCCGGGGAATCCAGCGCGAGGGACTGGCCCGTCAAAACCATGCCTTCGAGCTTCGGCGTACCGAGGGTGAGCGTCCCCGTCTTGTCGAAGACAATATGGTCGATTTCCGCAAGCCGTTCGAAGGCATCACCAGACCGCAGATACACACCTTTGCGGAACAGGCGACCGGCTGCCACGACCTGAGCGACAGGCGCCGCAAGGGCGAGCGCGCAGGGGCAGGTAATGATGAGGGTCGCCGCAGCGATCATCAGCGCATCAGGCAGCGATGCACCGAGCAAGAGCCATCCGAGACAGGCCAGCGCCGCAGTCGTATGAACGAATGGTACGTAGATAGAGACTGCACGATCGGCGATCCGGCGATAGGCCGAGCGGCGCTGTTCACCGGCTTCCAGCATTTCCCCGATCTGGGACAGCAGCGACTCTTCAACGACTTTCAGTGCTTCGCCCCGCAGCGGCGCGGACACGTTGATTGCGCCCGCATGCAGGGTCATGCCGGGAGAGAACGTGCGCGGCAGGGATTCTCCTGTCACGAGGCTTTCATCCACATCGCTGACACCGTCAAAGATCCGCATGTCGACCATGGCGCGTTCGCCCGGTGCTAGCAGGATCCGGTCGCCTGCGGCGACATCTCTCGCCGCAACAGAGACGGCGTCCCCCTTGTCGGTGAGACGCGTCACCGCGCTTGTCTGCATCGCCGCCAGGGCATTTGCGGCCGCATGAGCCTGTCGGCGCAGACGTGCATCCAGGAACCTGCCGATCAACAGGAAGAAGCACAGCATCACGACCGCATCAAAATAGGCATGTTCGCCGCCGCGCAGGGTTTCGAAGACGCTGACCCCGAAGGCGAGGCTGAGGGCCAGCGAGATCGGAACGTCCATGTTCGCATGACCGTTGCGCAGGGCAGCCCAGGCCGACCGGAAGAAATGGCGTCCGGAGAACAGGAGAACCGGCAGGGCAATCGCACCGGAGAGGGCGTGCAATGTCAGCCGCGTCGCTTCGCCCATTTCCCCGGTGCCGGCCCAGACCGACACGGACAGCAACATGATGTTGGCCGCCGCAAAGCCCGCAACGCCCATCGAGATAAGGAGGGAGCGTTCTTCGCGCGCCTTGTCGGCTGCGCCGGTATCGGCTGCCTGCGCTGCAACGCCATAGCCAAGATCGGAAATCGTCTGGGCAATCCGGTCAGCGGCAAGCGGGCCGGTCCACCGTACCCGCATCTGTCCGCTCGACAGGTTCAACCGCGCCTGCGTCACCCCCGGCAGGGCCGAGACGGATTTCTCGATCTTGCTGAGACAGCCACCACATTTCGCCCCCCGCACCACGAGATCAATCGCATGCTCGTCGCCCACATCACGGACGAAGCCCGCATAGCCCGTCTTGGTATCCCGCGCGGTGACAGGAGACAGGCCTGAAGGACAGCCGGGTGCAGTGGGGGTCAGCGCTGTCATGGCACAATCACGATCCGCTTGTTCGCGCGAAACACAACTTTCTCTCCGGTTGGGTCAAAGACCTGGAACTGGGCGTCCCATCGACCAGTCGGCAATTCGGAGACACTCGTCACGTAGTCGCCCGAACCGTACGATTCGAGTACCACGCTTTCATCGTAAGTCGTGCTTCCCGGATGGCGCAATTCGACAGACACGAGACGCGCCGAAATCGGATTGCCGTCGGCATCGACGAGATTGAAAACAAGGTTCTCATCATAAAGGCCAGCCGCGGCGTTCCAACCGAGAAGTTCCTGAGCCGCCTTCGCTTCAAGCGCGCTGTTATAGTCCAGTCCCTGCAAATAGGACTTCTTCACGTCCTCGCCGGGAAAGCTGGTGATGGCATGATAAAGAAAGATGCCGTTGACCGTGAACATCAGGCCAAAGAAGCCGAGCATGATCCAGAGGACATGCCATCCGGTGAGTTTCCCGCGGGGCGCGGTTTCGTCTGACATTATCGTCTGGTCGGTCATTGTTCAGCTCCTCTGAAAGAAGACATGTTCACATCCGTTTCACCCGTCATCCCATCGCGAACGGTAAAGATCACCTGCCGGCGAGGGGCGCCCGCATCAGCCGATACGAGAATGCGGTAGCGATCCACGCCGAACGCTTCGACCGGCAGCTCCAGCACACCTTCCCCGTCATGCTCCATACCGATGACCTTGTAGGACACGCCTTCCGGTCCGCTGACACTGAGCAGCATTGTACGCGGTTCACTTGCCTTGTTTACGAGTTTGAGCGTGTAACCATTCTGAATGCGACCATCTGAAAGAGTCACAAAGGGCGGCGAGCGATCCTTGAGAACATTCGCTTCAATCGTCGATTTGGTAGCAAGCCCCCACGCCATCAATCCGCCAATGGCCAGCATGACGACAGCATAAACGACAGTCCGGGCCCGGATGAGCCTGTGCTTCGGCGGCGTCTGGCCTTCATTGCGCGCCGCCACGGCGATTTGTGTGTCATAGGCAATCAGGCCTTTGGGCCGCCCCACCTTGACCATGATCTCGTCGCAGGCATCAATGCAAAGCGCGCAATGGATGCATTCGAGTTGTTCCCCATCGCGGATGTCGATGCCCATCGGGCAGACCTGAACGCACTGATTGCAATCGATGCAGTCACCGCGATTGTCCCAGCTTTCGGATTTGCGCTTCGGCCCGCGTGGCTCGCCCCGGTCATAGCGATAGGTAACATTGAGCGCCTGCTCATCCGTCAGCGCGCCCTGAATGCGCGGCCAGGGGCACATATAGGTACACACCTGTTCGCGCATCGTCCCTGCCAGGAAATAGGTCGTGAGGGTGAGAATACCGGCGAACCAATAGGCCGTGAGGGGGGCATCGCCTGTGAACCAACCAGATGCGACAGTCGGCGCATCATGCCAGTAGAGAATGAAAGCCCCGCCGGTCCAGAAGGCAATGACCAGCCAGACAATATGCTTGCCGAGTTTGCGGGCGAACTTGTTTGCCGTCCAAGGCGCATTATCGAGCCGCATCCGGGCCGCACGGTCGCCTTCGAAGGCGCGCTCGACCCAGATATAAAGATCGGTCCAGACAGTTTGCGGACAGGTGTACCCGCACCAGACGCGCCCGAGAAGTGACGTCACGAGGAACAAGAGCAGCGCGGCAAGGATCAACCCGCCCGCCATGTAGTGAATATCCTGTGGCCAGAGCTCGATAAAGAAGAAGTAGAATTTCTCACTTGCGAAATCGGCCAGCACAGCCTGATCGGGAATACCCTCGCCCCGGTTCCACCTTACCCATGGCAAGCCGTAATAGACGCCGAGCGTGACCGCCATGACGATCCATTTGACCATCCGGAACTTGCCATGTGCCAGCTTGGGGTAGATCTGCTTGCGCTTCGCGTAGAGGTCCTCATGACGTGGAGGCTCCCCACCCGTAGGGGTGGAGAGGTCCGTGGTCTGTTCGATCAGCGTCGTGCTGCCCATGAAAGGCCCCTACTCCCCGCCGCCCAGCGAGTGCACATATACGGCAATCGCCTTGATGGTGGCATCGTCGAGCCGGTCATCCCATGCGGGCATGTGGGAGTTACGGGCATTGTAGATCGTGGCTTCAATATCGGCCACGCGGCCGCCATACAGCCACTCCGCATCGGTCAGGTTCGGCGCGCCTTGCGTGCGGTCCCCCGTTCCGTTTGTCCCATGGCAGCTAGAGCATTGCTGCTGGAAGATCGGCGCTGCCCGTGCGACCGCGTCGCTGTCCTCGCTACGCCCCGACAGGCTGAGCACATATTGCGCCAAATCATCGACCTCGCTGCGCTTCAGCAGGCCATCACGCCCGAACGCCGGCATGGCGGAGAAACGTGTTCCATCATCCGTATCGTGACGGATTCCGTGACGGATCGTGTATTCGATGCCATCAAGCGACCCATCCCACAGCCAGACATCATCTGCCAGCGCCGGATAGCCAATTGCGCCGCGTCCCCCTGCCCCATGGCAGGTTGCGCAATTGTCCCCGAAAGCACTTTCGCCCATGGCGAGCGCAAATTGCTGCAAGGTGCGGTCGGTCTCGATTGTTTCAAGCCCGGCATCCAGAAGGACGACGGATTGCGCATCCCGCGCCGTCTTGAGTTCCGTGACGGCCTTGGCGACCTCGGCCCGGTCCGAATGACCGCGGAGGCCCTTCGTATTGGTGCCAAGCCCCGGCAGAGCTGGAATGGCGGGCATCAGGATCATGTAGACGATCGCCCACGCGATCGACATGTACCAGACATACAGCCACCAGCGCGGCAGCGGATTGTTCAGTTCCTTGATCCCGTCCCAGGAGTGTCCGGTCGTCTCAACGCCGGAATACTGGTCAACATCCTTGGTTTCATCAGTCATTTGACGGCCCCTTGTCTTCAAGCGGAGAATTGGCGGCGCGGTCGAAAGTGTCCTGGTTGCTGGGCCACAGGGCGTAGACAAGGGCCCCGGCAAACATCAGGACGAAATAGACCAGGCCACCGGTTTGGGCGAAACTTGAGAGTGCTTCATACATGCGGGTTGCCTCCTAGCGCCGGTTGCTGAGGTCATCAGCTTCATAGGTCGAGAAGTCGACGAGCGTGCCGGTCATCTGGAGATAGGCCACAATGGCATCCATCTCCGTGACGCGCCCAGGATCACCATCATAGTCGCGAAACTCAACGGAGCCCTCGCGCCCGGATGCGCCATCATATTGCTCAAGTAAGCTATCAAGGTGATCATATCCTTTTTCGTCTGGATCGGCCTGGGCGTAGAGATGACCCTCGGCATTCTCGATCATTTCATCCGTATAGGGTACGCCAAGTATGCGCTCTGTGCGCAGGCGCTCCCCGATACGGTCGAAGTTCAGCTTCTTGTCCGCCAGGAAGGCGTAAGGCGGCATGACGCTTTCCGGCACCAGAGCCCGCGGGTCCTTGAGGTGATCGACCTGCCATTCCGCAGAATACTTGCCGCCGACACGGGCCAGGTCCGGTCCCGTCCGCTTGGAGCCCCACTGGAACGGATGGTCGTACATGCTTTCCGCCGCCAGTGAGTAGTGGCCGTAACGTTCGACCTCGTCGCGCAGGGGCCGCACCATCTGACTGTGGCAGACATAGCAGCCCTCACGGACATAGATATCCCGGCCCATAAGTTCGAGCGGCGTATAGGGACGCATGCCGTCAACCTTCTCGATGGTGTTGTCCATGTAAGCGAGGGGCGCCATCTGGATCAGGCCACCAATCGACACAACGACAAGGATGCCGACGGTGAGCAGAAGCGAGTGACGCTCCAGCAATCCATGTTTGTTCATGATGCTCATGGAGTCGCTCCTATTCAGCTGGAACCAGCGTCGTGCGCGGTTCGGGAGTTGCGTATGGGTCAGGCTTGGAGTCGACCGGCTCGGCAGCGCCATGGCCCAGTGCGGTGCGCACGAGATTGTAGGCCATGATCAGGGCGCCGCTGAAGTAGAGGCCACCGCCAAGGGCACGGATCATGTAGCTGATATGTTTTGCCTCAACGGTCTCGACGAAGCTGTATTCGAGGAAACCGTATTCATTGTAGGCGCGCCACATCAGGCCTTCCATGATCCCGGCGAACCACATGGAGATCATGTAGAACAGGATGCCGATCGTGGAGATCCAGAAGTGCCACTCGACGAGAGACTTCGAGAACAGTGCCTTTTTCTTATAGAGCCACGGCACGAGGCAATAGAGCGCCCCGAAGCTGATATAGCCGACCCAACCCAGCGCGCCCGAATGGACGTGGCCGATGCCCCATTCCGTATAATGACTGAGCGAGTTGACGGCGCGAACCGACATCAGCGGCCCTTCGAAGGTCGCCATGCCGTAGAAGGCCAGCGAGACGACCATCATGCGGACTACCGGATCGGTGCGCAGCTTGTCCCAGGCGCCCGACAAGGTCATGACGCCGTTGATCATACCGCCCCAGCTGGGCATCCAGAGCATGATAGAGAAGGTCATGCCGAGGGTCTGCGCCCATTGCGGCAGCGCCGTGTAGTGCAAATGGTGCGGACCGGCCCAGATATAGATGAAGATCAGGCTCCAGAAGTGGACGATCGACAGGCGGTAGGAATAGACCGGCCGGTTCACCCGCTTCGGAATGAAGTAATACATGATCGCGAGAAAGCCGGTGGTCAGGAAGAAGCCGACCGCGTTGTGGCCATACCACCATTGCGTCATGGCATCCTGTACGCCGGCAAAGACCTGCACTGACTTCGTACCGGTCCATGAGACCGGAATCGACAGGTTGTTGACGATGTGCAGCATCGCGATGGTCACGATGAAGGACAGGTAGAACCAGTTCGCCACATAGATGTGCGGCTCTTTTCGTTTCCAGAGTGTGCCGAGGAAGACGAGCAGGTAGGCCACCCAGACAATGGTCAGCCACAGGTCCACATACCATTCGGGTTCAGCATATTCCTTCGACTGCGTGACACCGAGCAGATAGCCGGTTGCCGCAAGCACGATGAAGAACTGGTAGCCCCAGAAAACGAACCACGGCCACATGCCGCCTGCGATACGGGTCCGGCAGGTGCGCTGGACCACGTAGAAGCTGGTCGCCAGCAAGACGTTGCCCCCAAACGCAAAGATCACCGCACTGGTATGCAGAGGTCTCAACCGGCCGAAATTCGTCCATCCGAATTCAGGAAAATAGAAGATGTTCGGAAAGGTCAGTTGCAGTGCAATGATCACACCGACCAGAAGCCCGGCAATCCCCCAGAATACGGACGCGAACACACCAAACTTGACCAGCGTGTCCTCATAACGAGTTTCGTCGAATGGATTGCGATTGATAAGATTGCCGGCCCACATGCCCGTGCCGACGAGGAATGCCGTCACCAGCACGATGAACGTCATCGCCTGTATGCCCATGGCATGATCGATCGTGCGTCCCGCGATGATCAGGGCCAGGACCCCGAACACCGCGACCAGTGCAGAAACACTTGCGATGCTCCCACCACCGGGATTTGATGAAATGGTTCTCGATGTCATTCTATTCAGCCCCTTCCGCAGAGTGTAGCGGTTCAGTCGTATTGGGCTTGATTAGGATGATCGCTTCGCCGCGCGTATAGGGGCTTTCCCCTATGGGACAGTTAGTCCTCGTCTTCTAGACGGAGGCTCGAACTGGAGGGCGCTGTCTATGAAACGAACCTATTCCTACACCGCCGCTGCTGCACTGATCGTGGCGGGCATTATCCAGATGGCATTGCAGGCTTCAGCCCAGGCTACGCTCATCATCCCGACCTGCCTCGGAAAGTCGGTCACCGTGCCGCTTGAGGGCGCTGGCGTCTCCCTTATGCATTGCTGGGGCTGTTACGCCGTGCTGCTGGGAGTGTTGACGGTCGGTGCGCTGCTGTTGAACGACCTGCGGCATTCGCGTCTTCGTCCGAGGACCGTACTTTCCTAAATGCCTTGGCGCACCTACAGTGGCGGGGACATGCCGAATCCCCTGTCTGACCTCTGGCGCATCGAGAATTCCGACTTCCAGGATTCGGATTCCCTTCAATCGATTCTTACATCCATCCTGCTGTCCGTGCCGGACGCGATGATCGTGATTGATGATGCGGGAATCATCATGGCGTTCAGCCGCGCAGCCGAGAATTTGTTCGGCTACAAATCCGAAGACGTGGTCGGGACGAACATCAAATGCTTGATGACACAGTCAGACCAGACACATCACGATCAGTATATCCGCAACTATCTCGTCACCGGAGAGCGCCAGATCATCGGCATCGGGCGGATTGTGGAAGCGCGCCTCGCCAATGGCGAATCGATTCCGGTCGAACTGAAGATTGGCGAAGCCAATATTGGTGACCGCAAGCTGTTCACCGGCTTCATTCGCGACATCACCGAGAAACAGGCCAATGTGCACAGAATTGGCGAGCTCCAGGCAGAACTCGGCAATTTTTCGCGTCTGAGTGCGGTTGGCACCATGGCATCCGCCATGGCGCACGAATTGAACCAGCCCCTGACCGCCGTTGCCAACTATCTTGAAGCGGCGCGTGACCTGCTGGACGAACCCAGCGAGAATGATCTCGCCATGGTACAGGAAGCCCTGTCGGCTGCGGCGGAACAATCGATCCGCGCAGGCCAGATTGTTCGTCGGCTTCGCGACTATGTTTCACGCGGCGAACTCGATCTGAGACCCGCAGCCCTGAAGGGAATCATCGATGATGCCGTGACCATTGCCAAGGTCGGCATCGAGGGCCAACTCGCCCGGGTGGTGCTCAGGATGGAAGATCCCGACATATCAGTCATGGCCGACCGCCTCCAATTGCGGCAGGTTTTCGCCAATCTCGTCCGGAACGCGATCGAAGCCCTCTCCGATACAGAGAATCCTCAAGTCTGGATTCATGCGCGCATGTCGGGCGACGAAGTATCGATTGAGGTGAAGGACAATGGTCCCGGTCTTTCGGAAGAATTGCTCCATTCCCCCTTCGATGCGTTCCAGACGACGAAAGCCAGTGGCATGGGCCTCGGGCTATCGATTTGCCAGACCATTATTGAAGCTCATGGGAGTTCGATAGCGGTAACGTCTGAACCCGGCTCTGGAGCCTCCTTCACGTTTACTTTAAGAGTCGCCACTGACGTGGCAGGGTGAGCAAACGATGACCAAAACCATTTTTCTCGTCGATGATGATGATGCCATCCGGCATTCCGCCAGCTTCATGCTGCGCCATGCCGGCTATACGGTGAAAACCTATCCTGACGGCGTGACCTTTCTGGACGAATACGCACCGAACGAATCTGCCTGTATCCTCCTCGATGTACGGATGCCTGTCATGGATGGACTGGCAGTTCAGCAGGCCCTGTCAGACCGGGGCAACAAGATGCCAATCATCGTTCTGACGGGGCATGGAGACGTGTCCGTCGCCGTCCAGGCAATGAAGAATGGCGCCATCGAATTTCTTGAAAAACCCTATGAAAAGAAGGCGCTTCTGGAGGCTATCGAGACCGGCTTCAGTCGCATGGCCAACGAAGAAGCCCAGACCGGACTGAAGAACGAAGCGGTCGCGAAACTCACGCAACTGACAACGCGAGAGACAGAAGTGCTCGACTGCCTGGTCGATGGGATGACCAACAAGGCCATCGCCGACACGCTGTCGATTTCGCCCCGGACGGTGGAGATCCACCGCGCGAATCTCATGGAAAAACTGGAAGCTGACAGTCTCTCTGCAGCCCTGCGTATCGCCTTCATGGCGGACCGGGGCCGCACTCAGGTCTGATAGGTAGGAGTACCTAGAGACGTCGAACCTCGCCGCTCGTAGAGGTAAGACTCCAGTAATTTCGAGACCACTACTCCATGAATCAATCAGCTTCACAGCCCAAACTGCTGAAGGTGGCCCTTGTCGAAGATGATGAGGAAGTCCGCTATTCTCTGATGATGCTCCTGCGCTCACGCGGATTCGCCGTCGATTCCTACAGGAACGGCATGGAAATCCTGATGAACCAGCCGAGCCTGCAGGTGGATTGCCTATTGGTTGACTACAAGCTGCCCCGGTTTGACGGCGTGGACCTACTGGAAAAGATGAGACTTGCGGGGGACAGAACCCCCGCCATCCTGATCACAGGATTCTACTCGGCGACATTGCGGGATCGCGCGATAAAAGCCGGGTACACGGACGTCGTCGAGAAATCCTCAGACCCCCAGGACATGCTGGACCGGTTGTCAGAGGCCGCGAAGCAAGTCCACTGACCCCGTCTCTCGTCGTTTCTGGTCGTCTGGATCGAGCGACCTGCACCCGGTTTCAATGTCCGTAGAATTTGCACAGCGTCTGGATGACCGCTGTGCCCACGCCTCCCGTCGACCGGTAGAAGATTGTCTGTCCGTCCCGTCGAGACGTCACCAGTCCTTCGGCCTTCAGTTTGGACAAATGCTGCGACACGGCCGAAAGGGACTGATCGACAGACTCCGCGATCTGGTTGACCGGCATCTCACCATCGAACAGCACACAGAGAATGCGCAAGCGCGTCTCATTGGCCATCGCTCTCAGGGTAGCGCAGACATCGCCAATCTGGTCCGCCAAGGCCTCCACCGCGTCAGGGCCGGGCTGGATGCCTTGGCGCTTGGTCATGCAGGTTGCACCTCGGTGTGATCCGAAGTGTCGCCGTCTGCATTTGTCTTAACGGGCGCGACCCAGTCCGGACCTTTCAGCGCAACATAGATGGCCGGGATGACCAGCACGGTCAGGGCCGTGGACGAAGCGAGACCGAACAAGAGCGAAATCGCAAGCCCCTGGAAGATGGGGTCCGTCAGGATCACGGCCGCCCCGATCATCGCCGCCAGGGCGGTGAGCAGGATCGGCTTGAACCGGATCGCCCCGGCATCCAGCAGGACCTCACTCAGCGGCTTGTCCGCAAACTGGCCATGCCGCACGAAGTCAACCAGCAGGATCGAGTTGCGCACGATGATCCCCGCCAGGGCAATGAAGCCGATCATGGAGGTTGCTGTGAATGCTGCGCCGAACAGCCAATGCCCGATCATGATGCCGATCAGCGTGAGCGGCACAGGCGTCAGGATGACGAGTGGAGTCCGGAACGTGCCGAACTGGGCAACCACAAGGATATAGATTGCGACGAGCGCCACACCGAAGGCCATGCCCATGTCACGGAAGGTGACATAAGTGATTTCCCATTCCCCATCCCAGAGGAGCGAAGGTTTTGATTCATCAGAGGGCTGACCATAAAGGCGAATGGCAGGTTGCTCGAGCCCTGCGCCTTCCCAGTCATATGCTGCGACCCGGTCCTGGATTTCCAGCATGCCATAGATGGGCGCTTCGAACCGGCCGGCAAGTTCGCCCATGACCATGTCGGCGAAATACCCATCTCGCCGGAAGATCGTGGCTGATCCCGATTCCATGTGCGCGTCGACCAGCGTCCCGAGTTCAACAGACTGGTTTCCCGATCGCATGGGGACGGGCAGGCTCGCGGTACGCTCTGACCATACCTGCGCTGATTTCGGCAAGCGGACGGCCACGGAAAGCGGATCGCGTCCTTCACCACGCGGGGCAACGCCAACAATCTGACCGGAATAGATCAGAGCGAGGGAATCAAGGACATCCTGCTCCGCGATCCCTTGATCTGACGCCACGGTTTCATTGACCGACAGGACAAGGCGCGGCTGCGGGCCGCCAAAGGAATTGTCGACATCGACGATATATTCGGTTTCCCGAAACAATTGCTCCACCACATCGGCCGTCTTGCGACGTGTTTCAGCGTCCGGGCCATAGATCTCGGCGAGCAGCGTAGACAGGACAGGCGGGCCGGGCGGCACTTCGACCACTTTGACACTGGCGCCTTCCGGTAACGGCACGGCATGCAACTCATCCCGCAGGACAAGGGCGATGTCATGGCTCGACCGGTCGCGGTGGCTCTTTTCCAGCAGGTTGACCTGAAGGTCTCCAAGCTCCGGCGCTGCGCGCAGGAAATAGTGGCGGACCAGGCCATTGAAATTGAAGGGCGCAGCCGTGCCAGCATAGGCCTGGACGGATTCCACCTCCTCGACCTCGTACATGGTGGCGGCCAGCGCAAACAGCGTGCGCTCGGTTTCCTCCAGAGCCGTGCCTTCCGGCATATCGAGCACAATCTGGATTTCCGACTTGTTATCAAACGGCAGCAATTTGACCGTGACCGACTTGGTCGCAAACAGCGTGAGCGACAGAAGAGTGGCAATGCCAACGATCACAAGAAAAATCCAGGCATTCTTCCGACTCGCAACGATTGGCCCTGCGACCGATCTGTAGAACCTGCCCAGCCGGGTTTCCTCATGTTCCGCATGGCCACTGACCGGTGCACTTCCGGCAATCTTCATCAACAACCAAGGCGCGATGCCCACCGCGACAAAGAAGGAAAAGAGCATGGCTGCGGACGCGTTCGCCGGAATTGGGGCCATATAGGGGCCCATCAACCCGGATACGAACATCATGGGCAGCAGGGCCGCGATGACAGTCAGTGTGGCAACAATCGTTGGGTTACCAACTTCCGATACGGCATCAATGGCCGCCTGTATGCGCGTCCTGCCGTCTCTCATGGCCCAGTGTCGGGAGATATTTTCGATCATGACGATCGCATCATCAACCAGAATACCGATCGAGAAGATCAGGGCAAACAGGCTGACCCGGTTGATTGTGTAGCCCATCATCAGCGACGCAAAAAGGGTCAGCAGGATGGTGGTCGGAATGACAATGAGTGTGACCAGCGCTTCGCGCCAGCCGATCGCGAAGGCGATCAGGATCACAATTGAAACCGTTGCCAGCCCCAGATGGAAGAGCAGCTCATTGGCCTTGTGGTTTGCCGTTTCACCATAATTGCGGGTCACCGCAATATGGACGCCTTCGGGGATCATCTCCCGCTCAAGCAATTCAAGGCGCTCGAGAATCTGGTCCGCGACAACCACGGCATTGGCGCCTGGCCGCTTCGCAAGCGACAGCGTAACCGCTGGCAAGGCTTCAAATTCAGAGCGCTGGGAATTCCGCTCCAGCGTCCAGGCCCGCGCCTCGGTTTCGATGCCTGTAACGCGCACCCGCGCAACATCGGAGAGATAGACCATGCGCCCGTCCGGCGCCTGGATTTCCAGTCGTTCAAGATCTCCTACAGCGGTAATACGGTCGCCGGCCTGGATGATGATCGAGTCACCCGACCCACGCGCCGTACCGATCGGACGCGCCTGTACTGCCTGCGCGGTTGCGTCCACCAGAGCCTGCAGCGATACGCCGTAGGATGATAAGGCCTCAATGTCCGGCTCGACGCGGAGTTCAAGACTGCGGCCGCCAATCACATCGGTCAGCCCGACATTCTCGACTTTCACCAGTTCCTTGAGCACTTCATCTGCCAGCATGCGCAGGCTGGTGTCATTCCAGACATCCCCGGTCCAGGGTTCCGGAGACAGGGTCAGGGCGACAATCGGCACATCATCAATGCCACGGCCCACGACTTGTGGCATGGGAACCTCAGGGGGAATCCGGTCGATATTGGCCCGGATCTTCTCATGAATCCGCAGGATCGCATCATCCGCATCCGTCCCTACCATGAACCGCGCTGTGACGATGGCGCCATCATCCCGGCTCTGGCTGTAGACATGTTCGACATCCGGAATCGCCTTGACGATCTCTTCCAGCGGTTCTGTCACCTGCTCGACTGTATCGGCCGCCCGCAGACCAGGCGACTGGACAAGGATGTCGACCATCGGAACCGATATCTGCGGCTCTTCCTCGCGAGGAATGGTCAGCAGCGCAATCAGACCGACAGCGAGCGCTGCCAGGAGTATGAGCGGCGTGAGAGGTGACCGGATTGTTGCTCGTGTGATCGAGCCGGAGATATCGGCCTTCATGAGTTTTCAGTCCCAGGCAAGGCAACGACATCGTCCGGTCTCAGACCGGACAGAACTTCAAAAACGCCATTCGACACCAGCGGCTCGGCCAGAACGACCGGCGCTTCAACAAAGCGCTCACCGACTTTGACGCGGACAAAGTCCACGCCATAGCGGGTCGTGACATATTCCTGCGGCAGGATGATCGCCCGGCGGTCACCGACTGGTGCAAGGACATCCGCGCGTTCGCCGACCAGCGCATTGAGGCCGCCCTCGACCACGGCGTCTGCTATTACGGCACCGTCACGCAATGCTGGATAAATCTTCTCAATCCGAGCGGTACGCACATCGTTTTCGCGGGCGGGCAAGCGCAAGGAAATCTCCCCGCCCTCGACCAGGAAGCTCAAATGCCGCTCCGGCAGAGAGAGGCGCACCAAGCCATCGAGTGTTGCCAGATTGGCGAGAACCTGACCTGGAGACACAACGCTGCCCTCGACCACAAGAACCTCTGTCACCCGCGAGTCGACAGGCGCGCGGACATATCCTTCCGCCCGGCGGGCGATCAGGCTGCGGCGCTCTTCTTCTGCGGAGGCGCGGTTGGCCTTGGCGATATCCAGCGCGGCTTTTTCCTGTTCGAACCGGGCCTTCGGGTAAAAGCCATCTGCAAGCAGCTTGCTGGCGCGCGCCAGATCTTCTTCCTGTTGGGTAACTTGAGCCGTGAGACCATCGACGCGGGATTTAAGGGCATTGATCTGAGGCGCAATCGTGTCATCGGCGATAAACGCAACCACTTCGCCTGCTTTGACCACCTGCCCCTCATCAATACTCAGCTGTGTCACCACGCCCTGAAGACGCGACCGCGCCATCGTCGTGTCACTGGCCTCAATCCGCCCGACAACAGGCCGATAGTCCGTAATGATGGCTTCCTGGATTGTGAGCGTCTGCGCCGAGGCCGTCGCACTGACGACGAGGCCAATGACCAAACTGCTGATCAGTCGTGCAATCATATCAGTAATCCCCTTTGTCGACGATGGCGCCCGTCGCCGGGTCCAACCGAATGCAGGGTTGCCGCGCTGACTTCCATGCCGCGATACCGCCAGCAAGGTGAGCGGCCTCAATGCCGGTTTCTTTCATGAAATTGTTCAGCGCCATCCTTGAACGCTTGCCGGACCCACACTGGAACACGATCCGCCGGTTTCCATCTGTGGGAAATGCCTTTGGCTCGAACGTCGATAGCGGGTGAAGGAGCGCCCCGTGAATCCGCTCATTCGCGAATTCTGCCGGTTCACGCACATCTATCAGCAGAATTTCCCCCGCTCTCAGGTCCTTGAGAACACTCTGGGGTGTCAGGTCATATTTATCAGCCATGAATTCTTCCTCTGCCAAGCCTGCCTGCCGCCATCGCGCATTCAGGGATTTGATGTAGCGCAATGCCCTATCGCTCCATATAGGTAAGATTGCGTATTTGCGAAAGTGCTAATATACAACACTTTCCCGTCGTGGAGGAATAGTTATGGCGAAAATTGTCATTCTCGGAGCAGGCTTGGGCGGACTGGTCGCAGCCTATGAGATCAAGAAAACGCTCGGTAGCAAGCATCAGGTCTCGATCATCAGCGAGACCGATTATTACCAGTTCCAGCCCTCAAATCCGTGGGTACTGGTCGGCTGGCGGGAGCGGAAAGAAATCACGGTCGATCTCGCAAAGCCACTGAACAAGCGAAACATTGAGCTGATTGTCGGCAAGGCGGAAAAGGTCGATCCGGCCAATAAGTGTGTCCGCATGCCTGACGGAACCCAGGTGGATTATGATTATCTGGTTATCGCCACCGGTCCGGAGCTCGCCTTTGACGATGTCGAGGGCCTCGGGCCCGATGGCCAGACTGAGTCTGTCTGCCATATTGATCACGCCGAAAAGGGCGCCGCAGCCTTTGAAGCATTCTGCAAGAATCCCGGCCCCATCGTGATCGGCGCCGCACAGGGCGCCTCCTGCTTTGGTCCCGCTTATGAAACCGCAATGATTATCGAGACTGAATTGCGCAAGCGGAAAATCCGCGACCAGGTGCCCATCACCTTTATCACACCAGAGCCCTATATCGGCCATCTCGGCCTGGATGGGGTCGGCGACACGAAAGGCCTGCTCGAAAGTGAGATGCGTGACCGCCACATCAAGTGGATCACGAATGCACGCGTCGTGAAGGCGGAAGCCGACAAGGTAAGCGTTGAGGAACTTAATGAGGATGGCTCGGTAAAACAGGCTCACGAACTGCCCACGCGATACACGATGCTGATGCCGCCCTTCCGGGGCGTGAAAGCCGTGCGGGACATTGAAGGACTGGTGAACCCGAAAGGCTTTATCCTGACCGACGAGTTCCAACGCAACACGGCTTGGCCCGAAGTCTTCGGCATCGGGGTCTGCATTGCCATTCCGCCCATGGGCAAGACACCCGTGCCGGTCGGTGTGCCGAAGACAGGCTTCATGATCGAATCCATGGTCGAAGCGACAGCGCGCAATATTGCGCAACTCATTGAAGGCGAGCAGCCGACTCACAAGGCAACCTGGAATGCCATCTGCCTTGCCGATTTCGGAGATGGGGGCGTGGCTTTCGTCGCCCAGCCGCAAATCCCGCCCCGCAACGTTAACTGGTCTGCCTCGGGCGGATGGGTTCATCTGGCCAAAGCGGGCTTTGAGAAATACTTCCTGCACAAGCTGCGCACGGGCAAATCGGAAACCTTCTACGAAAATGCGGCGCTTGGCCTGTTGAAGACCCACAAATTGAAAGGGCATTCATGACGCCAAATGCCCATCACATTGTCTGCACGGCGTGTGGCGCAGTGAACCGTGTCCCGGCTGGAAAGGCCTTGGGTCAGGGTCATTGCGGATCGTGCAAGGCCTTTCTGGCGGGCGAGGCGCCTGTCGATGTGGATGAGAAGATCCTGGATCGCTTGCTGGCGCGCGATGAAGGCAGTTTTCTTCTGGACGTATGGGCACCCTGGTGCGGTCCGTGCCGGATGATGGCGCCTTCCTATGCGGAGGCCGCCAGTCACTTTGCGGGCAATCTGCGCTTCCTGAAGCTCAATTCGGAAGCTCATCCCAATGCGGCTGCCCGTCTGCAGGTTCGCGGTATTCCCGCGCTGTTCCTGTTCCAGGCTGGCCGCGTGATCGACCAGCGCTCTGGCGTCCAGACAACGCCAATGCTGACCCAATGGATCGAAAGCGTAAACATCCTCAACCCCACAGCCTGACCATATTTCAATCAAGGAAAACAGATATGAATCTCGATCGCGCCGTACTCGCATTTGCCGGACTGGTGGTCCTGATCAGCCTCGCGCTGGGTTATTGGGTCTCGCCCTACTGGTTCCTGCTGACAGCCTTTGCCGGCCTTAACATGTTCCAGGCCGCCTTCACCGGATTTTGCCCCGCTGCCATGATCTTCAAGGTGTTTGGCATCCGAAGCGGGAATGCGTTCAAATAGTTCTGCTGGAGACAGAACTGACCTTTAAACAATGGCTTGCCGGGTCATGGTCAGCGTGCCAAATACCTCCGCATGATCGTGTCTTCGCCTGATGATTATCGCGCCGCCGCACAGCGTCGGCTGCCGCGTTTCCTGTTCGACTATATCGATGGCGGCGCCAATGCGGAGGAAACCCTTCGGCGCAATGTTTCAGACATGCAGGCGATTGAACTTCGTCAACGTGTGTTGAAAGGGACCGCCGAGATTGATCTCAGTACGTCTCTTTTTGGAGAGACGCTCGCCCTGCCTTTGGCGCTGGCTCCGGTCGGTCTGACTGGCATGTATGCTCGCCGCGGCGAAGTACAGGCCGCCAAGGCTGCGGAATCCGCGGGCATTGCCTATTCGCTTTCCACGGTCTCGGTCTGCTCGATCGAGGAAGTCGTGCCTGCATCTGATCGCCCGATCTGGTTCCAGCTCTATGTATTGAAGGACAGGGCCTTCATGAAGTCCGCTTTGGAACGCGCCCTTGCGGCAGGTGTGAAGACCCTCGTCTTTACGGTCGACATGCCCGTGCCCGGCAGCCGCTACCGGGATGCGCATTCTGGCATGAGCGGATCGAACGCCAACATCCGGCGGATGCTGCAAGCGATTACCCATCCGCACTGGGCAATCTCAGTGGGCCTGGGTGGCCGGCCCCACGATCTTGGTAACATCTCCGCCTATCGTCGCCAGCGCACCAAGCTCGTCGACTATATGGGCTGGCTGGCCGAGAATTTTGATCCGGACATTTCTTGGAAGGATCTGGAATGGATCCGGGATTTCTGGCCCGGCAACCTGATCATCAAAGGTATTCTTGACCCGGACGATGTAGAGGATGCCATCAGGCTTGGCGCAGACGGTCTCGTCGTTTCGAACCATGGCGGACGCCAACTCGACGGCGTCTCCTCCAGTATTCGTGTCTTGTCCGACATTGTCGGCGCGACTGACAAGCGGACGAAAGTTCTGGTCGATTCCGGCTTTCGCAGTGGCCTTGATGTCGTCCGCGCGCTCTGCCTTGGCGCCGATGCCGTCATGCTTGGCCGGTCATATATCTACGCGCTGGCGGCAGGAGGCCAGGCAGCCGTAGAAAACCTGCTCGACCTCTATGCAAAGGAAATGCGGGTGGCGATGACGCTTATGGGGGCCCAATCGGTCACAGACTTGACCACCGAGCACATCAAATTTGATCACTGACCAATCTTTGCAAATTGGATGATAGGAGTTCGGCTGTCATCCGCATGGTCGCAGCTTCGTCGATTGTGCGCTCATCGAATACCATTTCTACCACGGCATATCCGATCTCAACGCTGAGTCGCGCTGACTGGAAGACGAGGTCATGATCCAAATCGGTCCATCTCCTGGATATCTGGTCCGCAAGCTGGCGTGCCATCTGCCTGTGGGATTCCAACCTGACATCCGCCAGGACAGGTGTTGCGTGCATGGACCGCATGATCCAACCACCTGCTTTGGTCTGGCGTGTAACCCGGATGGTCTCGACCAGAAGTTTCTCAATCTCCACCTCCAAGCTTTCAAGATCGTTTGCTTCCAGGCCTGGCTGTTGGAAAAGCTTGTTCTGCTCCGCCATCAAACGCTCCCCCAGTTCCTTCAGGACCGAGTATTTGTTTGGAAAGTAGCGGTACAAAGCTGGGGGCGTCAGGCCCGCGCGTTTGCAGATCATATTGGTTGAGAGCTTTTCGAACCCGACCTCCTCCAGCAAATCGGCAGCAGCGGCCAGAATCTGCTCAAGAGTTTGCCGACTGCGCGCCTGATTGGGCGCCGAGCGTCTTGTCGTCTGGGGTTTCACGAGATCGGCCATGACGGAATTGCACTTCATTGACACTGGACAGGCGGAAAAATACCGATAGTCTTCGCTATCATTATCGGGGGGTTAGGTGCAATGGGTGTCTCCAGACGAAATGTCATTCTCGCGGGTGCCGGGCTCACTGCGGCAGCAGCCATTCCGGCCGTTCAACATGTGGTGTGGGGCTCAAAAAGCTTTGTCCGGGATGACTACACACCCGACTTCCCTGACGCACCGTCCGGCGAAGAAAGCTGGATGAATTGGTCCGGCGCGCAGAGCGCGACGCCAAAACAATTCCAGTCCCCCGCGTCGGAAGCCGAGCTATCGGAGCTGGTCCGGACGAGTGCAGGACGCATTCGCCCAAGAGGCAGCGGCCATTCCTTTTCCGGTCTGGTTCCTAGCGAAGGCACGATCCTCGATGTGGGCAGGCTTTCCGGCTTGAAATCGTATGATGACATCACAGGGCGCGCGACTTTCGGTGCTGGTACCGTCCTGTTCCAAGCCGCCTCGCAGCTTAACGATGTCGGCAGGGCATTTCCAAATCTTCCAGATATTGTCGATCAAACCCTTGCCGGTTCTTTCTCGACCGCCACACATGGCACGGGACAAAGTCTGACTGCGCTTCATGACTATATCCATGCCTTCAAACTGGTGACGGCGGACGGCAGCGTACGGGAGGTTACCCGTGAGAGTGATCCAGACGTGTTTGCGGCAGGCAAAGTCTCACTCGGCGCATTGGGGGTTGTCTCGGAGTACACGGTTCAGACGATCCCTGCCTTCAATTTGAAACGCATCGTCACCGCTGAACCTATAGAGACCGTACTGGACGAAGCCCTTGCCCGAGCGGACAGCCATCGAAACTTCGAATTCTATTACCTGCCGGGGACAGGCATTGCCGCCAGCATCATTCATGATCTGCATGAGGGTGAGATCAGCGGCCTACAACCGTCCAATGATGACGATGAAATGCTGGAAGGACTTAAACAGCTTCGAGACGAATTCGGGTGGTGGCCTTGGCTAAGAAAACGGATTGCCCAGTCTGCGCTTCCAAGCGGGGAGGTCGAAAATGTCAGTGATGCGTCGCTCCAGCTCCTCGCCACGACCCGTCCGATAAAATTCAACGAAATGGAATATCACATTCCACGGGAAAACGGCCTTGAAGCCGTGCGCCAGGTCATCGCCAAAATGGATCGTCGCAAGGATGCGTTCTTCCCCATGGAGGTGCGCTTCACTGCGCCGGATGATGCCTGGCTGAGCCCGTTCAATGGCGGTCCGCGAATGTCCATTGCCATCCACGCAGCGGTTGACGAGCCTTATGACTATTTCTTCTCGGAGTTCGAGCCGATTTTCAGGGAACATGGCGGCCGTCCCCATTGGGGCAAGCACCACAGCAAGAAGCGCGAGGATCTGGAAGCGCTCTATCCGGATTTTGCCAATTTCTCTGAACTGCGCCGTTCGCTCGATCCCACGGGTAAATTCCTGAACCCTCACCTTGCCGACCTGTTTGGAGAAACCTTCCGTGCCTAAGATCAGCAGACGGAACCTCTTGATCGGCGGCACAGCCATAGCGGGAGTTGCAGCCCTGATGTCGAAACCAGATGACAAAAGCGGTCCACGGGATCCGTATTTCCTGAGCATTCAGCAAGCGCTTATGAATGCCGGCATCGCGACCCCGACCCTGGTAATTGATCGCGCCCGGCTCAACGCGAATATCGACGCGCTCAAGAGGCATCTTCCCGAGGGCATGGGCTACCGTATTGTTGCGAAATCCCTGCCGTCCATCAGCCTCATCCAGCATGTCGCCCAGCGCGCGAATACCGATCGGCTCATGACATTCAACCTGCCCATGCTTGTCGCGTTGAGCGCCCTCATGCCAGAGGCCAGCCAGCTTGTGGGCAAACCGCTTCCCGTGCAGGCCGCGCGTCTCTACTTCGAGAGGTTACCCCCCACCCGTATTGAGGCGGCAGATCACATTCAGTGGCTCATCGACACGCCAAACCGACTTACACAGTATCAGGAGCTTGCGAGGAGCCTGAACCGCACACTGAGACTCAATCTGGAACTCGATGTGGGGCTCCACAGGGGCGGCTTCGAAACGGGCGCAGACCTGGACGCGGTACTTAAGGAAATCAAGACCGATCCAAATTTGGAATTTGCCGGATTCATGGGATACGAACCCCACATCCCCAGCCTGCCGACCACGCTGGGCTGGCGTGACAAGGCCCTTGCCGGCGCTTGGCGGACATATCGCACAGCGCTGGAGCAGGCTGCAGAAGTATTTGGAAGCGAAGCCATCGCTCACATCACGCGTAATGCCGCGGGAAGTCCGACCTATCGCTATTATGAAGACACCGAAATCGCGAATGAAGTGTCCGCCGGATCCTGCCTTGTGAAGCCCACGCATTTTGACACCGAGCTGCTGGAACCGCACCTGCCCGCCAGCTTCATCGCGACACCCGTGCTCAAATCCATTCCAAAGACACGCATGCCCGGCCTTGAGTTTGCCGACGGCGCGACACGCGCCTGGGATCCAAACTACAGCAAGACGGTGTTCATCTATGGGGGCCACTGGCTCGCCGACCCCGTTGATCCGCCCGGCCTAAGCTACAATTCCACTTTCGGCAGATCCTCAAACCAGGAAATGCTCAATGGCGGTCCTGAGCTCGATATCACGCCAGACGAGTTCGTTTTCTTCCGGCCTCACCAGAGCGAGGCGGTCTTCCTGCAATTCGGAGACATCGCTGTTTATGATGAGGGTGAGATCGTTGACTATTGGCCAGTGTTCGAAGCATCGGCATAACGGGCTCTCCTTACGACTTCTCCTGCCTTAGTATAAAGATTACAAAGCATTAGATCGCCACTTATTTGGACGAAAAGCTCTCCATTGGTCGTGACCTGCGCGCGTGCTGAGCCAAGGGATAGAAGATTTTGCGCCATGACGCATTAGCCTACCCAGCCGTCTTATTCGAGATAAATAGCCTCTCCTCCCGTAGCGCAGCTTCGCTTAATCCTGAGGCGAACAGCCAAATAGACTCCATTTGAGAATAATTTTCATTTGCAATACTGAAGGGCGCGCGCTATCCCGACCCCCATATTGCGACTGAGTTGCATTATCGAAACCAACTGGAGGGGTCCATGAACCACACTTTAAACCGTAAAACTGCCCTGCTCGGCGCCACCGCGATCGTTTCGGCCGTGCTGCTTCAGGCGCCCGCGTCTGCACAGGAAAGCACGGTACCCGAGATTGGCGAGTTTCTCGGCACACTGACGCTCGGCGAAAGTAAACGGGACGTCCAGACTGACACCGCAACGCCGGTGACGGTGGTCGACCAGGAAGAAATTGAGGATCGCCAAGCCGGCACAATCGCCGAACTGATTGACTCGGTTCCCGGCGTCTCTCTCGTGAACGGCTCTACTCCCATCGGGTCAGGCATCAACATTCGCGGCTTTGGCGCCAACGGTACATACGGAACCGACCAGAAGGTTGCGATACAGGTGGACGGAGCAAGCGTAGGTTCGGAAGAACTCTACCGGATCGGGTCACAGCTTTTTACTGATCCCTACCTGTACAAGAGCGTCGAAGTGATCCGCGGTACCGTGGGAAGTTTTGAATACGGCTCTGGCATCATCGGCGGTGTCGTCCGCCTTGAAACGATTGATGCCTCAGACCTGACGGGTGGCGAAACCGGGCTCGCATTCCGCCAGACCCTGGGTGGCGCAACAAATATGGACGGGTTCAATTCCTCCAGTACGCTCGCAATCCAGCCTACCGAGAACCTCGAACTGCTCGCAAACTATTCCTGGCGCGAACAACACAATCAGGAAGATGGCAATGACAACGTCATCGAGAACAGCGAATTCGAACTGCCCTCCTATCTGTTGAAAGCCCGGTATACAGCTGGCGATCACAGCCTCCGTGCCAGCTACACCAATTCCGAAACCAGCGAACGTGACAAGCCCTACGATTCCTTCGGCACGACCGGCGGCTCCTTCGGCAATGTGGATCGGGACACGAAGTCCGAGACCGTTTCACTCGCCTATAATTTCAATCCGGTTGCGAATGACTTCGTCAATCTGGATGCAATCTATTCCTACGCCAGTCAGGAGATTGACCAGGAATGTGTCGTCGGCAGCGGTCCTTTCGGGTGCTTCGCCACGGTCGATGCAGATCATCGCTACGAGACAACCAAGTTTACCGTAAAGAACACCGCCTACATTGAGACAGGCGCACTTGTTCACAATTTGCGCACAGGCATCGACTTCATCCAGAAGGAACGTCTGGATGCAAGCTCCGCCCCCGGCGGCGAAGACAACCGCATCGCCCTGTTCGCGGTCGACCAGATCGACTTCCTCGGTGGCTGGACGTTTGCGCCGGCCATTCGCTTCGAGACGTCCGAAATTGAGGGCACCCTCGATGATGGCAGCACTGCCAGCTATGACAATGATGCCCTTATGGGGGGGGCATCGCTCCGCTACCAGTTCGAAGGCGGCATCGCCCTGTTCGGTAGCTATGCCTACACGGAGAGCCTGCCCATTCTCGACGACCTCGAGAACGAGATTTACATGACCCAGCCCGAGATCGGAAAAACCTACGAGTTCGGCGCATCCTATGACCGCATCGGCGTCTTCGGCCAGGACGATACCCTCTCCATGAAGGCGAATTATTATCATACGGACCAGGAAGACAACACGTCCTACTCCGGGGTCGACTCCATTGAACTTCAGGGCCTCGAGCTGGAGGGTTCCTATGCACGCCGCGACGGATATTATGTTGACGTCAACGCCAACATTGTCGACGCGGAACAAACCCGCACGGACAATTCGGTCACGGACTGGACCAATGCTCCCGCCAATACGGTCCGCCTGACGCTAGGCAAGCGACTCTCCCGTTTGGCTGACCTGTCCAGCGAGTTTGTCGCAGCGGATGAAGCGGATCGCAACGGCACAACCACACCAGGCTTCGTCACGGCAAACCTGCGCGCCACGATCACGCCGCAGGAAGGGGTCCTGAAAGGCACATCCTTCCGGTTTGGCTTGGAGAACCTGTTCGACCATACCTACACCCCGCTCCTGTCCACACGCCCTGCGGCCGGACGGAACATCAAATTCACTGTGTCGAAAGCCTTCTGAGCCGTCTCCTCCCTCCGCCCAGAGGGGACATGCTCAACGCGAACACCCTGCGGCGTCTCAGCTCCCGCAGGGTGTTCGCACCCCTTTGCCAAAGCGCTCCCCGAGCGGACGGCACAAACGATACCTGATTGGAAAATCCAATGATTTCAATGCTCCAAGACCTGTACGACGTCGGCGGCCCCATCCTCGTCATCCTGCTGCTTACATCGATCTTCACGCTGGGACTCACAGGCTTCAAATACTGGCAGTTTCGATCAGACAGGATCGGGCAGTTGAAGCCATTGAAATCTGCGGTTCGCGCGCTGGATGGCGGACGAGAAGGCGATGCACGGGCCAAGTTAGCGGCCTCAAAGCATTGGCTCGCGGGCATTATTCTTTCAGCGTTACCGCTGCGAGGACGAGACGGCCTCATCGCGCGGCTGGAGGCCGCAGCAAACCAGGCGTTGCAACCTTATGAAAGCGGCTTTCGCATCCTCGACACGATCGCCCAACTGGCCCCGCTGCTCGGGCTTCTCGGGACAGTGCTTGGGATGATTGACGCCTTTCAGGCCCTGCAATCGGCGGGGTCTCAGGTAGATCCGTCAGCGCTTGCGGGCGGCATCTGGGTCGCATTGCTGACAACTGCGGCAGGGCTATCCGTCGCCATGCCTACCTCCATCGCCCTGTCCTGGTTCGAAGCCCAGACCGACCGCGAACGCGCCTTTGCAGAACATGCCTTTACGATTCTCGTAACACCGGAGACGCGTGAAGCGGCTACCACAGAGATCGGCGCGGTAGGGTATGGCACTTAGACGCGTCCGCCGTCGCCGCCGCGCATCGATCACGTCGCTCATCGATGTGATCTTTCTGCTGTTGCTCTTCTTTATGCTGGCATCTACCTTTTCAACCTTCTCCGAGATCGACATCTCTTCTACAGCATCGGGCAGCGAAGTGGCGGCAGACACTCCTGTCCTTACACTAACAGTTCGAGATAACGGCCTTCTTCTTGAGGACAAGCCCGTGCGATTGGATCACCTCATCCACCGGCTCGAAAAGCTGGGTTCAGGCGAAGACACACCTATTGTTGCAGTAACCGTCACTGATGATGTCACGACACAGAGTCTGATTGATGTACTTTCTGAGCTCAAACGCCTGCCTCGGCTTGAGGTAATGGTGATGGAGCCGACATGAAGCGCCGCAGACAGAAAGCCCCTCGTGATCCCGTCATTTCGTTGATCAATATCGTCTTCCTGATCCTGATTTTTTTCATGGTTGCGGGATCCCTTTCCTCTCCCCCTGATCCATCCATCAGGTTTGTGCAAACCGAACACCTCGACTGTTGCGTCTCGCCTGATGCGGTGGCCATCGACGCCGCGGGCAAATTGCGCAGGGGCGGCATCCCTATCGACCTGAAATATCTCATCCAAAGTCGCACCACAGATGATACTCCGTTGCGCCTCCTCCCTGACCGCGACCTGCCAGCGGCGCAGCTTCTCGAACTGGTGAAAGAACTGCGCGCGAACGGACAGACTGACATCATTATCGTGACAGAGGACACCACAGCATGACGCGCGTAAACGTCCTGAAATTCTCAGTTGCCCTGTCGGCAGCCGCAGCAACCCATTTGAGCGTGCTTGCCTATACAGTCTCCCACGCTCCGCCGCCCTTGGTCGCAGGCGATGGCTTCAGCGTGCAGTTTGGTTCGCTTACTTCGGTGACGAATGCCGAGTCACTCGAAAGCACGGAGTCGGAGGAAACCGTCGAAACAGAACCAGCGCAGCCTAGGGAACCAGTTTCGGCACCCGTCGTCGCGAAAAAAAGCCCTCCTCCGCCTAAACCAGACGCCCCACCCAGACAGGCCCCGCAGGCCGAGCCCGTTGCCCAAGAGTCCCTTCCCACATCGGAGAGCATGCCGAAGACCCACCGGAAAATCTCATCAGAGTCCACTGGACAGGCCTCAGATGACGGTGCCCCCCATTCCGAAATCGATCCTCACTCTGCATCAGAAAGCCCGACCGCGGAGCCATCGAGCCTCGCAAACTCATCCAGTGCGCAGCCTGCTGCCGCAGGAAACTCCGAGTATTCGAACTATTCCGGCAAGGTCATGAAACACTTGTCCCGGTTGCGTCGGCCGCGCGCGTCTGGCCCCGGCTCAGCCTATATCCGATTTGTGATCGCTTCGCGCGGTACGATCGAGCATATTGAAGTGTCCCAAAGTTCCGGTTCGTCCCGGTTCGACCGTGAAGCCTTGATCTTTGTAAAGAAGGCGTCGCCCTTTCCGCCGCCGCCAACCGGCATAAGCCGCAGCTTCACCGTCGAGATCGAGGGCATCTAGAAAATTTAGCCTCAACGCTTGAGGCTTAGTCTTTCACGCCAAAGCGGATCATCACTGGTCCTATCTCGCTCCCAGACTCGACCTGGTGAGTGAACGGGTCATCTGAGACCGTGAACCCGATGCTTTCGTGCTGGTGATCGCCATGCTCGCGAGCGGCTTCGAGGTGCAGGATGTAATCGCCTGCCGGTGCTGGGTCGCCATCATCTGTCAGGCCGTCCCATAGAAGGTCATATTGACCTGGCCGGCGCGTCGGCCCCGCAATGGCGTCGACGAGGCTCCCTGCCTTTCTGCCAAACCGCCGGTGCCAGTAATAGTTCTCCTCCATCCAGCGCTCTTGCTGGCCAGCCAGCATCAGAATGCGGATGAGATTACGCTGTTTGTCTGCGATCCAAACCGCCACATAGGGCCGCTCATAGTCCGCAATATCATGTTCAGGAATTTTAAAATCGATCGTGAAGGCAAAATCCTCAGGCCAGTTCGCACTCGCCTCGGCTTCTTTCCTTGGCATCGATTCCAAGGCCGCCCACCCTGATGTCGGGTGGCGCCGCTGATCCGCCGTGACAATCTCGGCTTCTACTCCCGGCATATTCTCCACAAGATCCAGCCCCGACTTGAGGTCCATTACCAGAAGGGCGGTGGCGATGGCATCTGCCGTCATCGCGTCGGAAGCATGAACCGTTGCGGTGTGAATGTGAGAAACTGGCCAACCGTCAGCCGGGGAGATGACATGACTATAGGCTTCGCCTTCAATACTCCGATTACGCGGCCCCAACCCGCTCGTCGCGATGGCGCCCCCATCTATCAGCACACGCGCATGTGGCGCGGAGCCGCCCTCTCCCAGTTCGGAAGTCTGCGTTACGGCCACTGCCCATTGCCCATTTTGAGGGCCATCACCCCATGACCGGACGTCTCCACCGATATTTATCAACAGCCCTGACACCTCGGGTGCAGCCGCTCTGGCGACCTCCAGCGCAGCATCAAGTATGTAGCCCTTAGCCAGGGAATCGGTGGCGAACCGCACTGGCTCGGGCCGAGTGATCCTTCGTGTTTTCGTGTCGGTCTGGATGCTCGCCCGCCGGATTTCCCCAGCCGCAACACGCATGGCTGGGCGGTCAGGCAATCTGTTTTCGTGTTCAGCTGAGGCCCAGACATCAAGAAGTCCACCGATACGGCAGCTGAGGGCGTTTGAGGTCAGTGTGCGATAGGCCTCGCACTGTTCAAGCACGCGGATCATGTCAGCAGATGCTTCCATACTGCTTGCCTGGTTCAACCGGGATATTTCGCTGGAGGTATCATACGTGCTGAAGACACCGCGCAGCCGTTCGATTTCCTGGATGATTACGCTTTCTGCCGTGTCAGCAGCGGTCTCTGAGGGCGCGTTCATGACCAGATCCAATGAGGTCCCGAGGACATGGTCATGGTGTCGCTTGTAGATGTCGGCCGCTGCCGTACCCGATAGTATAACCGCCAAGATCGGAGCCAAGGCCAACCCGGCCAATGTCTTTCGCATCAACGCTCTCCGTGAGTTTTGTGTGCGCATACTGACCGGATTAAAGAGCCCGCCTACGAAGCGACCGCACATTTCAATAATTCTCTACTTGCAACTAAATCGCATTCTCAGTATGTGCAAGTGATAATTATTCTCAATTACATGGATGAGGGGTCTCATGACATTTCTAAAATTTAGCGCAGTTGGAATCGTATCTGCTGCCACACTTTGTGCATCTGCCCAGGCACACACATCCTTTATGTATCCCAATACCTTCATCACCACCGAAGGCAGTCAGGTCACAATTCAAGCGTCCTTCAGCGAAGACCCCTTCGTTCCCGAAATCGCGGTCCTCTCCGATGACTATCATGTCATTCTTCCTGATGGGTCGCGGGATGATTTCAAAACGCTCACGAAACTTCGCCAGGTCGTTGTCCTCGAAAGCGATCTGGACACTGAAGGCACCTACCGTTTCACCACCGGCGTTCGCATGGGCCGAAAAAGCCAGAAAGCTCTCGTCGATGGTGAATGGAAACCGATCTTCGGACCCGACGCGGAAGTGCCCGCAAACGCGACTGAAGTGATCACAAGCCAGACCGAAACCGTCGCTGACGTCTATGTCACGAAAGGCGCCTCGACCTGGGACGCCGTCGAATTACCCATCGGGCAACTGCTCATCAAACCAGTCACCCATCCGAGTGAAATCTATCTCGGAGAAGGGTTTGAATTCCAACTCCTCTTCGACGGCGAACCGCTTGCGGGCCAATCGGTAGAAATCAAGCGGCAAGGCGGAGCTTACGAGTCCCCCAAATACGAACGCCATGTGGAATCAGACGCGTCCGGCACCGTGACCCTGTCCTTCGACACGCCCGGCAAATACCTGATCATGACCCGGCACGCAGCAGATGCCCCTGCCGGCGCCGAGACAGACGAACGCAGCTACACGACCTCGCTGACTTTCGAAGTGGCTCGATAACAAACACCCAACTGAAACGGAACTCAGAACATGAAACGCATTTCCCCCCTCTTGTTGACCTTGGCATTCGCACCTCTCGCTGCCTGTGCGACCCATGATGCCACCGCGCCAGCAGATGCTCAGATCGCAGATGCATCTACCGACACGACGGAAACAGCCCCAGCCCGTCGCTCCGCTGACGGACACAGCAAAGACGCCTTTTTCTCCAAGTATGACGTGAATGGCGATGGCCACGTCACGCAGGCCGAATTCATGGCAGAACGTGCCAACGGCTACCATCGACGCGATGCGAATGGAGACGGCAATGTTCAATCAGAAGAATATGTCTCGGAATACGAGATTCGACTCATCGAGAAACTGGAAGAGCAGCATAAGCGCCAGATCGACCAGGCTGACTTCCGGTTCACAGTGCTCGACAAGAATGAAGACGGAAACCTGTCGCTGGACGAATTCCACGCGTCGGGCGAACGCATGTTCTCCACGCTGGATTCCAACAAGGATGGCATTGTCGACGAGCAGGACGACAAGGATAATTACTGATCCTGTGCGCCAAAATACAGAACGTGGCCGCCACTGTCGGCAGTCACGTTCTGTCCCAGATTTGTGGTGCACGCCGCAACGATGAGAGAGGCAATTGCAGCGCCCATGAAACGTCTCATGAGGCGACCTTACGTGTCTGCAAGGCCGGGATGGATCACGGCCATGTAGCCTAGCCCTCGGAGCGTCCGTATCGAGACGTTCGCTCCCATGTCTGCGAGTTTTCGACGTACTCTATGGACATGAACCTGAATCGAATTGTCAGTGAACTCCTGGTCAAGAGAGTGAAGGCTGTCGCCAAGCTGATCCTTGGTGATCACCCGGCCAGGTGCTCTCAAGAAGCGCTCCAGGACAATACTTTCTCCTCGCGATAAGGGCGCATGCGCCTCTCCTACGGATATATCCCGCGCGGCAGTGTCGTAAACGACATCGCCATAGCGGATGATGGGGTCGGCTTGTGCGGGCGGACGTCGGCTGAGGGCCCTGAGCCGGGCCACCAATTCCTCGATCGCAAAGGGTTTGACCAGATAGTCATCCGCTCCGGTATCCAGCCCATGCACGCGCTGATCCACACTCCCCAAGGCAGTAAGAAGAAGCACCGGCGTGGAAAGCCCTTCGCCTCGCGCACGTGATAACAAATCAAGCCCGCTTTCCCGCGCCAACATGATGTCCAGAATGACGACATCATAGGTCACCACTTGCCAGGCATGCCAACCATCCTCGGGAGTTTCAAAAAGGTCGACAGCAAACCCTGCGCGCGTCAGTGACTTGCTGGTTGCCCCTCCGAGCTTGGCATTGTCCTCAATGAAGAGCACCCTCATAAGCACGTTCCCTAGAATGAGCGACTGACGCCGAACATGATCCCTGCCTGATCTTCCGACCCTTCGAATTGGACGATGGGGCTATCGGCAGCAGTGTCGAACAGGCGCTGGTAATTGACCATGCCGAGGGCGCTCCATCTTTCGTTGATCCTATACATGAGGCCCGCCGACAGTTCGACATTTTCAACACCTGATCCGGCAGTGTAGACAGGAAGACCACTGGCCGCCGCGCCCACTGGCGTCACACCGAAATAGGCCTGCATGTATTTCTCATCAGCCCAACTCGTCGAAGCGCCGATCATGAGCATGGTCCGCTGCGATAGAAACCGGTTGTATCCTACTTCGAACTTGGCGGTCATGCCGTCATTTGTGCCGCTCACATCGGTCAGCACTTGGGCCCCGACCTCAATGCCTGCGGGACCGCTCAAATCTATGCGTTTGCTGGCGAACAGCCCGGCCATGATTGCATCATCGACCTCCCCAAGGCGGCGCACGGTGCGATTTTCGATATCATTGTCACGTCCCATCTCGAACGTAATAAGGGGGCCCAGCTCGAAGTCGCCACCCGAGACGATATTCGCCTTCAGCCCGGGACCATCAAGCGCCACATACCGATCGCCGCGCGTGTAACGAATGGACGCGAAGGGAATCGGCATGACCCGATAATCGCTGCTGCCCTTGTAGTCGGGCCCCACAAACGCTCCCGCCCCGAGCTCGAACTGAAAACCATCCTGATTTCCAGGTCCCGGCGCCCCTTGGGCTTGCGCCTTCGCCGGGACCAGACCTCCAACTCCGAAAATAGCAATCAGAGCCAGGGTAGTCCGCGTCATCTGTATCATGTTTAAGTTCTCCAAGACCGGCCTTCGGCTCCAACAGCCGCGTCCAAACCGTTGGGCGGTCTATGGGTAGCCAGCCTTGCAGGGAGCTTTCAGATGGCGCGAAAGTGGCCGCGTCAGCCGCCGCGCTGAGAAAAGTCGAGTACGAACCGCGCGCCACTATAAGTCGGGTCCAACCGCGCCTCACTGCCATGCAGCACCATCACCCGGTGTATGATCGAAAGACCGAGCCCCGCTCCAGGGCTCTGCGTGTCTGCCTTGCTGAACCGTTGGAAGAGACGATTCTGAACGGTTTGCGGCACACCTGGCCCGTCATCATTGACGGCGAGCTGACCCTGCATCTCGATTGACACCAGGATTTCGCTGCCAGGAGGCGTATGCCGTACGGCATTTTCGAGCAGGTTTCGGAGCGCTATATGCACCAGCGCAACCGTACCATAGCAATCCCACCGCTGATGAGCGCTCTCGAATGAAATGCCTCGTCCGCTCGCAAGAATGGTGCTGGCCATGTCACTGGTGAGAGACCGGGCCACCTCAACCAGATCGAAAGGGGCCTTGCCCAGATCCTTGCCGCTGTCAGCCTCGGCCAGAGCGAGAAGTTGGGTGATCAGACGCGACAAACGGTCGAACTCTTCTATAGCGTCCTTACGCTCGTCCGGCGTCAGAAGACTTTCGACCTGTGCCCGTAACGTCGCGAGCGGTGTCCGGAGTTCATGTGCTGCATTCGCGGAAAATTCCTGCTGAGCCCGCAATCCGGCTTCAAGCCGATCCAACGCACCATTGAAAGCGACCACAAGGGGCGTGATTTCCTTGGGCGACGACCTCAGCGACAGCCGTTCGCCGATAGTGGCTGGGCCGATCCGGGCGGCGCGTTCTGAGATCTGCCGCAACGGCCGCAACCCAATGTGCAGGGTCATCAGGATACCTGTCATCATCAGCCCCATCCACAGCAGCATAAAAGGAAGAATGTCGCTCACCTCGCGGGCGAGGCGCCCAAGATCCATGCGCTCAGAGAGGGAGAGCGTCGCACTATCCGGATCTATGCGCAGGAACTGGACGGCCATGAAGGTTACCATCATGACCAGCACCACCGAGGGAAACAGCATCCAGATCAGCGACAATCCCCGCCTTCCCCTGCTCGGCTTATCGTTCCAGATTTTGAGATGATCCAACATTGCTCTTGCCTTTCAGCCCCTGGAAAGGCCGGGAGCCTGCACCCTGTGACACTGCATGAGGGCTCAACCTTCCGCGAAGCTTTCTGACAGTCGAACTGTGCACAAGCCCCGGCGCCGCAGGTTCACGCTTCTCATTGAGCTTAAAATATCAGGTTCGCAGGCTATGCGCCTTGGGATGCCACGTCGATTATAATTACCGTCACATTATCCGGTGCGCCATCATTGAGCGTGCTCGAAATCAGGCGATCAACCGCTGTCTCCTTGTCGACATCCGCGATCAGAGAGAGGATTTGTTTATCCTCCAGAACCGATGTCAATCCATCCGAACACAGAAGGAATCGGTCGCCCGCCTCCAATTCGCCGTTCGCGGTTTCCAGGGAAAGCTTGGAACTTGCACCGATGGCCCGTGTGACGACATGCGCCTGGGAATGCCGTCGCGCCTCCTCCGGCGTGATTTCACCTGCATCGATGAGTGACTGCACAAGACTATGATCGGTCGTGATCCGGCGGAAACGCCCTCTCCTCAGGAGATATATGCGGCTGTCTCCTGCCCATGTGCAGGAATAGTAACCATCACACGCTGTCAGAACAGCGACCGTTGCCCCCATGCTCCCCCGTGCGCTGCTTTGCGAGAGGGTCAAAAGCTCCTCATTTGCCTGCTTCAGTTGCTGCGCCACCTCGCGGCGCAAGGCATAAGCTGTAGCGTGGCGGGTAATACGCCCCAGACGCCGGGTCACCAAAGCACTGGCCACGTCCCCGCCACTATGCCCCCCCATGCCGTCGGCGACTGCCCACAGAGCCGCATCCGGGCTTTCGAGGAATGCATCCTCGTTCAAGGTGCGAACCTGCCCGCAATCGGTCCGCCCAGTTGACTGGAAACAGAACCGCCGCGAACGGGCCGCAACCGCACTCATGTCTCTCGAAGGAAAGTGCCAGCTCATTCGCACGTATCCTTCTCTTTCAATTCATTCGCACACTGCTCATAGCCGCGCTTGAAGGCAACATTGACTGTACTGTCCGGATCATTGAAGGGATCCTTCGAAAGATCAGCATGCGCAGATTTCATGCTACGCCAGGACACGTCCGATCGCTCCAAGAACAAGCCCGCTTTCGGCTTGGCCTCAGCGCCGATCATTTTGGGGTCCAGTCGCTCCAACACAGAGTTGACCGCCGCCCTGGAACCGGCGACGAGACAGAGTGAATGCCCTTTCAGGTCTTCGAAGCACTCCTTGATAGCGTCGCCCCCCTTCAGGAAGCCGCCTGTGCGATTACAAATCAGATCGACTGCCAGCCGATGGGTCGGCGCCCATTTGAGGGGATTATTGTCGGTCGCGCCGATGGTTGTGCGATCAAGACTGTATTCGGCCTTCATCGACGCCCGGTCACTCATCAGGTCTCCCAGACCCACCACCACCTGCTGATACATTTCTCCGAGGCGACGCATGATCTCAACCGGATCTTCGCTGGTGAGGTAGGACGGGTCCAGCTGAGCACCTTCACAGAAGGCTTCCAGCATAACGACTTCACTTGTGGCTTCGGCATCGTCCGGCCGAGACTTGGTTCGACGATCCGGTTCGGGCCAGACTTCACTCGTTATACTGGTGCGGGACTCGCACATGTCATCAGAAAGTGGCGCGCCCCTCTTACGCATATCCGAGGCATTGCCCGGGTCTTCGATGAGATTTTGGTCCACGTCGACCTGAAGGACAAAATTGCCGATCTGAATACTCTCGCCGGCCGGAACAGCTGTCTCCACCGAATGCTCCACGCGCGTCCGGTCAGCACCAAGGTAAACCCCATTGGTGCTTGTATCACGGACAAAGACGCGCCCGTCGCGTGCGCAGATCGTGCAGTGAAAGCGTGACAATTGCCGGTGCGCGTCCTCAATGACCCAAACTGCCGCAGGATCTCGTCCTACCGTGACGTTTCCATCACCCATGATGTAGGAGTCGATCAGGTGAGCGGGATCATCCTCACGGAACAGACGAAGCGTAATCATCGGGACACCACCGCAAGTTTTGCGGGCGTCGACGTGTCGTCGTTTTCGTCCGGCTCGGACAGGATGACCGTTTCATTCGGGCGAGCTGCCATTTCGGAATCTGGCTCACCCCGCGACTGAACTGAAACGGCAAACGCATTGAAGCTGTCATAAAGCTCGCCGAATTCATCTTTTCGCTGGTGAGAGATCAGGAAGTCGACATCGCCCCCTGCAGCATCCCTTAGCGCTACCTTCAATCGGCGAAGCGGCAGGAGGAGGGTTCGAGTCGCGATGTAGCTTAGGCAGCCCACCATGGCGACCACAAGGACGGCCAGGATTATCAGCATGTTGCGCATATAGCCCGCAGCAGAGCGCAACTCATTTTTCGGCATGCCGACTTCCACAACGCCGAAGTTCAGACCGGAATAGGTAATGGGGTGCGTGAAACGGAACGTCTCGACCCCATCCATGCCTTTCACCGTGCTCACTCTAACACCGCTGTCGCCGGTTAGCCTTCCCTGATCCTTGAGTTCGGCATTGACCGTTCCCACCAGGGAAGGATCAGAAGCCGCACGGATCACGCCCTGACGGTCGACCACTGCCATGTCGGTGACATTGGGATCGGAGGATGCCGAATTGATGAAAGCCTGGACGTTCAGCCAGTCCTGCTCTTCCTCCGGCAAAGGCGAATTCTCCACCGCGTGAAGTGCGCTGTTTGTCGCCACAAAGGAGGCAATCGAAGACCCTGACGTGACCGCGAGCCGCTCCATCGTCTTGTCCTGATGGCCAACGACGAATGAGCCCGCCGCGAACAAGCATACGATTGAGATCGCGCATGCCGACAGTGTCAGTCGCAATTGCAATGAAAGCCGTCTTCGCCGCCCGTCCGCATATACGGCGTCGTAGTTCTCTCTTTCCCGCTTCAGCGCTTCCAGCAGGGTTCCCCCGCTCGAGAAACGTCGCTCCGGCTTCTTGTCGAGCAGCTTCTTCACGATGAATTCCAGTCCGCGCGGACAGGCCGGATCGGTGTTGATGGGTGAAGGCTCGTGTTGCGTGATCTGCACCGCGAGGGTTGCAATGCTGTTCCCGTTGAATGCTGGCCGTCCGGTGAGTAGCTCGTAAAGGACCGCGCCCACCGAAAACAGGTCGGACCGGCCATCTATTTCCCGACTCAAAGCCTGCTCGGGGCTCATGTAACGGGGCGTGCCGAGGACCTGCCCCATCTGGGTCATCATCAGACCTTCTTTCTGGGCTTCTGCGCCGCCTTCAGCGACACGGGCAATTCCGAAGTCCAGGATCTTTATCGAACGGCCATCCTGTCCGAGTATGATGTTTGACGGCTTGATATCGCGGTGAACGATGCCCATCGCATGAGCGTAATTCAGGGCGTCAGCCAGTTGCTGACCAATGCCGAGGACGGTTCCAATACCAAACTGCCCACGCGCCAGCAGAGCATTGTCCAGGGACTCCCCGGCGAGGAGTTCCATGGCGATGTAGGGATATCCCGAAGCGTCGCCGACATCGTAGATGGTTACAATGTTAGGGTGCGAGAGGGCGCCGGCAGCGCGCGCTTCGCGAATGAAGCGACTCGCATATTCCGGGTTCTCACAATATTCCTGCTTGAGAACCTTGATAGCCAGCACACGGTCGATTTTGGGATCATACGCACGATACACTTCGGCCATCGCACCTTGTCCGATACGTGCCTCAATTTCATATCGACCGACGCGTTTCATGTGTTCACCTTGGTTGGCCGGACGTTGCGACATCTGTTGCTTCGCCCGACGTAATTATCTCGATTTGGTAAGCGCTGCCTGGATGCGTTCGACCTTCGCCAGGTCAGCAGCGATGTTTGGGTTGTTGCTGTTGAGGGCCAGGGCGCTCCGAAGTAACGCCATTGCAGTCTCGGCCTCACCTGCGTTTAGCTCTTCCAGAGCCTCCAGACGCAAAGCATTGGCGGCCGCCGCATCTTCTGAGGATACGACTTCCGTATCAACGGGAGGCTTCGGACCCTCCACTGTCTTCACCTGTGCTTCTTGTTGCTCGACGGAACGATCCGGCAGCTTCAGGACTTGTCCCATCATCAACCGGTTCGGTGCCTCAAGATTGTTGTAACGAGAGAAGGCATAGAAAAGCAGAGGGTCCCCAAGGAATCTGTGCGCGAGTGAGGAAGTCGTTTCGCCTTCCTTGACCGTGTACGTCTTGTGGCTCTCGCCCAGTAATTCGCCGGGATCTTTCAGGATTTGGTCACGTAGCTTCAGGGCGGTCCTGTCCTGCGGCTTCTCGGCAAGTATGGCCTCCAGCTCGACCATTGCGGGTGCCTCCTTGCCTTCGCCGAGCAATTGAATAGCGCGCTGCGCGCGCTCCCGTGTCGTAGGCGGTGTTGTCTCCTGCACCTCTGCAGGCTCACGCGTCTCCTCAACCGGCTGGGCTGTTTCTACCGGATCCGTTTCCTCGGGTGTATGCATGCATGCTGTCGTCATCAGCATGGCTACCAGCGCCGGAGTCGCAATCAATCTCATCATGAATAGCGCCTTTTCAATTCATTGCTCATGGCCGCGGCAGGCGAGCAGAGCTCTGCCAGCCAGTCTGAGTTAGATGTCATCTCGGCAAAGGAGGCAGCATCCATCGGCTTGGCGAAATAGTATCCTTGGAAGCTGGTGCAGCCCATGCGGGCCAGAGCGTCGACTTCTTCGCGACGCTCGACGCCTTCCGCAATGGCCGAAATGCCCAAGCCGGATGCGAGCTCAAGCAGCGCCTTGCAGATGGCTCGGCTCGCGCTGCTCTGATCAACATATGAGACAAATTCGCGGTCGATCTTCAGCTTGCTGAAGGGTAGGTTTTTCAGGTAGCTGAGGCTCGAATAGCCGCTTCCGAAATCATCAATAGCGAGGCTGAACCCCGCTTCCCGCAAACTGCTGAACAATTCCAATGTGAGCGCTGAATCTTCCATGGCCGCGGTTTCGGTCAATTCGAGCTCGATACTGGATGGCGAGAGACCGTGATTGTACACTGTACGCCCGATCATGTTCTTCAAATCCGGGTTTTGTAGCTGGCGGGCCGAGAGGTTGATCGCCATCTTGAAGTCCGGACTTCCGGCGCCGCGCCATTCCCGCAACTGCCGGCAAGCGGTGTTGAGCACCCATATCCCGACGTCCTGCATCAGGCCGGACTCTTCCAGAATCGGAATGAACTCCCCGGGCGATATCGCGCCCAGCTCTGGATGGCTCCAGCGCAACAAGGCTTCGGCGCCTGTGACCCGCATTTCAGATGTGTCGATGAAAGGCTGATAATGGAGTGTCAGTTCACCATTTCCGATTGCGCGGTGCAGATCCTGCTCTAGCGCAAACCGGCGGCGGAGGTCTGTCCTTGAGCCCTCTGAGACAGGATCAAGAACACCGCCTCTTACACCGGGTTTGGCCAGGGAGGCGAGCGCACGGCTGATCAGTTCTGCCGGGGGCTCCGCCTGCTGGCTCGTCGCCGCCGAACCGACTTCCAGTTCAGGCTCAATGGTAAAGGCGTCTCCGCGAATCTGCTGTGTCAGTGCATAGCTCAAGGCTTGAAGCTCTGCTTTTGCTGCGTGCAGGTCACCGGGGCCGCCAAACCAGATCGCAAAACAATTGCGTTCCACACGCGCGAGGCGTCTCGTTTTCCCAAGCGCATTTTGTAGCCGCTGGTGGAATGCACTCAGCACCCGGTCCGCTACGGCCACGTCGATAGCGGCCATCCGGTCATAATTTGAAATGCGGATAATTCCGAGAAGGGTCGGAGGGAGCGCCGGGGTCAGTTCCTCAGCCAAGATCGACAGAAGCGTTTCCTGGCCGGAAAAGCCCGTGAGCGAATTCTGGCCAGCCGCTTTTGGCTCCGCACCTGTTTTTACTGCACTCGACGCGAAGAGCTTGTTTGCCAAGTATGCCGACTTGTCCCTGAAGAGGAAGATCGCCAACCCGACACAGACAGCCGCGAGCACATAGCAGGCCGGAAGATACACACCCGAAGGCGCAAAGGCGAATATCAGCGCCAGCGGAACAAAGCCGAGCGTGAACAGAGCGCAGAACCACAAGGCCTCGGCCTTCTGGGACCCGTCAGAAGTCCGGCTAATCAACCTCTTCATTACCACGCCACACTGATCCCAAATCACAAGAATACAGCTAGGCCAGAACCCTCAAATATAACTTAATTTTTGCTGAAAAGACTGAGGTCTCGTCTTAAGATTTGCTTGATTCCGGAGACAGTCTTTCCCGTAGTTCAAGCCTTCCAATCTGAGTCTGGGATACCTGCCCCGCACCCGAGCCTCTTGATAGCTTGAGAGGACCCCAAGGCCCTGTCGGGACTGTCTTGAATTGCAAATGATTTGCATTTACTGAGCAACCATTGCGATTTATTCTCAAGAAAAGGGATTGTGAAATTGAAACCGATGCACCGGAATCTCATGACGGCCAGCCTTGTCCTCGCCGCGCTTTCGCCGTTTGCGACCGCTCAGGAGGATTCCGCGACGGAAGACGAGCGTCGGCTGGAAACCGTCATTGTAAGTGACAGTTCTCAGGTCGAACTGACGCGGGAATTTGCCGGAGGGCAGGTTGCTCGCGGCGGCCGCGCTGGCCTGCTCGGCAATCTCGACTTCCTTGATGCACCTTTCTCGGGCACCGCCTACACGTCCGACCTCGTACTCAACCAGCAATCCGATAGCGTCGGAGACGTGCTGCAGAACGACCCGGTCGTACGCGTCGCCAAGGGATTCGGAAACTTTCAGGAAGTCTATGTACTTCGTGGTTTCCCGGTCTATTCCGACGACCTCACTCTGAATGGGGTCTACGGCATCCTGCCGCGTCAGTTCGTGGCCGCGGAATTGCTGGAACGCGTTGAAGTCTTCCGCGGCGCGAACGCCTTCATCAACGGCGCAGCCCCAGGCGGCAGCGGCGTCGGCGGCACGATCAACCTCGTCCCCAAGCGCGCACCTGCCGATGGTGTACGCCGCGTGACGCTCGGATATGAAAACAACGGTCAGGCCTATGGCGCTGTCGATCTGGGTGACCGGTTCGGTGCGACCGGTGACTGGGGCGTGCGGTTCAACGCCGTGCTGCGCGATGGGGAAACTGCCGTAGAGGATCAGGATCGGTCCCTGTCGGTCTTCTCCCTCGGGACCGATTATGCCGGTGAGCGCTTTCGATTCTCTGCGGACCTAGGCTATCAGGACAACCGGATCGACGCGCCGCGCCCGCAAGTGACGCCACTCGCAGGTGTACCAGCAGAGCCCGACGCGGACACGAACTTCGCCCAGCCCTGGACCTATACCGACGAACAACAGCTGTTCGGTGTCGTGCGAGGTGAATACGACCTCTCAGACAATATTTCCGTGTGGCTGGGCGCGGGCGCCCGCAAGGGCGAAGAAGCCAACGTCCTTGCCAATCCCAGCGCAGCCCGTGATGGCAGCCTGACGGCCTACCGGTTCGACAATACGCGCGAAGACGATGTCATCTCATTTGATACTGGCCTCAGCGCTGAGTTCATGACCGGGTCGATCGGCCACCGCGTGGTTGTCTCGGCCTCGTCGGTTAAGCTGGAATCAAAGAATGCGTACGCCTTCTCCAGCTTCTTTGCGCCCTTCGCAACAGATCTCTATATGCCTGTTGATGTCGCGCCGCCCGCGGCGGACTTCTTCATAGGGGGCGACCTCTCGAGCCCTCTGAAGACCGAAGAGGTGACGAACCAGTCGCTCGCCATCGCCGATACGCTGTCTTTCCTCGATGGGCGCCTGCTCACCACAATTGGTCTGCGCCAGCAAGACATCGAGACGAAGACCTTTGACTACACTTCCGGTCAACGCCTTTCCGGCTATTCGGAAGACAAGCTGACTCCTGCTTTCGGCTTGGTCTACAAGGCGACCGATGAGATCTCTGTCTACGGAAATTATGCTGAAAGCCTCCAGCCCGGCGAGATTGCCCCGGCCACGAGCGGCGGTGTCACCATCATCAATGCCGGCGAGGTGCTGGAGCCCTTCACAGGTGACCAGTATGAAATTGGCGCCAAGTATGATGGCGGCGATGTCGGCGCGACAATCGCCCTGTTCCAACTGACCCGGCCGAACTCTATCGTAGTCGATCAGGTATTCAGCGCCTCCGGTGAGCAGGAAAACACAGGTGTTGAACTCAGTGTCTTCGGCGAGCCGCTGGAAGGCCTGCGTCTTCTGGGCGGGGCGACTTTCCTCGATACCGAACTCGCCCGCACGCAAGATGGCTTGAATGAAGGCAATGCCCCGATCGGCGTGCCGGAGATACAGGCGAACCTCAATGCGGAATGGGACGTTGCGGCCATCTCCGGCCTCACGCTTGACGGCCGGATTGTCCTTACTGGCGAGCAATATGCCGATGCGGCCAACACGGTGGAGCTCGATGGATGGACCCGGCTGGATATTGGCGCCCGCTATACGCTGGACATTGCCGAGCGGCCTGTCACCTTGCGCGCGCGAATCGAAAACCTGACCGATGAGGCCTACTGGGCATCAACGGGGGGCTTTCCGGGGGCAAACTACCTGATCCTCGGCAATCCGCGTACCTTTAGCGTGTCGGCCTCGGTCGACTTCTAGAAATCCGGACCGGGGCGGCAATGCGATCAAGTACGATCAGAGCGTGGAGCTGGGTTCATAAATGGACGAGCCTTGTCTGCACGCTCTTCCTGCTCATGCTTTGCATCACGGGATTACCGCTGATCTTCCATGATGAGATCGACGCCGCCCTCAATCCTGCAACCTGGCAGCCCGCCAATCCGGGCGGGGACTACCTGACGCTGGACGAAATTCTGGGCACCTCGCTGGCCAACCGGCCCGGCGAGGTGCCGATCTTCATGAGTTTCGACATTGATCGCCCTGTCGTGAACGTCACCACGGGACCGAGCGCCGATGCCCCCGGCACGGCGATGCATTTCGCTTCATTTGATCTGACATCAGGCGCACTTGTTCCCCCCGCAGACCGCGGCGAAAGCGTCATGGAATTCCTGCTCCAGCTGCACACCGACATGTTTCTCGGGCTTCCGGGAATGCTGTTTCTGGGATTCATGGGATTCCTCTTCACGCTCGCAATCGTTTCTGGCGTTGTCCTCTATGCTCCGTTCATGCGGAAACTCGACTTCGGCACGCTACGCCGAAAGCAATCAACGAGATTGAAGTGGCTCGACTATCACAATTTGCTGGGCATCGTGACCCTGGCCTGGGCCCTGGTGGTCGGGCTGACCGGCGTGATAAATACACTCGAACAGCCCATCATCGACACATGGCGCACGAGCGAACTGGCTGATCTCGTTGCCGAGAATGAGGGCGCGGTCCAGACTGGTGAGCGCGCCTCGCTTGCCGCAGCGGTGAACGAAGCCGTCCGGCTGGCTCCGGAGATGGAGCTGCAATTCGTCGCCTTCCCCGGCAGCAGTTTCTCCACCTCGGCCCATTACGCGATCTTCCTCCATGGCAATTCACCGCTGACGGAAAACATCATCACGCCAGTTCTCGTGCATGCGGGCACGGGAGACGTGGCCGGCCTGCGCGAAATGCCCTGGTACACCAAAGCGTTATCGCTTTCCCGCCCGCTGCACTTTGGCGATTATGGCGGCCTGTTTCTGAAACTTGTCTGGTTCGCGCTTGATCTGATTACTATCGTGGTCCTAATTACTGGCTTGTATCTCTGGATTGCCAGGCGAGAACCGGCTAGACGCCGCACCGAAAACAAGACATTCCTTGAGCGGACCACTACATGAGCGAGCGAAAGGCAAAAGTCGGCCTCACCTATGTGCTCCGGAACGTGTTCGCCATTCCGGCGCTGCTGTTCGTTATTGTCCTGACAGGGCTCATCGTTGCCCTGCTCTACGACGGCTGGATGGATCTGCTGGCAGCCCTCGCGGTGAGCTCCAGCCTGTGCGCTGTCCTCTGGGCCCGCTTCCGATAGGAATAGCCCCTGTCGGGCTTGGAGCCCTCATTGGCTCAAAAACCAAATTCTCAAATGAGTCGGAGATTATCAGTGTCACCTGAAGAGA
>TARA_R110000868_G_scaffold38661_1_pt1 | contig 84673 bp, 72 predicted proteins | sample TARA_R110000868 | Tara Oceans TARA_R110000868 (sample SAMEA4397489) | marine metagenome | biome: Polar Biome; feature: [SRF] surface water layer (ENVO:00010504); material: water (ENVO:00002006), including particulate matter (ENVO:01000060) such as... | depth 5 m | reverse complement strand
CCATCGCGTGCGGCCCAGGTATGACCACAGGCCTCTACTGCTCTAAAGTCATTTCCAGTGGCGAGAACAACAGCGTCGACGCCATTAAAAATCCCTTTATTATGAGTCGTCGCCCGATTGACATCAATCTTAGCAATGCGAACGGCGCGCGCAAATTTATCAGCGAACTCTTTAGCATCCATACCATGACCAGGATCGTGCAGCTCCTCTACAGGACAACTAACACTAACTTTAACCAGACAATCAGGTGTGTAATTAGAAAGGATCGCCATAATAACTTGAAGTTTGCGATCACTTTCGCTCAAATCAGTTTGGCCAGCGACAATATTTTTAAAACTCTGTCCTAGAGATTCGAGAACTGAATTAATGAAGTTCGCTCCCATGGCATCACAGGTTTCAAACTCGGCCCATAGCTGGAAATAACCGGGCTCGTCTTGACGACGATCGACTAGTTTTAAAGTTTTGAGACCACCGCCTCTTTTTTCCATATTGATGGTCAGAGGCTTAACCTCTTCAAGCAACAAGTGCTTGTTGCTCTCAAACAGGTTTTGCAACGTCTGGGCATCTTTACCTTCCCAAATCATATGCACTTGGCCAGCTTTTAAAGTTGAGATGACTTCGGCCTTAAAACCACCGCGTGTACTCCAAAACTTTGCCGCTTTAGAGGCTGCTGCAACAACTGAACTCTCTTCGATGACGAGTGGAACACAATATGTTTTGCCGTTGATGTCGAGATTAGGAACAACCCCGTAAGGTGAAACAAAATTGGTTAATGTATTTTCAGAGAATTCATCGAAGATTTTTTGGGCATTGGCATCTGGGTGCCAGAAGCTTTTAAGTAATTGTTTTGATCGTTCAGCATTATTAAAAAATTCACGGGACAGAAAATCGATTTTTTCGATCTTAGTCATTTTTGAGAAGCCAGAGATATGTCCCATTTGCGCTGCCCCTATTTATAAACGCACATTTAAAAAACGTCGCGCCATTTCGAGTTCTAATACTTGCTCTAAAACAAACTTTTGAAGTGTTTCATAATCTCCACGGGCATGATCGAGAAACGGTTTAGCCTGGGCATAAACCGCTTGAGCGCGACACTGGGTAATGAGTTCATAACCCGAAAGTGCACTTCGAATTCCGCCAGAGATAATGAACGAGCGACACTTAATCGCTTCTCCTAAAGTATCAATAATCTGATTGACATGAGTTAGCATTTCAGCCGCAGTATGTCCAACAAACTGTAGTCCATGAACTCCATCATTACAGCTAGTTACGTCTCTTAGACGCTCCATCTGTGAAAAGTTTGTACCACCAAAGGCTCCAAACTCAATGGCCGCCAGTGGCAGCTGCATCAAGGCCTTAAGGCTCTTTGGGCCAAAGCCCTGACCGACTTCTTTAACAATGACCGGATACTTCGCCTGGACTAAGAACTCTTGAAGAGTTTCAAGTGGTGAGTGTTTAAGGCGATCGCCTTCAGGTTGAAACCATTCTTGTAGTGGATTGATATGGATAATCAATCCATCAACTTGTAAGCGTTCCACCATGCTATGGATGTTACTAACCTTTCCCGCCGCCAAAGACTGCTCAACTTGGGCAATCCCCAGATTGGCGTAGAAAGGGATTTCCTCTCCTAAAACGGCGCGAAAATTGAAGTCTTCAAAGCGATCATTAGAATCGAGGAGTGAGCGACAAGAACCAAGGCCAAAGCCTAAACCAAATTCTTTAGCGGCCATGGCCAAATTTGTATTGATAGTTTTTGCTTCGAGCGTACCGCCGGTCATACTTGAAATCCAAAGTGGAGCTTTCAAGCTTTTACCTAAGAATGTCATCGGCTTAACCCAATCATCTCCAACCGGATGAGAAGCAAAAAGCGGCTCATAGTCAAAGCGCTGATCTAAATTCTCGACGCCAGTTTGGGCCGAATTGGTCAAGGCCAAGTGATCGGCCTTACGCGCAGTTGCTGTGGATTGGTTTTCTGTATTCATATTTCCTTCTTCACTTACTACACATAGCATAATCAAGGAAGAAGTTCATTACGACGCACTTAGGCAAGTGCTAGAACTTAGGCGAAACAACTGCGACAAAAGGTCTTTTTTGGCCATCAAACTTTTGCAAAAGTAGCTTGGCCGAACCTCTGAGGACTTCTTCGCTACTCATTCCAAGCTCCAGGGCCAAACAAATTTCTCTTGATCCCAAGTGCTGATCAAGCTCACTTAAAAGCTTACTTAGGCGATAAGGGGTCTCCATTAAAACTACAGGGCGCGCTTCATTAGCGATAAGTTTTAAGCTCTCACTTCGTGCTGGATCTTTAACCGGAATAAATCCTTCAAAGACAAAGCGCTCATGAGGGTAGCCAGACAAAGCAATCGCCAAGGCGATAGAGTTAGCAAAAGGCGTTGCGCTGACTTGAATGCTCTCTTTATGGGCCCGATCCACCAACAATCGTCCGGGATCGCAAAAAGCCGGAAGACCAGCATCGCTCATCAGATAAACATCTTTTCCGGCGTGAAGCGATTTCATCAACACATCAATTGATTCTGATCTGGTGTGTTCATTATAGAGGACGAACTCATCAATACTCTCGCGCGGCAAACCATAACGTAGCCAACGCCTACGGCCGGGCTTTAAATCTTCGATGGCAAAAACACTGCCTTTGCCACAGGCTTTTAAAAGTAATTCTTTGGTATGAGAATCGAGTAGATTTTCCTCATCAATAGGAGTTGGTACTAGAATCAGCTTTCCTTTCACGTTACATCCAGATATGAGAGGGCATGTCATTTTATGCCGTTGTATCACCAGGTTTAGAAAAGTTAGCATGTGAGGAGCTTCTCGAAAAGTTTCCCACTATCAGTGTCTTAAAAAAGCACGGTGGACTTGAAATCGACTGCTCGCTTGAGCAAGGGCTGGCACTCAATCACAGCTTAAAAATTCCCACGCGAATTCTACTTCGCGTGCTTCATGGCAAGGTTCGAGACCTACCCAAACTGTATAAGAAGATTAAAAACTATGATTGGCGAGCTTACCTGGTTGAAAGCCCCGACTTAGAACATATCGTAGTCAGCGCCCATGAATCTAGGTTGTTTGATGAGCGCAAAATCAAAAAAACTGTGATTGATGGCATTGCTGATTCTTTTAAGGCCGTGCAACCTAAAAAGATCGATGCCCAAAGAGTTGCGCCGTTTTTGCAAAAAAGTGCCCCTAGTGTCTATCTTCGTTTTAAAAATGATGAGCTCACCGTTAGTCTTGATACATCAGGCGAGAGACTCGATCGCCGCGGAACCAGAACCTGGGTTGGTCTCGCTCCACTAAGAGAGACGTTTGCACATGCATGTCTTCGTGCCCTTCTTAAAGAAGTTGGGGGCGATTTTACTCTGTGTGATCCCATGAGTGGCTCAGGGGTTTTTGCAATCGAAGCACTTGAATGGAATCAACTCGCGAGAACGAGAGCCTTTTCTTACCAAGCTTTCCCGTGCGCTAAGAATATCGAATTGGTAGAAGACCAAGCATCCCCTATCAAGAACTTTCTTGCGATCGAATCCGATGATAAAACCTTTGAAGCCCTAACACATAACTTGCCCACAGGGGTTCAAACCCTCAAGGCCAATGTTCTTGAGCAAGCAGATCTTGCTAAAGACTTAGTCATGATCGCCAATCCACCTTATGGAGTTAGACTCAAACTCGATAATCCCACTGCATTTCTAAATCATGTGGTAGAAAAACTCATGTCCTATCAGCCGCGAGCGCTAGCGTTATTAATTCCAAAAGAAATTAAAATCAATCGCCGTTATAAAAGTCTACTTGAATTCTCAAACGGCGGGATCGCTGTAAAGTTGGTTTTGTTTAAAAGTTAGGAAGTAGTAGTGCTTTGACACAAGCGCTACCAACCGCTTGAAGCGTGACAATGCTGCGCTCTGGAGCGGTTTCAAGTGCGTCGCCATCAAGTGTCTTAATGCTAGAAATACTAAATTCTTTGATCTTGCCTTCCGGAGTAATCATCTTCACCGCTAGTCCAAGTTTAAGACTTGAACCATCTAGAACCTTAACCGTCATGGCCTCACCCTTTCGCGCATCAAGCACTTCGGCAAGAGCATGAGTTTTATCACGGCTTGGATTTTTTAATTTTTTAAACAAGACATCAGACTTATTCACACCATAAAAGCCGCGAATAACCGGGTTAGGCCAAAGTTCCTTGGCCTGCATTGGCGAATCGCTTAAGAGTGTTGATGAGATTTTGTAAGCCAAGTCATTCGAGCAACCCGTGGGGTCGAATCGCATATACTCGAGTTTCATCGATTTTAAATCATCCATTTGTTCGGCCAAACAAAAGTCTTTCGCTAGAAACATAAAAGAGCCCTGCATGTTTTCAACGAGAGGAAATCCTTTATGGGGAGACTCTTCACTCGCTCCTGTTGCTTCAATCCAATCACTTTGAGTGACGTCTCCTGCAAGAGGCGAAAGTAAATTGCGAGGCGAATGAAAGAGTAAAATACGACCAAGAACTAAGAGTTCACATGGTGTCTTAAGTGCAGGGATGATGTGAGAAAGGCTTTCTTTTGAAAGTTCTATAGATAAGACAAGGCGCTCTAGTCGATCACCAAAGTAGTTTTCCCAAGCGACAAGGCCAGGTAAATTATGGTTTCCGGTATCAGCAACGAACTGTAGCTTTAGATGACTTGTTTCAAAAAGAAATTGCATAACACCTGGGTCGAGCGCTCGAGCTGACTCAAAGTATGGAAGTACTGCCTCTAGGCGTTTTTGATAAGCAGGGAAATCGCGCTCACTGACGAGAGCGTCACAAAGTAAGACGGCCTTAAGCGATAGCTTCTTCGCTTGCTCGGCGGCGTTAATCATTTGCTCTTGATCAAAAGCTCCCAGTCTAGAGAGATGCTTAGATCCAATTAAAACTTCTGTCACTCCACTTTTAGAAAGTGCAACTAAGTCATCACTTGGCCTTAGAAAGTAGGACAATTTCATACGCCTGTACTCCGTACCAAAACGTATTCTGCCGCGCCAGGAATTAAGTCAATTTTAACCAGAGAGCCTGGCTTCGTTTCTTCAAGTGGATTATCTGAGAGCGTTCTAAGTCTGCTGGCCGTGAAGGTTTGACTTTTACCCTTAAAAGGTACGAGCTCCAACTCCTCACCTAAGCGAAATTTCTTTCTAACTTCAATCACCATGGCATCTTTTGTAAGTGCCACAATCGGACCAGCAACAGCGCTTTCAACACCTTCACTATCGTGTCCATTATGAATACTGCTTTCATCTGCCGCATGGATTAAAGAAGCTTCAGTGTAAGCTCTATGGTGAACTTTTCGAAGCTCACTCGCCCACTCTTCAAGTCTATCAGATAAAAAGTTACCATGTTCAGCGTAATGGGCCAAAGCTTCAGCGTAAACTTTTGTCACGGTGCCGGCGTAGTGTACCGACTTCATACGTCCTTCGATTTTTAGAGAATCGACGCCAGCTTCAACATATCCTTTGAGTTGGCGCAATCCTTCAAGATCTTTTGAGCTCATGAAGAAAGAATTCTTTTCCTGCTCGCTCTCGCTTAAGCCAATACGATATTCGTGGCGACAACTATGAGCACATCCACCACGATTAGAGTCGCGACCTTGCGTATAATTCGAGATCACGCAATGGCCAGAGAAGGCCATGCACATTGATCCGTGCACAAACATTTCAACTTCAAGCCCGCTCGCAATTTTGATCGCTTTTGCATCTTCTAAGCTGGCCTCACGACCAAGTACCACGCGAGTCACTCCCATGGCCTTCCAAAGTTTTGCAGCACTGGCATTTAAACAAGAGGCCTGAGTGGAGAGATGAACTTCAGGTCCTCCTGCGGCGATAACAGTTTGAATAACGCCAAGGTCGGAGACGATCACTGAGTCCACACCGATAATTTTTAAATCCTTGGCATACTCAGAAAGACCGACGAAATCGCTATCATGTAAAAAGGCATTAAGAACAACGTGAACTTTAGCCCCATGAGCGTGTGCAAACTCAACTGCCATGATCATTTGCTCGCGGTTAAAATTATCAGCAGCGGCACGAAGACCGTAGCGCTGACCGCCAAGATACACCGCCGAGGCACCGTAAAGTACGGCGGTTTTTAGCTTCTCTAGGTTTCCGGCCGGGGCCAAAAGCTCTGGGATGGGAAAGTTCATTTTTTTTGTCATAACGCGGTTCTAAATATCAGGATTTACGCATACAATAAAGAGGCAACTTAAAGAACGGAATATATGACTAAGACTTCGAAATCACGAGGCAAAAAAGCCGCTAAAAAGAGTAAAGTCTCACTATTGAGTATCTTTTCAGCTCTTTTGTTCTTGGGCCTGGCCGCGGCCGTAGGCTGGCGCGTCCATAAAAACCCAGTTTCGCTGTCTCCATTGCCCTATAAAATAAGCGGCGCACCCGAACTTGAGAGTTTGAATAAGGCTCAAAATTCACAGGTTCTTTTTGTTGGCGATCGTATGGGGCTTCATATTGATCAATATATGCCAGCATTTATTGAGTCTTCATCCAGAAATATTACTGAGCCAATCAGAGTCTATAATTTTTCAGGTGATGGAAAAGGCTTACACAGAACCATCGCCGAACTTAAACTTCTGCCTAAGCTTCCACCATTAATTATCTATTACGGAGCAAGCCAAGAGTTTTTTGAGACTCGCGCCCACCCGGTTCAGTACAAAACATTTCTTCGCAATAAAGAAATTCAATCACAAGAAGTCTTAAGCTCACTTCTTATGGCTTGGCCTACAATTTCAAGAGTCTTGTACGAGCCATATAATTATTTTCAATTTAGCCTGGCAACTCCCCCCAAAGATACAGTTAAGATTGGTCCGGGTCCTGGAAAGTTAGAACAAATGGAAATGCTATTTCAAATCTTTGAGTGGGAACTTGAAGAGTTTGTTCGTATTTCTAAAGCGTCAAGTTCCAAGCTTATCTTCATCACCAATCCAATTAACTTAGATATTCCTCCGCTTGCCTCTTGTAGTTATAGCGAAGATTCCAGTATCAGATCAGCCTTGGCCGAACAAGCTGAGATGATTAAAAGTGGTAAGAGCAAAGAAGCTTTTGATAATCTTAAAGTTTTATCAGAGAAAAGTGTTGCTAATGCTAAAGCGCTTTATCTCTACGCGAAAGCGGCAGAGGCCATGGGTAAAATAACTGAAGCAAAGAAAGCTTTAGTTAAAGCTGCATCGGTGGATTGTGGAACATGGAGAGGCTCTCCTATTTTTAATGAAATTATCAAGAAGGTTGCCGATCGAAATGGTATTCCACTCGTTGATTATGATGGGCAACTCAATGCCATGTATGGCCAAAATGTTTTATTCTTTGATGAAATTAATCCTCAGAATGTTTTTAATCGCGCAATGATGAGTAAGCTTGGCGAACTCACGGCGCGACTACTTGATTTATAGCGGAGTATATATGACTCAATTTAGTGGACCACTCACAATTAACTTACCTAAAGATGAGCTCATTTGTGTTGCTGGAGACAATGATGTCGATCTGTATAAAGTTCGCTCGGGCAAGCTCATGGTTTTCGTCAATGATGGCACCAAGATTACGCCATTGGCCTATCTTGAAGCTGGAGAATACTTAGGCGAACTCTCATTTTTTGATCACAAACCACGCAGTGCTCATGTTGTTGCGCTTGAAGAGTGTGAGCTGATCAAGGTTCCTGTGGAAGAATTAGAAAAACAAGCGCCGCGCTGGCTAATAACAATGGCCACGCATATTGCACAAAAAATTCGAGTCACTGATGAACTTATTCGAACAAAAGGAATTCGTCGTCAAAATGTTGAGTCAATCAAACCACTCACAATCGAAGAACAACGCCACTTCTTTTCCCTTCTAGAAGACCGAGTATAGCTAACGGTTTCATCACGCCCCCAGCAAAGTTTTCCGCTGGGACTTTTTGACGCCCGATTTTGGCCCTAGTGGTGTCAAAACAGGTCCTAAACACCCTTTCTATGACTTATTTTTGACTTAGACGTGACACACAAGTTGGCATGACTTTGGCATAATATAAATATGAGACGAGAGATGAAGCTACGGATTGGCTTCATCCTCTAGGTTACATCTACACGGAGGTTACAGATGGCCAAGAAGACACATTTTGCAATGCTTATGGTCGCTCTCTCGTTCATGCTAGGAGCATGTGCAAACCAGAGCGTGACGACAGCGCCTGCTAAAGACAAGCGCTACGACTACGAGACGACCCATAATAAAGACTATCCACTAGTCGCTAAGTTTAATCGTTACTAAAAAGAAGGGCTCCTAATGGAGCCCTTTTTTTTTTAGATAAGTCCTAGTTCTTGTACTGCTTTTTTCTCTGAGCGAAGCTCTTCTAAGGTGACTTGGAATTTCTCTTTTCCATAAGCCGTTTGCTCTACACCATCAACCACTTGAAGACTTCCACCAACAGTGCGACACGGGAATGAGAAAATCAAACCTTCATCAACTCCATACTCGCCTTTTGATGCCTTACATACTGAGAAGCTCTCTCCAGCCTTTGTATCGTGAGTAAGGTTATAGACGTTATCGACAATAGCGTTGGCCGCAGAAGCTGCAGAAGAAGCGCCACGAGCTTTAATAATAGCTGCTCCACGCTTTTGCACAGTCTCAACGAACTCTCCCTTAAGCCATGCTTCATCTGTGATGACATCAGTCGCTTTTTTTCCACCAATTTTAGCATTGTAGAAATCAGGCCATTGAGTTGCTGAGTGATTGCCCCAAATTGTCATATTCGAAATTGAAGTAATATCCACACCAGCTTTTTTCGCAAGTTGAATACGAGCACGATTTTCATCAAGCATTGTCATGGCAAAGAAGCGATCGTTTGGAACTTCTTTCGCAGAATGCATAGCGATTAAGGCATTTGTATTACATGGGTTGCCCACAACAAGAGCGCGAACATCGCTTGCCCCATGATCACTCATGGCCTTGCCCTGTGGTCCAAAAATCCCGCCATTGATTTTAAGTAGGTCGGCACGCTCCATTCCATCTTTTCTTGGAACGGCACCAACGAGTAAGGCCCAATTAATATCTTTGAAGGCCGTATTTAAATCACTTGTACAAACAATATTTTTTAGCAGAGGGAAGGCACAGTCATCCAGTTCCATGGCAACACCATTGAGGGCCGGAAGAGCTTGTTCAAGTTCTAAAAGCTGTAATTCAACTTCAGTTTCTGGTCCAAACATTTGACCAGAAGCAATACGAAAGAGAAGAGCGTAACCGATTTGACCAGCTGCACCTGTGATAGCGACTTTAACGCGTTTCTTGCTCATGAAAGCTCCTTATAATGAAATAAAAATCCATAAAAAGATAACAGACGCCTAGCGGCTGAGCCAGTCCTTGCGTGTTAATTCTAGCAAGCTTATGATGCTTTATTGCAAGTATGTAAGGAAAACCTATGAACCAGCCACCATCATCAAATTCGTCTAATTCTAGCGGGAATAATTCCAATCGCCGCCGTCGCAAAAAGCCATCTGGCGGCAACAAGGGTCCACGCCCAGGCGCTCAAGCAAATAGCAGCGCCCAAAGTGCAAGCCCGACTAAAAAAAGCGGAAATCGCTCCCGTCGTGGCGGTAGAAATCGTCGCCCAAAATCAGGGGGCGCAAGTAATGGACCTACACTTCACGGAATCGATCTTGTTCGCGCTAAATATTTAAACTTGGTAGAAAGACATGTTGAGGCGCGAAGAAAGTATTATGACCTGTTCCACCGCGCTGATCCCAATCAACTTAGAAAGCTTGAGCGTGAATTCACCGACTCGCAAGCACAAGTGCTTGCCTTTGAAGATTCACTTAAGCCTGAAGATCGCGAAATGCTTCACAAAGACTACGGTGGGAAACCTGAAGATAGAGCTTACACCAGTAATCACAATCTCTCTCCCGAACAAACCGAAGTCCCTACAGTTGGCGACTTTGAGGACCCTCATGTGCTTGAGTCTCAAAAGGCATCAAACTTTAAAGACGACACAGAAGAAAGTGTTGGAACAATTGATGACTATAAAAAACTAAAAGGCCTAATCTAACGATTAAGCCTTAGTTATATTCGATAAAATTAAAAATCAATTAGACTGAAGCTGATTCACGATCTGAGATTTTCGCAAGTTGCTCTTGGCTAGCACGAAGATAATTCTCAATAGTTTGTTCGTGATCGCGAAGGATCGCATCCTTGATATCCGAAGCGGGAATATCTAGAACCTCACAAACACGCTTAAGCATTTTGAGTGGAATATTACAAAGAGCGCGCTCTACGTTTGAAATGAACTGGCCATTTTTATAGCCAAGTAAATTAGAAAGCTCAGACTGTGAATAACCTTTTGGGTGATTAACACGCTTAGTTCTAATGAGTTTTGCGATATGTTCAAAGCTGCGCATGAGCAGAGTCTCCTTAGAGTGGCTTAAAAAATATTAAGTATGTGAGCCACATATGTAACAAATATTTTAGCATGAGCAAACGACTTTATCATCAATTCACGCCTTAACTTAAATAGCAATTTCAAGTATATGCGCTTTTTTACAAAAGTCTAGACCGGTTATTTTTTTTTAATTGGACAGATGGTGCCAAGAAACTAAATGATGGTTATCGTTATGAAAACATTTCTAAGCTGGAATATTAATGGAATCAGGGCCTGTGCCAACAAGGGCCTGATTGAGTGGACCGAGCAGTTCGCCGATGCGGCGATTGGACTGCAAGAAATCAAGGCACAAGAACACCAAATTCCCGAGAATTTACTTCAAGGATTAACAGAGCAAGAGCTTGTTCTTCATCCGGCAAAACGTCCCGGTTACTCAGGTGTCGCCAATATTTTCCCAAAATCTTGGGGTACACCTCAGATTACTTTAGGAATCGGCGAAGATCGCTTTGACGATGAAGGCCGTCTACTTATTCTTGAGTGGCCCGACGTTGTTCTCTACACTGGATACTATCCCAACGGACAACGCGATCATGGGCGAGTCGATTACAAGCTCGCCTTTTCCGAAGCCGTCTTACAGCACGCCCTGAAAAAGAAAAAAGAGACAGGCAAGGTGATTGTTCTGACTGGGGACTTCAATACCGCTCACCACCCTATAGATCTGGCCAATCCCAAGCAAAACTTAAAAACGACGGGTTTTTTACCCAATGAGCGAGCTTGGATGGATCGATTAACAGAGGCTGGCTTTATTGATTGCTTTCGCATGATTCACCCCGAACAAACTGGAGCCTATACCTGGTGGACTTATCGTGGTGATTGCCGCGAGCGCAATATCGGTTGGCGTATCGACTATTTTTTTGTTGATAACGATAGTGCTGACAAAGTGCTTGATTGCTTCATTCAACCTGACGTGATGGGGTCAGATCACTGCCCCATCGGACTTGTTCTAGATCTTTGAATAAACAGACTCACCGGCATAATAAGTTTCATTAACGAGATCCAGATAGCCCTCGCGTTTTTTATGAAAAGGTTTATGTAAATTAACTAAAGCTTCTTCGGCATTTTTACCTTTTGGTGAGTCGACGAAAATAAGGTTGGCCAACATTCCCTCATCGAGACAACCCATTTTTTTATGAACGCCCAAAACTTCTGCTCCGGCCTTCGTCGCACGGTATAAGGCTTTAGTATAAGTAGCACCTGAAAGCTTTGCTTTTTTATTTTGTGTCACAAAAGATTGCATGACATCAAACATGGATAGAAAAGGACCTCCCCCAATATCGCTGCCCAGGGCCCAACGGACGCCGGCCTTCTCAATCTTTTTAAAATTAAACAAGCCTGAACCTAAGCCCTTATCTTTAACAGGAGCATTGGATGTAGGACAATGAGCAATAACAGTTCCTGTCTTGGAGAGAGTGATCAATTCATCAGGAGATAAATGAATTCCATGACCCATGATGGTCTTCTTACCCAACATTCCACATTTTTTATAAATATCCGTGTAGGTCGGAATATTCTCGAATCCTTGGTGGTCTTTATAAAGGTCTAACACATAATTAATTTCATCTTTCGTTTCAGAAAGATGTGTTTGAATAAAGCTGCCGCGTTTTTTTGCCAGCCACGCACCAGCTTTCATCACGTCAGGATGAGTGGTCGGTGCAAAGCGCGGGGTCATGGCATAAGCTTTACCCCATTTAGCACTTAGCGACTCAATAAGCTTTAACGCTTGTTCACGAGTTTGCGATAAACCCTTTGGTGAATTCATCGTCATTAAAACATTTCCAGCAATATAATTGCCAGTGAAGTTCTCGAGCGCATGATCGACAGTATGTCCGTGAATGGAGGCATAAACAGCGCCTCCCAAAGTTCCAACCGACAATAATTCCTTTGAGAATTTTTTTGCCTTTTCCTTTGAATAACTTTTTGACTTAAACTTCATTTCATAAGGCCAAGTATATTTTGATAACCATTCAAGAAGTGAATCTTTTGGCATCAACCTGACATCGTCTTGAACCCAATGAAAATGCATATCGAAAAAGCCAGGTAAGGCCATCTGACCACTGCGGTCGATGATAGTCGCACCCGCAAAAATTGGCACAATTTTATTACTAGGACCGACTTTATGAATCTTAAAGCCACTTTTAGTCTGCTTTAGAACAATTGCTGCTTGGCGTGTAAGCTTAGCCTTCTTATCAGTTATAGGATTTAAGACATCACATAACAAAATCTTGTATACTGTCGACACATTCTTCCCCTTAAAGAAAGGATTTGGGCATGAAAAGCCTCTCACTTTTTCTGTTATTCTCTATCGTGTCAAGCATGCTTTTGGCCAGTGAACCCGTTTTAATTCAAGAGAGAAAACTCGAAAGAATTATTCGTCTCGACATCAACTCTTCGATTAACCCTGCAACTTATAGTTATTTACAAGCAGGCTTTGAAGAGGCTCGCAAAGAAGACTTCCAAGCCATCCTAGTCACACTCAACACTCCGGGCGGCTTGGTCAGCGTCACCAAAGATATCTTAACGCTATTTGGAGATAGCGAGCTTCCGGTTATTGTATGGATTAGACCTGAAGGGGCAAGTGCGACTAGTGCCGGAGCAATTATAGCGGCCGGTGCCCATCTGCTTTATATGTCAGATGGAACAAATATTGGTGCCGCGACTCCGATTGAGATGAGTGGAGATATTAAGCAGGCGGATGCTAGATCTAAGGCGATTAATGACCTTGTGGCGTTAGTACAAAGCTTGGCCGAGACCAGACAGCGAAATGCCACACTCTTTGCTGAGATGATTGAGAAAGCTTCATCGTTTAAATCAATGGAAGCTAAAGAGAAAAAACTGATTGATGACATCGTCAATACGACGAGTGAACTCAAACAAAAAATTAACGGCAGTGAATTCAAAATCAAAGGGCAGCGTGTTCGCCTAAGCGCTGAGAACACTGAAATTATTTCTTTTGGCATGGATCTGGGACAAAAATTGCTCGATATTTTGGCCAACCCTTCAACCGCCTACATTCTTTTCATCCTTGGCGCAGGACTCATCTACCTTGAGCTTCAAGCTCCAGGCGGATTAGTTGCGGGAAGTATTGGCGCAGTAAGTTTACTCCTGGCCGGAATAGGATTTCAAATTCTCCCTTTAAATTTTGGCGCTTTTGGCCTCATCATCTTGGCCTTCATCCTACTGCTGATGGAAATTTATATTACTTCTTATGGTGTCCTCACCCTCGCTGGACTAGCCTCTCTTATCGCAGGCTCTCTTTTCTTATTTCGAAGTGATGATGCCTATTTACACTTATCTCATAGTTTAATTTTCTCAACAGTTGCAGGCATTGCTGCCTTTGTCGCACTCATTGGTTACGTCATTTATAGAGATCACTCGCAAAAACATGAAACCTCTTTTAATGATATGACTGGAAAAGAAGGAGTCGTGCTTAAAGTTTTAAGCGATGATCTCTACCAAATTAAAGTGAGTGGCGAGGTTTGGAAGGCTCAAGGCCCTAAGGGCTTAGCACTAGATCAAAAAGTGAGTGTTTTAGAGCAATCTCATGATGAGATGATGGTCAAGATTCAATCGAAGTCATAACGATAGAGAAGCCAGGCATTTTCCTTTCCATCTTCTTTTGAGATGCGAAAAGTAATTGTAGAATTTTCTGTAATTTTTCGACGGTGATCAAGCTCATAATTCGACCTACCATGATCACTAAAATATCTCGCTTGTGTACTTGTGCTAGAGCCATTTCGATAAGTCAGTGTTGCGCCAGCACCATTTTGATTGGCGATGATACCACCTTCGACTGGAATACTGTCGTACATAATAGTGTAAGGAAGACCCACTTCGTAACCGCCATTTTCACGAACCTTAAGCCAAATTTTTTCACCATCGCCATGGGTCCCCATGATAGAAAATTTAGCTTCTCGCCTTCTGGCAGAAACTTCTCCACTGACCGCTAAATCAGTAGTCTCCGTGAGTGGTTGTCTTGTTCTAAAATCGAGGATGCTTAGATTCCTGGGTAGATAGTCTTTCATCTCAAGTCTTGGTCCAATTCGAAGGGAAGTTGCCTCGCCACTCGAGAGCTCAAGACTTCCGTCGTAAGTGCCCCTTCTTTGCCAACTTGGTCGCCAAGACTGAATATTGCTTCCAATATCGGGAAGATTCATGTCTCGCTCTCTAGCCTCTCTTGCACTGACGGCCATGTCTGCCGAAACATGAGTTAATTTATAGACTGTTACTTTTGGTGGTAATTCTGGATTAGGATTTAAATCCAGCCGGACAAAAACATCTTTATCATCGCCATTACCTCTTAAAAATACGGTATCTCCTGGTCGACCACCATCAGGTAGTCTGCCCCCAGAAACTCTCCACGACTGAATGTGGCTAAGGTCAACATCGCCTGAAAAAATAACTACGGCCGAATTTAAATCAGGCTGCCTAAACTCATCTGCGAAATCTGGGTCCTGGTAATTTAAGCAGCGAATATTGCCTTGATCATCCACATGGCGAATATATTGTGAAACGGCCATTAGTTGTTCAACTTCTCTTGGGGCCTCACCTAATGTGGTCAATATCTTTTCAACTTCGGCCGTGAGACCCAAGATATTTTTACACTCAACACAAAAGCCTTGATCGGTTTCAATCGGAACTAAGACATCCGCATCAGAGCTCTCCGAGTCTCTAAGAATATCGCGAGCGGCGCGAAATGCTTCACTTGCATCGTTTGTCATGTCTGCGAAAACGAGGTCATCGATAGTTCTTCGATGACTTTGTGCAAAGCCTTCAACAGATACGATAAGAGATAAGATTAAAATGATTAAATTCACCCTAATTAATCGGATATATTGAGATTTCTTTGAATTATTCCACACTAAAGTCTATTGTATTTTGAATCTAACCATCTATGGGAGACTAAATATGTCGGCCTTTTTACCATTTATTATTCTTCTCTTCGTTTTACTCTTTAATACCTTCAAGATTTTGCGTGAATACGAGCGCGCCGTAGTCTTTAGACTTGGTCGCTTCACTGGTGTGCGCGGTCCAGGTCTTATCATTCTCATTCCTGGCCTTGAGAAGATGTTTAGAATCGATTTACGTACAGTTACGATGGATGTTCCAAGTCAGGACATTATCACTCGCGACAACGTCACCATTAAAGTTAATGGTGTGCTCTATTTCAGAGTCAACAATCCTGAAAAAGCTGTGATTGCAGTTGAAGACTTCCTCAATGCCACAAGCCAAATCGCTCAGACCACCCTTCGTTCTGTGATCGGACAATTTGAACTAGATGATATTTTGGCAAACAGAGATATGATCAACACAAAACTTCAGGCCATTCTCGATGAGCAAACAGAACCTTGGGGCGTGAAAATCTCTGCGGTTGAAGTTAAGGCCATCGACCTCCCCATTGAAATGCAAAGAGCAATGGCCAAACAGGCTCAAGCAGAGCGTGATAAGCGTGCCAAGATTATTTCGGCAGAAGGTGAACTCATGGCCTCTGAGAAACTATCAGAAGCTGCGGCCGTTCTAGGCAGAGAGCAAAATGGTATTATTCTTCGCTACCTTGAGACAATGAAAGAAATTTCAAGTGGAGAAGGCCGCTCGACTACATTCTTCCCAGTGCCAATTGATTTTCTAAACAATATGATTGGTCGAAAGAATTGAACGGTCCTATTCAATTAGTTAATTTTAAAAAAGATTCTCCCCATTTGCGGGAGATTCTTTTTTATTGGGAATGGAAGGATCAATTTTTAAATATTAAGTATGAAGTCAGCCCGAACGACAATTTAGTTTGGCCCGTATCACAAATGCCAATACGCCAATATGAAATTTGGAAATCAACGTGTTTTGAATTTTTTCTAAGTCAAAAAGATTCGAAATCATATCTTGAATTCAACTTATCACCCTCTGGGGCATGGGATACTTATATTTTTTCTGATTATCGAACGCCTAGTAAACCTGTGCGCTTTAATGATGTAGAACTCATCGATTTTGATCAAACAAAAAGCTCAGTTTCTGCTCGTTTTAAGTTTTTAGATCTACCGTTTAAAAGTGCCTATGAAGCGAATATAACCGCTGTTATTGAAGATAATCATGGTGTTCATTACTACGCATATAAACACGCGCAGACTCAACCCGATTTTCACCACCGACCATCAATTTGCATTGAGTTCAATTAATTCTAGACCTTGAATATTAACAGGCTCACCAAAGAAACTTAATGCTAAAGCCCGTGCCACAGACTTAGCATCTACCGCCGAATACTTCTCAAGTGGACCACGCCATAAAGGTTTTAGCCCTCGCATTAACCAGCCGGCCATATCCTCCATTGGTCGATCACCCGTTTTTCGCCCCAGAAGTAAACCGGGACGTGCAATGGTTAAGCGATTAAAAGGGATCTGTCTTAGAACATCTTCCATTTCACCTTTTACTCTTGAATAGAAAAAAGATGATTTAGTCGAAGCACCCTGTGCACTCACCACTAAAAAGTGTTTCACACCTCTGACTTTTGCGGCTTTAGCGGCCAAGAGAGGGATGTCGAAATCGACCTTACGAAATGATTGCTTGCTACCAGCTTGACGCATGGTAGTTCCAAGGCAACAAAACACCGCATGAGCGCCTTGTAAGACTTCACCTTTCTCATCAATTCGTTCCATATCTACAATAATATTTTTAAGCTTAGGATGAGTAAGATCAGGTGCTCTTCGCCCAATGGTTAAAACTTGTGAGATTCGGTCGCAATCGAGAAGTTGTACAGTCAAGGCCCTACCAATAAGGCCAGTTGCACCAAGAATAACGACTTTAATATTGTCTTTGCATAGCGATTCCATAGCTTTCATCATAACATGAACAAAACTAATACTGGAGCCCTGACATGCCTTGGTCACTCATACTTTTGTTATTTTTTAGCTCTTGTGCCAAGTTTTTACCATTTCTTGACAATAAACCAAAGAACCTCGAACAAAACGTAAAGAGTAACTCAACAACCTTCACTGTTTTTCACTTTAATATTAAAGAACTCACAACTGATAAAGTTAATAATCCAAGCAATGAACAAATGCTCGCCGTAAAAAAGATCATCTCTAAGTATGAATATGATGTTTTGTCGATCAATGAAATTCAATATGACCTTCCCGGGGTTCCAACACTAAATCACAAAACCGCTGGAGAAAACCTTGTGCGTTTTGCGACAAGTATTGGTTTAGACTCTTCTCGTTGGACACCTATTTTTGAACCTGCCAATACTGGTAGCGCAGCGGCAAGAAATATCGATGGAAATTATTTTGTAGAAGAAAGTGAGCTAGCCAGAAAAAATGCTGATCCCATTAATTACGGACTGTTTCCCGCGCAGTATTCAACCGCCGGTCTACTGCGTCTACGTGTCAGCGAAAAGTTTTCAATTAATCGTTTAAAATGGCGCGAGTTTAATCCAAAGGCCGAGCCTGCAAACTACGCAACAGCAGATGGAAGAAGCCTTCCAAACGATATGGTTTTATTTGATAAAAATTTTAATCACGCGATTACAAAGATTGATGAAAAAACCGTTCACTTTATCTTTTTACATACCGTGCCCAGCTATCATTTTGGAAATAAGAAGAGCCCTAATTATGTTAGAAATGCTGATCAGCTCAAATTCTTAGAGTGGTACACAACCGGCAAAACAGATATTGAAGTTCCGCTTGATCGCTCTCGCTGGCCAATGATTAACAAAAAGGACGGGGTTGTTATTGTCGGAGATCTCAATGCCGACGTAGCACAAGAAGGTAATCCCGGTGGACAAGTTCTTAAAAGGTTAATGAGAAGCCTAAGACCCTGGATGAAAAATCCTGGAGCCACAAATGAAAGCTCAGGCTTTGCCCCAAAACCGTTTCAATTATCACTCGATTATATTTTAGTGAGTTCAAACATCAAGATCTTGGATGCCCAAGTGATTAGACCGGAATCTAACTTCTATGCGTTGGGTTGTAGCAAGTCTTCAATGTTTAAAGTAAAACGCAATCTTCGCGCAAAGCGTAAGATTGTCGAATACTTCGATAAAGACAAGAAGAAGACCTGTTATGCCACAGTCTCGCAGGATTACTTCGACATAAAAACTGCCAGTGATCATTTCCCCATTTTCGCCAAGTTAAGCCTTGATTAAGTGACCCTATTTCGGATATTTTAATTTTAAAATATTTGAAATTTGGGGACCTAAGGTAGGCATTTTGGAAGATATCATTGAAGCTCAGCTCAAAGCTGAGATTCCACATTTTGAAGATTTTCTTAACAGCATTGGCTTTAAACGCACTGATGGATCAGTTTTTGGTCTACTGGTTTTAGCCAAACGCCCACTTACCAGTGAAGAAATCGCCAAAGAGCTGGGATTATCACAACCGGCCGTTAGCTCATCGTTAAAGACTTTAGGCATGTACGGGGCTATTGATACCCGCGATATGAAAGAAGGCCGGGCCAAGACTCATAGTATTCGTGAAGACTCACTTTCAATTGTTTCCAGTGTATTTAGAAAACGCGAACAAGAAAATATCGAACGCTTTAGACTCGTCGCCATTCGCTGCCTTGAGCATGCCGGTGACACTGAACCAGCAAGATCGAGAAAACTGCGCTCCATTTTAGCCACCTGTCAAATTGCTGAGTCCGTGATGAGTTTTGTTATTGGTCTATCTGGAAGACATACAGATGCAGCTTACCCAAGTGTCGTTCGCGCTCTGCCTAAAGCACTTGATTTCATCTCAGGACTTCCAGTTCCAAGCGGTGAAACACAAGAAGCTCTAGCTCAACTTAAAAATCATATCTCAACCGGATTGGCCGGAAAACTTCGCACAGGGCTTTCACGCCTGGCTGGAGAAGGAAAATGAATCTAGAAAGAATCGTCATCACAGGTGTTGGTGTGGCAGCTCCCAATGGCAATGACCTCAAAGAGTTTCGCCACTCTCTTTTAAATGCAAAGAGTGGACTCACCTTTACAGAAGTTCGTCACATGGGAACATGGGCAGCGGGATTGTGTAATTTTGATGAAACAAAACATCAAAATAGAAAGATGAGAAAGAGAGGAACAAGAGCGGGTGCGATTTCAATTTATTGTGCCAGTGAAGCCCTCGCCGACTCAGGTATAGACTTAACTGCTAGCGATAAGGATCGAGTGGGCATTTATATTGGCATTACTGAACACGGTAATGTTGAAACAGAAAATGAGATTCATGAACTTTACCAAAATAATTTAGATACAGACCTTTGGTCTCATCATCATAACCCACGCACCGTTGCCAATAATGCGGCCGGTGAAACTTCTCTCGCTCTTGGAATCACTGGTCCGGCCTATACTATCGGGGCTGCTTGCGCCGCGGGCAATATGGGCTTGATTCACGCCCTTCAAATGCTTCGTCTTGGCGAAATTGACTTGGCCATCGCCGGTGGTATTTCTGAATCACCACAAACTTTTGGCATCTTTGCTGCCTTTAAAGCTCAAGGAGCTCTTGGCCACGACGCTGATGCAACTAAAGCGACTAAGCCTCTGGATAAATCTAGAAACGGTATTGCCATCGCTGAAGGTGGAGCACTCTATACAATTGAAAGATATGACGATGCCATCGCTCGCGGGGCTAAAATCTATGGTGAAATTGTCGGCTATCACGTTAACTCTGATGCCACTGACTTTGTTCTTCCAAACCCAACGCGCCAGTCACAATGTATGGCCAAGGCCATGAAGATGGCGGGGCTTGGTCCCGATGAAATCGATATCGTAAATATGCATGCAACTGGTACTAATGCTGGAGATGTTCAGGAGTGTCAGGCCGTGCGCGAAGTCTTTGGTCAATCAAAGAATACTTTAATCAATGCCACCAAAGGATTCATCGGTCACGCCATGGGTGCTGCAGGAGCTCTCGAGCTTGCTGGTAATCTTCCTTCATTTGAAGATGGACTTGTCCACCCATGCCATAACATCATCGATCTTGATCCAGAATGCGCTATCGATGGTCTTGTTATAAACGAGCCTGTTAAAAAAGATGTAAGAGTGATTCTCAATAACTCATTTGGAATGCTCGGAATTAACTCAAGTTTAATTATTAAGAAAGTTTAGTAAATCCATAGGAGTAAGTATGACAACAATTGAAGTACGCCAGAAAGTTTTAGACATTATCGCAGACATCGCACTTGATGATGATGTGACAACAATTGATGATGGTGTATCACTGCGTGAGCAACTCGATCTCGATAGCATGGACTTTTTGGATATCGTTATGGAACTCAAAAAACGCCATAAAGTTGAAGTTCCTCAAGAAGACTACCCAAAGCTTGCAACCATGCAGTCTTGTGTCGACTATCTTAGTCCAAAATTTCAAGCTCTAGCTTAAAGTAATGAGTTTATCCCCCTCTTATGATGCGGTGGTTGTTGGTGCCGGAATGTCTGGCATGGCGGCCGCCATACGTCTCGCTATGTTTGACAAGAAAGTTTTACTGATTGAAAAACACAGTATTCCGGGGGGGCTTAATTCATTTTATAGACGAGCTAATCGCAATCTCGACGTTGGGCTTCACGCTCTCACGAATGCGGTCCCCAAAGGCACCCGCGCGGCGCCTTTAACTAAGCTTCTAAAGCAATTAAGAATTCCTTACGAAGCTTTAAAATTGTCTCCACAAACACATTCATTGATTCGCTTCCCTAAAACCACCATGCGTTTTACCAATGACTTCAACGATTTTGACGATCAAATCAAATCACAGTTTCCAAACTCTGCGAAAGGTTGGAGCGATCTGGTTGAAGTGATCAAAGCCTTCAACGAGACTAATCTTGAAAATAAATATGAATCAGCAAAAGAGAAAGTTTCAACATTTATTCAAGATGAAGAACTTAGGGAAATGATTTTCTGTCCTTTGATGATTTATGGTTCGGCTTGGGAACACGATATGGATTGGTCGCAATTTGTCATCATGTTCAAATCCATTTACCTCGAAGGTCTAGGTCGTCCTGAAGGTGGAGTCAGAACGATCATCAAACTCCTCACTGATAAAATCCAAGAATTAGGAATCGACCTACGCTATCGTTGTGAACTACAAGAGGTCTTAACCGATCAAGACAGCGTCAAAGCCGTTCGCCTAAACGATAAGAAGCTTGGCGAAGTTAAAGTTGAGACAAAGCTCGTTTTTTCTTCTGCAGGCTTACCAGAGACTTTAGCAAAAACTCAAGGCTACGACAGTATCTCTGCACGTTCAGGCTCAATGAGTTTTACGGAAACAATTCTTTTTATGACTAAGACACCCAGTGAGCTCGGTCAGAACTCTACGCTGATTTTTCATAATAATCGCGATTGCTATCAATATGAGAAACCACAGCAATTAATCGATGATCAAAGTGCCGTTATCTGCTTGCCCAATAATTATCATGAAGGCACTAGTGAGTTCAGTGAGGGCGTTGCGCGAGTTACCTTCATGGCCAATAACGATAAATGGGTCAACCTCGACGAAGAAAACTACAAACTTGAAAAAGAAAAAGTTACGGCCAAGGCCATTGCCTTAGTTGCAAGCTATTTTGACGATACTCCAGAAATTACTTTCCACGACACTTTTACTCCTAAGACTGTAACTCGTTACACCAGTCACTTTGCTGGCGCAGTCTATGGTTCACCGGATAAATCGCGCGATGGAAGAACTAAAACTAACGGACTCATTATAACGGGAACAGATCAAGGGTTTCTTGGTATTGTTGGAGCAATGCTTTCAGGTATTTCGATGGCCAATCTGCATGGCCTTCAAGGTGGTAGACTTTGAACTTTGAAAATGTAGCCATCGATGGTTGGGCCAGCTATCTTCCTCAAAAGATTGTTTCCAGTGCAGATATTGAGCAACGCCTCTCCCCTATCTACGACAAACTAGGCTTACCTTATGGTCGGCTAGAGTTAATGACAGGGATTAAAGAGCGCAGGCACTGGGATGTAGGAACCACACCTTCAAGCCTATCAACTGCTGCTGCGGAAGAATTATTTCAACAAAACCCGACTTGGCGAGATGAAGTTGATCTTTTGATACACGCCTCTGTTTGTCGCGACTTTCTAGAGCCGGCCACGGCCAGTGTTGTTCATGAGAAGCTTAAACTAAACCCTAATTGTACATTTTTTGATTTATCTAATGCCTGTCTTGGTGTGTTGAATTCAATTGTGGTTGCGGCCAAGATGATCGAATCTGGAAGTATCAAGCGTGCCCTGATTGTAAGCGGTGAAAATGGTGCTCCACTACTTGAGCAAACGATTAGCCGAATTCTTAACGATGAAACAATTAATCGCAAAAATATCAAAAAACTCTTTGCCAACCTTACCATTGGTTCAGCCGCCGTTGCTTTGACTCTAACCAAGGCTGATCTTGCACCTAACGGCTTAAAACTTCTAGGTGGCGCCGCCATGGTAGACTCATCGGCCAATCATCTTTGTCGCGGCGATGGCTCACCTCATGCCCTCACCATGGAAACAGATAGCGAAGCTCTGATGAAAGCTGGTGTAACTCTAGCGAAGAACACCTGGCAGCAAGCTAAAAAGAATCTGTCTTTAGAGCCTACAGACTCATTTTGGGCCATTGGTCATCAAGTTGGTTCTGCCCATGAAGCCCTCACGATGGATGCGCTAGAATTATCGAAACACCCTACACATATTACTTACCCGGTGCTTGGCAATACAGGTTCAGCTGCATTACCTGTCACACTCATTGATCTTTTAAATAAAGCTGATGGCCCTCGTGTGGGTGAAACAATTGCCTTACTTGGTATCGGCTCTGGTTTATCTTGTGTCATGCTAGGAGTTCGTCGATGAATACTTCACCTGAATGGCTTAACGATATTAAATCCGAGTATCCCTTTACGCCAAAAAGATTAAAACTTAATAATGGTTTCGAAATGAGCTATGTCGATGAAGGTCAAGGACCTGTCATTCTCATGCTTCACGGGAATCCCACTTGGTCATTTTATTATCGTAATTTGATAAAACATTTTGCTCCCAATTATCGTGTGATCGTACCCGATCATTTAGGAATGGGACTATCTGAGAGACCACAACAGTTTGAATATCAATTGCATCAACATGTTGCTCACGTGGAAGAATTGCTAGATTCTTTAAAAATTGAGAAATTTTCATTGATTGTTCACGACTGGGGCGGGGCCATCGGATTTGGAGTCGCCACTCTTCGTCCAAGCGCTGTACAAAAAGCCGTTATTCTAAATACCGCTGCCTTTAATGCAGGCCCTTGGATTCCAAAAAGAATATCGATGTGTCGCGCGCCAGTGATTGGCGAGCCTCTCGTTAGAGGCCTCAATGGCTTTGCTTTTCCTGCAACCTTTATGACGACAGTGAAGCCGCTGCCAAAAAATATCAGGCGTGCTTACTTAGCACCCTATAATGATTGGAACTCCAGAATCGCAGTCTCACGATTTGTTCAAGATATTCCGCTTTCAAAGTCTCACCCAAGCTTTGAGACTTTGGCGGCCATTGAAGCGGCCCTACCTGCGCTTGAATTTCCCAAAATGATTATTTGGGGGGAGAAAGATTTTTGTTTTGATATGAGGTTCTTTAATAAGTGGAAAACGATCTATCCTGACTCTGAGTCTATGGTCTTAGATGCCGGTCACTACGTTCTAGAAGATATGCCATCACAATGTGCTGAGGCCATCGAGGGCTTTCTCGCCCCATGAATATAGCCAATCGCCTGCTTGAGTTTGCAAAGTCTCACCCAAGTAAAACGGCCATCATTGATACAAGAACAGATGAGTCTATTTCATTTTCTGAACTAGAAGATAAAATCGCTCGTATTTGTCACTCCTTGCTAGCAAAAGGCTTAAAGCCTGGTTCTCGCACCTTACTTTTTGTGAAACCATCTCTAGATTTTCATGCTCTGGTTTTCAGCTTATTTAAAATTGGTATCATTCCTGTGCTCATTGATCCTGGCATGGGGAGAAAAAATCTACTCGCGGCTATTGCCCACACAAAACCAGATGCCATGATTGCCGAACCAATCGTTCATTATCTGAGTTATTTTTTCAGAAGACCATTTAAAAGTATCCGCCACCGAGTTTGGACAAAAGATATTAAAAGATTTTTAAAATCTAAGCGCGCAGAGGATGTCGCGCAAGTCGATCCAAACAATACAGCGGCCATTCTTTTTACCTCTGGAGGTACAGGCAGACCTAAAGGTGTTGTCTATACTCACCAAATATTTTTTGAGCAAACTCGTATGCTGCAAGAAATGTTTAATCTTAATAGTGATGATATTGACCTACCAGGTTTCCCATTATTTTCTCTCTTTACTCTAGCTATGGGCATGACCACATTGATTCCCGATATGGACCCTTCCAAACCTGGTAAATGCGACCCGGCAAAACTCAGTGCCAATATACTCAAATACCAAGCAACATTTGTTGCTGGCTCTCCTGCCATTTGGGAACGAGTGGCAAACTTTGCAACCGAGTCCGAACTCCAATTTCAAAGTATTAAGCAAGTTGTGATGTTTGGTGCCCCTGTTCGAAATGAATTACATGAGCAGCTCATTAAGCTTTTACCAAACGGCAATACTTATGCCCCTTATGGAGCGACAGAGGCACTCCCGTTATGTCTCTCTGATGGTCGCTGGCTCTTACAAAACACCAAAGATAAAACGAATGCCGGTGCCGGGACTTGTGTTGGGGCTGCAGTTGCTGGGGTTGAAATTAAGATACTTCGAATTTTAGATCGAGAAGTACGTCACTTAGAAGATCATCTTGTCTTGGGCCCCGAGCAAGTTGGAGAGATCATCGTCAAAGGCCCAACCGTTACTCGAAGTTATGATCAAATGCCTGAAGCTACTGCCAATGCAAAAATTCAAGACGGTGATGATTTTTGGCATCGAATGGGTGATATTGGTTATCTGGATCAAAATCAACGACTTTGGTTTTGTGGCCGAAAGGCCCACCGGGTTGAATCTAATTTTGGACTACTTTGCCCTATCCAAGTTGAAGCTATTTTTAACCAACATCCTAAGGTTAAAAGATCAGCGCTCATTGGAAATTCTGAGAATGTGCCAGCAATTGTTGTCGAATTGATTTCTGGTCAAAAGCCTAATTTAAGGCTTAAAGAAGAACTTACTCAACTTGCCACAACTTCCTCAAAGACAAGCTCTATCTCATTGATATTCTTTAGTTCTTCCTTCCCTGTCGACGTCAGGCACAATATAAAAATCGATCGAAAAAAGCTGGCCCAGCAATTTTTCTAAGGAACCTTTTAAATTTAATTAGTTGATAAATAAACCGACAAGTTATCATGAGATAAGTTCTCTGATGGAGTTGTCGCGTGAAGCTTATTAATGGCAAATTCATAACTACAGTCCTAGCTTTTTTGCTGGCCCAGGCTGTATCTGCGCAGACAGCGATCCCCACGCTTATTCCTGATCCGAGCATTGGCCTCATTAATGTTTACGGCCAAGTCAATTCTCCGTTTGCTAACTTTCAAGCTGTCAGTAATGGATTTGATCAAGTGACAAGAGATCCAGGCTACAGGCGCCCATCTCGATCTCGCGCCGTTACTTCAAGAGTGGTTACTTCGGTCACGAGAAATGTCGTACAAACCCTTCCACTTTTATCCGGAGTGGGAGCTGCGCCAGGAAATGGTCAGTGCCAAATCGGTGAAGTCGCTGAGGTCGTAGAGGTATCAGCACAAACTCAAGATGATAACTTTCCACCTCTTACCAGAGGCTTTAGAGCGCAAGGTGCAGATTGTTCACGCTATATTACATCCGATGGAAGCTACGGTTCTTTAGGTCAAGTTATTGTTGATGACATTAGATCAAGAGGCACAGACTCCATTTACTACTCTAATGATATCGCCGGTCAAAGATATGTTTGTCCTAATTGGAGTAACCTTAGTAATAGAGAAAAAGAGCACTTCTGGGTTTGGAGTATTACCGCTCTTGTTCATGATGAATCAACCTGTCGAAGGGGACGAATTAGTGTTAGGGGTACCAATGGCACTGCAGTTGGCCCATTACAAATGGAGCTAGAGCCTTCACTCAGAAGATCACGATACTCAGCACAGTTTCCACATACAAATTGTGTCGGTCCAAGTCGAAATGGACCTTACCCAGAGATCGTCAATAGCCATGAAAACAATCTACGCTGTGGACTCGATATATTAGAAAAACAATTAACAATTGATCGACCGCTCTATCGAGCTGAGCGAAGTCGCGGTCTTTACTGGCAGTCGCTTCTTCGTCCAAGGGGTGGAGAAGTTGGAGCACTTATTGCTCAGTACCCTAACTGTGTGGCAGAGTAATTATGATGAAGACTTTGATTATAATATTATCCTTACTTAGTCTTAGCACTCATGCTTTTGAACTCAAGAGTGATCAGTCGTATGTTTCAAAAACGAAAGTTAAAGGGTGTGATGATTTCATCCTTGAACGAAGTGAAAACCCCGACACACCAGCATGGTATCTAGGACAAAGAATTATATTCTTTGAGCCAGGCTTTAAAAGTAGTGAACAAAGCAATTGTCACTTTGATAAAAAAACTGACCTCGTCTCCAAAAAATGGGTACAGCAAACTATTGCCAAAGACTGTGAACTAAAAGATTTGGCCCATTCTCGTGTTGAGGTACTTGAGCAAGCTGCCAATGGTGATCTTATCTATAGCTCTGAAATTACATACGATGATCAAAAAGATCAGGTACAGCGCCTAAGTTGCCGTTTTGTGAAAAAAGCGTCAAAAGCCAACTAGGATCAAATCTACACCAGTTCCCACCTGTCCCTACGCCCTCCTTTAAGTCTAGCTACTTAGCGGCTCAAAGTTTGGCACGGCATTAGCAAATATAAGACTTAAGAAAGCACGATCAAGACAAGGAGGTTTTGATGAATGCCTTTAATCTTATCAAAAGTAGCGCGCTATTTTTCTGCCTTACAGGAGCCTCTCAAGCAGGCCTATGGTTTAAGATTCCTAACGCTCAAGACGAGCTTACTGAATACGGTCATTCTTCAAAGTCACTTCTCAATCCAAAATCAATTAATGTCATGGTGTGGAATCAATATAAAGGCAAAGAGCGCACTTGGCGTCGCGAGTTTGAACGCCTGTCACGCGATCAAGACATCATGATCTTACAAGAAGCCACTGATGATCGAAAGATGACTAAAGTCTATGATACAAGTCGAGACTTTCAATTTTTTATGGGAACAAGTTTTATCTACCGCTTTGGCAATAAGGCCACAGGTGTAGTCTCAGCCGCTAAAGTAGCGGCAAATGATATTCTCGCCCAAAGAAGTCGCGGCGTTGAAATCGCAGGCGGGACACCCAAAATGATACTTTTCGCCTCATACCCTATTGCGGGAAGCAGCGAGGAGTTACTCACCGTTAATATTCACGCTCTCAATTCTGTGACTTGGCAAACATTAGCGGCACAATTACTTGATGCGCTCAAAGTCGTTAATGCCCACCAGGGTCCGGTTGTCTTTGGTGGAGACTTTAATACTTGGTCAAAAAAGAAAATGGAGTACATGAAACATATCATGCAGAAATTCTCACTAGAAGAAGTGGATTTCAAGAACTCGCATCTTAAAATGAAGGTCTTTGGACGGGAATTAGACCACGTTTTTACTCGCGGTTTAAAGATTAAGAGTGCTTCGGTAGAAAAGAGCTCTGGTGCTGACCATCAGCCTCTTTTCCTAACAGTAGAAGTTCGCTAAACTATGGCATGGAAAAAATATTGGTCACTGGCGCCGGAGGCTTTCTCGGGCGCTATATTGTTAAAATTCTCTTATCTAAGGGTCATACAGTTCACGGTCTTGGAAGAACGATCCATGAAGACTTGGTCCAACGAGGAGTAGTGTGGCATCAATGTGACATCCGAGATGCCAAAGCGGTTCAAGATGCTACCAAAGGTGTCAATGCCGTCATTCATTGTGCTAGTAAAATTGCCATGTGGGGTGATTGGAATGATTTTGTCGCAATTAATATTCACGGTACTCAAAATATAATCAGCGCCTGCCTCGAAAATAAAATCAAAAAACTCGTTTATACCAGCACACCCAGTGTCGTCTTTGGACGAGAGTCTATTGAAGCTGGTGATGAAAGCCTATCTTATCCAAAAAACAGTGTCTCGCGCTATGGTCGATCCAAGGCCTTGGCCGAAAAGAGTGTACTCGAAGTTGATCAAACCAAACTTTATACCTGTGCCCTTCGTCCTCATTTAATCTTTGGCCCTGGCGATGATCACCTCGTACCAAGATTGGTCGAAGCTGCTAAGAGTAATCGCCTCAAAATTATTGGAGACGGCGAAAATATAGTTGATGTCATAGCGGTTGAAAATGCTGCTGTGGCGCACGTACAAGCATTGGAGAATCTTGGAGAAGGATCTCGCGTTAATGGTCAAGCTTACTTTATTGCTCAAGAGGAGCCAGTCAAGCTATGGCAGTTTACTAATACATTGCTTAAACTCCATGGCCAAAGACCTCTAGAGAAGTCTATCCCCTTTTCACTCGCCTACTGTATAGGAGCCTGCTTCGAGTTCTTGGCCAAAGCCCTTCGTATAAAAAAAGATAATTTGCCCATGACTCGTTTTGTGGCCATGCAGCTGGGGAAAAGCCACTGGTTTAGACACGATAAAGCGCGAGATCATTTCCAATACGAACCAAGGCTTTCAACTGAGCAGGCTTTAGAACAATACGGAAAATCACTCAATCACTGAGGCCGGCTCCCGTCTGAGGTTTTCTTTCTTGGCCGCATCGACGACGCCTAGCCCATGCCATAGGCCTTCCTTAAACATCGCACGAATAGGAAGACCTTCTTCTTTACTGGCACTGACTTGTCCATAGGCGTGAACATTGGCCAACCCAAAGAGCGAGTATAAATCAATTCGATCTTTAGACTGAGTTACGACTTCATTCAAAAGATCCTTAAGTCGCCACATAGGAATAATTCTAAGAGCTTGATTCTCATCTCGCTGAGATACTGACCTCATGCACGATTCGAGTAGCGCCCTCTTTTTTGAAGCCCGCATATACCATTTTGTGACTTTAGAGCAGTCTCGATAAGAGGCCAAGCTGATTTCTTGATGAAAGACTTCCAAAAGATAGCGCCTGAGATCAGCTTGTAACTTCCACTTACAAAAATTGAAAAGAGATCTAAAACGATAAAGCTTATTTTTAGGCTTTGTCTCACAAACATTATCAAAAATCTGGTGTAGTTTTTCGACCGGAGTCTTTGAAATATTTAAAATACCTGCTTGTGAAATTTGAAAATTGGTTTGAAACTGATAAGGAGGCCTTAACTGATTGTCACTTAGCAACCTAACAATCGCCGGATCAGCGCCAGAATAATAACTAAGATAAGACGCAAAGTAATCGCGCATCTTACTTGATTTCGTAGATACAGTTGCTTCATGCAAAATACGAAGAGAGACCCTCTCCTTGGCTTCAACAAGGTCTAGGTCTTCTTTATCCTCTATTAAGTTTTTTACAGACTCATATTCAAGTGAAATTCTTTTATTCTCAATGGCGGCATTATTAACTAAAGTCGGTAGTTTTAGTAAATTAGAAAAGAGCTCCGAAACTAATCGGCTAAGAACGTTTTGGACTTGTCGCTGTTTTAAGAAGTTGTGCTTAAAGAAGCTTCGTACCACGTTATTCTTTACCGTTTGAATATGCTCAGTGGCCTGTTCTTTTTTACCGCCAACGATCAAAGCAACGTAACGTGATTTCATCGTCTCCTGTTTTCTCGTCTCAGAACTCACAATATAAGGCGCTAAATCATCTAGGTTAGGAGATTGAAGCTTAACAACCGCATTAATACCCTTTTCAAGAATAGGATCAGAGTGATCACTTAATCTTTGAAGACTTAATTCATCTAAAGTTAAATTCCATGTCTGTGAACTTTTGAGCGAATACTCAAAATCGTAGGCAAAGAGAGTAAGTTTTAAGATCCCAAGGAAGTCGGCCTGAAGCTTTGCTTGGATCGCCACCGCTGCACTTTTTTCACTTGTATAGCTGATACGTAAACGTTCCAATGGCTCAGCTTGATCGTCAGGTCCTAGCGACTGCAGCGTAAGCTTTGCACTTCTTTCAAACGAGGCCAATACTCCCGCCCCCACGGCCAAGCCACCGCCTATAGGAGCTGAAACAACCCCACCGGCCCTGACCGATAAAGAGTCTTCTTTTTCAAGATATTCGTAGGGAGCAAGTTGATGAAACTGACTTGGTCTAAACCATTTAAATGGAAAGATTAATTTCTCATAATCTTTAGTAAGCCCTTCACTATAGGAGTTTGCAAAGTGAGTTAGTCTATAAGTGCGTTTAAAAGCAATTCCAGCAAAGGCCGCGAGATTTGTTTCTGATATATCAATGACTCCATCATCTCTTAGTCCACCAAGATAATCACTAGCATCAATCATAATGGTTAATTCATCAACAATGAGCCAGCGCTGATCATCAAACAAATCTGGTGCTAGCTGACGATTAGCATTGATAGAAAACCCACCAAAGTCTCTGACCAAAGAAAAACCGACCCCTGAGAGTCCGCCGACGGCAGACAAAGTGTTGCCAGAGAGTACTCGTGCTGCCGCATCTCCCGCGCGTAGACGATAATCACTAAAGCCAGCTGCAATGCGATCAAAAAGGGGTGTCTCTTGTGGAGCAAGAACTGGGATAGGAATGGCGGCACTCTTTGTATTGCTCTGCTGGTTCACAGTAAAATAAGTGAATTCCTCGCCAGCATAAACGCTGGAAACAAAAAAGAGGATAATACTTAAAATAAGGCCGTGCATATAAACCGCAGGTACGAAACATTCGCTTCGTTATCAAAAGAGTCTGTGCCACCAAAGCTTTGACGTACAACACGGCAAACACAGAAGACTTTGCATCTTAACCTATCGGCAAATTGATTCAGATAGTGATTTTAAGTAATGAGAATTAAAGCGACAAAGCCAATCAAGTTTTGTGAAAATCGCCACGCTTTAATGGCAATTAGGAATGAGATTGAAGGACAACTTCTTCATCGAAGTAATTACAAGACATTCCAGCATCAACCACTAAACCTGTGGCATTGATTCCACTGGACTTAGATGACAACAAGAATGCGATCGTATCTCCTACTTCATCCGTTTTTAAGGCCTGTTTCCTAAGCGTGAGCTTCTCGGCAAAGAGATAGTTCTCAATATAACCAGGAATACCGGCCGAGGCTGAAGTCTTAAGCGGACCTGAACAAACAGCGTTCACTCTAATATTTTTTGAACTTAAGGACTTGGCCAAGAAGGCCACAGATGAATCGAGCATGGCCTTGATTGGTCCCATATAGCCATAGTTAGTCGCACGAGTACTAGAGATTGAAACGGTTACAATAGAGGCGCCAGGATTAAAAACCGGTTCAAGCGCATTACTCATTTCAATCATAGAAAAACAAGAAATTCTCGCCGCCTGTGAAAAATCGTCCCACTCAGTCTGGTGAAAAGGTTTTGGATTTGCATAATTGGCAAAGGCCATAGAGTGTAAAAAACCATCAATAGAGATCCTGCTACTGATAAGTTTACTTCCCATAGACTTAATAGTTTGTGAGTTTTCAACGTCTACGATCATGATCTTAGCGTTAGGAAAAAGTGACTCGACTTTAGCCGCATGGTCACTCGTTTGCACAGTTAAGATGACATTTGCGCCGTGCTCAGAGAGAATTTTTGCCACGGAGTAAGCCACGCTTTTTTTATTGGCAACACCAGAGATGACAAAGGTTTTCTCTTTCACATTTAAAAAATCCATTACGACTCCGAAATACTGGCACAGGTAAAATCAAGAGCAACAACGATTTTGCCATTTACTCTGGTTTTTCCTTTCATCATATAGGCATTCGAGATGACTTCAATTAGCTCGACTTCCATTTGAAGCTCATCACCAGGTCTAACTAGACCTCTAAACTTTACATTATTGACTCGAGTGACGACGCCAAGACCACCATCCCCTTCACCGGCCAATAGGCACGCTCCAGATTGAAACAAGGCTTCTTGCAAAAGCACCCCAGGCATAACTGGATTACCAGGAAAGTGACCTTTAAAAAAATCTTCTTGCCCTGTAATTTTAAAACTGGTTAAGATTTTTTTATCTAGTCGTTCGACAATTTTATCAACAAAAAGAAATGGATCGCGTTGAGGAATAAGGGATTTCACTTCCACTATAGACCACCTGTAATTTCGAGTGAGGCTCCAGTAATATAGCCGGCATCTTTAGAGGCTAAGAATAAAACGGCCGCAGCAACCTCTTCAATTTTTCCAAAACGCTTAAGTGGAACTTGTTTTTTATACTCTTTAACCTGTTCCTCTGGAAGATCAGAAATTAACTCCGTTTCAATAAAACCAGGAAGAACGTTATTAACGGTAATCCCACGCTTTCCAAGCTCTTTAGAAAGAACTTTAGAAATAGCTTCTTGCCCTGCCTTAGAAGCAGCGTAGTTAGCCTGACCAGGAAGTCCCAGACGCCCACCGATTGATGATATGTTAACGATTCGGCCATAACGGTTTTTCATCATCAATGGCACAGCATTTTTAGACATCAAGAATGTTCCGCCGAGATTGGTATTGAGCACACTTGTCCAATCTTCATCAGGCATCATGGCCAACATATTATCTTTTCTAATTCCTGAGTTATTAATAAGCACATCAAGTCTGTCGCTTTCTTTCTCAAGATTTTCAAAGAACGCTTTAATTCCAGCACTATCGGAAACATCGAATTTGGCTAATTTTAAACGTTCACCAAAGTCACTTTGTTCGCTCTTAAAACTCTGAGCAGCTTCATCATTTCTTGCGTAGGTTGCCCATACAGTTGCACCGGCCCTAAGAAATGCGAGTGCTATTCCGCGACCAATACCTCTGGTTCCACCGGTAACAACAACAACTTGATCTTTAAAATCATAATTCATAATTTACCCTAAGCTTTAGTTGATTGTGCGCGATCTAAATAATTATCGACTTCATGAGATTGAATGACACCGTAATTGGCAGCTCCAAGCCAGCCCGACATAATAATGCCGACTGATCCAGCGTGAAAGAGCCCATCGACTTGATGGTGCATGCCCATTGAAACTTCGAGCCCCTCAAATTTGGTTCCAAAGCTGGAGCCTTTTTGATGGTGAGTATATTTTTCGACAGTCAGTGGTGTTGAACAATCGATAAAGTCGATCTTTGATCTAACTCCCGGAACGATTTTCTCTAGCGTACTTAAGGCCCGCTCAATGACAAACTCTTTTTGTTCTTTGTACTGCGACTCGCTTAGGTTCTTCCAATCACTATACTTTGCATTGGAAGAAGAAACGACAGCATACCTAGAATCAAGCTGCGGTCTGATATCGGGGTAATACACTGAGAATGTCTGGCTTCCAACTTTAGGAGATAAAAGAGAGTCAGTATTAAAATCTTGATCGTCTGAATAAAAAATCAACTCTCCGATATCGGGAATACTTTCACCCTTTTTAATCCCCATAAAAACCTGACAAGATGAAGAGTTAAGCCGTACTTGTTTCGTTTTTTGAAGGTAGTCAGGGGTAAAGTTCTCTTCTCCGGCCATCTTCTCAATTGTTGTTCTAATATTGGCATTAGATAAGATACTTGAGGCTGGAATAAAATGTCCCTTCACCTGGACACCTTTCGCGGTTTTGTTTTCAATAACAATTTTTTCGACCAAGGCGTGCATTTGTATATCAACGCCATTTTTAAGAAGCTCGTCTTTCATCATTGAGATTAAAAGGTCCGTTCCACCACGGAAGATATAAACGCCTTTACTCATAAAGTTTGAAAAGACTATTCCATAAGTTATGGCCGGATCTTCTAGTGTTGAACCGTTAGCATAGACGATTGGCTCGAGTAGGAAACGAACCACATCGTTGCGATCTGGAAACCATTTTTGAAACAGCTCGCCGTTTGTCATTTGCGAGTTATCATAAAAATTCATGGCCGCCAGTTCTTCAAAAAAACCTTCAACCTTTTCGCGGCTCACTTCAAATTTTTCCACAAGAACATTGGTGAAATGCTCTTTTGTAAAGTCTGTTTCGACTTCGAATTGTGGATTCATGTAACGGACTTTTTCAACTTGAACAATGCGATCGGCAATATCCTTGCTCCAATATTTGCGACAAGTCTTAATCATTCCAACCGGAAAGCCATGAAGTGAAACATCAAAGATATGATCACCCTTAGCGCGCTTAAACCATGTGGCGAAGCCGCCCAGCTTGTTATGAGATTCTAGTAATAGAACTTTTCGTCCATTTTTTGCCAATTTATTGGCCGCTGTCATTCCAGCTAAACCAGAACCAATAACAATAACGTCATAGGGCCCTGGGACCTTGTCTTTGGACTTAAAAAGCATTGATTATCCCCTGTAAAAACGGGGTCATCCTAACGTGAAAGACGCGCTACGCCTATACGCTTAGCGCCCAGCAGGAGGAGGAGTTGTCGACAAAAGATAGATGCCTTGACCCAAGAATCTCTCACCATCTTTACTAAGAATTCCGGCGTGAAATGCAATTGAGCCACTGTCATTAATGGCCAGGCCACCGACAAACCCTTGATTATCGGCACGATCGTAAATCTTAGCTGTTTCAAGATCACTTGTGATCAGATCTCCTTGCTTAGCAACAACTTTGAAACCATTCCAATCAGCACTCAAAATAGCACTTTTGCCACTCTTAAGGCGGCCTCTAAAAGCCACGATCCCCTTTGAATTTACAACTGGAGCGAATGCTTCAATGGCTTCTAGATCACCCTGACCTTCAATGGCCAAGGCTTTAATCTTGCCTTCACCAAAAAGAAAGATAGCCTGTTTGTCACCAGAGACGGTCGCCGTGAACACAACATGTTTAGCATCCGAAATACCTACTGAATTGCCAAAGCTAAAAAATAAAGATGAAGGTTCAGCATGAATATCAACGGCCACGACTTCATAGGATCCGTCGGGCTTCCAGAGGCGAATAACATCTGGTTGTGTTTCATCAACTTGACCGCGTTCACCACGGCGAACTTTAGCGGCCACGAAACCTTGGTTATTTAAAACTGGGCGAAAGAGATAAGACAGAGTTGTACCCTGTGCATCTTTAACGCCTTCTTTAGCAATGATCTTACTTTGACCGCCGTTAACGACTCTAAAACTGCGATCTCCTGCTTCGTCTACAATACGTGTAACAACTGTACCGATGTCGTTGATCGCTGGGAATGAGAAGCCTTGATTGCGATCCGGGCGGATGACTAATTCGGTAGCACGTGCATTGGCGTCGTATTTAAAAACACCATCAGTGACACCAAAATCAAATTGCGAAAAAACGAGATCACCGCGGTTATTCAAACCGGGATCAGATAAAAGTCTTCCATCAACTGTTGGACGAAAAACGACTTTACCTTCGCCGCCTTTTGGCGCGAACCATACGGCCGCTTGCTCAGTTGCCCCAAGGACATCAACATCAAAAGCGATGTCGCCGCGGTTATTAAGTTTGACATCGGCAATACCAAGGATAGATCCAGCTGGTAATTGAAACCCATCTGTTTGGTTCGCTCTGGCCACCAAGGTGGCATTAAGAACTTGAATATCGTTTGCAGGAGGTGGCTCTTGAGCAAATAATCTCGAGCTTAGAAGTGCAAAAATACTAAGAATTTTGATTGCGTACATTATTGATTCCCCTCTCATAAATGCAGCTCAAAGATATCGAAGGGGTGCCGATGCGGCAAGGATAACGCACAGGTCTATTGTGTCAAACCTTTGTCAGATTCGAGGATCGACATAGCGACTTTAACTCCGTCAGCAGCGGCACTAGTAATACCACCGGCATAGCCGGCTCCTTCACCACACGGATACAGCCCTTTATGACTCAGTGAAACAAGAGTTTCTTTATCGCGAAGCACTGTAACTGGCGCCGAGGTTCTCGTCTCGGGCGCAATGAGTAAAGCCTTCTCACTGACAAAGCCATTCATCGAGCGATCGAACTGCTTAAGCGCTACCCGCAAATGTTTCGTAATGAAGTCTGGCAAGATTTTATCTAAAGGGGCGCGAACGATACCAGAGGGTGTTGATGTCTTTGGCATTTCTTTTTTAGATCCACCCATAAAATCGGATAGGGTTTGGGCCGGAAGCTCTTTTCCGGAGGCAAGTTCACAACTCATTTCATAGGCGCGCTTTTCAATCTCTCGCTGAAACGTCATGCCCCCTAAAACATCTTGCGTTGAAAAATCTTGATTGGCCTTCACGGCTACAACGAGTGCGGCATTCGACCACCTTGAGTTTCTGGCATAGTTCGACATTCCATTCACAACGATTCCATCAGCTTCGGTTCCTGAACTAAGAACGTAGCCACCGGGGCACATACAAAAACTATAGGTGCCTTTTTTTGACGTTGGATCTTCCCAGCTGAGGCGATACCTAGCCGCCCCTAGATCTTTTCCGGCAAAATCTCCGTACTGAATCTGATCGATCAACTCTCTTGGATGCTCAATTCTCACACCGACGGCAAAGTCTTTCGCCTCAAGCTTTACTTTTTTCTTAACTAACTCGTGATACATGTCATGAGCAGAGTGACCAACCGCCAAGACCACATGATCACTTTGCAGTTCACGCCCATCAGAGAGTTTCACCCCTTGGATTTTTCCATCGACTTCAATCAGTTCATCCACTCTGGTGTTGTAATGAATTTCACATCCTTTTGATAAGAGATGATCAGAGATTTTGCCGATCAGTTGCCTAATCTTATTCGAACCTAAATGGGGATTTGATAACCAGGCCGTTTCGGCCGGCGCTCCAAAGTCGACCAGTCGTTGCATCACATAGGGAACATGAGGGGATTTAATTCGGGTAATGAGTTTTCCGTCAGAGAATAAGCCGGCACCACCTTCGCCAAAACAAACATTATTTTCGCGATCAAATTCTCCATAGCGCCAAAACCTCGCGATATGAAGCATGCGTTTGTGAGCTCTTTCCCCTCGTTCAATGAGTATTGAAGGAACACCATATTCGGCCAGGCGTAGGGCGCAAAACAAACCGGCCGGGCCTGCTCCCACAATAATGGGCTTGTGCTTGAGCGCACCAAGATTGGGAAATTCTTGAGAATAGGCTGAGAACCTTTCACCTTCGTGAATAACTTCCACTACCCACTGATTGACAGGCTTTCGACCACGATTGGCATTTCTCGCATCGAGCGACTGACTAATGACTCTATAGTCTGTATGACCTGGCACTTCTTTTCGAAGATGATCATCTAAATCGACATCAAATGGTAAGGAGAATGACAAGCGTTTACTCATGGGGTTATCCTACCATTATGAGGCAAGTATGACTATTGAACTGATAATTATTGGTGATGAAATTCTTAATGGTCGAACCGTTGATGCAAATCTTGCATGGCTAGCTCCTTGGCTTTTTAAACAGGGCCTAAAACTTGGCAACGTTTCAATCGTTCGAGATGATCAGGCTCAAATGCTTGCGGCCCTCGAGCTTGCTTGGAGTCGATCCGACATCGTTCTCACTTCAGGTGGCATTGGCCCAACACTTGATGATTTAACTAAAACTGTTTTGGCCGATTTTGCTGGCAAAAAACTTCAAGATAATAAGCTGGCTAGATCCATCGTCGAGAATAATTATGCCAGGCTACAACGACCTTGGAGTCCTTCGACTAATGGCTATCACCTTATTCCAGAAGATTTTTTAGCGACTGACAACCCTGGGGGCTTAGCTCCAGGTTTGGTTTGGTTTAATGATAAGAAAGCTCTCATGGCCGCCCCTGGTGTGCCAAAAGAATTTGCCTTAATGGTCGAGCACGTTTTCTTTGGTTTGCTAAAAGAAAACGGATTTAATGTTGCCGGCGACCAAGCTCAAGTCATCATACGCACCTATGGTGTGCCAGAAGAAAAAATTTTTGGCGAACTATGCCCTAATCTTTGGCAGCAGCTCGAAGTTTTTGGAAAAGTTTCCTCTCTCCCTCACTTAACTGGAGTAGATATTCTGGTCACGTTTGATGGGGCCAATAAAAAAAATAAATTTCAAAATGAGATCCAAACCATTGTCGAATCCAGTGCATTGTCGGGCCACGTTTGGCAGTGGGGAGAACTTTCTCTCGAACAATTAATTGTTAATCTCGCCACTCAAAAAGGCCTGACGTTTTGTTTTGCTGAAAGTTGTACAGGTGGTTTGGCGGCTTCAAAAATTACCGACATCGCAGGAAGTTCAAAGGTTTTTCTGGGCAGCGCAGTTACCTATGCCAACCAAGCCAAGAGTGAACTTATTGGTGTTTCTCCAACATCGCTAGAAAGCTTTGGGGCTGTCAGTGAGCAAGTGGCCCAGGAGATGGCTCAAGGTGCACTTCAAAAATTCGGCGCTGATTTTTGTATAAGTTTTAGCGGTATCGCTGGACCTGATGGTGGGACTGAATTAAAACCCGTCGGCCTTGTTTGCCAAGGCTTTGCCAGCAAGGATAAAAATCAAAGCCGATCCCTACAATTTAGAGGAGATCGGCTTAAACTCAAAGAGCGCTTTGCTCTTAGTGGATTATTTTGGCTACTAGAACAACTTAGTTAGAGCCAAGCATTTTCCGTGCTTGCTCTTGCAAGTTTTGAATATCTTTTGCGTCCATGTTCTCTAGTTCACTACGCGCTTGCGCTGCCTGTTCTGGTGAGATCACTCCCTGTTTCACTAGATGTTCAATCGATGAACTTACTTCACCCTTGGAAAGAGATCCCATATTCTTAGCGAAGTTTCCTATGTCTTGGGCCCTCGCACTCACTCCTAAAAAACAAACAGCAACGAATATGATGGCCAAAAATTTAGTCATGAGATAATTCCAAGTTTCAGTTTTTAAGAGTCTTCAGTATGCCGCAAGTTCATCGCCGAATACCCAAGTAAACGAATTTACGCGGATATAGAGGCTCTTTAACTTTGAAATGATGCCAACCTTTTCAGTCAGATACCTTGCTCACCATTAGCTCTAAGTCATCGATTATTGATTGAAAGCGGCAAGCATGACCGAGTTTTCCAGGACCCCTCTACAATGGGAAGAAAGCGTAAGGAAATCAGCCAATTAGCCGAAAAGTTCAGTGGGTATGATGAGTAGAAATGAGAACCATTTTTTTAAAAGTTTTAACTGCAAGAAATTTGCTGTGATGACTTTTGGTATCTTGTTCTTACTTACTGGTTGTGTTGAAAGTCCCAAAACATCTCGCCGCTCAAAAACAAATCAAGGCGCTAGTACCGGAACGACTCCTCCTGTCGGTACGCCGATCTTCACCAATAGTTTAAATTATTTTCAAAGTGGAACAACCAAATCAACCTCGGTTTTTGATCAATCTGTTTTCACCAGTGATACATATTATCTTCGTGGTAAAAATATTGATCTGTTTGTCAAAGCCGGCAACACATCAACCGTGCAATGTATCGTCCACCACTACCCCGCGAGTGTAACTAATCAAGTTCTTGTTCTTGCAGCTACTCCGCAGTCATTTAACAATTTTACGACCAATACGCTTGAGCATTATTATCTGGTCAAGCCTAACGATTCGACGACCAATCAAACATTTTGTCAAAAGCCCGGTATCCTAAGCGCCATGGCTTCGGCCTTCCCTGGTCAAAGCGTTGTTTACCGTATCGCTGATGTTTGTCCTAGTTGTAACCTTTCCAGTTTTAGTTCCGATTCAAGTCGACTTAGAACTTCAGGCGGCGTTGTTATTTCAGGAATTGATATTTCTTATTTAAGTCTTAGACTACAAAACACAACGGTCATCGATCCAGGCACCGTAAGTTGTTCGGGCTCATCTGAGTGTGTGGCGCAAGGCTTTGATTGCTGTCTTAGCGGACAATGCGTCGTCGATGCTTCGATCAAGTCGACAACCGATACTAATAGTTCTGAGTTTTTACAAAGCGTAGATGATATTGCCAATGCTCCATCATCAATTAATAACTATCCTCACTTGTACAATATCTGTCCTGTTATCGTGACACCTAATCCGACACCTACGCCGACACCTAATCCACAAGAAGAGGCGGCGGCGAGACTCTTATCAAAGAAAGAACTTTACGACTGTATTAACCCAGTTAATGGCGAGCAAGGTTTTTGTACTTCTATCTATGATGTGGCCACTGATACATCAGGAAGCTACGAAACTGGAGCTGATGATTTAAACTTTAATACAATCTATACAGGTTCATTTGGTTTACCAATGCACAGTATCGATAAAGTCACCTACGGCGGTGTGGCCTTATTCCAAAATGGAGCCTTTACACAATCAGGCGTAACATTAAACGGACTTGATAATGGTGTTCCTCCATCAAATCTCAACGGCAATGATGATTTAACTAATCCTGTTACGATAGGACTAACAGGCGCTTTTGTTAGACCAGGCAATGCGGACGAAGATCTTCTTCGCATTCGCTACAAGGCCGACTCAAGTTGTGAGCGCCTAGGTCCAAGCATTGCTCGCTGTAAAAAGTTTTTTACGCAGGGACAAAACTTAGGTCTGGTTAATGATCACTTTCCTGCTAGCAACGAATTTAAACTACCTATCTATGCTGATACCTCTAAGCAGATCAAAGTTGAGGTTGACGGCTCTACACGCTATCAAGGTACCCATTGGTCACTTATGGCAGGCTCTCCAGCTAAGGTTGTCTTTAACGGCAGCAACTTGGCCGTCTTTGACACTCAAGTCGTACTGATGACTTATTATGTGAACCTTGGTACTTGGCCGGTTCTAGGTGGCGTTGAGATTGCCAGAGATCGTATTCGCGATATGTGTGATTGCGTTGGAGAAGGATGTAATCTCGAACCTGTCACAAATAATCAAGGTGCCGTTGTCGATTATAGTTGCGTCTACCCTGACAACACTTCTCCTCCTCCGCTACAGCAAACGGTGCTGATGACATCTAAAACTGTACCTGTTCGTTATTTTGATGGCAGTGGCGTTCCGCAAACAGAACTCAATGGTAGCACTCCGGCGCAAGAAGGCGTTGTCTTTGAGTACACATCTAGCAATTTAGCCAAGCCAAATAACGTCGGTCAGTATATTGGCTTTAACGAAATTTACGGCTCAATTTCAACAGCAGCAAGAAGTGCTAAACCGGCCAAAGAAGTTCGTATTGCCAAAGGTAAGACTTACGATATTTTTGTCGATCAAGGTGCCTTCTCCACTTGTTATTACTGCGGCAATGATAGCTGGAACAGCGCGCTTAAACTCTTCCCACAAAACTTCAACTATAAAGGTGGCGGTTATCTCCCTAATCCTTTTGAAACAAATCAAAAAACCAGTTCAACCTATCGCTCTGATGATTTAATTTTTGGTCGTGCCTGCTTCTTGCCAGTGACAATGATTCCTTGGTCACATCGCGGGACCAGTGATCGTCAAGATCAGCGCCAAAGACGCTTACAAGCGCAACACTTCTTCTTTGCCAATGGCTATCAACGTGACTGGTATGGCTTTGACTATGGTTCTGTCATTGGCAGCTTTGATGGTATCACTTGGTTCTCAGTGGGTAATCAACGTCGTGTGCAAGCTGAGAGCAACAAACTCTTCCTTGCGGTCAATGCCTACTTTGGCGATCAAACTGATGAGAATACTTTTTCGGTCACTGTTTCTGATGCCGCGGCCGTCCCTGGAAGTGGTTCGATTATTACCTCTGACTTTGAAAGTGACGGCGCCGAATGTCAGCAGTATCACGTTTGTGACACTGATAGAGATTGTGCTGCACAACTTGGCTGGGAATACAGTTGTCAATCCGTCACAGGTCTTAAAGCTCTTTGGCCAAGCATTGATGAAAATGGGCTTGAAACGCCAGAGTCGGAAACACTTAAAACTCTAAGCAATATCTTAGTTGGTAATTTAACCGGTGGAACAAAGCGCTGTGTTTATCGCGGGCGCGGAGCTGCTTGTATGCCAAACTTTGATAATATCGACCTCAATTCATCATACACAAAAAATGCAACTGATGGCCTTCACGCCTGTGCACCTAATACCTATTGTCAGCGACTTGTTGAAGGCTCAGTTAATGCTCCAAAATTCAATAACTCGATTGCCAGATGGGCCAGATCCCCTGCTTTCCAAAATATCTCAACCGACGTCATTGAAGATGAACTCGATGAGTTTGGTAAGCACACGCGTATTATTGGTCGTTCACAAAAGTATGTTGGGGACGAGCCTGTTCTAGATATTACAAAAGCCAATCTTTTCCATAACGATGTAACGGCCATGTGCCTACCTGGAAAAAACCCTGTTGATGTGGGTAACTCTCTTTTAACATTTGGTGAACAAAACGCTGAACAGCCAACAACAAGCTCAATCGGTGGAGATCGTGTTCTTGGAATTGGTGTTACCAGAGACTTTGACTCCATCGAGGGCATTGCTGCCTGTCCGGTTTTTGATAGCAGTGGAAGATACTTCCAGATGGAGCAAACTCATATTTCACTACTACCATCATCAACACTGACTGGAGATGATAGTCCAGCCTATCGCCTACCGGCCCAAAACTTATCCACTGACCTACTCGATAAACTCAATATGTCCAATACTGTCGTAAGGGACTTTATAAACGATCAAATCACTAAGCCTGCACTTGAAGAGTTTAGATGTCTTCGCGCGCCAGGAGCTACTTGTCACACCAATATGGACTGCGCTCCAAATAATCTCATTGCCACTAAACTGGCAGGGATTGACCCTAAAAATCCTCCGCCCAGTACACCTCTTGCAACGTTAAATCGTCACGAGATTATGTACTGGCAAGAAGAACTCGTCTGTAAGCAGGCCGTCGCTTATCCAGATAATGACTTTGAACTTAAAAATAATCGTTGTTGCCGTGAAGATAACAAAAAAGTGACGATCGCAACTCACTATGCAAACTATGCTTCTATCCCTGCCGCTGATCAGCCAGAGTATCCTAATGTTGCGCCAATGGACGAAGTTCTAGGCTTAAATAAAGCAAAAACTGATGATGATCGTTATACGCGCTGGAATACTGTTGTTGATCTAGTAAAGGATGGTTCGAGTAACCAGTTCAAGCCATTGTCCGCACCCATTCAGAATCAACAGACTTTTAATATTAGTGACTTTAATAATCAATATGAAACTTTTGGTAAAATTGCAGCTAGAACTTGTTGTGGTGGCCACTGGGTCAGACAATTCCATCAGTCCAATGGTGGCGGACACCAGTGGACTCCAGCGCGCCATCAAAGCAATATCAAAGCTCGCTCGCTTGGTTGTTATAACTGGTTCTATTCTGCCGCTGCTCCAAATGCAGCAGTCAATCACCAGTGTGATGCAACCATTCAAGAGCCTGACGATATTGAGTGTACAGTTAAAGATGTGACTCAAACTCAAGCCGATGATGTTTTGGCCGCGATTTCAAATCTCGAGCTTGCTGGTATTCCTCAAGCCTATTTTATTGATAACTCAAATATAACAAATGCTAATCTTCGCTGCTCTGACCGCCCAGCTTCAGTTATTGGCTTTGCTTCATCGTTTACTGGTACAGGAATTGATCTAACAATCCCAAGCGCCGGTGGTCATGAAGCCACTGATGGAGCGGAAAATTACTACTCTTTAGCTGCAGCGCTTTTTGATGCTCCAGGCGCTAAAGTTAACTTCAACGATTCACAAATTAAGCCAGTCTTCTCACAAGATGAAGTCTCCTGCTGTAAGCCTGCCGGGACATTAGTTCCGGCCAATGCAGACGCCAACCTTTGTTGTACTGGTTCGATTAGAAATATCAATGCTCAATTTGGAAAGTGTGCGCTTCCAGATTATACGAACGTCAGCGTTCATATGAACCGTTACGTCTCATCTGTGGCCAAAGATCTAGACCCCTCACTTATTGATGGTGCTACTGGCTTTATTGAAGACCCTGCAGTGGTTGAGCAATTGGCCTGTCAGCTTGATGTTTGTGCCTCAGGTGTACTTGCTCGCGGAGTAAGCTATGTGGCCCTACCTGTTCCAGGCAAACAAGATACTCATCCAGACTTTACAACCAGACGTTTTGTTGAAGGAAACCAAGCGGCCGATAATGGCAACGGAATTCTTGATCTTTGGAATGCTGGTATGAGATGGAATAATCATGTCTACTGCGCGCCTGCACAAATACCGGCTGATTCACCAGACCTGATTGTTACGCCATGTTTTTAAAATTAAGAACGACGATGGCCAAAATCAAACGATACCAAAAATAAACACCAAGACCAAAGCGACCTAGTAAACTCATAAAAAACTTTATCGTGATCAGGCCGACGATAAAAGCGGTGCTCATGCCTATTAAGACCACTTGTAGATCAAAAACTAAAAGACTATCACTAGTCATAATTTCAAGAGACTTATAGCCAAAGCCTCCAAGGATGATAGGAAGAGACAACAAGAAGCTAAAGCTGCCAGCGTCGACTCTCGAAAGCCCCATTATTCTAGCACTACTTAAGGTAATTCCGGAGCGTGAGACCCCTGGGAAAACGGCAATGGCCTGGGAGACTCCAATTAATAGCGATTTAGAAAAACTCGTTTGTTTTTCTAAACTCACTCCAGACTTTCCAAAGCGATCGCACGCCCACATCAACGCGCCAAACGCGACGAGATTAAATGCGATAACACTGGGATGACGGCCAAAACTTTCGGCAAAGTCTTTAAAGGCAAAGGCTAAGATAATAGTGGCTAAAGTTGCGAGCCAAAAGTTTCGGGCAAATGCCGAACTCTGCGCATCGTGAATTTTTAAGCTTTGTTTTATTAAAATAATAAGTTTGCTTCTAAAAGCCACGATCACCGCGAGTGCCGTTCCCACATGCATAGAGAGATCAAAGAAAACACCAGGATCAGTCTTTCCTGTAAAGTAAGGAATCAAAGCAAGATGCCCACTACTACTTACAGGTAGAAACTCTGTTATTCCCTGAACGATTCCATAAACGAGTGCGAGTAGAAAATCATTCACCATTAGTTTCCAAGTTAAAAAATTCTTTATCCCCGACTCTCAAGGCGTGTCTTAGCATCAAAAACATTTTTCCAAGTTTCTGATAAGTATTTCGAGATTGCGTGACAAGATAAATGCGATTCATGCTTATATTTAGCCAGGCTATGAGTGGTTTCTTATCATTCAAGAGTGCAAAACGAGATTTTTCAAAAAACCAGCGATAAGCGAACTCTTGAATAATACCACTTTGTTTAGCATCTAAAGACTGATCAAGTAATAAATCGATTAACGACAGGGCCGACAACTCATCACTTTTAAAGCTCTGCTCGGCCGGCTCACCCCATTTGGCTTGGGCAAAAAAACTTGAGGCAAAATCTCTACGCGAGATGGCCGCATCCAGAGTCGCATCCCATTCATAGCGCAAGATATCTCCAGTCGTTTCACTAAGAGGAATGAGTATTTCGCGGTATTTTTTTTCGATCGTCGTGACTTCTTCAAAAAGTTGTCTAAAGCGCAAAAACTTTCGATCGCCCAGATTCACTGTATCGGAACGAGGTGTTGCTCCCACATCGAGTAGACCAATAAGTGCCTGACGAAGATCAACATAGCCCCCCAAAAATGGCCCATGCTCCAAAACATGCTTCGTCACGTTCCCAAAAGATAACTCTAAAGAATTAATAATAAGTTCTTCTAGCTCAATCAATGCTCGCTCAGAAAAAGTATTAAGTTGTGATTGGTTAAGTTCTCCGGCCAAGAAAGGATACGAAGAATAGAAAAAAGGATTTCCTCTTCTTGCAATCTTTGCAAGCTTTCTCCAGTCTATTTTTGACTCTTTTTTGAGAAAGCCCAGGCTCTCATTTTTTGAATCAAAAATTCCCAGGTAAGGCTTGACCTTAGTTTTATCCCCTTCTTTGGTCACTTCGTACTGTGGCAACAAGATGAAGCGATCCCCTTCTAGGTCTCCAAAAGTAGTAAAATTAAAAAAGACTGAGGGGAAAAATCTAAACTTGGAAAAATCAACTTCATTATCAATCTTCGCTTTTGAAATCTCAGAGAATTCAACATTGACTCCTTCAATAATGGCAAGATTCCTAAGAAGAGGCGCAAAAAGACTGAGAAAAATAAAAACGATAACTAGCGGTCTGGCCATGAATCCCATCACACCACGAAAGCCTTTATTCTTTTTAAGTAGAGCGGTACTTAACCTCTCAATCAGGCTAGGCTTATGTGACAGGACAGGCAGCATAAATAGTACAAGGGGAAGAAGTAAGAACTCTATTCCGACTCTAGCACCACTACAAAGTCTGCCGGAAAGTCCTGAGGCTCCTGTACTCATGCCCACAAGCCACTGAAAAAAGCTCACACCAAGAAATAGTGAGGTATAAAAACGAATGATTGTGGTCAAAGTAAAAATCGCCAGGATGGTAGCAATGCTATCGCCGCCTGAGCCACTCAATGGAACCATCTGCCTCAAAGATTCAAAAAGTACTCGTATATGAGATACAGAGATCAGCCCATGAAATACCAACTGACCAAATGAGAAGTCCCCTGCATAAGCGAGCACTCTGGCCGTTAGACTGGGATTTCTATTAATTGGCGGCAAAAATGGGCTCCTTTAAAAATCGTAAAATCTGACCAACATTATTGGCACTAGGCCATGGCCATTTTTCATCTAAAAACACTCAAAGTGACTCTCTAGAAGTGTCTGTAATTATTAGACTTTATTGTATCTTTATTATCTCCCTACGAAAAGTCGGGGGGATAGAAAGTTAACCAATTTCCGACAATTGCACTTCAGTAATACAATAGATTTAAGGCTGGTTTGACTCAATTACCGAGACTTATCTACCGATAAACATAGAAGATAAGCACCCTTTTGAGGTTGAGTATGAAAAAGGTAAAAACAAATTTAATTCCTAAGCTTGTGAGAAAAAGCTGTGCGACCACTTTAATGTTGGTCTTACTGCCTCACCCTTGGGTTTCAAGTGCTCATGCTCAATCAGCAATTCCAATGATCATGCAAGGTATTCAAGGTGTCGCAGGCGCTGTTCAACAAGCACAGATGCAAGCACAAATGATGACGCCGATTGACCTCTCTCCTTCAATGTTGAGAAACGTTCCTTCTGACAGAATTCCAGCTCCTCTGAATAAATGTGTCATCCCACAAGCAAATATTCCAATGCCACGTTATTGTGAGCAACTAGGTCCGGTGCAAGAGTATACACAACCTATGGGATTGGCTGCATCTCCAAGCTATAAAGGATTTATGCAAACTAGTGAGTTTGCAAAAAAATCAATCCTAGATCTAGATCGTATGCTTGATGAAGGAAAGAATGAATTTTCTAACGGCGCAATTACTGGCGTTCAGTGTTTAAAAGATTCACTCACAAAAGAAAAGACAAGACAGCAAGGGATTCTCAACGCCATTCAATCGCAGATTGATAAACTCTCGCTTAGAAACAAGCAGTTCAAAGAACAAGTTAAACTTGTTGAAATGGAAATGGACAAGATCACTCGCGAGCTAACAGGTCAACCTGAAGGTAAGTCTGGTCACGTCAGTGATACCATCAATCCACCGATTAAATATTTTCCACCAAACTGTCAAAAACTAGTTGAAAAAACAAGTGCAAGTGTTCAAAGAATTGGACTTGTTGCCCTTAAAGAAAGCTCGTTTAAGCCAACTGCCATCAGTGGTGGTGAGTTTCTAGCGAACCAACAAATCTATAAGAATGATATTCAACGTTTTATTAATCAAAGTAGAGATTTTATTTCACAAAATGGAATCGATAGCTTTAGAGAGTCAGGACTTCCAAACTTCAAAGGCAATGAGAAACTGCTACAAAGAATCGCTCAATCAATTGGTCCAATTAATCAAAGAATTGCCAATGAAGAGGCTAAGATCAGATCGGAGCTAGAGACAGTCGGCTACGTTGCGCCATCACTTGATAAAAACTTCAACTCTGACTTTGCTGCCTTTAAGTCTGATTCAAAAGAATACTTCAGAAAGAAATATGTCAGTGATTGTGTTACCGGTGGTAATAACGGGCTAACTCTTGATCCAAAAACAATTCTAGATGCTCTTCGCCAGGAAAGTACCAATAACCAAGGTACAACAATTCTTAGCTATAAAGCAGCATTAGAAAACATTCTTAATTCAGACTCATTTGTTGAAGACAAGATTCAACAATTAAAAGCACTAGACGCCAGCTACGGTGAAGGTAATATTACAATTACTCTTTCAAACTCAAAGGCAAAGCTAGAAAGAATGCCTCCTTATATGTACTTTCAAAATGCGGTTTCAGCATGTACAGCTGATTATAATGATGACAAGACATTCTCTACTTCGGCCCAAGGCCGCTCTTATGCAACTAAAGTTGAGCGTGCAGAAGCCTACCTTAACGATCTTAAAAAAATTAACGATACCTACGTTGCGCAAATGACTGAAGGTATTGTTGACGAAGTTGTGAACTGTAGCGGTCGTGCGACTGAAGCAGGCAGCTGTAAACTGGGTGGCGAGAGCTCATTTGATGTTTCTTCAAAAGGCTTTTGTTTTGCTTCAGCGCAGTCTTGTGCCACAGAAGTTAATAACTGCTTTGCCATCGCTGATCAGCTCGTCCAAAAGAAAACAGCAGAACTAACAGCTTCAGCTGATAAGTTTAATGGAATTGTGGAAGGTTTATTTAATGACCAAGCAAGATTCTTTGCCGAGTTTAAGTCATCTGTCATGCAAGAAGCTGGACTACTTAACGCTCTTGTTCCTGGCGCAGACTTCAAATTTCCAGAAGATATGTTTATCTCACTTCCAGAACTTGTTTTAAGTAATGGTGTCTATGTTCGTGGCGGCAGTTCGGCCGCGATTGAAGCACAGCTATCTCAAGCAGCAACAAAAATGAAAGCGCTTAAGCAAGAGCTTCAAAACCAGGGTCGTCTCGCTGAGACACAACTTAAGAACTATATTAGAGAGCAAGAAAGTAATCTTAAGGAAAACCGCGACAACTTTAAGAAAGTTGTCACTGCCTGTGACCAGCGTCTTCAAGAAGCTGAGGCCGTAACTAATAACTTCAATGCAAAGATGCAAGAAGAAGAAGAGAAGAAGAAAACAGCAGCAGGAGATTTTTGTCGTAGATTCTATAATCTATCAACTAATCCAACTGCCGCTTGTGGCGATGTTGAAGAACTCTACGAATCATCGATTCGTGCCGCACAGATGGTTTCCCCTTCTGCTCGTCGTTACACAAATGACCTAAGAAACCTTTGTACAGAGACTCAAAGTGAGCGTGAAGCTGGCTCTGAAGATGGCAGAAGCGCAGCCAGTACGATAAGAAGCGATATCGCCTCTGCTTGTTCTGAAGGAAATTCTTGGGATACCGCCATTGGTCAGTATATTAACCAGTACGCTGATACCCTTCCAGATGATGCTGACTCTGACAAAATTAATGCCTTCCTGTTCCCAAGTTCAGGACAACAAACAGAAATCACAGAAGAGCAAGCCAGACAAAAAAGAGATGATCTTATCTCTAGTCTAAGTGATGAGTTTCAAGCTGACACACAAGCGATGCGGGATCTCAATAGTGTACTAAATACAGTCACACAACCATCTTATGCTAGCTCAAACTACAACTTATACTCTTCACTAGGACTTAAGACTCCAAGTGCTGTTACTGCTCCTCCTGCTCCAACGACAGGCGATGCAACTAATCAACCAAGTGCAGCTTCAGTAGAGAGAATTAATAGCCTTGTCAGTGCTATCAACTCATCAGACTCTGATCCACAGACACGACTAGATAAGTATAAAGAACTCAATGAGCTTGCTACTAGTGGCGAAGCGAGCGTGATTGATCTGGCCAAGCGCGCCATGGGTGGAAGCTCAGATAGCTCTTTTGCGAATAAATATGAGCAGTATAAGAGTCACTTAAGCTCGGCCAAGAATCTTCTGCCAAGAGGAACAACAGGAGACCAATGTAAAGCACTTGTTGCCGATGTGGTTGTCGAGTCTTTCCGTGGCTGTATCTCTGATAGTGCGAGTGATTGTGTAAAGAATGCTTACGATGACGCGATCGAAGAGGGTGATGCGAGAGCGGCAAGAGGACTTGCCTCTTTAGGACTTCGTCCAAACGGAGCGGCTAGCATCGAGGATGAGTTCTCTCAACTTGGTGAGACTGGTGGCATGGACTGTGACGCCCTTGCCGCTAACAATAGAAATCCATTTAATAGCCTAGAAGCATTTGATCGCGAAATTTTAGGTGATCAATACGACGATATAATGTCAGCTCGTTAATTCCATAAGGAATTAGCAAACCCACCTACGGATAAGGGAGGGGTTTTTGAATACTGTGGTACGTAATCTTCAAAACTCAAAGTCTGCATTTCTAGCAGTAGGAATGCTTATACTTTGTGCTTGCGTACCATCGACTCAATCTCCAAAGAAAAGATCTGTCAGTGGTGGCTCAACTACCAACTCGCCTTCATCAGTTCCTGCAACATTTGGACGAATTTTCAGTGATAATCCGGTTGTTATTTCGGGCAACGCTGAATACCCAACTGAAAGTAATTTCAATACGCTTTTAAATGCCACTAAAGACTTAGTTTATCTGACTGATGCACAAACACTGACCAACCCATGTGATCCACAGGGCGTTGGTATTTATGTCATTACCTCTTGCTATAATGCCCTACCCGATCGTTTACAGCCGCCACTAGTCAATAATGCCAAGAAATGGGCTTACGATGCCAACGGTGCAGAATTTGTTCAGGTCAATGCCTTTGGCCACAAAAAGAAAATGCTCGATCAGTGGTTCTCTCATCAATCGAGCTATGTTGGAGCATTCTCACTTTTACCAGAGTCATCATTAAAAAAAGACTCTGCTTTAACTGAACAATACTTTTCAAATTATTCTTGGTGGTTCTCTCCAAGTACTTCACTTGTATCATGGGCCAATTGTGATCTCGTCGACAATGCTTTCTTTAGCCCTGCTGAAACGGCTATTTGTCTTGGTCGCGATCTAATCGATGCAAAGTTCTGGCTAGGCCAAGACCCAACCTTGATGTACCACGAGCTTGGACATGGACTAACGCAAGTAATGCTTAATACCAGAAATAAAATGGAAGGTGTTGGCGTTATCCCGTACAACTCTTCTTTAGCCTTTAGAACCTATGACGAAGGTGGAGTGCTAGGTGAAGGTATCGCAGATTGGTTTAGTTTCTATGTCAATGGAAGATCACACTTTGCGGAGTGGGGATTGGGACGTTACCTCAGCCAATCTCGCCCACTACGTGAAAGTGACAGCTCGCACACAGCGGCCGTGTCAGAAAGTGATGATGCCAGACTCGCCTATCCTGACTATCTCTTTTATGATCCAAACTTCACAGAGAATCCATTTGAAGATATTCACTATGGTGGTCAGATCATCTCTCATTTTATGGTGGCCCTAACAGAGGACATCAAGCAAGAGTGTAGTATTGATCTAGCATCTGCCAAGCAACTAACAGTCGGGATTCTACACGAAGCTCTGGCAGAGCTTGGAGACCTCACTTCTAAAGGTCATAAGAGCGGTAAAAAAGGTTTCGTTAATCTCGTGGATAATTATGACTGGGCCTATGAATGGCTACGTTCATATAACTCAATTAATATTCGAAAGTTTGCCCAGGCCCTGGCCAGAAAAACCTATCAAATTGCTGGTCCCGGTAACGTCACCTTTACTCAATGCTCGCCTGCTTATTCAAAAGATCGAATTGAACGTCTTTGGGATAGTTACGGTCTACTCTTATTTAAGACCTATAATCTCAATGGGAGCTCTCACTTTGATCCATTCACTCTCGATGCTCCAGCAACTCCGGCCCAGGCCATTGGTCACCAAGGCTCGGCACTAAGTGTCTCCTCTGCCAACCGCCTACGTACCGTCTTAGTTGATAAATCAGCGATCAAACTCGATCCATCACCAGGTGCCCCACCTGCATTTGTTTTTGATGACCGTGCCCAGTTGCAAGCAGTTGCCAATAGTCTACGCCAAAGCAATGGCGTAATCCTCTCAGAACAGCTTGATGCTGAGCTAGGCTTTAATAATGGCAATGGTAAGATTAGTCCCGGCGAATTTGTTGGTGTAGCCCTCAACCTTTATAACGATTCAAACTCAACTATCGCGGGTGTACAGATCCTGGCCAGTGATTGGCAACATGCCAATAGCGCAGGAAAGCTCTGTGCTAATCAAGGTGATAATTTCCCATCTTCAGAAGCTGAAGGGGCTGCTCCAGCGGCAGATGCCGAGTGTGGACTCTCTCCAATATTTAACGCCGCAGGTGGAAATCCAAACTCCAGCTTAGACCCTGTTTGCGTGGTTCAGCTCAACGAAGGCAACGCTACGAAATGGGTGCAACAAGATGAACTTCTTGCCTCTATGGATGGCCTAACCTCCAACGATTGCCTTGGCGATGATACAAAGTCATGTTTTATACGATCTCCAAAAGGTGCTGATGTGGGCTGGATGTCGAGCATCGACGGTAAGAAAAACTGGTTCAACACTCTCCCACAAGATGAAAATGGTAATCGCGAGATTAAAGGTCACCAAGCTGTCTTCTTCGAAGTTAGTCCGTGGATTGCTCCTGGAACAACATTTATCTGTCGTCTTCGTGTACGCTTTTCAAACTGTAACGATTGTTACCATGATGTAAATTATAGTGATGATGACTATCTTGATAATGATTTTGCAACAGGTAAGCCGTTTAAGATGGTAAACCTACAATTCACTGTGGTTGATTAATGAAAAAAATTCTTATTGCGACTCCATTTTTACTTGTTGCCGTTTTTGGCCTGTACTTGTTCACTAAGAAAGAGCCTATTCCGAATCAAGCACTGACTGAACGTAGGCAAAGTATCGACCAAGACAAGCAAAAGCGCATGCCCGCCTCTCTCCCTAGCTCAGAAAAAAAGCAAGTCCAACCAGCTGCTCCCAAAAAAAGAGAAGTGATTGGTGATAAAAAACTTATTATGAAAAACGGAAAGTTAAACTTTACAAACAAGCCAAGTAAAACATGGCTATCTAAGCTCGAAAAGTCGCTTGGTCGCGGCTCTCCAAGTGATACGAAGATTGAAATCAAACCAGAAAGATCTTTAATTCTGCTTGAAGGCAGCCTAGCAAAGAATACAGAACAAGTCGTTGTTGTCTTTAACTCTGAGAACAATCGAAACAGTTTTAGGGCCATGGTTGATTCTCAGACCGGCAAGGTCATCAGAACCTGGGATCATACGATTAATGAGAATAAAAAAACAATTAACCTAACCCCTTACCCTCTTCAATCTAACTAAAGAATTTCTTATATTCATCCAAGCATTCAGGGTTTGCCACGGCTTCAAGATTGGTCAAGGCTTTGCCTGCCAATATGCGCGTAATGGCCAATTCCATTTTCTTACCAGATCTCGTATAGGGAATACCACTGACTTTAAAAATATGCCCTGGGACATGTCTAGGAGTTGTTTCTTTTCGAATCAATGATTTAATTTCATCAATATTGGATTGATTGAATTCCGCACCATCTTTCACTTTAATAAAAAGCACGACCTCAACTTCACCATCATGAGTGCGTCCTACACAAAGAGCATCCTCAATCCATTCAAGGCTTTCTGTCTGCCTATAGATTTCGGCCGTTCCAATTCGAACCCCTCCAGGATTAAGAGTGGCATCGCTTCGACCATGGACAACAACACCACCTTCCTTAGTCATATGTATAAAATCACCGTGATGCCATACTCCAGGAAAGTGATTAAAGTAGGCTTCTTTTAATTTCTCGTCATTCGTATCATTAAGAAAGCTAATTGGCTGAGATGGAAAACTCTTCGTACAGACAAGTTCGCCTTCTTCTCCCTTGGGTAGCTCTTTACCATCAGGTCCAAAGCTTGAAACCGCCATCCCCAGACCTGCGGCTTGAATTTCCCCTCTTCTTACTGGCACGAGTGGATTACCAAGCATAAAGCAGCCAAGGATATCAGTTCCCCCTGAGATACTGGCAAGATGCAGGTCGTGTCCAAAATACTTATAAACAAAATCGAATTGTTCAGGCATGAGTGGAGCACCAGTCGAGAGCACTGTTTCTAAGCAGTCAAAGCTTGCCGTTGGTTCTTGTTCAGTGTCTTCAAGTGCCTTTAGGAATTTCGGAGAAGTTCCAAAAATATGAATTTTTTCTTTATTAATCAATTGTGCAAACTCGCCAAGTGATGGGTAGCTAGGAGATCCTTCATAGAGCGTCACTTCACTGCCTAGGGCGAGAGCTGATACTAACCAATTCCACATCATCCAACCGCAAGTCGTAAAAAACATAATATTTTTGCGTTCGTTGAGATCACAATGAAGAGAAAGCTCCTTGAGGTGCTGTAAAAGTGTTCCCCCTACTCCGTGCACAATACACTTGGGCTTACCCGTCGTGCCTGATGAATACATTATATAAAGAGGTGCTCCAAAGGGAACTTTTACAAAGTCTATCTCTTGTTCTGAGATATTCTCCATCACTCCTTTCCAGGTGATACTTCGATCGATAACTGTTAAGTCCTCATCACTACCGAGAATGTCTACGATAATAATTTTTTCAACACTCTCAAGACGTTTAGCTAATTCAGCAATTTTAGGCAATAAATCAATTTTTTTGCCGTTATAGCTATAGCTGGCCGCCGCCACTAAAACTTTTGGTTTGGACTGACCAAAGCGATCGATGACACCCTCAACTCCAAAATCACAAGAAGTTGAAGTAAAGATTCCCCCCAGAGACGTTGAGGCGAGCATGGCAATAACAGTCTCTGGCACATTAGGCATCCATGCGCCTAATACATCGCCTTGCTTGAAACCTGAATCAGTCAGAACTTTTACGACTTTACTCGTTTGCTTTTTAAGATCGCGGTAACTGACTCTACGTTTTTCTTGTGTTTCGTGAATTGAATTAAGCGCAATTTTGCCACTTTGCTCAGTGTGAGCATGACGTAATAAGTTTTCGGCAAAATTTAGTCTTACGTTTGGAAACCAACCATAGGTTTCAAAGCTGAGATCATGACAGACTGGCGTGTCTTGTCCTTCTCTAATGACGTCGAAATACGTCATGACTTTTAACCAAAAATCCTCCGGATGATCGACTGACCATTGATGTAGTTGCGGATAGTTTTTTACCGGCAAGTCACGCATAAAATCATAGATACTCGATTTTTCAATACGTGATGGACTAGCATTCCAGAGGATGTCGTTCACTTTTTCACCTTACATAAAGTTTTTTAAGACTGTTTTACTTGATGAATCTACATCAGCGTGAAGGCTACCGCCATGGGAGTCCATAGTGACGACGACCGGGAAGTCTTCGACCATAAGTTCCCAAATGGCTTCCGGTGAACCAAGATCTAGCCAGTTCACACTCTCGACTGATTTAATTTTCTCCGCCAAAACTTGGGCAGCTCCACCAATGGCATGAAAGTAAACACAACCATATTGCTTACAACCTTCAAGTGTTTTTGGACCCATACCACCTTTTCCAATAACACCGACGATGCCGTAATCGCGCATGACCTCCCACTGGTAAGGCTCTTCACGTATTGAAGTTGTAGGTCCTGCCGCGGTGACTTCATACTTTTTAGTTTTCTTATCTTGCAGAACAACCGGGCCACAGTGATAAATGATCTGATTTTTAAGATCAACAGGAGGCTTTACGCCTTCGTGCAAACGCTTGTGAACAGCGTCTCTACCTGTAAAAATTTTGCCACTAATCAACACCATATCGCCGACTTTAAGCTTTCTAATTTCTTCTTGGGAAAATGGATATTGTAAACGCTTCATAGATAATCCTTAATTAATAAAGCCACTTTTGAATACTTTGGTCATTTTTGAGTTTCACACCTTGTCGACGGTAAGCCCAACACATATACGAGATAGAAACAAAGAACGAAGCTGGTAAACGATTAAGCGCTCCGATTTTGCAACCTAGAAGTGTTGTCTTGCCACCAAACCCCATAGGTCCAATACCAAGTTTATTAGCGGTTTCAACAATCTCTTTCTCTAGTGCGGCCAGTTCTTTATTTTCATTAGTGTCATCTAAGCGACGCAGTAAGAGTTCTTTGGAGTGAATATAACCAGCTCCGCGGTCTCCACCAATGGTGACACCGAGTACTCCAGGACCGCAGCCTCTTCCTTGCGCTTTTTGAATAGCATCAAGTATTACCTTTCTTACTCCCGCTAAATCACGGCCAGCTCCAACTTCATTATGGGGTAAAGAGTATTGAGCACCAACGTTTTCACAACCTCCTCCTTTAAGCATGAGCTTAATTTCAAGATGTGATTTAGCATGTTGGTGAAAGTGAATCGCCGGATGACCTGGTCCGATATTTGTTCCAGGATTTTCACCAGTCAAAGAGTCAACCGAGTTTTGTCTCAAGTAGCCTTTCTTTGTCGCGGCTAAAACGGCTTTGTGTAACGTCTTAGTAAACTTCGTTTGATCAAGTTCTTTTGGGTGAGAGACGTAGAATAGGACTGTGCCTGTATCCTGACAGATGGGCTGAGATTTCTTCTTCGCCAGCTCTATATTCGCCTTAATAATATTCATGGCGTATTCGGCAGTCGTATTTTTTTCTTCTCTTGCTAAGGCCTCGAGAATCACTTTTTGAATATCATCAGGCATCTCTGCTGAAGTCACTCGTATAAGTTCAACGAGTGAGTTAAAGAGATGTACCTCACTGCCTAGACCTGGAAGGGCCACCACTTTCTTAGCTTTCTTTTTAGTTTTCTTAGCCGCTTTTTTTGGTGTTTTCTTGGGTGCTTTTTTAGCGGCTTTCTTAGTTACCTTCTTGGTAACTTTTTTATTTACTTTCTTTGTAGGTCTTTTGCGCAATCCCACAGGGCCTCCTAGCATATAGAACGAATTTTTAAAGCATATTACCAAGCTGTGTCTGTCCATGCTACTTTCATGCAATGATTTCTCTTTCAGGTTTAAATCCACAACAACGCCAAGCGGCAGAAACGGTCGAAGGACCGGTTCTTATACTCGCTGGTGCAGGTTCAGGTAAAACCAGAACACTCACCTATCGCATTGCACATATGGTCGATAATTTGGAAATCCCTCCAAGCCAGATTTTGGGAGTCAGCTTTACCAATAAAGCGGCAAAAGAGATGAGAGAGCGCGTCCATTCACTTCTTGGTCGCAGAAAAAGTAAAGGCGTAACTCTTTCAACTTTTCACTCTCTCGGTGTAAAGATTCTAAAGAGCGAAATTACTAAACTCGGCTATCATAGAAACTTTTCGATCTATGACACTACTGATCAGATGTCGATTGTGCGTGAAGCCCTAAAACTTTATAAGGCCGATAAAAACTTCGATCGGAAAATTGTATTATCAAAAATTGGCTACCTTAAAAACAGAGGTATCTCGGCCGAAGAATTTTCAAACACCAGACATTTTAATGGTGATGATCCCTACGATATTGCCACGGAATATGTTTATCATTTTTATCAAGACAAGCTTCGTTTTTATAATGCTATTGATTTTGACGATATTCTTTTCTTAGTCGTAAAGCTCTTTAGAGAGTTTCCCGATGTGGCCAAGACTTGGAGTGAAAAATTCCAATACATTATGATTGATGAGTACCAAGATACCAATACACTACAGTTCCAACTCACATTAGGTCTAACCTTGGCCCATAATAATTTGTGTGTGGTCGGCGATGATGATCAATCGATCTACGCTTTTAGAGGGGCGGACGTTAGCAATATCTTAGGATTTGAGAAGAACTTCCCTGGCGCTAAAGTCGTCAAGCTTGAGGAGAACTACCGCTCAGTCATGCCCGTTCTCTCTCTTGCCAATCACGTCATCAAAGAGAATAAAAATCGCCGAGAAAAAACCTTATGGAGCAAAAAAGAGAGCTCCAATCTTCCAGAGCTATGGCTAACAGGTGATACCGACCATGAGGCTCAAGCCGTTGTTGAAGATATTCTAAAACACCAATCAAGCGGTGGTCACTTAGGTGATATAGCTATTTTATACAGAAGTAATACTCAAGTGCCGCCACTTGAAGATGAACTTCGAATGTCGCAAATCCCCTACACCATTGTGGGCGGGCAAAAACTTTATGAACGAAAAGAAGTTAAAGATCTTCTGGCTTATCTCTCCGTCATTCATAATCCCGCCGATCAAATGGCCACCAGAAGGATTTTAAATGTCCCTGCCAGAGGAATTGGGACGGCCACTTTAAATAAGTTTTTAGAAAAGTCACAGGAAACAAAACTCGATTTATTCGAAACCATGAGACAACACGCTAATCTTGCCTCAGGAAAACTCAACAGTATCAACGAATTCACCACTCTCATCGACTGGTCTAGAACCATTTTTGCGGAGAGGCCATTGCCAGAGGCTATCGGACTTTTGGTTGAGCGTATCGATTTCTTCAGTTATATCGACAAATCCTACGACAATGCCAAGCAAGCAGAACGCAGACGTAATGATATTATGTTCTTTATTGATTCGGCCGAGCGTTTCTTGAAGTATAAAGGGCCTAAGGCATCGCTAGAGGATTTTGTTGAAAAAGTGCTTCTTCAAGATTCACAAGATAAGCGCGACGAAGAAGATGAAGAGGATGATGACGTTAGAAAGAATGAAGTGACACTTATGACTCTACATTCTTCAAAAGGTCTCGAGTTCAGACAAGTTTATTTAATAGGCATGGAAGAAGAAACCCTTCCGCACAAAAAGACAGTTAAAGAAGGTGAAGATATCGGAGAGGAAAGGCGTCTTTGTTACGTTGGCATAACAAGAGCACAGGATAAGCTCGTGATGACTTATTGTAAGGAACGCCAACTCTTTGGTAAGAAAACACCTAGAAATCCTTCTCGCTTCGTTTTCACTCTCATGGATAAGGACCTCTTTATTCATAAGGATGTGACTTCCTTTGGCCATCTCAGCGTTGAGGAGGCCGACGCCTATAAAAAGGGCTTTTTCTCAAGTCTAAGAGACTCTCTGGACGAGTAATTTCAATATCTTAACGTCACAATAAAAGACTAAAGAAGTCGGAATTATAATCCGATAAAGAATCATGAAAATAGAAAGAATCGGCGAGTATGCTAAATTCAATCTGCGCATGATCAACTCTGAAGGCTCACAGGCTAAACAGACTGAGCGTGTCGTGAAGAAAATGGAAGAGGTTCAAAGAGAATCAGCTAAGAAGCTGGTTGAACCTAGCCCTCACATGCAGAAATTTAATAACTCAATAAAAAAATTAGACGTTATTTAGAGTCACTCGATCTAATTTCGTCCCACTTCATCGAGATTGTCCACTGTGATACCAGTGGAAAAAGCGAGACCATCTGGTCAAAAAAATCACTTTCAATGGCCAAACTTACTTTTTTAATTTTTTTACATTCAGGAGCTTTAGCTTCTGCAAGTAACTCATCCAGATCGACGAATTGTTTTCCAAAACCAAACTTACGGTAAATAAAACTGCCACTTCCATGGGCCGTTTCAGTTTTCTTCTTAAGTTCAACACTTCCCGAGCATGTCCCTGATCTCACTCTTAAACCAGTGGAGCACGAGCTCATAAGAACTAAGAGGATCAATACTTTCATTATTGTTCCCTCTCAAACTTAGCTTTTTGAATAAAGCCCTCGGCTTGCCATTTAACCGGCCAGTACATACCAAAGCTTAGTAGCCTTGGAAGCCAAACATCAAAGCTGGTATCTTCGCCTACTACAAGCTTTGAAACGCTAAGCGCACCCTCCTTAGAAAAAGAGGCGCTCAATGAGACAGGAACAGGAGACTCAACTGCGCCCCAAAGATAGAGCGGAACCACTCCACCAACACGAGCAAAAGTATCATGGGAGGCCCTGGCACCCCATGTAATAGGAATACCGTCATTGGCAGCATACTCAATGCGAGAGCAAGAGCTACAGACTAAAATGATTAAAGCTGAAATCGTCTTCATTTGCCAACAAACTTAGCGGAGCGTTTTTCTATTAATGCTTTGACTGCTTCTTGATGATCAAGACTACGTTGAGTAATTCCTTGAAATGCGGCCAATTGATCGAGGGCCTGGGACAGCTCGGCTCGCTGGGATAATTTCAATGCTTTCTTTGTCATTTGCAATGCAATCGGAGCCATTTCCAAACAACTTTTCGCCAACTCTAGAGCTTGATCAAAGTCGCCAATGCGATTGACCATCCCCCATGAAAGAGCCTCCGTCGAAGAAACTCTTCGCCCTGTTAAAAACATTTCCATGGCCCTTGGCCAGCCAATCACACGAGGAAGAAAATAAGTACCGCCATCACCTGGAACCAGTCCAAGTTTGGCAAAAGTTTCGGCAAAGAAAGCATTATCGCTAGCGACACGAAGATCGGCCATGCAGGCAAAGTCGCACCCAGCTCCAACGGCCGCACCATTGACGTAGGTTACGATCGGCTTTGATAAGGACTCCATCATAAGGGGAATTCGTTGAATACCCTGTTGGTAGCGTTCACGAAGTTCATTGGAAGCGCCAGCAAACATACCCGATTGTTCATTCATGGCCTTGATATCGCCACCTGCACAAAAATGCCTACCTGCACCGGTGATTAAATAGACGCGTACACTAGGGTCTTTTTCAGCCAATGGCATCATCGTAACCAATGACTCAATCATTTCGTCACTAAAAGCATTACTCGCTTCGGCCCGATCTAGTGTGACTTGCAAAATGCCACCTTCTAAAAGAATGAGCTTCAAATCAGGCCAAGATTGTTTCAACCAAGTACTCATGCTTTCTCCGAAGTCACTGCCTGATAAGCTTTAGAGGCACTCTCTCGCCCTAGCGACTTCAATATAAGTGAAGAAGCTTCAGTTAGTTTAGTAAGGTCGACTCCAGTGGAGACTCCCATTAGCTCAAACATCTGCACTACGTCCTCACTGGCAACATTGCCACTAGCACCTTTGGCATAGGGACAGCCTCCAAGACCACCCGCAGAAGAGTCGAATACTCTTGCGCCTTCTTGATAGGCCGAATAGATATTGGCCAGAGCAATTCCTCTTGTATCATGAAAATGCCAGGCAATTTTTTGTGTATCAAAGTGAGACTTTATCGATTGATAAATAGTCTTAACTTGTTCCGGCTGACCGATACCAATCGTGTCGCCTAAAGAGACTTCATAGCAACCTAAATCAAACAAAGATTTTGTTACTTTTTTAAGAGTATCGAGGCTCGTTTTACCTTCATAAGGACAGCCAAAAACAGTCGAAACGTAGCCTCTAACTTTTTGACCTGATCGCTTCGCCTCTTGGCAAACTTCAGAGATACGCTTGAAACTTTCATCGATACCGGCATTAATATTCTTTTTATTAAACTCTTCACTTGTTGCGGTAAAAACAGCAATCTCTTTAACTCCAAGACTTTGGGCCAACTCAAGTCCTTTAAGATTGGGAACAAGGCATGGCAGTTTAGAAAAATCTGCCCCGTTTTGGCCTAAGAGCTTCATTAATTGATAAGCATCGGCCATTTGTGGAATTTTATCGGGTCTCACAAAGCTAGTGGCTTCAATCGTCTGAAACCCTGCTGCGATCAACTTTAAAATAAAGTCTGCTTTCGTCTGCGTACCCAGAATTTTCTTTTCATTTTGCAGGCCATCTCTAGGACCGACCTCAATGATTCGAACACTCACGAGTTCTCCTTAAGCTCAACTAAAACAACTCCACCATCAACTTGATCTCCTTCCTGATAATCAAGTTTAACAATGGAGCCATCTGTAGGAGCTTTAATTGCATGCTCCATTTTCATGGCTTCCATCACAAGAATCGTTTCGCCGGCTTTCACTGAATCGTTCACTTTTTTGAAGAGTTTAAGAATTTTCCCCGGCATCGGAGAAACCATTCCACCAGAGACGGCCGAGCCTTTGCTTTGAGACACAATGGCATCCTCGACTTTGAACGTTCGCGTCCCTATGGCAGCAAAAGTAAGAGTTCCATGCTTATGTTTAAAGACATTATGTCTTTTCGAAGAGCCATTTGATGTCGTCTCAAAAAGTGCGTTATCGCCTGCATGATTGAAGCTCCACTCTTTACCAGCAAAGCTAAACTTTACACCAGAGGAATCACTTTTAATTAAGTCGACTTCAACTTCACTACCATTGATGATGAGATTTTTTTTCATAGTCTAAAACCAGTTAAATGTGACCAAGAGCTATAAGTATCTTTTTCCGAAACAGTTTTAGAGCTGGTGTTCATTAAAAAATGTGACGCCACAGCAAGCGCCATTTCTTCATCTCCAGCATCTTTTGGAGAGAGACTATCGGCGTAGGTGCCAACAAAATGGGTAAAGGTTTCACCTGCAATAAATTTTTCATGACCCAAGATTCGTGCGAGATAATCGCGATTAGTCGTGACACCTAAAAATGGCGTTTCTTTTAAAGCCTGAATCGCGCTGGCAATAGCCTCATCTCTTGTCGCTCCGTACACTACAAGTTTCGCTAGCATTGGATCAAAGCTAATGGTGACTTTATTGCCATCTCTGTAGCCGGTATCGAGACGGGCCGAAGTTTGCGCCACTTGGTGAATGGTTCCAATTGATGGCAGAAATCCGTTGTCTGGGTCCTCAGCATAAATCCGAAGCTCAAGAGCATGCCCACGTTGAATGAGATCGTTTTGAGTATAAGCAAGCTTATCCCCTGAGGCGACAGCGATTTGAAGCTTTACTAGGTCCAAACCTGTGACAAGTTCTGTAACAGGGTGCTCAACTTGAAGGCGCGTGTTCATTTCTAAGAAATAAAATGCTCCTGGAATATCACCATCCAGAATAAACTCGATGGTACCAGCTCCTTCATAATTGATAGAGGAAGTAATTCTTATGGCTACATCTGCCATTTTATTTCGAAGGCTATCATCAAGTGCTGGCGAAGGAGATTCTTCGACAATTTTTTGATGTCGTCTTTGAATCGAGCATTCTCTCTCAAAAAGGTGAGTATGGTTTCCATGCTGATCTGACATTACCTGAATTTCGATATGCCTTGGATTTTGAATATATTTTTCAATTAGCACACGCTCATCGCCAAAAGCATTCATCGCTTCACGCTTGGCCGCCGCTAAAGACTCAATGAACTCTCCTGAACTAGCGACAACTCTCATCCCTTTGCCACCGCCACCGGCTGATGCTTTGACAAGAACAGGGTAACCAATTTTATCAGCTTCTTTTTTTAAGAAATTTGGTTCTTGCTCATCGCCGTGATAACCCGGAATAAGTGGAATTTTGATTTCTTCCATTTTTCTTTTAGAACCCGTTTTATCTCCCATAAGAATCATAGACTCTGGGGATGGCCCAATAAACTTAATCCCCGCCGCTGTAACCTTTCGACAAAACTCAGCATTTTCAGACAAGAATCCGTAGCCAGGATGAATAGCATCGACCTCTAAGTCTTTGCATATTTTAATAATACGGTCTTGCGCCAAATAGGTATCACTTAAAGCTCCACGACCTAGACAAAAAGATTCATCCCCTGCCTGAGCGTGAGGAAGATCAATCTCTTCATCTGTATAAAGGGTAACCGTTTTTATTCCAAGCTCTTTGCAAGAGCGAATAACTCGAAGAGCGATTTCTCCTCGGTTGGCAATGAGAATTTTCTTTAACTTTAATTTCATGACTTAATCCATTGAGGTCGACGTTTTTCAAGAAGCGCACTCATCCCCTCTTGGCCCTCGTCACTGGCGCGAAGAGTAGCAATCGTTTCGCAAGTAAAATTGATTTGTTCTACTTTGTTATGGGCTCGTTCAAGAACACCTTTAATGAGTTGCTTCGCTTCTCGGCTTGCTTGCGGTCCAGCTTTTTTAAACTCACTCGTAATATTATCAAGTTCAGCACTTAGCATGGCCGGATTACACACTTGGTGAACTAAGCCGATACGAAGCGCTTCTGCGGCTTTAAATCTTCGACCTGACATGAACGTTGCCCTAGCTGCACTGACACCAATTTTGGCCATCACGAATGGAGAGATCACAGCGGGGACCAGACCAAGCCGTGCTTCAGTAAATCCAAAGACTGTATCTTCAGCTGCTAAAACGTAATCACACACAGCGATTAACCCAGCTCCGCCACCTAAAACAGCACCATGGGCGACGCCCACGACCGGAGCGGGACAATCATCAATGGCCTTAAATAAGTTAGCAAGCTCCTGCGCATCGGCCACATTCTCCTGTCTGGTGTAATCCACCATCTTTTTCATCCAGTTAAGATCTGCCCCGGCGCAAAAAGATTTTCCTTCACCCTTTAAAACAACAACACGTACTCCACTGCCAATGCCCTTGAAGGTTTGTGTGAGTTCGCTAATGAGTTCTTCGTTAAAGGCATTATGTAGCTCTGGCCTATCGAGCGTAATAGTAGCGACTCCGTCGTGAATCTCGATATGATGAAATTTCATAATATTTACATCCTAAACACGCCAAAGCGTGTCTCCTCAATTTCAGCATTAAGAGCGGCTTCAATCGCAAGACCCAAAACATCGCGAGTTTTGGCCGGATCAATCACGCCGTCATCCCAAAGTCTGGCACTTGAATAATAAGCTGAACCTTCGGTTTCATATTTATCAAGAATTGGTTTTTGAAATTCGGCCACTTCTTTTTCACTCATGTTAGCGCCGGCGTCTTGTTTAACCGTCGTTAAAACTCCAGCGGCTTGCTCTCCACCCATGACTGAGATACGAGCGTTAGGCCACATCCATAAAAATCTTGGGGAATAGGCGCGACCACACATGCCGTAATTACCAGCTCCAAAAGAGCCTCCTACCACAACTGTGAACTTAGGTACGCTAACTGTTGAAACCGCTGTCACCATTTTAGCACCATGCTTTGCGATTCCTTCTGACTCATATTTTCTGCCGACCATAAAGCCAGTAATATTTTGTAAAAAGACTAAAGGAATTTTTCGCTGACCGCATAGTTCAATAAAATGCGCGCCTTTTTGAGCTGACTCGGAGAAAAGAATTCCGTTATTACCAACGATACCAACTTGATGACCGTGGATTTTAGCAAAGCCACAAACTAAGGTTGTACCATAGTTAGCTTTAAACTCGTGAAAGCGACTGCCATCGACAAGTCGTGCGATAATCTCGCGAATATCATAAGGCTTTCTTGTATCCTTACTTACAATGCCGTAGATATCTTCACTTGGGTAAAGTGGCTGCTCAACTTCAGCAATTTTTTTTTGTCCAAGCTTAGTTCCTGGAGACTTATAGTTTAAATTCTCGATGATCTGACGAGTTAAGGCCAAGGCATGCTCTTCATTTTCAGCAAAGTGATCGGCAACACCAGATTCAGAAGTATGTACCCGTGCCCCACCCAAATCTTCGGCCGTAACCTCTTCACCTGTAGCAGCTTTAACAAGTGGAGGGCCGCCTAAAAAGATTGTGCCATTATCTTTAACAATAATAGTTTCATCTGACATGGCCGGAACATAGGCACCGCCTGCAGTACATGAACCAAGGACCACGGCGATCTGTGGAATCCCTTTTGCTGACATCTGCGCTTGATTATAAAAGATGCGGCCAAAATGTTCTTTGTCTGGAAAGACTTCATCCTGCATGGGAAGGAAGGCTCCGCCCGAATCGACCAAATAGATACATGGTAATTTATTTTCTAAGGCAACTTCTTGAGCACGAAGATGTTTTTTTACAGTCAGTGGAAAATACGTTCCACCTTTAACTGTTGCGTCGTTAGCTACGAATAAACACTCGATGCCATGAACTCGACCAATGCCAGTAACAATTCCAGCACTTGGAACTTGTGTCTTACCGTACACGCCGTCTGCCGCCAAAGAACTAAGCTCTAAAAAGGGTGAGCCTGGATCTAAGATGGCATCAATACGCTCGCGTGGAAGCAGTTTTTTTCTGGAATGGTGTTTGGCAACGGAAGCTTCTCCGCCACCAGCATGAACCCTGTCTAAGCGTTTTAATAGATCTGCTTTAAGACTTAAGTGAAATTCTTTATTGGCCTGAAAGTCGGCCGAGCTGCTCGAGGCAGAACTAGATAAAACATCCATATAAAACCTACTCATGATTGGTCTAATTGGATGAAATTATGCAGTTTTTGGGAGCATTGTGACAAGACGGCGAGCGGTAATCCGCCCGCCTAGATTTTAATCATTAGCGCTTTGCAGAAGTTCTTCTACTTCACTCCATTTCTTGCGCCCTTGGCTTTCTATTGCCGCTGGCGCACGAACTGGCTCTACTACAACTTCTACAGTTTCTTCTACTTCTTCCGGAACTTCTACAACGACCTGCGTCGCTTCAAGTTCGAAGTCAACTGGTTCTACTTTAACGACGTCTCCATCAAGGTAAACCAAGACTGTTTTTCCATCTTGTTCTTGCAGAATATAGTCTGTGATCTGTTTTCCGTTCAAGCTATAAGCAGGCAATGAGGCGTTTCGTTGTGCCAGTTCTGACTTAACAGCAGAGATAGCTACTTTAACCAGCTCTGAACTTTCAATTAGAGAACGTCCACCAAGATCAAGTCTAGGCTTAGCAATACTAAGCTCTTCGCTCGAAAGTACAATTCCTTGATAGGGAGATGGTGGGCCATAGGCTTGAATTGATGAGTTACCACCTGAATTTGATCCACCCGAGCTAGCTGAAGGTGCGATAGAGGCGATTGATCTTCCTCCAGATATATTAGCTCCCCCACTACTATTAATGTTTGAGCTCGGAGTTGGGTTAATACTTGCTCTAAAGTTTGAAGAGGCTTGATTTGAATTGCTGCCACTTGAGGCGATTCTGTTTTGATCAATCACGCGCTGAGCCTGTGCAGTTCTACGATCGATTTCTTCTCGCTCTGCCATGGCCTTTGCCTTTTGCTCCTCAATTCGACGATTCGTTTCAGCAAAAGCATCTTCAATTTTTACAACTGAACCATCTTCTTTTTCGATTTCACTGATGTTTTGTTCTTGCAGTTGACGATACAGCTGTTCATTTTGACGACGAAGATCATCAAGCTGAGCTAATAGTGCATCATTTTGATTTTTAGCTTCAGCCGTTGCTTCAAGCTCTTGTCTAGCATTGTCTATGCTGACTGGAGCTGAGTCTGTAACGATTGGAAGATTAGTCGACATACTTGAATTAAATGAAGAAGCCATCTGTTCCATCTCACGTGCACCCATATCACTATAAAATTGTGAGGCACGATCTTTTGCCGGCAACTCAATATCGCTGGCGACACGATCTCTTAGAGATCGTGAGCTCCCTCTAGAATCATTGGCCAATGCTCTATCACCAACTCTTCCACTTTCTGATCTTCCCATTCTTCCGCTATTTCTAGCAGATCTAATATAGCTAGCTCTTTCTGAAGAATTTCCCATCGAACTGGTACCTTCAACAAGCGAGTTAGTAGCAGACTGCTCATTTCTTCTTTCAGTATCATTAACCTGAACTGCGAGTGTTTCAAAGTTTGAAGAAAAAGGTGCACTTTCATCCATTAATGTATTACTCACCCCTGAACGTGAAGCGAAAGGGCTACAAGAGGCGAAGCTATTGGCTACATCTGCTGTTCGCTCATAATTATTGGCCGAGCTTTCATCTGACGTTAAAAATAACTTTCTGATTTGAGATGGATTATCAAACTCTGCCGCAATTGTGCGTGATCGACCATTTCCACCTCGCTCAGAGCACATACTATTAGCACCAGAAACTCTAAGACCGTTGGTCTGATCATAATGCTGAAGACACATAAGCTGCTGTACGGCCGCTTTGTCATGGGCAGTTCTTTGTTGCGCCACAAGTAAATTCCAATTTCTATAGTCCATGGCGCTTACAATCAAAGAGTTTTCACGAAGTGGATTACTAACAGCATTATCACGACAAACCACTGAACTCTTGGCGCTATTATTATAAAGAGCGCCAGGGGTAAGAAGTTTACAATCGTCAACAATCTTATCAACAGCTGCAGTACATGAATTACTTACGTCATTATTAAGCTCAGCTAAGATAAGTCCAGCCGTCTCTTCCGAAATTTCCGCTTGCCCCAACATAATCGCATCTAAGTCTGGTGCTCCAACAATTCTCATTTTAGCTTTAAGCTCGCTTCTTTCTTGCTCGTTAAAGGCACTTGTTCCTACGTAATTAAGAATAGACTTTAAAAGAACAGTGTTTTTATTAGGAAGAGCTGAGACCTGATTTGCAATTGACTGAATTGAGGTTCCCTCTGCAATTTGACCTTGCTCAGCAGAAGTTGTGATCATACCATTCACGCGCTTAGTGATAATAGTTGCGAGGTCATCACCAATTCTTGAGTTGCTAATAAATTGTTCGTACTCATTCCTTAAATCAATTCGCGCCTGATCTGGTTCGGTCACACCACTCGCTAGAGGTGATAAACCGCGAGTCGCTTCCAATAGTCTTTCAAGTTCTGCCTGTCTTTGACTAAAGCGCTGTGGATTCTTAATTTTTATCTCGCCAGCAATTGTGTTGTCGAAACCGCAGTCATATTGACCATGGCAATTAGTACTTTCTTTTTCTAATTGACCAATAATATACGCTACAGATTGGGCCGAACATTGTCTTTGTCCACTGCCATCAACATCGCCAAAGTTTGATTTAAATCGATTCTTCATCCCATCGGCGCTGCAATTCACACCAGTGTGACCAGCCATTTTAAGAAACTCACCTAGAACAGCTGAATTCATATAAGAGTTAATGGTTCTTCCGTAGTCTGTAACTAAACCTTTATCAACGGCTTGCTGGCAAACACGGCTCGCCTCTTCTGGCTCAATATTATGATAATTTGACTTAGGTCTTAAAATTTCATCTAGATCGATGACGAAGTTTGCCCTACCAATAGAAAATGGCATGGCTTGTTCTATATTAGCTCTGCAGATATTATTCTCGATTTGAACCGATTCATCTGTTAGATCATGAGATTGATTGGCAATACACTCACAAAGCACGGCTAAGTCGGCAGGACTATTCACAGGCATTTCACATAAGTCAAAAACTCGCTCACCCGCATCATCAATCGTATAGAAATGGCTCTCCTCAAGATTCTCAACACTTATATCGCCTGTTCTATTAACAAAGCCAGATCCACCAGTACTATGCCTAAACTTTATCGGAGCAAGCTCAATCTTCAATGCTTCGATAGTCGGCCTAGGTATCGGGCGATCATTATCTGCAACCGCATCTAATGAAATCAGCGCTGAAAAAACAACGAGTAAGCCGAGTAAATTGGTGAATTGCTTTTTCTTCATAAGTCAGTCCTCTCTAATCAAACTTATCGGCTATTTCTTTGTCAGACCTTAACGCCCTCTTTTTATAGATTCTCTCACGCTGACCAATATTTCGCCGTATTTAAACATGAGACTGGGGTTAAACACCTGTTTTTAAAGAAAAATAGAGCAACAGCGTCTAAACTTTAGACGCCTCACAGATTTGGCAAAAATATGGTTTTATAGATTTTCGTTACGAATTTTGGCGATATGAGCTTCAACTGTATAGCGAGCATAAACAACAAGACTTTGCTCTAAACCCTCGTAAACGATCGCAACAATCTCATCCAAAGACTTATTTGATTTGAGAAGTTTGGCTATCTGAGCTTCCCGGTGACGGCGATGATCGAGAGTTTTTTGAAGCTTATATGTTCCACCAACAGCGATACCATGGGAAGGAATCACAAACTTTGGATTTCTTGCAATTACTTTTTCAAGTGATGCAAAATACTTGGCCATATCACCTTCAGGCCCACCAACTGTAACAGTCCCTATGGTTTGAATAAGGTCACTAACTAAGATCCAGTTAAATGTTTTGGGTGCAAGAGCAATTTGCCCTTCATCATGACCTGGAACATTAAAGGCAATCACATCGACGCCTTGGCTGCGACAGACAACGTCCCCTTCATGAACATATTGAATGCGACAGTCCCTAAAATAATCAGGTCCCCACTTTACTAAAATTCTTTGGTGAGAGTCTGCACTCATAAGAATGGGTAAGCCACGAACTCGAGCAATCTCAGGTGCAAACTCATGGTGATCGGGGTGGTGATGAGTCAAAAATATTTTATCAAATCCTACGGCCTCGGCCACTTTAAGATAGCGCGCCAGCTCTTTTTCATCTTTTGGAGAGGGGTCTACGAGTATTTTTTCTTCATCTCCAAGAATAAATGAGTTTGTCCGATTGGCCGGAGGGAAAGTATTTGAAAGAGGCAATAACTGTCTGACTCCAGCGATGGATTCGATCAACGGAACTTCAGTCTCGGGGTCATAAACTAAATCAAGTTCCAGCTCAGTAGTCGCAAGACCACCGGCGAGTGCTTTTATTAGACTTATTGTTGGTGGCACGGCCATGAGCTCTGCTCGCTGATAGCGATTTAAAAGTTCATTGGCGTCAACCCATTCTCCGACTTCAACTTCGCCCACATCGACTGTAAAGACGGCCTCCCTATCAAGTTCATAACGATAAAAATGAGTTTCAAAACGATACGGGTTAAACGGTGGTGTAGTGGCAACACCAAGGTAATAGGTCTGACTTGGTTTTAGGGATTCAAGAGTCACACCTAGCTCTTCTTCAACTTCACGAGCAAGCGCTTGCGCTATCGTTTCACCTTTGTCGAGTTTGCCACCAGGAAATGATGTATAACCAGGAAAAACAGAAAGGTGGTTTTGTCTCTTGATGGCAAAAACTTTGTTTTTACAAGTGAGAACGGCGGTAACAGCTTGCCTCATGGAGAGACTCCATAGGTCTTAGCTTTTTTATAACGAACTTCCCTATAGCCTTTCACATTTTCTAGCTTTTGCAGTTCTTGTCGAGTTTCGTTGCTGTCAAATTTAGCAGGTATCGCCATAAGGTTCTTTTGAATCTGTTTTGCCAAGAGTTTCTCCTTTCCATGCCAAGTTGAAAGAAGACTGCGAAGGAATCTTAAATGTCTCATGCTTTTGAGCATCCACATCTTAGGGCTAAGATCAAACTCAATTTTACGACCAGCGATATCGAAGCTTGGACGATTGATAAATTTATAACGATAGCCTGTTCCTAGTTTTTTGAACCTGGCTTCATCATGGGCACGTTTTTGCGGAGACAGCATTAAGTGTGCGACAAAAACTTCGTCTTTAATAAAGAAGGTTTTAGTCAACGTTCTAAGGGCCTGAGCTTGATGGGTCACTTCATAGCGATTAGAAATTTGCTTTGCGAGTTCCAGAAAATCGTTCATTTTATGACCGCGATCAAAAATCAACAAATCATGAGCATACTGAGCCAGATGATCCTCATTAATATCCTTAAAAAGCTCTTTAAGAGAAGCAACAGTCTGTCCCCAAACTTTAAGCAGTTTTTTGGAATCCTCCCAAGGAGCACAACTCTCTATGAGGCTAAATTTAAGAAGTTGCATTTCAGACGGGCGATCTTGTGTTTCGATCAGAGTGTCTCGAACTTTTTTCTCACCAAGAGCAATGACGGCGCGGCCGATTTCGAAAGCTTGAAGATTCGTCTTGCCCTCGCCGCCTTTAACTGCTTGCGAGAGTGCATCTCTTAGATCTTCTAGTGAAAAAGGAAAGAGTCCTTTTTGAAAGGCTGCACCTAAGACCATGGCGGAAGCATAAACAGACTTACCCAAGATCGCTTGTGACAACTCTTTAAACGAAATTAGCTCCAAGCGATCACCAAGTTTTTGCTGAAGTTCAGTGCGAATACTTGCTTCATCAGTTAAAGGAGCAGCAACAGCGTCATCAAGAATAAGCGAAAGCGGCACTTGGTAACTGGCATCTAAAAGAACACTGCCAGTTGGAGATAAGAAAGCAAGGTGCTGGGCCCCATCCAAGAGATCAGGTGATAAAAGCACGTCAGCACGAGCAGTAGGAGTTACTGGTGTCGCGCCTCGCCCTTTTGGAAATAATGTTAAGTGAGCTGTGACGTTACCATTTCGCTGGGCCAAGCCTTTTTGATCGACATATTTAAAATCAATATCTTCGCGACCACCCATATTTTTTGCCGCTGCCGCCAAGACACGAGAAATTGTAGTCACACCAGAACCACCGACGCCGGTAACAACGATTCGCAGCTCCTTGCCAGCAGCAATATCTGCGAGAGATATTTTAGATTCGCTCGCTGCACTGACTTCAAGCTCGCCCGGGCCTTTTAGAGACTTGTATTTTGTCGGATGATAGTCATAAACAATGACTTCTTCAAAACTTGGACATGCCTTGATGCGAGTACAGTAGCCATCGGCGACACAAACTTGTGGATCAATTGAAATTTTTGTTCCGTAGGCATCCATGGTTTGAGTCAGTCCAGGACAACCTGTAGCATCAACACAGGCGCGACAGTCTTCACACGCCAAAGTATTTATATTGTAAAAGACCTGTTCTTTTTTAACGTCATTCTTAAAAAGTTCGCGTTCTTTTGCACGCTGTTTTCCGTGAAAAGTTAAAGCACATTCTTTGGTTGAAACAATAACCTTAACACCTGGACGCTTCACAAAGTTGAGCAATAAATTTTTATAAAAGTAACGATCACTTGGATGAATCTCAAGTGTCTCTTTAACACCGAGGGCGCGAGCAACTTGTAGCATACTTTGGCGAGGTCGCTCCTTACCTTCAACTGAAAGGCCTGAAGCCGGAGTCATCTGATGACCCGTCATCGCGGTATTGTCATTGTCGAGCAAGATATAAGTAATATCGTGATCAAGCTGTACCGAGTTTGAAATATCCGTTAGTCCAGAATGGAAAAATGTTGAGTCCCCCATCAATACGACAGATGGGTTGGTTGAAAATAAATCAACGCCTGCACCAAGCGCTCCACCTTGGCCCATGGCCGAAAGATTGTGCATCTCTTTAAACGGTGGCAAGAAGCTTAGACTATAACAACCGACATCACCATGAGTGAGAAGCTTCAAGCCCTCTTTATCTAATTCAGCTCTAATTTCTTTAAGAACACTCAAAGTTTCTCGGTGAGGACAGCCGGGGCAAAACGTTGGCAGTCGTCTAGGAAGAGACTGTTCCAGAGTGCAAGTTGGAATATGCTTAGCTTCTTTTGCAAGCAGTGGAAGAAGCTTGGTTGCAATAATGTCGTAATTCAGTCCACCGTGAGCAGGGAAACCATCTTGCCCATCAAATTTCTTACCAAATAAATTGGGAGATAATTTTTCCTTTTGAAGCAGAGAAACAACTTCAGCTTCTAAGAAGCCTCGTTTTTCTTCAACAACAATCAACTTATCTAAGCCTTTAAGCCAAGGAAGTAATTGACTCTCATTAAGAGGAAAACTTCCGGCGCTTTTATATAATGAGACTTCGGATAACAAACCTGCATCTTCTAGTACATGCTTGATTGTTTCATGCACTAACCCTGAAGTTAGAATTCCGATCTTTGAATCGAGCTTACCAATACATTGATCGAGCGCCAGTTTCTTAAGTGCTTCAATAACCAGCGGCCAGCGCTCTTGCAGCATGGTTTGATCAGCGATTAAAGAGTTGGGCGGTACCATAACATTTTTTTGTAAATCAAATGTTGCCGGATCTAAAGTTGATTTAGCCTTAGCCACTTGCGCCGGCTCACTTACCTCAACTCGACCACCGCCTTCTGCCATAAATGTAGTGAGCAATAATCCCGTATAAACACTAGAGCTTCTTGAGATCTCTAAAGCTTTGCCCATCCAATCTTTTAACTCCTGTGGAGTTGCAGGCTCAATGAACGGTATATGCAAATGCTTAAACAGATAACGCGAATCGGCCGGTGTCGATGTCGAGATAGACCAAGGATCATCTCCTACCGCAATAACAACTCCAGGCCTAGTCTTTTCACCAGTTTTTGGATCGGTGAAGACAGGTCCAGGATTTGCAAAGTTTCCAACAGATAAGGCATCACTGGCCACATGAAGTCCCATCGACTTCATTCCAACCAGACAGTCGCGCCCAGCTTGCTTAGCACCAGAGGCCATAGCCGCAGCATTTGCTTCACTATTAGCAATGGCGACGCGAATACCTCTGGCTTCAAGCTCTTTTGATCTTTTGTGTAGGATATTAAAATAATCAGCAAGTGGTGAACCTGGATAGCCAGTGTAGAGAGAGAAGCCCGCCTCTAGCCCACCTTGAATAAGAATCTCATTACCGCCAAGAATTTCAGTTTTCATAACATCCTAAATCAAAAAAAGATGATGTCATATAACCATAGAAATGGACAAACAACAATTGAGAGTGCTCTACATGGTGCGACTAAGAAAGGCATTAATGCGCTGGTAGAGCTCAGTATAGGTAGGATTTAGCTCACTATTTGGAACCACTATCTCATGCGGTATAGAAAGGTCTTTTTCCAAAGTATAGGTGTCTTCTACATTCGTAAAATGTCGATCAACGTAGCGACGAGCAAAGCGCCAGCTAATGGTTTGATCCGATTTCGAGTAGGCTAAGAACGTAGGAAGTTCACTCGTCATATTATTATCTTTGCTCTTGAGCGCCTTAGTAATATCCATCAAAGCTTTACCAGAGATAACTGAAAAAGATTGAGTATAAGTATCAGGGTCATCAATTAGGACTTGCAGGTCTTTATACTTACCGCGCATAATTTTATCGACTGTTGTTAGTTTCACACGCTCCACTCTCAGCACATAACGCACGAGATTGAGCATGCTTTTTGAAACGGTTGTCCCAAGCGCTGGGACTTGCCATGAATGGCCCTTGAAAAATGGTGACAGCAATGCCACAGACTTAACTTTGGGCGAGAGTTCATTGCTTAGTAAGTGATCAACCAGCATTCCAGCACCAATAGAATAACCAATTACACCAATCGTTGAAAAACACTTAGAAACAAGCGCGATATTATGACTCACGCCTTGGCGCCAATGCTCAAAGTTGTACTTTTCATTGATTTCGGAGACCGCACCAAAGCCTCTAATCATGGGGATATAGATGCTATGTCCAAGCTCTTGATGAATCGATTTTGCCAAAGGGAGCATCTCTCTTGGTGATGCCATAAAGCCATGAAACATCACGATAACTTTATCATCTCCTTCGATGAAAAGAGCTTCATTCGTGCGTTCTTTTTCAAAGTTTTTAATGCCATGTTTACCTTTAGTATGACTTAAATACTCTGAATGAATTTCGTTAGAAAGGTTCTTAATTTCGGATTGTAAATTACTAGTGCAAGTAGCGAAACTTACGCTGACATATCCAAAGAAAAAGCTTAGAGCGAGGAAAAATCTCACTTAAACTCTCCAGTATACTTAACCGTACCCGTTCCACTTTTGTTTATTATCCAGTGAGGTAAGAAGTCTCTATCTTGCTTAGGATCTTTGACTATGGAGACGTTATATTTGCTCACTATTTTATCAAGAGCAGCATTTGAATCTAAGCACATATCTGTATAGCGCTTATCGCTTTTACTCAGTCTTGCGATTGATTGTCTAAACTGCTTTGCGCCTTTTTTAGTCGCAAACTTTGAGCAGTTAAGCGCTTCGTCCATAGAGTCGTCCATGTAATTTCTAAAATCAATGGGGTTCGATTCTACAACCACCCATTGCTGGTCTACGCATTCGACATAGGGACCGATATTATGATCTTCGCCCAAGACATCATGACGTTTTTGAAGTACGTGATTCCAAAATCTCATGCCATTAAAATTGGCCGAGAAATCAGCATAGGAAAAGACCCCGGTCTCAAACATGAGTCCGCCCAAGATAAATTTCTCTTTGATGACTCCCTTTTTGAGAGTTTTTCTTAGGCTCTTACCTTTGAGATGATGGCTTTTAAAATAGCTTAATCCTTGGCCAAACATATGTTCAAACTTATCTGTACCAACTCTAACGCCGCCGATATTAAGTTCAGGACTCATCACATCGAGCATATTGGCGATAGAATTAATCGACATAAGAGTGCCGCTAACTAGACTCCAATCATTATAAATTGAATCTTCAAGCGTTGTGACATGTCTTTCAATCCCATCTTTGTAGATAAGATCTTTAACCAGTTGTCCTTTGAGGTGATTGGCAAAGAAGGCCGTCATTTCTTTGTAGAGTTTCTTTTCACTTTTGACACTTTGATCGCAGCGACTGGCTGCATTAGTTCGCTCCACCGCAACTCTAAGGTAAGCATTGGCGCGGTGATTGACCTGAGTGGCCATATCCGCAAGCGGCTCAAATCGACGGGTAAATTGGTCTACTTCTGCACTATTGGCAGCTAGACTAAACATAGCTATCGATAAAAGCCCAAAGAGTCGCATTTTCCTTCCAGATTCAGATTTGAGACGTTATAACACGCCGCACAATAGGCCGCATTTTGTGCTGTATTTATTACCCTAAGAGATGGCACTTAACGCCTTGAAAGCTCGTTTTTCCTAGTTAAGAATAGGTCACTTTTTAGAATAATCTTGGAGGCCCCATGTCCCGTATTGGCGCTAAAAACCCGCTCGGACTGATAGCAATCGACCACTTGGAGTTTACCTGTAATGACCTTTCAGGAAAAATTGGTACCGATTTCTCAAACCTCGGTTTCACTCGAACTGAAATTAATGAAGTCACTGCCAGCGAATTGTATGTTCAAGGCCAGATTCGTTTTCTCTTAACTGCAAATCCCGATAAAGGGCATCTCTCGCGTCAGTACCATTCAAAGCATGGCGATGGCGTAAGTAAAATTTCTTTTCAAGTTGAAGATGCACAGCACGCCTATCATCAAGCTCTTGAGCGCGGCGCCGAATCCATTTCTGATTTAAAAGTCATTGATACTGATCAAGGGATTTATAAAATTGCCGCGATCCAGGGCTTTGGTGATGTCGTTAATGAATTTGTCGAGCGTCCGACAAAAGCACCTTTTAGGCCTGGTTTCGTAAACTATGGATCTGACACTAGAGCTAAAAGCTTAAATGTTCGCTGTTCGCGCATCGATCACCTCACCAATAACGTACCATTTGGTGAAATGGAAAAGTGGGTTGAATTTTATCAACGCATCTATGGGTTTAAGCAAACTCGTTATTTTGATATCAAGGGTAAGAAGACTGGACTCAACTCTAAAGTCGTTCAGCTCGAGGATAACTCGATTATCATTCCAATTAATGAACCCGAAATTCCAAATGGCAAAAGCCAGATTCAAGAATTCCTTGATCGCCATAACGGACCCGGAGTTCAACATATCGCCCTCATGACTCCCGATGCTCTTGATACAGTGATGGAACTTCGAGAGAGAAACTTTAAGTTTTTAGAAGTTCCTCATACTTACTATGAAGGAATTCCAGAGCGCGGGCTCAATGTCACTGAAGATCTGGCCGAGCTAGAAAAAAGACAACTTCTCGTTGACGGCGATAAAGATGGCTATCTCCTTCAAATTTTCACCGACACTTACGTCGGTCCTCTTTTTTACGAATTTATTCAACGAAAAAATCATTGGGGTTTTGGCGAAGGTAACTTCCAGGCCCTCTTTGATGCAATTGAACGCGACCAAATGAAACGTGGCTACTTAGAATAAGGAAAAATTATGTTCAAACTTATCGCAATTTATAAAATTCCAAATGACAAAGATGCTTTCCAAAAGCATTACGAGGAAGTCCACACTCCCCTAGTCAAAAAGGTGCCAGGGCTTAAAGAAGTTCGCTTAAATAAAGTTTTCGGTACTCCACGTGGAGAAAGTGATCTTCATCTCATTGCTGAACTATGCTTTGAAAACAAAGACGCTTGGAAGACGGCCATGAAGTCTGAAGAAAATATGGCGGCCGGCAAAGACCTTATGGGTTTTGCGAAAGAAGTCGTTTCAATTCACTTTGCTGAGGAAGTAAAAGCGTGAATATTATTGTAGAAAAAAACTGGGACAATCATCAACATATCGCTCTCGTAAAGCTTAATCGTCCCAAGGTTCTCAATGCGCTTTCAAACGAATTGATGGACGAACTTGTCCAAGCTCTTTTTAAGCTAGATGATGACCAGGATGTTCGAGTGATTGTGCTCACAGGTGATGAACGCGCCTTCGCTGCTGGCGCCGACATCGCGCAAATGGTTGAAGAAAATCCTGTCGATAAGATTTTAGAAAATCGTTTTCGTTCATGGCAACAACTGACAATGATTAGTAAGCCCATTATCGCTGCCGTTTCTGGTTTCGCACTTGGTGGCGGCTGTGAGCTCGCTATGACCTGTGACCTCATCATTGCAGGAGATAACGCAAGATTTGGCCAGCCTGAGATTAATCTCGGCATTATCCCCGGGGCTGGCGGAACACAAAGACTAACGAAGGCCATTGGCAAAAGTAAGGCAATGCTCATGAACCTGACCGGTGAAATGATCGATGCCACGACCGCAGAAAAATGGGGCTTAGTTGCCAAAGTTGTTCCTGCGGAAACAGTACTTCAAGAAACATACGAAATTGCCAAAAAAATTGCGGCCAAAGCACCTGTTGCGACCAGGCTAATAAAAGAAGCCGTCAATCGCTCTTTTGAAACTTCACTTAAAGAGGGAATGGAATTTGAAAGAAGAAACTTCTTTTTAACTTTCTCTTCAAGTGATCAAAAAGAAGGCATGCGCGCATTTTTAGAAAAGCGTGAAGCTAAGTACACAGGAAGATAGAATGAGCACAGTATTTGAAAATATTCGTTTTGAAGAAAAAGGTGCAACCGCACTCATTACTATCAATAGACCACAAGTTTATAATGCACTTACAAAAGCGGCGAAGCTTGAAATCGTTAAGGCTATTCGCGAGGCCAATAAGGCTCCAGGTCTTAGAAGCATCGTTTTAGCAGCTGAGGGTAAAGCCTTTTGCACAGGACAAGACCTCAACGATAGAACAGTTCAAGCTAGCGCAGGAGAAAAACCAGACTTAGGCAATACGCTCGAAACGGAATGGAACCCTTTGGTTAATGCCATTAGAAATTCTAAGATTCCAGTGATCGCAGCGGTTCAAGGAGTTGTTGCAGGTGCAGGTGTCTCTGTTGCTTTAGCCTGCGACCTCATTGTATCAAGTCCCAAAGTTAAATTTGTTTCCGGTTTCACAAGGCTTGGACTCACTCCTGATGCCGGAAGTTCATTCGTTCTAGGTCGCGCCCTCGGTCATCAAAAGGCGCTTGAGTTCTTTCTTCTAGGCGAGCCTCTCTTGAGTGAAGACTTACTCGCCGCTGGATTGATCAATACAATTTCCGATTCCCCATTAGACAATGCCTTGGCATGGGCAACTAAGATCAATGGCTTAAGTCCTAAGTCCACTGCTCTTGTGAAAAGGAATCTACAAAAGGCTTATGAGTCCACGTATGATGAGAGTATACAAACTGAAACTGCGGCCCAGCGTTATCTTGGAAACTCTGAAGAGTATCAAGAGGGGTTAAAAGCATTTTTTGAAAAAAGAGAACCAAAATTCCACTAGGAGATAAATATGAGTACGAGAGAATATTCTGCGGAAGACCTAAAACTGTTTGAAGATATTAAAAATGGTAAATCATTCGATAAGGGCGACGAGCTTCCCCCTCTTTATAGGAAAATGCTCATCAATCTATTGTGGATGCAAGGAGACTCTGAGTATTCAGGTGGTCTTGGCTATTCTCCATGGATTGCAAAAGCTCCTGATATGCGTGAGAAAGTTTTGGTCGCTCAGATCGTCAAAGATGAAATGAGACATGCCTCTGTAATCTATCGCCTACTCGATGATTTAGGCCAAGACACTCAATCACATATCGCCAAAACTGAACTCGACTACAAGCTTGAGGATGACAAGGCCCAAATCGGTTTTCAGCGCCTCAAGGATGATTACCGAGTTAATATTTTTTATTACAATATCAAGTATTGGACAGATTTCATTTTGTTTAACTTCCTTATGGACCGCGCTGCCGGACACCAATTAGAAGACACTCTTCAAAGCTCTTACCTACCTTGGAAGAAGGGAATTGAAGGCATCTATAAAGAAGAAATCATGCACCTTACTCACGGTGATAAATGGGTCAAAATTCTAGCTGCTGATGAGAAAGAAAAACCATTCCTACAAGAGCGCCTAAACCTTTGGTGGCCAAGAGTCATGAACGTATTTGGTAACTCTAAAGGTCAGGCGAATGATATCTATGTTCGTCTTGGACTAAAGCGTAGAACTAACTCAGAAGTTCGTGACGCTTTCCTAGCTGAAATTCATAAGCTTTGCGATGAAGTTGGCCTTGTTATTCCAGAGTACAAAGAAGCTGATCAAGCAGTATAAGCGGAGGTTTCCCATGGATGGAACAATTAAACACGCGCTCGTTATTGGTGCTGGAACTATGGGTAAGGGAATTGCCCAGTGGCTAGCACAATCTGGAGTACGCGCGACTCTATGTGATCTTCGCGGTGAAGTCGCGGTTGCTGCTCATAAAGATATTGAGCTTTCTTGGCAAAAGCTTATTCAAAAAGGAAAGTTTACTGCTGAGCAAGTCGACAAGATGGGTGAACATCTTAATGCCATTGCCCTTTCTGATGTTGATGCCGCTAACGATGCGCCTGACCTTATTATTGAAGCCATTGTTGAATCATTAGAAGCTAAAAATAAACTTTTTAGCGAACTCGACCAAAGTATGCCGGAGAAAACTATTCTCGCCAGCAATACAAGCTCTATTCCAATAGCAAGACTTGCACTGGCAGTCTCTCCTAAGAGGCGTGAGCGTTTCTTAGGACTACATTTTTTCAATCCAGCTCCAATTATGAAGCTTGTTGAAATTATCAAGGGCCCTGGAACTAAGAGTGAATTAATGAGTCATCTCTACCTGTGGTTTCAAAGCAAAGGCAAAAAGCCTGCAATTTGCGCTGACTCCCCTGGTTTTATCGTTAATCGCGTGGCCAGAAACTTCTACGGCGAAGCTTTTAGAATTATCAAGCACGAGCACCCTGGAAAAGTTAAGGCCGTTGATGAAATCATGCGCAGCTGCGGTGGCTTTAAAATGGGCCCCTTTGAACTTATGGACCTAATCGGTATCGACATCAATTATGATGTGACCCAATCTGTTTGGCGCGACTTTTTCCTAGACCCTAGGTTTGCCCCTCATCCATTGCAACGAAAAATGGTTGAAAGCGGTCGCCTTGGCAAGAAGACCAAACAAGGATTTTATCATCATGACGATTAAACTACGTATTTTGATCTCTAGGGATCACCACTTTTTCCCAATCCTAGAAAACTCTGCGCGCACAGACGTCAGCATCTTGGCCCAAGCAAGTGATATCGAAAAATTGAGCCTAGATGAGGACCTCATTCTAGATCTTACCTCTTGGGGGCGCCAAAAGAAGTCTGAACTTCTCGAGCGCCTATGTGATCGCACAACCAAGCCGGTGGTCAGTGACTTAACTCTGGTTTGGGGAGAAGCTTTCTTAAAGCGTTACTCATTTCTAATCGGCGCAGTTGCAACAGTCTTTCATTCACCTACAGCAACCTATGAAGCCTGGATTCGTCCGGAACATAAAGCTTCTCTTGATCAAGCCTTTGAGAGTCTTGGCATTTCTGCTCAAGCCACAAATGAAGTAGGCATAGGTTTCACCTTCCCACGTATAAGTGCCATGGTGATTAACGAAGCCTATTTTGCCTTAGAAGAAGGACTCGCCAGCTCTGAGGATATTGATACGGCCATGAAGTTTGGTGTCAATTATCCCTTGGGTCCAATTGACTGGGCCGCTCGTACAGGATCACAACATATTGCCACTCTCTTAGATGAACTCTATGAGGTGACCGGTGACCCACGCTACCGTTGTGCCCCTGCCCTAAAACTTGAACACCCTAGTTTCGATTAAGGAGCTATTTTGAAACCTGTTTATATTGTCCATGTTAAAAGAACTCCTATCGGAAAGCTTGGTGGCTCACTATCAAGCGTAAGGCCAGATGATCTCATGGCCCACGTCTTTAAAGATCACTTAAGTGGTCTAGCCTACGACGCAAAAGAGATTGATGATGTGCTCGTTGGTTGTGCCAATCAGGCTGGCGAAGATAACCGCAACGTAGCCCGAATGGCCGCAGTGCTTGCAGGAATTCCTTTTGAAGTACCTGCCGTGACACTTAATAGACTTTGCGGCAGCTCACTTGATGCTGTGGCCGACGCTTATGCTCGCATCGTTAGCGGTATGGCCGATTGTATCTGGGTTGGTGGCGTTGAGAGTATGACTCGCGGCCCTTATGTCATTTCTAAAGCAGAGGGATCTTACGGACGTGATCAAAAAATGTATGACACTACTTTTGGCTGGCGTTTTCCAAATCCAAAGATGGAGACCATGTTTCCTCTCTTTGGTATGGGGGAAACAGCAGAAGAAGTTGCGCGCGACTGGAAAGTTTCACGTCAAGACCAAGATGCTTTCGCCTTAGCCTCTCATCAAAAAGCTGTGAAGGCGTGGGACTCAGGAGCTTTTAAAGATGAAGTTCTTCCTATCAACATTAAGTTAAAGAAAAAAGAGTTCACAGTCGATCGCGACGAAACTCCAAGAGCAGACACTTCAGCTGAAGTTTTAGCTGGGCTTCGAACGGTCTTTAGAAAAGATGGAACTGTTACAGCAGGCAACGCCAGCAGTATGAATGACGGCGCCGCCATGGCCGTCATTGTTTCAGAAGACTTTTTAAAACGTCACAAGCTCACTCCCTTAGTTGAAATCACTGGTGCCGGGGCACGAGGCGTTCACCCCAATGTGATGGGTATTGGGCCGGTTGAAGCCGTAAAAGTTTTGTGTAAACGCTTTAACAAGAAAACCTCTGACTTTGACGTCGTTGAACTTAATGAAGCCTTTGCTGCTCAAGCCCTCGCCTGTCTTCGCGAGTTAGAAATTGATCCCGCGATTACTAATAATAACGGGGGTGCAATTGCCCTTGGTCACCCTCTTGGTGCATCAGGTGTTCGCATTCTTGGAACACTTATCAATCAAATGAAAACAAACTCTAGCTTAAAGCAAGGGCTCGCCAGCATGTGTATCGGCGTAGGCCAAGGTGTTGCTTTAAGTGTCAAAAACTGTAAATAAGGATAGTTATGAAAGAGATTAAACTTTATATCGACGGAAAGTTTGTACCATCTTCAGATGGTAAGACATTTATTTCAAAAAGTTCATCTACCGATGAAGCGATTGCAACCTGCCATATGCCGAGCAGCAAGGATGTTGACGCTGCAGTCGATGCTGCCGATCGAGCCTTTCATAGCAAAGCTTGGCGCGATATGGATGCAACTAAGCGTTCAGAAATTCTTTTGGCCATTTCGGGTAAAATCAAAGAACGCTCTAAAGAATTAGTTGAACTTGAAGTTCACGACTCTGGCTCAACGGTTAGAAAAGCTAAGGCCGATGTTCACAATACTGCTTCATTTTTTAAAGTTATGTCTAAAGTTGCTGCCAGCTTTAAATTTGAAGAGCAAGATGAAGCTGCATCAAGAGAAGGATTCTCTAAGAATTTTAGACGATATGAACCACTTGGTGTTTGTGCTCAAATTATCCCGTGGAACTTTCCACTCGTTATGGCCGGTTGGAAAATTGGCCCTGTACTGGCAACAGGCTGTACTACTGTTTTAAAGTCGGCCGAGGAAACTCCGGTATCAGCAGGTATTCTAGCTGAAATACTAGACGAATGTGGCGTTCCTGCGGGAGTCGTCAATATCATCACGGGTGGAGCTGAAGTTGGTAAGCAACTTGTCGCTCACCCAAAAGTTGCCAAGGTTGCTTTCACTGGTTCAACTGCCGTCGGTGCAGAAATTCTTAAAAACTGCGCTGCTACAATTAAGAACACAACGATGGAGCTTGGTGGTAAGTCTGCCAACATCGTACTTGATGATGCTGATCTCGATATTGCTGTCGATGGAGCTCTTTATGCTTTTCTTTATCACCAAGGCCAAGCCTGTGACTCGGGCACTCGTCTTCTCGTCCAAGACGGGATCTATGACAAGTTCATGGAAAGATTTCTTACTCGTATCAAAGAAATAAAAATTGGCGACCCTTCTGATATCGCGACAGGCTATGGTCCACTGATCAACGAAAAGCAGTATAAGACCGTTATGTCTTTTATTGATAAGTCGATGCAAGAGAAGGCCAAGCTTATGGCAGGCGGTAAGCGCCTAAGTGGTGGAATATTTGATAAGGGTTTCTACGTAGAGCCAACAGCCTTTGAAGTCACACCAGATCACACAATTTTTCATGAAGAGATTTTTGGCCCAGTTGTTGGGATTACTCGCTTCAAAAGCATTGAAGAAGCTGTTGCCTTGGCCAATAATTCAAAATACGGCCTGGCCGGCGCTGTCTGGAGTAAGAATAAAGATCAAGCGCAAAAAGTTGCTAATCAATTAGAGACGGGAACTGTTTGGATTAATGAATATCACCTCTTAAATCCAGGTATGCCATTTGGTGGCTTTAAACAATCTGGCCTTGGCCGCGAGATGGGCGTTGAAGGTATGCGCGCTTACCTTGAAGTTAAACATCTATGGGTTTCAGATTGCGATCCACGCGATCAGAAGCCGTGGTTCGACGCTCTTTTTTAAATACAAAAAAACCCCCTATTCAGGGGGTTTATATACCGTTCTCTCTTCTT
>TARA_R110000868_G_scaffold411787_1_pt1 | contig 85256 bp, 66 predicted proteins | sample TARA_R110000868 | Tara Oceans TARA_R110000868 (sample SAMEA4397489) | marine metagenome | biome: Polar Biome; feature: [SRF] surface water layer (ENVO:00010504); material: water (ENVO:00002006), including particulate matter (ENVO:01000060) such as... | depth 5 m | reverse complement strand
CTTTCACCCCCGAGTTGAGAAACATGCCTGGCAAACCGAAAAAAGGGCGGCTGATCTTAGATCAACCACCCTCTCGCAGTTTCAATTTTCAATTACTGAAAACTCTTCTGGCGTCTCGTTGACTAGTTCGAACAAGTCGGAGCAGGTGCCGTGCAAGTCTTAGGTGCTGGAGCCGTACAGGTTGGCTCGGGGCAGCAGGTGGGCACGGGTACCTTGCGGCAGACTTGTCTCGGCACACATCGTGTTTTGGTCACACAAACAGTTCGCGGTACACACTTGGTTCGGGTGACATACCGTGTGCAGCAGACCTGCTCACAGGTAGTGTAAGGAACTTTGCGGGTACAGGTTTTTTGCTCATAGCTGCAGGTGGTGTAGGGAACCTTGCGGGTCCGGCATTCTGAAACCATGGTACAAGTGGTGTAAGGAACCTGTTTGGTCACACATTCTTCTTTCCAGCAGCAGGTCGTGTAAGGAACCTTGCGGGTTCGGCATTCACGGACCATCTGACAGGTCGTATAAGGAACCTTCTTGGTTCGTGTTTCGCACTCATAGCGAACGCAGGTGTACGGTACCTTCTTGGTAATCGTGCAGGGAACTCGCTCACATACTGTGTAAGGAACACGCTCGGTTTTGCACTCGCGTTCGTAAGTTGTGCAGCAGACTTTGCGGGTGACCGTCTTGGGGCACCAGACTCGTCGGCAGATCGTAGTGCCGGGGCACTGAACTTTAACTGTTTTGCAGCAACCAGGTTTGTAGATCGGGCAGCAGGAGCTGCAATCGTATTCCCAGGTACCTGGTTCACAGACACATTTATCGACAACTGGTCCCGGGCAATGCTCGGTGACTGTTTTCCATTCGCCACAGCAGACTTCAACATCATGCCAGGTATGAACGGGTTTGCAGATCGTACGGCAGACATCCCGGTAACAGGTTTTGTAATTCGTTTTGTAGATCGTGCAGCACACATCACGGTAGTGTGTTTCACAGATCGGACGGCGGACGGTGTAGCAGACATCCCGGTAGCAGGTGTTATAAACCGGCTTGCAGACTGAATAGCAGACATCTTTGTAGCAGGTGTTATACACCGGGCGACGACGTTTGCAGGTTACAGTTTTATAGCAGGTTTTATAAACAGGACGGCATACATTGTAGCAGACCTCTCGGTAACAGGTCTGATACACGGGCTTGCAGACCGTGTAACATTCATCACGGTAGCAGGTCTTATACACATTCTTGGTGTACTGCACGGGAACTTTTTCACAGACAGTATCATAGACTGTCTTCTGGCAGGTATAGTTCTGCTTTTCCCATACGGTTTCAACAACGGTTTTATAGCAGGTACTTGAGCACTCTTTGGCAGCACAGTAATCGCCACAAGAAGTACATGCCTCTGTGGGACAACACTTGTATCTACCTGCTCCCAGGTAACCTGCCTGGGCTTGCTCCCCAAAGCAGGCCATGATCATAGCGGCCGCCAGAAGGGGAATCCAGGTTGCATTCTTCATCGGTCTATTCCTCTACATGAGTAATTCAGCAAACAAAATTGAAAACTGGAAACAGTTAGAATCTACTTCGTCATCAAACTTGGCACTGCTTAACCGATACCCCCATTTCTCCACAGCTTACCACCTATCCCGTTCACCGAAGTCACCACAAACCATTCGACCACTACAATCGATACCTGGCAGCCAATCAGCGGTCAGCTTGATCGGTTCTCCTCAAACGGTTATGACTTTTGTGCCGATAGGAATGATCTAAGAGCCTGACTGGTAATCTCCAAAAGCTGCCGGAAGATTTGCAGCTAAGACTCGATCAACGAATGCCTGCCTGTTATCCTCAAATGACTCAAGGAACGTCTAATCTGTGTTCAATAGTAAAGTGAGACATTTAAATGAAGTTTGGCATTTGTCAGGAATTGTTTGTTGGCTGGGACTGGGAAAAACAATGTGATCTGATCGCTGAGATCGGTTATACGGGGATCGAACTGGCACCGTTTGCATTCGCCGAGCGTCCCTCTGATATTTCTGCAGAACAGCGGGCATTTCTGAGAAAAACAGCAGAGGATCGCGGGCTGCAAATCTTTGGCCTGCATTGGCTTCTGGCGAAAACCGAAGGCCTGCATCTGACAACCGCTGATGCGGCCGTTCGAAAGAAAACAGCCAGTTATCTGGTTGAACTTGGGGAGTTATGTGCGGACCTGGGAGGCGATTTAATGGTCTTCGGATCTCCCTTCCAGCGGAATATTGAAGAAGGCATGACGCGTGAGCAGGCTTATGCAAATGCGGCGGAAGTTTTCCGAAACTGTCTGCCTGCCATTGGCGAACGTGGTGTGCGAATCTGTATGGAACCGCTGACTACCAAGGAAACAGATTTTGTGAATACCTGCGCCGAGGCGCTGGAACTGATCGATATGGTCGGGGCCGACAATTTTGTATTGCACCAGGATGTGAAAGCGATGCTCGGCGCGGAAACGGAATCGATCCCTGAACTCATTCACAAATACGACACGCGCACAGGTCACTTCCATGTGAATGATTCCAACCTTCTGGGTCCCGGCATGGGAGAGACTGACTACCATCCGATCTTCAAAGCGCTGAAAGAAAGTCGATACGATGGATGGATCTCGGTAGAAGTTTTTGACTATGAACCTGGCTGTGAACACATCGCGCGCGAAAGTTTTCGCTATATGAAAGAGGTCTGGCAAAGTGTCTGAACGACTCAAAACAAGCGTTGAGGCAAAAAAATTTTTGAAAACCTCAAAATAATTCCAGCCCCTTTTTGATGTCGTTTTGAAATGGAGAGCGCTTGTCTTATTACAGCCCCTGTGAAAGACAAAGACATTCACGTTAAAACAGAATGATCGATTTTACCCTATTTTTGTAGGGTGAAATCGATCTCTTTTTTTAAACGTTACACGCAGCGCGCGTGCGCGTTAATGATTTATTTTGTGATTTCTTTTTTAAACGCTCTTGACGAGTCGGTTTACATCGAACAGAAAAGATGCTTTTAGTAAGAGAATTGGCTTGCAGAATTTTTCGAAATATTTACGATGATGGCCATTAAATAGATGTAAGTCCTTAGTGCGTAATGAGTGTCAATTAAAAATTCGTTTTAGTTGAAAATCATTCGTTTTAAACGGGGACAAACATCGGAGTTTGTCAAGGTTGACAGACTTCAAATTCTTATTCGTTGTGGCAGACCTTTGCCGACTTATAGCCCGGAGCCAGCGGCAAGGCAGCCCTCGTTTAACTCTCAAAGGAGGATTTGCGGTGGCAAAGAAAAAGGCAAAGAAAGCAGCGCCTAAAAAGGCAGCACCAAAAAAGAAAGCAGCCCCAAAGAAAGCTGCTCCAAAGAAGAAAGCAGCCCCTAAGAAAAAAGCAGTGAAAAAGAAAGCTGCTCCAAAGAAGAAGGCTGCTCCTAAAAAAGCTGCTAAGAAAGCCGCCCCAAAGAAAAAGGCAGCTGCAAAGAAAAAAGCAGTGAAAAAGAAAGCTGCTCCAAAGAAAAAAGCCGCTAAAAAGAAATAGTGATATTTCTGTTAGCAGCAGGAAACAACAAGCCATAACGAGTAAGAAGCGATCGGTTTTTCGATCGCTTCTTCTATTTCAACGACAGGACATTCAAAGAACGTAAGTCCTGAAACGACTGTCACCCGACCCAGGTATTCATTAATACACATCCCTCATTCTTATGCTGGCACCATGACTTGATTTAACGCTACAATCAAATCTCGATTCATTCGTGATTCTGATCAGACGGAAAGTGTACTTGCATTGAATCATCTCAGTACCGAACGCCTTCTAAAACCCAAACGAAAACTGTGGCGTACCCGATTTAAGATGGCTCGAAACACATTGTGTTTTGCACCACGAATTTCTTATAGCGATGTGTGCCAGCCTGCAGTCTCTGAAGAAGAATTACAACATTGGGGCGAATGCATTCTGCTCTCCGATTCCACCGCGGTCTTACATCGCGATGGAACCGTTACACGACGCGCTCATAATATAACCGCGCTCTACGCCAATGAATCTCTGGCGCACTGGGATGAAGTCTACCGTTTTTATGATCGCCAGACAGCACTGCATAAGATTCAGACCGCTAAGGTTTACCTGCCAGACGGCAGCGTCAGAAAAGCAAAGAAGGTGGTTCAACCGTATGGACAGACAGCGGTCAACTTTTATCCGCTCCGTCCCGGTGTAACAGTTGAACTGGAAGAACAGCAGGACTACTTTATCCCGGATCGAATCGCCGCTTGCCTGTGGGGACAGGAGTACTTTCAGTTTTCCATTCCCTGTCGACGGCTGCGTTATACCGTCGCTGTCGCGGAACCGTTTACGCTCCACTACCGATTGCACCTCACCGACCTGGAGCCGCAAACCTGGAAGCACGGTTCGTACCAGGTTTACCAGTGGGACCTGCATAATCTGCCAGGATACGAAACCGATGACGGCACTCCGCATCCGCGCGAGGTACTGCCCTGGGTTGATCTCACTACACTGGCCTCCTGGGAACCGATCAATCGCTTTTACCTGAATGATCTTGAGCCACCCGAAAAGACACCGAGCCAGATTCAAAAATTGTCTACGGAACTGATTCAGGAAGAGCAGACGGAAGAAGAGAAAATTTTTACTGCTTACAAATACGCATCAGAAGATGTCCGCTATGGTCGCCATCCGAATGAACTCACTCTGGAAAAAACACGCGAAGTAGGTTCGATGCTTGAGGACATGCGCGGCGACTGCAAAGATAAATCTTCGCTGCTGGTCTCCCTGCTCAGACACCTGGGCATCAAATCTTCGATCGCCATTCTACTGACGCGCATGAATGGTTCAGCAGCGTTACTCCCCGGTGCACGTTTCGATCATGCGATTGTCTCTGTTACCACATCAAGTGGCGAACGTCTGTGGCTGGACCCCGCCGGTGGTCCGGTGACCTTCAAAGACATTCCGTTTAATGATCAGGGGACCCAGGCCCTGTTACTGAATCGTGAAGGTGGCGAACTCACAACCATACCGGAAGGTGGTCCTGAGAAGCATCAAATCAATCGTGTCTGTAATGGGATTCTCGCAGACGACTGCAGCTACCAGTTCACATCGGAAGTTACGACATCCGGTGATACGGCGATGGAATTTCGTTTGAAATATGTGAACCGCAACGAGGACTACACAACCCTCACCCTGGAAAAAGAACTGGCCTCTTCCTGGACGGGTGCCCGCATCGAGGCGCCGCGATTTCTGAATCTGAAAGAGATTTCTGAACCGGTCCGTTACAGTTGCCGAACAACACTGGACCAATGGGCGCGCCAGATTGAAGAGATCATTCTGTTTCGAATTCCCTGGATCGGCTCCATGCAGACAGCCGGCCTGATCAATGTTCAAAAACGAAATTCTGCCCTGCAGACTCCCAGCCCGATTCGTTTCACCGACAGTCACCGCATTCAAATCCCCTCTGAATTCTCCGGCTACGGTTTACCCTATGAGCATCATTTTGAATGCAAATGGGGCCGCTATCAGGCAACGGTCCGAGTTGAAGATTCACTTCTGATTTGTAAACGACAGGTAGATCATCTGGGGGGTATCGTGTTTCAAGATGAGTACCCGGCATTCAAAGAATACTGGGAATCCTGCACGCGTGCCGACGCGCTGGATATCGTCTTAATGAAACATTGAAATTAAACATCTGTATCATCTGATGCATCCAGACCCTCTCTTTTCAGCTGTCAACCGAAATCTGAACTTCCAGACAGGAAATGGTGTCAGACTGAAATAAATAGCCTATTCTCTCAGGCACAACCTGTTAAAATAGAGAGTAGGAGGCAGGGCTCTCGTTTCGCCCGAATATTTCTCTCCTCTTTTAATATTAGATAAGGTTACAACTCCTTGGCGGATCCTAAACGAGAAGAACTACAAGTCAAAGCAAAACGAGCCATTCTGGTCTCGGTTGTTTCTCCTTCCAATCATATCGATAAGAATCAGGCCCTCGACGAATTAAAAGGGCTCGTAGATACTGCTGGTGTGAAAGTGGTGGGAACGCTGGTGCAGAACCGGGAAAACCCCCATCCGGCCACCTGTCTGGGCAAAGGGAAACTGGAAGAGCTCAAACAAATGGTGAAGCACTTAGATGCGGAACTCATCATTTTTGATAACAATCTTTCTCCCTCTCAGGGGAGGAATATCGAAGAGGAAACAGGAACGGTCATTGTTGACCGCAGTGAACTGATTCTCGATATCTTCGCGACACATGCAAAAACTTATGAAGCCAAACTGCAGGTCGAGCTGGCGCAGCTGCTTTATTTCCGTCCCCGTTTGAAACGACTGTGGACCCACCTGGAACGTATCGAAGGGGGTGTGGGCGCTGGTCGTGGACCTGGTGAAAAGCAGCTGGAAACCGACCGTCGACTGTTAGACAAACGTGTGGCTGAACTGAAACGCAAACTTTCAGAAGTGGAACGCCGCCGGGAACGAACCGTATCCAATCGGTTCCAGCAGCTGACCGTTTCCCTGGTGGGTTATACAAACGCTGGCAAAAGTACGCTGATGAATGCGCTGACCGGCGCAGACGTCTACATCGCGGATCAGCTGTTTGCCACGCTCGACACACGCACGCGTCGCTGGGAACTCCCGCATTGGGGAGAAATATTATTAAGCGATACCGTCGGTTTTGTCCGCGATCTGCCTCACCACCTGGTGGCTTCCTTCAAGTCCACCCTGGAAGAAGCGCGGCAGGCAGACCTGTTACTGCATGTTGTTGACAGCAGCAATCCGGAAGTGGAACATCATATCAAAACCGTAAATAAGGTTCTGGATGAAATCGAGATCGAACATAAGAACGCGATCCTGGTGTTCAATAAAACGGACAAAGTTGAAGACCGATCGAAGCTGGATGTACTGCGTCTGAAATACGACAATGCAATCAGCGTCAGCGCGGTTTCGGGTGAGGGACTCGATCGACTCTCTCAGGCCGTCATTGATCGACTGGCCTCGGGCTATGTCATCGTCGAACTGGAAACTCCGGTTGGTAATGGCAAGCTGCTTTCGCAACTGGAGGATCATTCTCTGATTCTGTCTCGTGAGTATTCCCACGACGATACCCGGGTCACCTTCCAGGCACGTATCGCCAGGCGGTTCCTGCCAATGCTGAAAACCGGTCCCGATACCAGTCTCAAGATCCATGATGACGAACTGGCCGTTCCCGGAGATATGATTCCGGAAGAAAGCGTCAACGAATACTGAGGCTGCTGCCCGACCCGGTTCGCTTTCCCCTGCCAATGAAATTGTGTATTACTGATTCATACAGAAACGTTCTCCCACTTGATTGGAGTGATGACCGCATCTTTCGGAAGTTGAACCTCCGGAATGATATCCACCAGACTTCCAGAGACAGACTGACAAAGCACCAGCGCGATGAAGAAACGATGGATCTACGGCATCATAATATTTCTGAGTATCACTTCCATCGGTCTGGCGATCGACTGGTGGTCGGCTCTGCCTGAAGGCGAACAGGCGAGTTATGTCGGTCGACAAACCTGTTTCCAGTGCCATCAGAAAGAAGCCGCGGAGTGGAAAGACTCTGATCACGATCTGGCCATGAATCCTGCCACTCCGGAATTTGTGCTCGGTGATTTCGATAATACCGAACTGGAGCACTTCGGAATCACGTCCCAAATGACCCACGAAGGGGACAAGTATTATGTCACCACACAGGGTCCAGATGGCAAACAGGCACGGTTTGAAGTCAAATACGTGATTGGGGTCAGGCCGCTGCAGCAGTACCTGGCGGAACTGGAGCGTGGCAGAATTCAGGTGCTCCCGGTGACCTGGGATACGGAAATGAAACGCTGGTATTACGTCGGCCTTGATGAACCATTCGGCCCCGATGACCCGCTGCACTGGACCGGATCCGCTCAGAACTGGAATCACATGTGCGCGGAATGTCATACGACGAACTGGGCGAAAAATTATGACGTTGCAACCGACGCGCATCACTTTTCATTTTCAGAGATGCGCGTGAGCTGCGAAGCCTGCCATGGCCCGGGTTCGATTCATGTCAAACTGGCCAATTCAAATTCGCTGTTCTGGGATCGTCGTTACGGCTATGGACTGGCGAAACTGAAAGGGAAAGACGCGACCGCTCAACTGGAGAGTTGTGCTCCCTGCCATTCACATCGTCGGCACGTGGCTCCCGGCCATACCCCCCTGGAACGTTTCCACGATCACTATGCCCTCTCTCTGCTGGATGACCATCTCTATCACCCCGATGGCCAGATCAATGAAGAGGTCTATGTCTTCGGCTCCTTCACTCAGAGCAAGATGTATCGCAAGGGAGTGCGTTGCACCGACTGTCACAACCCTCATTCACTCAAACTGAAGTTTACAGGTAACAAGCTCTGTACCCAGTGTCATCTGGAAGCCAGGTACGATGTCCCCAGCCACCATCATCACAAGATGGGCACCAAAGGAGCCTCTTGTGTGGAATGCCATATGCCATCCAAAACCTATATGGGAGTAGACCCGAGACGGGATCACAGCCTGCGGATCCCCCGCCCTGACCTGACGGTGAAGCTGGGAACTCCCAATGCCTGCAATCAATGCCACACCAAAGCGGAAGAGAATGCAGAGTGGGCAACTCACAAAGTAGAAGAATGGTACGGTCCGAAACGCAGAGACGATCCCCATTATGGAGAGATCCTGGCAGCTGGCCGCGCTGGAAAATCGGAAGCCGAACAGTCCCTCATCAAACTGACCCGGGAAAAAGAGGTCGGTCCGATTGTTCGTGCCACTGCTGTTTCCTTACTGGCGACCCGCTACAACACAACTGAAAGTCGCGAGGCTGTCGAACGGGCGTTGAAGTCAAAAGAAGAACTGGTCCGCCTGGCTGCCCTCCAGGGGTTTGAAGGTTGGACTCCGGGTCCCGAACAGGATCCCAGCAAGATCGGCAAACTGCTGGCAGAAGGACTGACAGATTCCTCGCGCGGCGTCCGTACGGAAGTCGCCCGCATCCTCTCCGGACTGCCGATCATGCCGGATACCAGCCAGAATCAGAAAGCACTGAAACAGGCGCTGGAAGAATACAAGGCAGGTCTGCTGGCGGATGGAGACCAGTCCGGATCCCACATGAGCCTGGGGATTCTGTATGCCAATCAGGGTGACCTGAAAAAAGCCGAAGCTGAATTTCGCACGGCCATCAGACTCTCGCCTGCCGTCGCGGGCCCGCGTTCCAACCTGGCACAGTTACTGGAGCAGCAGGGAAGAGCAGAGGAAGTCAAAACATTACGCACTAAAGAAGCTGAGCTGCTGGCACGAGACGCGCGACTGCTTCCGAAAAATCCCATGCTGCAGTATCGCCTGGGACTGCTCTATTATCTGCTGGGACGGGAAGACGAAGCGGTCACCGCGTTGACGAAAGCCTGTGAGCTGGAACCGCAGTCGACGGACTTCCGACTGATGCTGACCCTGCTGTATGAGAAACAGCAGCAGTGGAAGCTGGCTTGGGAATCAGCGGCAACGTTGGTCAGGCTCCAGCCGAATAACCAGGAGTTTCGCCAGATCTATTTGAACATGTACCAAAAAGCAAACCCGGAAGGCAAGTGACTGCCTCCGGGTTTGTGGCTGGCTGTAAGTAATCGGCTGACGAATCTGTCAGGCTGACTTTCTGAGAACCCCTGTGATCCGCTCGAATGTCTCATTGGAATCAAAGGGAATCAGAATCTGTCCCGAGTGTTCGGTCTTGAGTTTGATCTCGACCTGGGCTCCCAGGATCTCCCGCAATTGCTGCTGCAAGTCTACCAGATGATTGGTCATCTGCGGAGCCGCCGCTGGTTGCTTCGTGTTCTCGAAGGGGACTGTTTCGACTTCCCCTTTGAGGATCTTCCGGACTTCAGCTTCGGTCTTTCGAACCGAGAGTGATTCTGACTGGATCTGCTCGCAGACAGCAACCTGCTTTTCATTATCCAGACTGAGCAGCGTCCGTGCGTGACCGGCGGAGATTTTTTCGGCCTGCAGCGCCTGCTTGACAGGTTCTGCCAGATCGAGCAGGCGGATCATGTTGTTGACAGTCGAACGATCCAGGCTCAGTCGCTGGGCGAGTTGCTCGATCGTACTGTCGAATTGAGACAGGTAGTTTTTGAAGGCCTGGGCCTTTTCAAGCACATTCAGATCTTTCCGTTTGAGGTTCTCCTCAATTGCGACTTCACAGACCTGTCGCTCTTCCAGGTTCAACACGCGACAGGGAACCGTTTTCAAACCGGCATCGCGAGCCGCCTTCAGACGGCGCTCACCGGCGATCAGCTGGTATGCTCCCTCAAACGGTCGAACAAGCAGAGGCTGCAATACACCATGCTGGCGGATACTGCCTTCTAGTTCTTTGAGCGAATCGACAGCAAAATCCTGCCGGGGCTGATAGGGATTGCGTTCGATCAGATCGATGTCAATCTGGTCCTGCTCTGCGGGGACGAATACACCCTGTCCTTCTGAAGCCGGGTTGTCATCCTGCTGGTCCGAATCGGAGTCACCACCTCGACCAAGCAAAGCGTTCAAACCGCGACCTAACCTGCGTCGTGGTGCACCGGGTGTTTCTGTGGGATCCATCTGCTGATCTTCTGGATTCTGATTTTGATCTTCCATGACCTTCTTCTCTTATATTTAAACTGCCTGACAAAAACGGAGGGTAACACTAGAACGCATCACTTTTACCATCGCGTCTGTTAATCTCATATACTCAATCCAAGCAGGCTTGGAGACGCTACAGCAAAACTGGATACAGTTCAGGCGCGGGATTCTATTTCGATTTTCGAATTGAAGCAAGAGGGCTTTCGAAATGCTGCCTGAGTGATTCGACTGTGGATGGTGTTTCACGTGGAACACCTACTTTGCCTGGGTTACTTGGGACATAACAGGTACACCAGTCTGAGCGCGACCGTAGAAGTCTCACAGGATTGCACCGGACTTTATCTGAATCAGGTGTTTCACGTGGAACGCCTGACTTGCCAGAGTTACCTGGCGCGATACAGCAGGACCGGCTCTGTTTCCGATGCCTCACCTGGTGAGGATTGATTCAATCTGACCAGCAGGCTGGGAGAGTAATCGTAAGAATGAACCAGTTCAAAACGTTCGCGGACTGCGTTGAACTGTTTCTGAAAATCCGGGTCGGTTGCCGCATGGGGGCCCACAATCAGGTAAGCGGGATTCTGCGGAGAAAGCGAATTCAGAAACTCCAGATCAGCCACCGGACCGGTTAGAGGATGCCCCTGAGACTGGATGTTAAAAAACAGAGCAGGTTCCGCATAGGTGTAGAGTATGGCATTCTCGCTGCTGATATCTGACTGGGAACGGAGATCAGCAAGTATGTTTTGCGCGATCGCCTCCAGGTCGTCACGCGTCTGCCAGGCAACCATCGTCCAGGGCTTGAATGCGACGACGATCAATACCGCCACCGCGACCACACCGACCGCCGGAGAAATACGGAAACGATTCCGACCTGAACCGGCGGAAGATTGAAACAGCTCAAACAACGATCCTCCCGCGCGCTGTTCCAACCAGCCAGCAAAGGCAGCAGTTCCCAGCCAGGCTGAGATAGTCCAGGGAATCGTCAGACGGGGATAGGGATAGTAAAGTGGTGTCGCGAGCAGCAGGCCACAAAACCAGGCAGCCAGCAACCAGGCAGCCAGCTCTCGATTCAATTCGTCATCCGAAACCTGTACCTGCCCGGTGGAGAGCGGAAGACGAAAACGACCCGCAGGCAAAAACAGCTGCAGCAGAATTCCAGCGCTCGCCAGCAGGCCGAGCACGGGGCTGATCCCCACAAACGCAGAAAGCAAAATCGGAGTAGCAGCAAACAGACCTAACAGGATCAGGTTCCACGTGGAACCGGGAGACTGGCTATAGGATATTTCAGCAGGTTGATTTCCAGATTTCGATATTCTCGAGCAGACACATAACAGGCAGAGTGCCAGACAGACCAACCCCAGGCTGAGGAAACCGGACGTGCCTTCCAGCAGTCGATGGTTCTGCCATTGACGCCAGAAGGAATGGAACCAGCCGGAGAATCCCACGACGTAGCGGCTGTGGTTGGCAGCGACGACAGAGTACCCGCCCGACTTCTGCAGTCCGATGAGGACGGGAGACCAGACCAGAAATGCGACGATCACAACGACCAGCCATCGGAGAAAATAACTGGCAGGCCGTTGCAACTGACGCCGACGAAACAGAACCCATGGTATCAATCCCGAGAGTCCCACCACCAGGGGAAGCCAGCCATTGTATTTGATCGACCACCCTGCCCCTGTCACGATGCCTGCCAGGAGAGGCCACTTCCAGTCAACTGAGATGAAACTTTTCCAGGTCAGGTAAACCGCCAGCAGGAGACAGAAACCGAGTCCCACATCGGTAAGAGCCACTCTGCTATAGAGCAGATGCAGGTCGCTCAGGCTGGCCAGCGTCAGAGCCACCAGCCCCGCGGCAGGACCAAACCACTCGCGGGCCACCCACCAGATCACCAGGACCGTCAGCATTCCAAACAGCAGCGAAGGCAGAAAGACTCCCAGGGGCCCGCTTCCCAGAAAGATCATCGACCACTCAATCAGGAACGGGAAGAGAGGCGGCGCGTAATAAAAGCGGCCCGGGTACTCGGCCCCCTGCTCTGCGGAGAACCACAAGTTCGATGCGTAAACACCTTCGTCGAAATGTTCGACCCCGGAACTGGATAGAAACAGAACCCGTAACAGGCATCCCACCAGCAGGATCAAGGCAACCACGATCTTCTCCGGTTGCGGGATGGATGTTGTTTTCTGATCTGTCTGCTTGAGTCGCGCCACGTCCGGCTTTCATTATTGATGTCGATAAAGGTTGGAATTCAAGTTATTAAATTCTACAGGAACCGTGGCGTTATGCCTATCAATTCCACCGATTCGTGATTTATCATAGACAGCACGGTCGCAGATGCCTGTACTGCCAGTCTGAGACGAGATGAATAATCGAAAACACGAATTGGGATTCCAGGCCGTCTGCCTATAATCCAGTGGGTGATATTATCGAATATTGCTCCGTAAGACAGCCCTGTCTGAGTGGGATCTGCAAACGTCAACAGAACATTTTTGGTATCAGAAGAGAGAGATGAATTCGATGAGTACTCCAGCAAGCCTGTATGATGAAGCAGTCAAAATTTACGAAGGCGGGAATATTGAGCAAGCCGTCGAGAAGCTGAATGAAGTTCTGGCGATGGATGAAAGCTATACCCTGGCTCATTCTGCCATCGCTGTGTACTACCAGAAGCTTGGCAAATTTGACGATGCCATTGCACACGCTACGAAAGTCACCGAGCTGGAACCGGATGACCATTTCTCGTATCTACAACTCTCAGTGATCTGCCAGCGCTGTGGACGCATTCACGAGGCGGAAGATGCCCTGGCGAAAGCACACTCGATGGGACAGGGAAAATAAACGGTCCGATTCTGATCTGATAAAACATAAAGCCCTCACCCGAATTTCGAGTGAGGGCTTTTTTTATCATAGGTCGCGTCGAGGGTCACTCGTCAGTAATCACCCGGAACGGTGACTCATCATCCGCCTGAAACGGCGACGGAGCTGCAGGTTGGTCCTCGCGAACTTCCTCAAAAGGATTTTCGATTTCGGCAGAAACCGTAGCAGACTGTTGTTGAATGACGGCTGGATTTTCATCGAATGAAATCCGCGCTGGCTCTGCGGGTGTCAGTCGCTCGCGGGAGACAGCCTGTTTGACGGAAGTGGTATTTTCGATCTGTGCAATTTTCAGAGGCGAGGTCGTATTAAAGATGCGGCCATCGGGCGACTTCATACGCACGACCAGTGTCAGTTCTGAATTATGTGGTGTGGTCTGCCAGGGCAGTTCGAAGCGGAACCCGGAACCGGCAAAGCCGGAGTACCAGTGAGAGCGCACTTCCTGGCTGTCGAAAGTCCACAAGCCAACCCTTCGATTCTCTTCGGGCTGATTCAGATCGACCAGTTCCAGTTCGAAATCGGCGGGCAGTTTGACCGTTTCCCCATCGGCGTCATGGGGGGTGACGACGGTCGTCCAGAGTTCATCCCCCTGTTTGCTGTCCAGGTCCACGCCCCCGGTGAGCAGGCTGTTAACCTTCACACCGGTTACTTTGTAGAGGGCTTTGGTCTGCTCGGGCAGCAGGCTGCCGTTGGATGCTTTCGCCAGTTGCTTCGACATCTCTTCAGACTGATGTCGTGCCGAATCCAGAGCATGCTGCGATTCTTTCAAATCGCGCTGCAAGGCAAAAATACTGTCTTCCTGCTGACGCAGTCGGGCTTCCAGCAAATCAGAATGACCACGACCTCCACACCCGGTAAGGGTGAGAATCAACAACAACGACATCCATGTCGTAAGGTATTGCTTCATCGGAAATCAATTTCAGCAGAAGACGTTTCTTCTGCCCTCCTCTAAATCAGATTGAAATTATTCTTTGGTTCCAGGCAGTTCAAGATGCTCCAGAACGTTGTCAATCAGACCGTACGACTTGGCTTCCTGGGCATCCATGAAGTTGTCGCGGTCTGTATCCTCTTCAATTTTTTCGAGCGTCTGACCAGTGTGATGCAGCAGAATCTCATTCAGACGCCGCTTCATCTTCAGTACTTCTTTCGCATGAATTTCCAGATCGGTTGCCGTTCCCTGCATCCCGGCCAGTGGCTGGTGAATCATGATGCGGCTGTTCGGTAACGCGTTGCGTTTTCCGGCGGCACCCGCAGTCAACAACAGGGCACCCATACTGGCAGCCTGCCCGATACAGTAGGTCGCCACGTCACAGGAGATGTACTGCATCGTATCATAAATGGCCATTCCCGCGGTTACGGAACCACCGGGTGAATTGATGTAAAAATGGATGTCTGCTTCGGGATCATCGAACTGGAGGAACAGCAGCTGGGCGACCAGACTTTGTGCCACCTGATCGTTGACCTGTGACCCCATCATCACGATGCGGTCCTGCAGCAGACGACTGTAAATATCCATGGCCCGTTCATCGCGGCCATTCTTTTCGATCACATAAGGAGTAAGGACCGTCATATAAAACTCACTTCAATTGATGATAAATTTGATGGTTGATAATCATTCGACAGTCTGTCTGCCGACGTATGTTGTTTTCTATTCTTTGTCTTTATCTTTTTTATCGCGAACCAGCAGTTCATCGACCAGGCCGTATTCAACCGACTGAGGAGCGGTCAAAAAGCGATCGCGCGAGGTATCGAGGGCAATCTGTTCGATTGACTGACCGGTGTGGTTGGCCAGAATCTGGTTTAAAACTTCACGTGTATCGAGGATGTCTTTGGCCTGAATTTCGATGTCGGAAACCTGTCCGCCGACTTCGCCGTAAGGCTGATGAATCATCATTTTGGCGTGAGGCAGAATGTAGCGTTTGCCTTTCTGACCGCCGGCGACCAGGATCGCTCCGCCACTGGCTGCCAGGCCGACACAGTAAGTGGCGACATCGCATTCAATAAACTGCATCGTATCGTAGATGGCCATTGTGGAGGTCACGGAACCGCCGGGGGAATTGACATATAAATTGATGTCCTGGTGCCGGTTTTCGGACTGCAGGTACAGCAGCTTCATCACGATTAAATTCGCGCTGGCATCGTTGATCACGCTGTCCAGAAAGATGATCCGGTTGTCCAGCAGGAGATCGCCAATCCCCATCTGACGCTGCTGTGAATAACTTCTGGCACGCTGATTTGCCTGCGTTGGCATCTGCCCGGAAAGGGGGTCAAACATGATATGATCCTGAGATGTAATGGTTGCTATAGTGACTCGTGACGAGGTTAATTCTGATTTAACTCTCACATCGTTTTGAACCACCGACTATGGCTGGCCTGCGACAGGCAGTCAAGCGGCAGCTCGATTATTTCTGTTCCCTGACAGGGAGGAAGAGAGCCTGTTTTGACCCGCACGCGTTCGCGCAGGAAGACCCTCCTGTTGATTTGAAAATTATATACCGTTCCTTATCCGATTTCCCTGTGATTCGTCAAGAGACGTTATGCAAAGTTCCCTTTCGCAGCAGTCTCAACATCGCTTTCTTTTTCTCTCTGGACTCAGTCAGTTTTACCGGAACGTCTCCAGGTTTGTCTGAATCAAGTATAATAATACGAGAGATCACATGTGAATGTGACGCCCTTTATCAAAGCTTAGGTTGTCAGCACCCCGGCAAAAAGCGTACACATATACAGTATCTGAATTAACGGTAAAAAATCTCCGAGATCCGACGAACTCTGGTCTTATCGAGGTGACGTTGATTGGTGAGCAAGGCGCTTTATGAAAATACGGTAATCTGCCTCGATCAGAAATCACCCTCTTCCAGTTCCGCCTGTTCGTATCGCTGACCGGCGGGAGTGAGCAGGCGCGCGTAGATGGTTAGATCAATTTCGGGCGAAAACGATTTACCACTCCCATCACAGAAGATCACATTCACTGAGCCACTGGGGTGATTGGAACTGGGGCGCCACGCGGTTCCCTTCTTCGCGTTCAGGTTAGCACCGATGCGGGAATCGGTAGAAGTGGTTTTATTCTCCAGATCGAATCCAGCGGGAAGTTTCAGAGATGTGCCGCCACTGGGATAGACACCCTGCATATCGATGCCGAAACCCAGGCTGCCTGTATCCTGTTCGGACCAGTTTCCGGCCTGCAGGTTTTCTGACAGCATTAACGTCTGAGCCAGTCCGTCCCCTTCCGAAATGAAATCCAGAGACATGCGGGAAGTGAACGGTCGCCAGAACACGCCGCTGGCAAACTTGACCGGAATGTCGTCCGTCGTCGCAGGATCTCCATCCAGGCCGCCATCACCGACCGGGTGATGACCGACTCCGGTGGAGGCATTATAACCTACCCCCGTCTTGTTATAGTTGGCCGTCACATATCCAACATTAACAACATAAGAGAGTGCCCCCTGATCTGTTGCAGACTCGTCACTGGGGCAGGAGAAGACGGGAAAGCGAATGGCGTTCAATCCAGCCAGTTGTTTGATCGCGTCTGTATTCGTATCGGGATCTGCTGCCAGCTTCGCAGTCGTATCCCACCGCTGACGAAAACCGACATTGTCCAGGAAGGGCAGAATTGTGGTGCACCAGGTCAGGTCATCATAACCGGCATTGGCATTCGGATCATCCTCGGTGGAAAGCTGCTGATTGGGATCCACCAGCAGTGGTAATTCATAGTCAGCCCCTGCGGAAAAATTGATCGTTGCCAGACCGATATTTCGCATATTGTTCAGACAGGACAGCTTTTTGGCTACTCCTTGCGCTCGTTCACGGGCCGGTAAGATCAGCGCGATCAGGAGCGCGATGACGAACAGGACTACTAACAGTTCGATCTTCGAAAAGCCGTGGCGCTGTTTTAAAATTGTGTTCGTTATTTGTGACTTCATGTAAATCTCCGTTTAAAAAGAAGTGCCATCTACAGCATCCTGACCATAGCGTAAACCCGCGGGTGTGAATAGTCGCGCGTACACGCCGGGATCCATGGATGGTACCAGGGATTTTCCACTGCCATCACAAAAAATCACATTCACGGCACCGCTGGGGTGATTGGAACTGGGTCTCCAGGCGGTCCCCTTCTCTGCTCTCAGTTGGGAACCGATGCGTGAATCCGTGGTTGCCGTTCGCAGATCATAGTTGGCAGGCAGTTTCAGCGAAGCACCGTGGAGGATGCCTGCCATGTCCACACCAAAGCCGATCTCACCTGTCGTCGTCGCATGCCATTCGCCAGCCTGCAGATTTTCTGACAGCATCAACGTCTGAGTCATGCCGTCGGCGGCGGAAATCAAATCCAGCGACATGCGAGAGGTATGCGGTCGCCAGAAAACACCCGAGGCAAATTTCGCGGGGACATCAGTGTCGACAGAGGGATCCGCATCAAAGCCGCCATCGGCGCTGTTCGCGAAATGCGATGTATCTGACGCGGTATTAAAATTTGAAGTCACATAACCAATATTGGCACAGTAAGAGAGCGCACCGGGATCGGCAGCAGTATCATCGTCTGAACAGGTAAAAATCGGAATGCGGGTTGCACTTAACAGCGCCAGTTCTTTCTCCGCCGCAGATTGCACAGTAGAATCGGGGCCCGCCGCGACTCGGGCTGTTAAATCCCAGCGTTCACGGAAGCCGACCTGATCCAGATAGGGGAGAATGGCAATACACCAGGACCGGTTCGCGTTGTGCGCATTTCCGTGGGTCGACCAGATACGATCTGTATCCACTAATAATGGCAGTTGGCTATTGTCAGTCGATGAATAGTTGACGATTGCCAGGCCGAGATTGCGCATGTTGTTGAGACAGGACAGTTTTTTTGACGAGTGTCTTGAACGCTGGAGGGCGGGCAGGGTCAGCGAAACCACGATGCCTATCATTACGATTGTCACCACCAGCTCGAGCAGCGAATACCCGCTGCGCTGCCGTTGTGTCTGCCTGATTCTCTGGGTCTGCATGAGATGCTCCTGCTCAGCCCGGGACGATATGACAGTCTGTGAACCGGCCATAAAAAAAGCACCAGAGATCCGAAGATCCCTGGTGCCCGCATGTTTGAACCGATTTGAGAACAATGACTCAAATAAAGGTTGCAGTCAACTTCACTCGCTTAGAAGGAAGAACCGTCAACAACAGCCTGATTATAACGCAGACCACCGGGAGTGAGCAGACGTGCGTAGACTGCGCCATCCATCTGTGGTGTCAGTGATTTTCCACTGCCATCGCAAAAGATCACATTCACGGCACCACTGGGATGGTTCGAGCTGGGACGCCATGCTGCACCTTTTGCTCTGGTCAATTCAGCACCGATACGTGAATCATTGCCGGTTACGCTATTCAGCAGGTTGAATGCAGGATCGCTTGTCGTTAAGTCCAGAGATCCTGTGTTCAGTTCTAATCCCTCCATATCAATCCCGAATCCAAGGCTGCCTGTATCCAGGTCAGACCATTCACCGGCCTGCAGGTTTTCAGACAACATCAGAGTTTGAGTCATGCCATCCGCTGCAGAAATGAAATCTAAAGACATACGAGATGAGTAAGGCCGCCAGAACACACCAGTTGCAAATTTGATGGGAGCGTTGGTAGCAGTAGTGGTGGTACCATCCAGAGCAGTGTCTCCATAGGGATGATGACCAACACCAGTTGTAGCTGTTGAAGGAGTATATCCAACACTGGTTCCATTAAAATTGTCTGTAACATAGCCAATATTGACAACATAAGACAGCGCACCCTGATCATTAGAAAACTGATCGTCAGGGCAAGTAAAGACCGGAAAACGAGTGGTATTTAACGTATTTGTCAGGTATGACAGAGCGGCGGCATCTCCACCTGCAGCCTCACTGGCTCTCTGATCCCAACGCTGACGGAAACCGACATTGTCCAGAAAAGGCAGAATGGTAGTACACCAGGACAGGTCATCCACAGACGTTGAGGAATCAATATTCGGATCCACCAGCAGTGGCAACTGCGAGTTGGCTCCGGATGAGAAGTTGACGACGGCCAGTCCGACGTTTCTCATGTTGTTCAGGCAGGACAGTTTTCGCGCTGAGGCACGGGCACTTTGAATGGCCGGCAGGGTCAGCGACACCAGGATGCCGATGATGGTGATCACCACCAGCAGTTCGATCAGCGTAAACCCTTTACGCTTTTGCAGCTTTTGTTTGGTTCGACAAATATTCATGTCATTCTCCTCACTAGAAATACGGTTCAAACAGATTATATATTACTTGTGGTCAAGTATCAAAAACAAACTCAAAAACATCTCATTTCCACAGGAAACCAGAGGATCCCCGGACTAATCCACTCTACAGGAACAGACGCTTTAATCGTCTACTTCCCACAGACTCTACTCACAGGCCCGCGACCAGAGCTGGTAATTCAGGCTACATGACATCCCCCCTCATTCCTGTGCCACTATTTACTATTATACCCGATTGTCCTGTTATAATAATCAGGGAAAACAATGCGGTTCCATTTTTCTTGCTGATGCCGCTTATTGCACTTGATGGCGATAACGAACCAGTCGTTTCCAGTGATCAAATTTACCCGTACTCGGTTCAAATGCCTGCTCGGCCCGGGTCCGGTCAATTACGAAAAATCCTCGATAGTCCGGCTGATTGGCTGTCCGCGCCGGGTCATCCGGTGACATACGCTCCCCGATCGACACCGGATCGCCATAGACGGTGGTCCCACCACCGGTTGCCTCAAAGTAAGCCACCGACATGAAGACGACAAATGTGTTACTTCTGGTGGTGGTATTGGCATCGATTTTCGACAAGATCCGATTGCGGGTATGTACGTCAACATTATTCAGTCCAGCCGATCCCAGGTGCTCGGCACTGGTAGTCAGTTCAAACAGCAGACGTGGGTTGTTCTCCAGACTACCTGTCACGTCAGAAGGCAGACTGCGGAAAATCGTATTCTCTCGTAAGTCACGAACATGAATATTACTCCCATCGGAAACATTTCCATGGAAACCCCGGAACGGTTGGGAAGGGTAATCACGAGGTGAAGTTGATGATAATGTACTAGAATCTGACTTGGGGTTCCCGGGAATACGGGGATTATTACCTGTCAGGCTACCATAGTCTCTCGCATCACGAGAGTCGATAAATTCCTGCCACCAGTTTCCACCTAAATGAGTGGCAACCAGTTGAGGATGAATTGCACTACCACTCATGTCCAGTGTGAAGGCATCCGAGTCATCCAGCAATGCAGCCAGCACGGCAGGATGCCGCATGGTATTCAGATTGATGCGTCCCGGCACACGGGGGTCATTCAGCGGATTGCCTAACTGTCGATGGGATCGGGTAGGCACTTCGACAAATTCCAGCAGACGATACCAGCGGTTATCATCAGGTGGAGGACTAATTGAAGTTGAATCATTATCATCAGGGCCACTGGGATCCAGGAATTTCTGCACCCCGGCAAAGCGAACATCGTTCTCCTTTTGTACATCATTTGTAGTATCAGTACGAGCCTGCACGCCGGCTTCGGTAGCCAGATCGCGGGTGATCCGATTGGGACCGACGAGGGGAATACTCAACAGTTCCACCTTGGATGCAAAGTCGCGATCGAAGTGTGGTTGCCAGAGGTTGAAGCGGGGACGGTCGTCGGCGAACGCCCAGCCGGCCTCTTCGACGTCATCTGGTCCATTCAGATTATCATCATTCACTCCGGAAATCCCAGGAGCGCCATCTGCACCCTGTAAAATGGTCAGATCGGATCCCTTGTATTTATTACGTGTCTTGGAGTTGATTGTGCCTACTGTATTGGCACGATAACTGGTACCAGCGTTGCCGGCGTCGTGTTTATCTTCCCCCGTACCACGGGCATGCAGCGGCTGGACGCGTTCAAAACTTTGAAGCGTGTTTAATTCATCTTGAATGTCGGCTGCCATATCTGATTCCTGCAACTCGAATTCTTCCATGCCGGACACGACCATGCTGTCGACTTCCACCCAGGGGTTATCATCATTATCCACACTATTGTTCATTGCAGGTTTGTCTCGCCCCAGATGAGCACGTCGCATCAGTCGAACAATAAAGGTAAGATTTCTGAATTCGGTATTCGTGGGATCCGTATTGGAATCATTCAGGAAGTCACCACGGTTCGCTAACGGAACGCTAGTGGCCGTTTCCGATGTCATCAGGAAGTCCGTGCTGTCATCGTCAGTAATCAGGTCGATGGCAGGTGTTGTGATGTCCCGGGGTGCAATCGTGGTGAATGTGGGTGCTCCCCCTGCGAAGTTCGGATCGACACGGAAAAAACTGTCACGGGGCATGGCCGACATCGGATCGGTATTTTCATTATCGCCGGCGGAGCGAATACTGAAAATCTCCCCCCTGCCGACAGCACCACTTCGCAGCGTGACACGCCGCTTGTGCGTATCATTCAAAGTTGGTTCTGGATGCGAAACATCCAGGTTATCCAGATTTGTATAATCACCGCTGATCCCGGCCCCATCAGTGTGTGGTTCCAGGCGAATCTGCCAGGCATCATTTTCAAAACTGACTGTCTGGTGGTAGGAATTCTGTAATTCGATAAACGTGTAATAACGGTCTTTTTCATCATTGTAGTCAGTGGCAGGATGGTCGTAAGGATTAGAAGAAGAATCTTCCACTTTCTTGGCTTTGATGGCCAGGAATTCGCTGAGCGTCAGTTTCTGGGCTTCGACTCCAAAGACTTCTGCTCGATCACTGTCACTGGTCGTGTAAGGGTTGTCGTCCAGATTCCAGCCATCGCCCAGGTTAGTGTCATATTCAAAACGGGTAATCACGTCATCGGGGTCGAGGGCATCAACCATGTTGACGGCGAACTGTGCCATCTCTTTCATCTGTGCGGCAGAGTAGAGTGTGTTTCCTGAATTATCACCGCCATAATTAAGGGCGTCATTGCCCCCTCCCAATGTGTAAAGCAGTACATAGATATCACGGGCTTTCAACTGTCGATCATAGCGCGCCCAGAATTCCTGCTGCTCCATTGTCGTGGGAGGATAACTCGGCAGATTCGGATAGGTCATACTGTTTGTTGTTGCTGAGAAAACACCCAAACCATTCCAGGAAGTATTGATCACCGTGGAAGACAGGCTGTCGATCGCGCCATTGCCGTTCAGGTCTTCGCCGGGATCGAGCACGCCATCATCATCGATATCTTCCCCGGGATGGGGCGTGAGCGTCCGTGTGGTCACTGTCTTCCCCGTGCCTGTCTGGTCGAATACCAGCAGTTCATTGAGGCTCAACTTCATCTGCATCTGCGATGTGGTGGTATTGCCAAACTTGACCCTCAGTAGAGTCCTTAATGCAGGTCGGAAGGGGTCGGAAGGAGAGCTTGAGAATGTAGTAAACGGTGGAAACTCTACCCCATTTCCAGTCTCCCATGTGCGGAAGTTTTGAATGGTAGGCAGGCTGAACTGTTTCCGTCCCCAACTCATCGTAGTAAATGTTTTACGGATCGCATTGCCGCGGGTATTGACGGTGGAGGCACGACCGAAGTTAAAGGGGAGCAGGTTTTCGAGGCGTGAGTTGACGCCGGTATTATCCTGATCGGTTTGCGACAGATGCAGGAATGCCAGGTCAGCCGCGGTAAAGGGTTCATCATAGGGACGCTGGACCTTTTCCAGGTCGACCGTCATCTCGTCGGCTTCGTCCACCAGCGTGCCTCGCGCTGCCGTCTCATCGGTAATCGAGTTTTTGAAGAAGATCGGGTTGCCGTTATAGCGAGTTGTGCCGGCAAATTCGAAATCTTCGTAGCCTTTCCAGCCATTATAGCCAATCGCAGGCAGTCGATAGTTGATACCGGTTTTATTTGTTCTACCGGCACCGTTATAAGACAGGGGATGCATGAAGGAGTGCACGTTGGAACGGTCACCGGCCAGTGAGCCACTGAGGGTCCCCCCTTCGTAGCGGTTGGCATTATCGTCCACCAGTGTCTGTCCCGGACGGGGAAACGACTTGGTAGGATTGGTAACCTGTTCGAGCAGATAGATTGGATCTGATGGATCGATTCGCTGTGAGTCGTACAGAAGATTCGTTTCGCCCCAGCGACCGGGATAGAGGTCGGTAATATTACTTTGAGTCCCGTTATCCAGTGGACTGGGAATGCCGAATTCAGGACGACCGAAGTTCAGGAAGAAATATTCCATGTTGGAATTTTCCCGCCATGCCACACTGTTTTCAAAGGCGTCCTGAAAATCTCCCGCGCCCCCGTAAGTCCGTGGTGCGCCAATGGCACCATAAGGATAAGGGTATTCGCCGAAGAAAAGGCGATGCTGCAGCAGCACATCGGTGGCGTTGGCCGAATCGACCATGTCTCCGCCTGAGGCTACTTTATCAGGTCGTGCGTTCAACGCCCACTGCGGGTTGATTTCTCCCGGCGACGAGAGCCCCAGATTGGAACGGGACAGGAACAGGTACTTGTCGGTATAAATGGAATCATCTTCACCGAAGAAATTGTTGGTAGGATCATAGTTCAAATCAATGTCATCGGGCCGCCGCATGTTACCGGCAGTATTGAGATTGATCAGTCCGTCCATGTCATACACGGTAAAAGAAAAGAGAGGCAGAATATATTTAGTCGGTTGGTTGGGATGTTCGACCGGAGGAAAGTCCAGGTCCATCCAGATTCCTTCGACCAGGCCGTCATTGTCATTGTCTACATCCAGCTCGACGATCGGCGCGCCGGAATTAAAGGAGTTGGTAAAGATTCCCAACTCTCCGTGGTACGTTGCATTTCCACTGGGATTCGTTGAGGGCTGGAAGGGAAATGAACTGGTAAAGCGGGGAGTAGTCGTTGCGTTTCCACCCGGATCGACAAACACATGCGCCGGGTGTGGTCTGAGTACCATCGTTCGCGTATCTCGATTTGAATTTATACTACCATCGTTTTCATACCAGTCAGGGATATGAACTCCTGTACTTGCATCTCTTAAGTGTTGTGGACGCAGGAATGAAGGAATGACTACGCGCCTGAGATCAGTGCCATCAAGTGTGTAGCCATCGTAGGCCAGAAACAGGTTATTGATATCAGGTGCGGTATAATCGACGTCCTCCAGTGGTCTGTTGCCCTCCTGCAGAATTGATGGTAAGGGGCCACCATGAGCCGCACGGCTATAGTTTAATGCGAGTAAAGGTGTTAAATTCGGATCATTATCAAAGACTCCATCATAATCCTGATCAACGTCAATTTTACCAGAACTGTCCATCAACACATTGATGCCTTCACCGTTGAAGGGGTGGATGTCATTGCCAAACATGGTAGATAACAAAGAGTGTTTTTTACTATGCAGGGCACTGTTGTAGTATTGGTCATCGGGTCCGACGATCAGTTGACGGAGTCCCCAGTTGAAGAGGACGTCGGCGTCGAGACCGGCGTCGGCATCGTTGATGGCGGCTTCAGTAAAGTACTGCGCGCTGCGTTCTTCCTGTGAGGCGAAGGTATAAAAGACGACCCCCAGCAGCGACAGCATCGCCAGTAAGGCAATGACGATGAGCAACGTCGAACCGCGACGCGACTGCTGCAGCTGCTGTAACTGACTGTCATTGTGTGTGGTCTGTTTCATACAAGTGAATTTCATTCCAAAGTCTCCCAATGTGACCAAAGGCCGTGGCCCGGTCCGGCACAATGGGGAAAAGTGCCTGCTGTGGTATCTTAAACGATTATTCGTCACTCTTGTTTCGGAGTGGATGAATCAGTGTCATTTGTCTGACCTGACCCGAAGTCGGGTCTTCATAGCGAATTAAAATGCGAATGGCTGATAATGGTGACGCACGCGGAACCGGAGATTGATTCGCAAGATCATAAACCGGTGACTGTGATAAGTGTTCGGAAACAGTCGGGTCTGACAACATGGGATAAACAGGATCATCGTCCGTTCCGGTATTCATGCCGGGATGCCAGGTATCAAATACGTTTTTCCAGACGTTGTTGCCGTGGTTCGTGTTTTGTTTGGCGCCTGGAGCGAAGCGGACTGCAGACGAACCACCGATGTCTACAAAATCCTGGGCACCATCATCAAAGACTTTGATATCAAATGAACGCACATTCGAAAGCACCAGGTCTTCCGATCGACGTGGGCCGTTACGCAGTAAATCGACGACACGATCCTCGGGATTCAGCAATAGACTGGGACCGGAAGGGTTCATGGGATTGCCGCCCCCACCGATGGAAGAATGCATATCATCATGCGGATAATTAAAATGACGGTGTGACGTCTCTTCGTGTGTAAAACGGCCCATAAACAGTTGCAGGCTGGAATCTGCCGCGTTAGGAATAAATTCCCGTGAGAGGCCGTCAGTGTGATTAAATCCAAATCTAAACTTGGGATCCCCTAAAGGAAACAGGATCGTGGATCGAGTGTAGTCATAATTCTGCAGCTCATTCAGATCATGGAAACGGGCATAGACATCAATTGAATCTCTATAGGCGGAGAAATCAAAGTCGCGCCAGAAATTGTCATCGACGTTATAACTTTCTCCGTAGAGCGGATTGGGGGGGCTGCCGGTCCGCTGGAAAAATGGCGAGTCGCTTGAATCAGACGAAATGGGCTGCGTATTCTGTGTACCGGAAAGCGATAATGGTTCGCGGATCAGCATGATACGACGATAGAGGTTACTGCCTCTCAGGAAGTAACAGACTTCGGCTGCAGAAGATTGTGAAGCTCCATCAGCGACGATACGTCCATCATCGGCTTCAGGCTGATTGGGATGATTGCGGAGTAAAGTCCCGCCATCCAATGTCCGATCGCTGAGATCAGTGGCGCGACCGTAGTAAAAATCTTCGGTACCTCGCTGATCCGGATTTGCAAAACGGGAGACCGTGAACTGCAGTAAGTCATCCGTATCATCGTTGGGATCGTTCTCTGAGATGTAGAAGTAACCCAATCGGTCGTCGCGGTGAAATTCATAACTGCGGGGATCATCTGCCGAAGGAAGGACACCTGCAGGAGTTGTAAAGGCCTGGTAGTCAGCAAAGGGGAGCAGGTATTGGAACGAACGATTATCCAGGTCGGCCTGCAGAACGGTTACCAGCAGGCGTTCGCGCTGATCGTTTTCAGAAATCCCCCGCTGGGTGGTCATCGAACCGGACAGGATCTGGAAGATCTCAGTAAACATCAGCATCATCAGCAGAACCAGGGCCACGGATACGATCATTTCGATGAGCGTAAAACCGGTGTGAAACGCAGCGGAACTGCGATCTGACTGCCTGTTCTGGTTTCGATTTGATGTTTTCGGTTTCATAAAACACTTCACTTTACTACGGCCCGGGAGATGTTACCTGTTGTTTATCTTGCTTTGTTTCCCAATGGATAGACCTGTACGACATTCGGCATGACAATCAGTCGGGCGACAGGTGCCCCCGGATCGCCGGGATCATTGATGGACTGGATAATGGGTTGATCCAGAATCAGTTCGGCAGTGGTGGCACCAGGGGCAAGGGCTGCCTCTTCATCGACAATCTGCTGAATGCGGTACCAGCGGGCATTATAGGCATCAAAGACGTAGCCCCCTTTTTTCAGAAGTGGTCTCTCGACACTGGGATTATACCTGAGTGTGAACTTGCGCCGCCGATAGTCATCGGAACCAGCCGCGCCTGCTTCCCCTGCATATTCGTCAATGCCGCGACCATCACTGTTATCCCCGTCCATATCATCATCATTGTCATCATCGACACCGGCAACGCCCCAGGCACCATCGGTACCAGGCAGCCATTCAGCCACAAAGTTCTCGACCTGATGAATGGCTTCAAACTCCGGGGAGAAATTACGACGATGGAACACCACGACGTCAACAGAAGCAACATCGGTAGCAATCGAACGACGGACGGTTAACAGGTAGGAATACTGCATATTCAGAAGTTCAATCCGGACTTTGGCGATGCTGGTATAGAGCCCGTTATCGGGAAGCGGATCGCCCAGGCTGATTTCCCCGGTGCTGCCGTCGACACTGCTTCCGCTGATCCCACGCACCTGAACCTGCTTGCCGGTGGTATCATAAATCAGAATCCGTCCGCCGGTCGCGGAATCTGCCAGAGTGGTCTGCAGTTCTGACAGCGTCAGAATACCGGAATTGATGTCCTGAATATCGATCTGAATGGTATCTCGCGCGCCGTTGATACTAGAGGGAATCCCTTCGTACAGCAGCGTCCAGTTATCCTGCTGCGAGAAGAAATTGGTCGCCTGCAACTGCGAAGTCAGACCGGCGTGATAGCGGGGAATGCGAGTCACGGGACTGCTGGAACCGTCGTTACCGAAGCTGCCTTCCAGGCCGGTCCCATCCAGTGTGGCGTAATAACTGCCGATGGGATCGACGATGTAATTGCGGTTTCTGCGTTGATGCGCGATTTCTCCATCAGCATCCAGGGAACCATCAGGATCGAATACAAAACGTTGCGGGAATGCATCGATCAATGCTTCGGCATTATAGCGCAGTACGGTTGCGTTTGTGAGTTTGGTTGCCTGGACGCCACGCAGAATGGAGATCGGAAACAGGGACGCCAGTGAGACGACGCCGATGCTCATGATCATGACGGACATCAGAACTTCCATCAGGGTGACACCGGCCCGCGAAACGGACAGAAATCCAACAGGTGTATTGCGGGTTTTCAGATGAAGTGATTTCATTTGGCTGTTGCCCCCGTTTCTGCATAGTAGAACACATCGGGTGCCTGCCCGGTGGGAACAGCCGCTTCGGCATCAAAGAACATGGGATAGGCGCTGACGTTTCCGGTTCGCGTAAAGATGGACAGTAGCGAAGGAGTGGTATTCAGTTCGACCCTCCAGGTCGCGCTGCCATCTGTGACGGTTCCCACGTCTCGTACCTGACGTCCGGCAGCGGTCAGGAAGACACCGACATTATTTCCGGTCGTGCCAGGGTTTGTGCAGACGTAAATTCGATCGTAAGGTTTGAAGCTCAGATCCCAGTTGGTAGAAGTCGGCGTAATCAGACGCGCCGGCACAGTGACCCGGTCCCCTTCGGCGTAGCCGGTATTGGCGCGCCAGGTAGATTGAATATTCTCAAGTGTATCGACGACAAAATGAATTTTTCCGTTTCCTGCTTCACTGCCGGAAATGGAACCGCGGGGCGAGAACATGAGGTCAAGCTGGCTGGAGTAGAGGCGGTAGTCATCGGTACCCGGCCAGAGAAGTTCACCATCGTCATCGTTTCCGCCGCTGCCGTCATCATTCACACCAGCGGCACCTGGTTGACCATCCTCACCGCGGGAGGCCCCGGTAATGCGCCAGCTGAGAGGCAGATAAGAACGGTCCAGGTCAATAGCAGCGTTATTGGGCAGCAGTGTCGGTTCTTCGCCCGACAGTACTACGGGAGGCAGTTCCAGCAGATAATTGGAAGGTCCACTGCCAGGCGCGAAAGCCACGACTTCAGTCGGATCAGAAGTCCCCGGGTCACGGTAAGCTGTGGTCAGCCGCAAAATTTCGGTACCACCGATAATAGGAGAATTTGGTAAATCGACGGTATACCAGGAACCGCTATCATCACCGGGAATTTTAATTCGTGCACCATCTTTCAGTTGTCCGCGGGTATAGAGAAAACTCCAGTCTGTTCCTTTGCCACGGACATGCAGGATGGTATCCGGTGTACCATCTGAACCGGTATCAATACGTTCCAGGCGGATCACGCCCTGATTCCAGTCGGGGCTGGGAGCAATATAAATCATGCTGGTGACTGCCGACGGGTTATCAGGGTCAACCAAAAAGCGAACACCCCGTGGTTCTTTGGCGTAGATCGCCCGGTCTCGGGCTCCTGCGAGATAGGACTGCACCTGACGCGAGGCACCCCGGGTGACGTCGCTGGTGAGTGCGAAGTTGATCGAAGTCACCGTCATGACAACCAAAATTGCCATAATCGAAATCACGACCAGCAACTCGACAAGCGTAAAGCCGGGCCGACGCGAAGATCGCTGAGTGAACTGATTGTTCGTGTGAAAGGCTGGCATAAGTTTACCTTCCTCCGGCTCGTTGATTGTGATTGGTGATGTTATCGAATACGCCATCCACAATGGGTAGAACAGGTTGTGCCAAGACCCCATTGTTAGTTTCATCGTGCGGCTCATACAGCCCGAGAACACCATCTTCCCCGGCAGAAATGATCAGAGGCATCCAGTAGGTATTCATCGTGGCATATTGCCCGGTAGTGTAAGCAGAATTATTGTTAAACAGAGGAGCTAAGATACTTCCCGAACGGTCATTTTCGTGTTGAAGCCGCCCCTGTGGATCATCTGCATCGACGTCTAATGGATCGGTTTCATAGAAGCCGGAAGCGGGTTCAGGAGGCAGCCCGCTAAAGAAATAACCGGCAACGGTGCGGTCGATAGCCGAACCATCCGGCTTGATCAGGCGCGTGGGCCAGCGGTAAAAGCGGAGTGGTTTTCTCCAGCCATCCACAAATTCATTCAGGCCATCGCCGTCGGTATCGGCGACTTCATTTGTGGTGAAGGAATCTTCCCCCACAGGCGGCACGCCATAAGTTTCATGTTTCGTTAAAACGTAGTAGAGGTATTCTGAACTGATACTGGCACCGGCGTCGGAGCCGAGACTTCCGGCGGTTCCCGGGGAAACACCAGACTGGGCATCCATGGCGGCATTGATACCGGAATTCTCAGCGATGTACTGCGGCAGGTTCTCGCGGAAAATATCTTTCCGCACCAGAATTTCCACCACCGGTTTGGGCAGGCCGCGGTATTTTTTATTAATATTCACCAGCGCGGTATATTTCTGCCCGACCAGTGATTCGATCTGATGCTGATTCTTCGATGCGTCGAGCGCTTTCCGCATGGCTTCGATGCGATTCAGCATCAGGCCGTTGACTTTGACGATCGTCGCCATGGTTGCTTTTTCACGGGCTTTGTTGCCGATGTTACGCACCACGAACGCAGACGTGGCAATCAGAAACAGCAGAATGCCGACAACCATCATCAGTTCGACGATGGTGAAACCACCGCGCTGAGATCGAACAGATTGTGGAGCTGTTAAACGTCGCATTTTAAAAAACCTGACTTCTTAAAAACAAACCGTGATTACTGCAGAGATCCACTGACAAAATTCGTAATGTTATCCGCTTCCACACTGCGGTTGCCCGGCAGGTTTTTGCCAGAAGTGTAATTTCCACCAGTTCCTAACTGATAATCAGCGCCTGGCGAAATGATCTGAAATGACTTGGGCTTGTATGGTGGATCGTTAGTGGGTGGGGTTACAGTCGGGTCCCCCTGACGATAAACGTCAGCCAGGCCGGTACCGGTAATATCACCGGTACGATAACCTCGCCCCTCATAACTACTGAGATAAATATAAGGCGTTTGCTGACTCGGAAAGGAATCGAGATACTCGGGAGCATTGTCTCCGTCTGTATCAACAAATCGACTGTTATCGAATTCAAAAAAGGGCCCCTGGCGACCGGAATTGGGTGCTGAATAATCAGAGTCGTAACCAGGATCAGCCGCGGTATGACCAGGATTCAGGAACGGCTTAGCCGGATTCTTGGAAAATCCAAAGGTAATATAATTCCCATTAGCATTTTTCTCCCAGACTCCCCCGAGGAAGAACGTGAGACATTCGCCGGCATTCAGCAGAATCGTATCCGTGACATCGCCGTCACCATTGATATCTTTATTGGCTGTAAAATCGAACTGGGGCCACAACTGGCGGATCAGCCCTTTACTGCGCTGATCCCAGGTAGCAGAACCGGATTCGTAGAGGATGATTCCACTGGGCGGATCCATGCCGAATTCGCCTTTAAAAAGAGCGATAGAAGCTTCGAGATTGGAAATCTCTGAACGTACCTTTGCCTGTTGTGCCCGGAGGCGGACGGCGCCGATGGCGGGAACGAGCAGACCGATCAGAATCAGGATAATGACAATTGCGATCATCAGTTCGATTAAGGTGAACGCACGCCTGCTGTACTCTGACGCCGAGAGGGTAATTGGCGGCCGACGTTTCATTGTTTACTCCTAACTCTTTACGGAACAACAGTTTGAGATTGAAAAACCCTGTCTGCCTGTGTTTGAGAGTGAACTCAGCAGAGAGTTTTCTACATTATAATAGAGGCAAATTTCATGCCTTGATGTCCATAATACGCGTAACCTGTTATCTCTGTTAACTATATTGCTATTTCACTACGTCACAGACAGGCAATTTTGCGGGAATATTCTGTATTATTTTGCAACACCCTATCCAAAACACTACGAAAGATCGTTCAACAGCTTAATTAAGGGCATGAAGAGTGCGATCACGATGAAACCCACAATCAGCCCCAGCACGATCACCATCAGTGGTTCGAGCAGACTCACCAGGGCGTCCACGAGTACGGCGACTTCTTCGTCGTAGACGTCAGCCACCTTATAAAGCATGTTATCCAGTGCACCGGTCTCTTCACCCACGTCTACCATGTTGACCACGATATCGTCCACAATGCGTGCTTCCTTAAGAGGGACCGCCATGGTTTCCCCTTCACGGATTGCGGCGTAGATAGTGTCGAAGGCGCGCTGGAAAACCATGTTCCCCGCAGTGTCACGGGCAATAATAATGGCTTCGAGAATGGGAACGCCGGAGGCGATCAGTGTGCCCAGGGTACGACAGGTACGCGCGGTCACTGACTTACTGATAATCTTGCCTAATAACGGTATGCGCAGCGATATCCAGTCAACCACGAACGCCCCCTTCTTATTCTTCCTCACAATCTTGATAAAGATATAAAAGGCCAGCGGTATCGCCGGAAAGAGGTAGAAGTAGGAGACAACGATATCACTGATTGACATCAGCAGCAGGGTAATACCGGGCAGTTCGGTACCGAAATCCAGGAAGATCTTTTTGAACTTGGGAATGATCCAGTACATGATGAAACCGACGATCAGGCCGGCCACCGTGATCACGGCAACCGGATAAATCATGGCCCCCTGCACCTTTTTCTTCAGACTCTGGGCACGTTCTTTGAACTCAGCCAGACGCTGCAGAATGACTTCGAGGGCACCACCGGCTTCCCCGGCCTTCACCATGTTGACGTAGAGGTTATCAAAACATTTCGGCTGTTTGGCCATGGCTTCCGAGAGTGTGTTCCCCGATTCAATATCTTCGATGACGCCATCCAGAGACGCTTTGAGCGGGCCGGGCTTGGCCTGTGCTTCCAGAATTCGCAGGCTTCGCAGGATCGGCAGACCGGCATCCTGCAGCGTGGACAGCTGACGGGTAAAAGTACAGAGCTGCTTGGGCCGCACACCCCCGATGGAGAAGCCCCCTTTTTTAGGACTGGCCTTTTTCCCACCGCCGCTGGTTTTGCCGCCGGCTCCTTTTTTCTGTTTCTTACCGCGACCTTTTTCGGCAATTTTGGTAACGAAAAAGCCCTTCTCTTTAATGAGTGTCTGCGCATCAGCTTCAGAAGGGGCCTCGATCGTGTCTTTCACTTCGAGTCCAGTATTATCCATGGCCTCATATTGATAAACCGGCATGGCGTTACTCCGTCAAAAGTCGTCTTAAAAAATGGTTTGTATTGTAAATGAGCCTGGTGGCCCTCGATTAAGCGATATCTTCCACGACGGTTTCGCGAACGACTTCGTCGATCGTGGTGACGCCGTCAAAAATCAGCTTCAGTCCCGCTTCACGCAGAGTAGTCATTCCCTGGCTGCGGGCCATCTCGCGAATATCATCCACCGAAGCATCTTCGGTAATCAGGTCGCGAATTTCATCGGTGACATCCATGAGTTCATACAGGCCTGTCCGGCCTTTGTAGCCCGAGTTATTACAGGTGGCACAACCTTTTCCATAGTAGAAGCTGTACTGTCGCGCCTGTTCAATCGGGAGCTGAAGTTCCATCAACAACTCATCGCTGGGTTCAAATTCGGTCCGGCATTCCTTACAGATCGTCCGCACCAGACGTTGAGCCTGAATGGCTTCCACGGTGGCGGTGATGAGGAACTTGGGAATATCCATATCGCGCAGACGGGTAATTGCCGAGGGCGCGTCGTTGGTATGCAGCGTGCTGAATACCAGGTGACCTGTCAGGGCAGACTGCACGGCGATTTCCGCGGTTTCGAAATCGCGAATTTCGCCGATCAGAATCTGGTCGGGATCGTGACGCAAAATCGCGCGCAGAACAGTAGCAAAGGTGACTTGAATATCGGGATTGACGGGCACCTGAATCAGACCATCGATGTCGTATTCGATGGGGTCTTCGGTCGTAATAATTTTTTCTTCGATGACATTCAGTTCATTCAATGCGGAATACAGTGTCGTGGTCTTACCACTTCCCGTGGGGCCCGTTACCAGCACAATTCCATTGGGTCTGTGAATCATTTCACGGAAACGTGACAAGGTGGTAGGGTCCATACCGATTTTGTTAAGGTCCAGTTGAACCACGGTCCGGTCCAGCACCCGCATAACAACGGCTTCGCCAAACAGTGTGGGCAATACGCTGACCCGCAGGTCGACCGGATTGCCGCCGACGTTCAATTCGATACGACCGTCCTGTGGCATGCGGCGCTCAGCAATATCCAGGTCTGCCATGATTTTAACACGGGAGACAATGGCATTGGCCAGGTGGCGTGGTGGTGGCACCATTTCATAGAGTACACCATCGGCACGCACGCGAATCTTGAATTCGTCTTCAAACGGTTCCAGGTGGATGTCGCTTGCCTGATCTTTGATCGCCAGCAGCATCACCATATTTAACAGTTTTCGAATCGGAGCAGCATCGGCGACTTCTTCGGCAGAAGAAAGGTCATAGACATTTTTAGTCTTGTCATCACCCAGCTCGTCTTCCATGGCACCAATGACGTCTTCAATGCTGTCCTGGTGCTCGGCGTAGTGGCGGGCAATTGCCCCTTCCACATCATTCAGATTGGAAACCGCTCCCCGGACATCATACCCGAGAAAGTTACGCAGGTCGTCCAGCGCGGCCACATTCTGGGGATCCGCCATGGCGACGGTGAGGACGCCATCTTTCAGCGAGACCGGCATAATCTTGTAGATAGAGGCCATCGTTTCCGGTACGAGTTCGAGCACCTTGGAAGGGATATTAGTCTCTTCCAGCTCAATGACGGGCATCCCCCACTGCTCAGCGAGCGCCTGTGTGACCTGCTCATCAGTCACCAGACCCATGCGGATGCCGACCTGACCGATGACTTCACCCGGGCTCTGCTTCTGCTCTTCCAGGATATCCCATAACTGGTCTTCTGAGATATATCCCAGATCGACCATGATTTGACCAAGGCGTCTCGCTGCCATGTATGTCTACCTTTTCAGTTTGATTTTTCTTTCCGAAATGACTGACGCGACCTGGTGCTTCCCTGCCCCCGATCATTAATCTTCAAAATCATCATCTTCTTCGTCATCATCGTCTTCGAGTAATCCCTTCTTGGCCATGGCGATTTTCGCTTTGAGCTCGCCTGGATTATTCGACCGCATGACGACATCTTTTTCCTCGCAAAGCCCATCGCGCCAGAGATTAAACAGCGCGTCATCCAACAGTTGCATCCCGTACTTCCGCCCGGTCTGAATACTGGAGTTAATACGATAGGTTTTGGCTTCACGAATCAGGTTGGCAATCGCCGGCGTCACGACCAGCATCTCATACGCGGCCACCAGCCCTTTTGGTTTTTTCGGCATGAGAGCCTGGCTGAGGATGCCGATAATGGACGAAGAAAGCTGGGTTCGAATCTGGTCCTGCTGACTGGTAGGAAATACGTCGATAATACGGTCGACAGTACCCTGGGCACCCGTTGTATGCAGGGTCCCGAACACGATGTGCCCCGTTTCTGCAGCGGTAATCGCAGCGGAAATGGTTTCCAGGTCGCGCATTTCCCCCACCAGAATCACATCGGGGTCCTGTCGCAGAGCACGACGCAGGGCTTCGGGGAAGGTAGGCACATCGACGCCGATTTCCCGCTGATTGATCGTGGATTTATTATGTTTGTGATAATATTCAATGGGGTCTTCCATCGTGATGATATGATGGTCCATTGTATTATTCATGTGATTGATCATGCTGGCCAGGCTGGTTGTCTTACCACTGCCTGTCGGCCCGGTGACCAGAAACAGACCACGTGGGCGTTCGAGCAGATCGGAGATCACCGAAGGCAAACCCAGCTGTTCGAATGTCAGAAACTCATTGGGGATTCGCCGTAACACCATGCCGATCTGGCCACGCTGTTTGAAGACCGATACCCGGAAGCGGGCTTTCTCACCAAAGGCGAATCCGAAGTCAGTCCCTCCGACCTCCTGCAGTTCCTGCTGATTTCGCTCAGGCGTGATACTCTTCATCAGCGCGACGGTATCATCGGGTTCAAGACTTTTGGTTTCCAGACGTACCATATGCCCGCCGACACGAACAACGGGGGGCTGGCCTGTGGTGATATGCAGGTCGCTCACCCGTTCTTTAACGACCGTCTCCAGCAGTTTGTCAATTTGAACTGTTGCCATCCAAAGTACTTTCTGAAAACTCTTTGACTAAAAAGTGAGCGATCACCGAACGCTCGCGGGAACGAGGGTTTTCGCCAGAAGTGTGGATTATTCTTCGATTTGAGTGATTTCATTTCCCAGAACGAATCAGCTCCTGGATTTTTCCCTGAACAAGCGGGTCTCACAAGAATGTAGTAAAACGAAAATCAGTAAAATTAAGGAAATAAAGATAAGACGACTTAGAAATGGTTTACTGAAATCAGATCGCCATCTTATTGGGGCGTATCTGACTTAATTATCCGGTATTCTGCTGTAAAACTCAACAAATGCACGAAAATAGATCTAACTCTTTCCATGAAAGCTGAAACGGTTTTTCCAGATTTTCACACGAACGATCCCGTTGACGCCTCTTTTTCTCCCCCTGTTATGAGCCTTCCAGACCTTTTGCCAGCTTCATCGCTTCTGACAGTGTTGTGATTCCCTGCAGGGCTTTCTCTGCTGCATCCTCAGCCAGCGATTTCATGCCGTGCAGGCGTGCCTGTCTTCGAATGTTCTGTGCGGCCTCACTGCGGAAAGTCATCTCACGTATAGCGGAATTCATCATCATCAGTTCAAATACCGCTTTCCGCCCTTTGTAGCCTGTATGTGAACACGTGTTACAGCCCTTGCCTCGATTATGGATGGCATTAGCAAGCTGAGTTTCGGTAAAGCCGAGGTATTCGAGTTCGCCTGGATCGGGGACATAGGTCTCCACACATTTACCACAAACAACACGCACCAGACGTTGAGCCATGACCGCCATCACACTGGATGCCACCAGGAACGGCTGTACCCCCATATCGATCAATCGTGTAATAGAACCGGGCGCATCGTTCGTATGTAGCGTACTGAATACCAAGTGTCCTGTCAAAGATGCTTGAATTGCCATCTCAGCAGTTTCCTTGTCGCGGATTTCACCAACCAGAATCACATTGGGAGCCTGTCGCAACATCGCACGAATGATGCGGGAAAAATCGAGCCCGATATTATGCTTCACTTCTACCTGATTGATACCGGGCAGATAGTATTCAACCGGGTCTTCAGCCGTGATAATCTTGCGGTCCGGACGATTCAACTCACCCAGGGCACTGTACAAAGTTGTCGTTTTTCCGGAACCCGTCGGCCCGGTTACCAGGAAGATGCCGTTCGGTCGACGAATAATCGTCTGGAAGCGCCGATAATTCTCTTCTGAAAAACCAAGGTTACGAATCCCGACTTTGATGTTATCTCGGTCCAGAATACGCATGACCACCGCCTGTCCGTGATTGGTTGGCAGAATACTGACACGCAAGTCGTAGTCCTTGGCGGCAATGGTGGTTTTAATTCGACCATCCTGAGGACGACGTTTTTCTGCGATGTCCATCTGCGCCATAATTTTGAAACGGGAAACAAGTGCCATCAACAGACGACGGGGAGGACTGTCACGTTCAATCAGTACACCATCGATCCGATAACGGATGCGAATCCGGTCCTCAAAGGGCTCGACATGAATATCACTGGCCCGCATATTCACAGCTTCACTGATGATCAGGTTGGCCAGGCGGATCACCGGGGCACTGTCATCTTCTTCAGCGACAGTGCTGGAGGAGGCAAGTTCGGTGGCAGTAATATCGATGGCAGTTTCCGTAAACTCCTTCAACATCGTATCAACAGATTCGGTTTCGCTCTGTCCGTAATGCCGGTTGATGGCGGCCTGAATCGCTTCTATCGGAGCCATGACCACGTCAATATCACGATTAATAATGAATCGCAGTTTATCGAGTACTTCGTATTTCATCGGGTCATGCAGGGCAATCTGCAGCGAATCCCCATCCATTCCCACGGGAATCACGGTATTTTCCCGCGCCATGGATTCTGGAACCAGTTCGATTACCGACTGGGGAATTTCAAGCCCTTCCAGTTCGACAAACTCATATCCATACATGGACGCCTGGGCCTGCGCAATGACTTCGGCCCCTACATATCCCAGCTTGACAAGTGCTTCTCCGGGGGAAATTCCCATAGAGCCGGCCAGATTCGAGGCTTCATCCAGCTGCGCCGGACCGAGAAACCCATCATCTACTAACTGTTGCATCCAATCATCGGCCATTCAATTTCTCCACGGAATAGAATCAGTTTTAAACTGCGAGGAATCTGTTTTTCCCATATCAAACAGTGGGAATCAAGACTCCGGTCAAATCTGGTTTATGAAAATTATATTAACTCCAGCTTGTATTCTACCATTCAGCAGATCCAATTACTGCAGAAACCGTTCGTCATACCCGCATCAACGGAGTTGACTGCTTTCTGATTTTCCAATGCGTCATTGGGGAAATAAGACGTTAGACATGTCGAGCGAGAATTGTTTATAGCGCCCGGAGCTGAAAGAGCGACTTCCCCGGAACACGTTGTGAATCGAGTTGACGGGAAAACTCTATAACCAGCCAGAACAGGCTATTTTAATTTTGAAGTAGACATCAAAGAGTGTCAAGGATGTAAATCACGATACTGCTAATACTTGAGAGAGTTTTCTGCAGACGGAGTCGTTTCGAACAGTGTGAACTGAACAGTTTTCAGAAGCGGTCACAGTGGACTTTGATTTAAAAAGATGCAGCCAGATCCTGCATCGCTGAGATCGTTGTGTCAATTTGCTCCACTGTTGTAAAAGGCCCGGGACTGAAGCGGAGCGTTCCTCCGGCTGCTGTTGAACCGATACAGGCATGAATACGGGGTGCACAGTGTAAACCTGCCCGAATCTGAATCCCGAAATTCTCATCCAGAATGGAAGCCAGCACCTGTGGTTCAGCGGTTTCACTGATCAGGCTGACCACCCCCACCCGGTTTTCGACGACCTGGGGGCCAGTCATTTGGAAACTGTTGAGTTGCTGAAAACCGTCCAGCAGCTGTGCGGTTAATTGTTGCTCGTGCTTACGAAGTGTTGAGACTCCCTGCTTGAGTACGTATTCAATAGAAGCTCGCAATCCGATCAACCCCGGAGCGTTGTGATTCCCTGATTCCAGTTTTTCAGGCAAAGTGACCGGTTGTGTTTCATCTTCGCTGCGAGTGCCGGTTCCCCCCTGCCGCAGGCTCTCGACCTGGTCAGCCAGCTCTGCACGCAGATAAACCAGTCCCGTCCCCAGCGGGCCCAGCAACCCTTTATGACCGGGACATGCCAGGAAATCGACGGGCATGCTGGACATATCCAGAGGCAAATGGCCGGCTGTCTGCGCGGCATCGACCAGAAAGAGCACATCCGCCTGGCGTGCGATGTCTCCAACTTCATTCACGGGTTGAATGGTCCCCGTTACATTCGAAGCATGATTGAGAATCATCAGTCGCGTGTTTTTTTGAAGGGCATCCCGAAATGCCGTCGGTTCGACCAGTCCGGTCTGATCTGCGGGAATGATTGTGATCTTCAGTCCCCAGCGGTTTTTCAATGTCTGTAGAGGCCGGAGTACTGAATTGTGTTCCACATCGGAAGTGATGACATGATCCCCGGGCTTCAACACGCCGTGAATAATCGTATTCAGGCTGTCTGTACCGTTGAAGGTAAAGGCGATCTCTTCAGGACGTGCTGCCCCCAGCAATTTTGCTGCTTGCTTCCGACATTGATCGATGGAAGACTGCAGTTCGATTGATTTCCGATAGGCTCCACGACCGACGGGAGCCCCTATATTTCGATTGTAATCATCCATCGCAGCATAGACGGAATCTGGCTTGGGGAAGCTGGTAGCTGCGTTATCCAGGTAAATCAACGGCTGCTCACTCATGTTTCAAACTCAATCCACTTTCAGATTTCATCCGCCGATGGAATACATCGGGCGATCGGGTTGAATGAATCGTGCCGTGTTGATTTCATGCCCTTCTTTTTTCGCGGTAATGCTGCTGCGTACCGCCGCGATGATTTCTTCGTCGGGAGCGTTGTTGTGGAACAGCTCACGGATGTTGGTTTCCTCCAGGCTGAACAGACAGTTGCGCAACTTCCCGTCGGCGGTTAACCGAAATCGATTACAGCTCATGCAGAAGGGGGCGCTGATTGAGGAGATGAACCCGATCCGTCCCACGCCATCCTCGAAGACAAAATTGGAAGCAGGTGCACTTTTATCAGGCTGTTCCTCCGGTACCAGAGGCATAATCCCCTGTGAAAGAATCTCCTGAATTTCATGGGCGAACAGGACTTTCTCGCGTTCCCACTGATTATCCGCATCCAGAGGCATGAATTCGATAAAGCGAATTTCGGCCCCTGTTTCACGGGCCAGCTTTCCGAAAGGGACGATCTCTTCTTCCGTCAGATTGCGGATGGACACCGCATTGATTTTCACAGGATCAAAGCCGGCGTCATGAGCAGACTGTATGCCGGCCAGTACTTTATCGTAATCGTCGCGGCGTGTGATCTGTTTAAACTTGGCGGCGTTCAGCGCGTCCAGGCTGATATTGATCCGTCGCAAGCCGGCATCGTAGAGCTGCTGTGCCTGCTGGGGCAGCAGGATCCCATTGGTGGTAATGCCGATATCCTTAATTCCGGGAATGTCGGCAATCATTTTCACCAGTTCGGGAATATTTTTTCGAACCAGGGGCTCTCCGCCGGTCAGACGAATTTTGTCGACCCCCAGCGGTACCACCAGGCGAATGAAGCGGACGATTTCCTCAAACGACATAATCTTACTGCGATGAACGAACTGCACATCTTCGGAAGGCATACAATAAAAACAGCGAATATTGCAGCGGTCTGTGACGCTGATGCGCAGGTTGTTATGCACACGTCCAAATGTATCAATCAATTGAGTCAGTTTTTCCATCAGTGCCTCTTACGATCAAGGCGGGAAGGACGGCCTGCTGTCCCCCGCCGGTTCTCTACACCTGTTATAGTCAGTCTCAAACCGGAAACTGTTTTATTTTGCCTTGATTTCCGGATGCTCCCATTCGGTTGTGCCATCGGACCAGTTTTCCTTTTTCCAGATGGGTACAATCTCTTTGAGCCGGTCAATCAGAAAACGTCCTGCTTCGAAGGCTTCACTGCGATGTGCGGAACTGACGGCGATGGCCACACTGATTTCTCCCAGTGTCAGATGCCCGACTCGATGTTCAATGGCGATCCCGTGGACGTCCCACTGGTCGCGTGCTTCGTCGATCAACTGCTGCATCATCTGGTCAGCCATCTCCGGGTAGGCCTCATAGTCTAATGCGACAGTCTGTTTACCTGCGGTCATTTCACGCACGGTTCCCATAAACAGGACAACGGCTCCACATTCATTGGAACGCACCTGCTCAGTGATGGCAGCGTAGTCGATGGGTTGATCTGTTATGGAAATGGAGTCTGTTTTCATGATCGATAACCAAAATACCAGTTAATACGTTTCAATTCAGCCACCACTGACCGGTGGGAAGCAGGCGACTTCCTGTGAAGCCGACAGCAACTGGTCTTCACCTGCGTAGGCATTGTCAACGGCGATCAGAAGCTGCCCGCTTAATGGCTGTAACTGAGGAACCTGTTCGGCGATGGCCTGTCGCAGGCAGGCGACCGTTGTGCCTTCCCCCACCTCAACCGAGATCAAATCGCTGTTTGCCAGTTCGCGGGCCCGGGCAAATAACCTGACCTGAATCTGCTGGACTGTCATGACACTACCAGTTTTTTCTTTTGCGGCTGCAATGCCCGTCCCAGTTCAGGCATCAGTCCGTAAGAGAGTGCCAGTAGTTTGAGAGGGTGGATGGTAGGAATCCGGCTTTCCTGTTCCATCTGCATTTTGCAACTGCTGCATTCAGTCACACCCGCATGAACGTTTGTTATTTTCATGTGATCGATCAGCTCCCGACCGATCTGTTTGGAGGTTTCAAAGGTGTCGCGGGCGAGCCCGTAGGTCCCGGCCATACCCGAACAGCCTTTTTCAATTGTATTCACCCTCAGCTCAGGAATCAAAGCGAGAAGCGAATTTAAAGCCGAACGGGACGATAAAGCCTTGATATGACAGGGCGTATGATAGTCCAGCTCCAGATCCAGTGGTCCAAAATCAGTCCTGAAACGGTTTGCTTCGTGCAACTGCCAGAGAAATGCTCCCGCTTCGCTGACCTGTTCGGAAATCACCTGGCTGTCTTCCCCGGGCACCAGCATCGGGTACTCCTGCTTCAGACAGATGGCTGCTGCTGGTTCAGTACAGATAATCTGATGCCCTTCTTTGGCAAATTCCGCGAGAATTTTGATGTTCTCTTGCGCAAAGCTGCGCGCCGCGATCAAATCGCCGGCGGACACCATCGCCATTCCGGAAGCCAGTTGCTGCGGGGGGACATACACGGGAATCTGATTGTGCTGCAGGACCGCCAGCATTGCATGTGCCAGTTCCGGATCGTGATAGTTGGCATAATAGTCGACAAAAAAGATGACCAGATTCGGATCACTGCCGGGTCGAGGTCGTTTCAGATATTTCTTGGGGACCGATCTCAGGAATGACCGCCGCGAAAAGAAAGGGAGCTTGCGGTCCCGGTGAATGCCCATCATTTTTTCCATGAGCCAGCGGGTGGTCGTATTATTGATCGCCCAGTTCGCCGCCATCGAAAGTGTACTGCCCAATGCCCCGAATGAATGGGCCCGTGACAAGATCCAGTCGGTATGATCAAGACCGTTCGCAGAGACGTAAGCCGCTTTAGCCTCGATGGCCATCTGGGGAATGTTGACGGTTGAGGGACAATCCAGCTGGCACTGCTTACAGTTGAAACAGGTGTCTGCCAGATGTTTGGTTTCTGCTGAGGAGAGTTCATTGGGATGCAGGGCACCGGAGAGCAGTCCGCGAAAGAGATTGGCTTTGGCACGGGGAGAGGCTTCTTCGTCCGGGGCAATTCGAAAGACGGGACACATCCTGGAACCGGCATCCTGGCGTCGACAGGAACCACAGCCATTACAGCGTGACGCCTCTTCCTGCAGTTCCTGTGGTGACCAGGCGAGCTGAAGCTCGACCAGTTCGGGGAACTTTTCAGGAACCGGTCTTAAATTACGAATGGTGACATGCGGATCATCGTTGATAATTTTGCCCGGGTTCAGCAGATTATGCGGATCAAAAATATCTTTAACCTGTCGAAACACGCGATACAGATCACCATATTGAGAACGAATGAAGGCGGTGCGTGCCAGTCCGTCACCATGCTCGCCGCTGATTGTTCCATTCAGGGCAAAGACCGTCTGGTAGAGTTCACGGGCAATGGTTTCCAGAATGGGTGCATTATGATCGGTCAGCGCCGGTAAAAAGGGACGCAGGTGAATCTGCCCGGATGCGGCATGGGCATATAAAGTTGCGGTAATCTGATGCTTCTGAAAGACTTTCTGGGCTTTTTGGGAGAACTCGTACAGGCATTCGGGGGGCACTGCGATATCTTCGACAAACGGTTGAGGCCGTGATTCACCCGGAAGACGACTGAGGGAAGGGACCACTTTCTGCGGCAGTGACCAGAGGAAGTCGACTTCGTCTGATTGATGGGATTCCATGGCGACAACCACCCGGGAATTGATATTTTTCACAGCGAGAATCACATTATGCAGTCGCTGCTGGACCTGCGCATCACTGAAACCCACCTGCTCGACCAGCAATGCTGCTTCGGCGGCAGGAGAGATCAGGGAAGCGAAGCGGGGATCTGCATCGCGGGCCAGGGAGAGCAGACGCCGATCCAGAAGATCGCAGGCTGAGGGCTGTTCGTGAATGATGGTCTGCACAGCTTTGATGGCAGAGGCCAGATCCCCGAACAGCAGGAGCGCCACTCCCCGATGCGCGGGTAACGGAGAGACATGCACCAGTGCGGAAGAAAACAGAGCCAGCGTGCCTTCCGAACCAACCAGCATGCGTGCCAGATTCAGATTTTGTCGACTTTTAATCCCTTTGAGATAATAGCCGCTGCAGTTGGGAATCCCGGACCGTTGTTTCTCCTGAATCAATGCGGCATGATCATTCAGCAGCTTGGAGAGTTTACTCAAAATCGTACGTTTGGCGTATTCGCCACGCACTTCCGGCGTCGGCTCGCTCAGGAGTGATGTTCCGGACCCCATGGGAGAGGGCTGATTCAGAATCGACAGGCTTTCATTTCCTGCTTCGAAGCAGGTTCCATCTGCGAGGATCAATTCCAGTCGATTGATATAGTCGCGAGTCGAGCCCACGCGAATCGCCCGGGAGCCGGCGGCATCGATTGCCAGCATACTGCCCAGTGTCGTGACTTCAGTATTGGAGGGATCGGGGGGAAAATAGAGTCCCTGTGTTTTCAGATAGCGATTCAACTGTGCGTGCACAACACCTGGCTGAACATGGACCAGTTTATCATTGATCAACTCAAAGGCATTCATATAGCGTGCGCAGTCGATGACGATCCCGCTGCCGATGGCGTCACCGACCAGGCCAGTCCCTGCCCCGCGTGGAATCATCGGAATATTCATCTCCGAGGCATAGCGGGCAATCGAGATCAGATCATTTCGATCACGGGGAAAGGCAATACACAGTGGTGGAACCTGATACAGGCTGGCATCGCTGGCATAAATTGACAACGCAACGGGATCGCATCGCACATCACCTGCAATCAGACTGGAAAGATCTTCTGCAATTCGTTGCTGTTGACGGTCCAAAGTTACTGGCTCTCAGGTTGAATGATTCGCACGCACATCAAAAGTTTTTGAGGCAGGTTCTATTGTATGCGATTGAAGTCCCCAGTTTGAATACTCAATCGACCGAAACAGCCTTCGAGCAGTTGATTCGGTTGCCGCCGTGAAAGAATCCCTATAATACACGCAGTCCGTAACCTTTATTCATCCTGCCTGGTCGACACTGCTTCACCAGAAAGTCTGATACAAGTTACTTCAACATGCTTCTGCGGCTTACTTACCGAAGCCAGAAGTGTCGCGTGACTGTTTCGACAGCCACTCGCAGGCAGGTTCCGGTAAGCCTTCATGACCTCCCTGGAAAATCGTGACGCGTGCATTGCCCGATTTACGTCGGAGATGAATTTCGCGTCCATAAGTTTCATCGGTCTCCTGATCGGAGACTTGAGGATTTGTCAGTGTGCCCTGATCCCACAGCTGCTCTATTTCCGCCTCAGTCACAGGGGCCGTCTGGTTCTGTTTCGCCAGAACATTAAAGGCATTAATTGTATGCGCGAAAGGAACGGAACCGGTCTGGCCATCCGTCACACCGGCATTGAGATCAAGGGGTAATTCCGTAGCATTGTCGATCGAGAATAAAGGAGAACGATCGCGGTACTGCACATCGATCTCCTCTGAAGTACCCGGCTTGTCAGTCAACGATTTTAAAATCATGCGGGCATAATTCTGGGGCACACCATCTTTCACGTGAAATCGATACCACTCTGCCAGATCACTGATGCCCACCCAGGCGGAAGCGGCTGAGAAACGATCAGGGTGATGACCGGCCATCAGCATTGTCATGTGTCCGCCTCCCGAAGAACCGGCCAGATAAATACGAGACTGGTCTACGTTGTAGTGTTTGATGACATATTCGATGGCGTCCAAGATATCCTGTCGCGCCAGTCGGGATCCACAGGCTTCGGGCTGCTGGTTGACGCCCCGAAAATCAGGATGCAGATAAATCCAGCCACGCTGTTCTGCTTCCTGCAGCCACTTCGCATTGTTCTGCTTATAATTGCCACTCCAGGAATGCAGGAAGACAAACAGTGGTGTCGGAGTGGTTTTTGCCGAAGCGGGCGCCCAGAACATGGAAGGCTGCAAGCTGTCATCCAGACTGCTTTTGACTTTGATGAGCTTCAGCCTGGCCGGTTTCTGTTTTGCCTCAGCGATGTTTTCCGCTGCTGACAGGTTTTCCGGATTCAAAGCGCAAATCCCGGATACGAAGAGAGCGAACAATACAAGTTTTGACATGGATGCAGTTTCCTCAGTTCTTTGATACGTCACGGTTTTTATTTCTCATCCTGCGATTCTGATTTCTGTTCGGCGTATTCAATTTTGCCCCAGAGATTTCCGCCGACTTTACCATGCTGCCAGGTACCGGCGTAGCGGCCTTCGAAGAACATCACGCGAGAAGTGAAGGTTCCCAGACCCGGAATGGTCATGTTGGTCAGAGAAATGACGGGTGTGTCGCCTGCCCAGAAAACATTCAGAGGCATCGGGACGTTAACATCATTATCGCCGTATTTAATACGGGCAGTGATCAGCCACTGATCTCCCTGCAGTTTTTTCATGGACGCAATCTCATAGCGTTCTTCGCGGGGAGGTTTGCCGTTCTGTTTTCCATCGACACTGAAATGCCCGACCAGCGTTGCCCCGCTCATCTGCTGTTCCAGTTTTTGTTCCCGCTGCGCCTGCTCAGTAGCGCCTGCGTCCTTTTCATCAGCCTGTTGCGCCTCAGCAACTGCCACAGATGTCAGCAGCAGCATACAGACAGTTAATAAACGATTCCTGAGAAAACTCATGATTTCGGCCTCTCATTTTTATTGTGAATTTTCAGAACGAAGTAAATTCGCTACGATACCTTAATCCTACACGATAACCGCTCACAGGTGAATCAACCGGTCGAACATATGACAGAATCTGATTATCAATCACAGCCTGCTGGTCCCACTGGCGCGGGAGATCCCCTGCCGGGAACTCCCCCCGATTATAGCATCCTAACTCCTGCATTTGAAAAGCTTTGCGATGTAATCGCCCGGCTGCGTTCACCGGAAGGCTGTCCATGGGATCGGGAACAGACACTGGAGACGATCAAGCCTTATACGCTGGAAGAAACCTACGAACTGCTGGAAGCCATCGATTCAGGCAATGATGAACATATCATTGAAGAACTGGGGGATCTTCTGCTGCAGATTGTACTCGACGCTCAGATTGCCGCCGACGAAGGTCGATTTGATCTGACGCACGTCGTCGATCGACTGACTCAGAAAATGATCGAACGCCATCCGCATGTGTTCGGGGATGTTGCCGCGGAGACACCGGATGAGGTGCGTCGCAACTGGGACCAGATTAAGGAACAGGAAAAGCAGCGACGTTCGATTTTTGACGGCCTGCCTGCGGCACTACCGGCATTAGCCCGGGCGTCACGCGTGGCGGAAAAAGCTGCCAAGGTGGGATACGATTTTCCGCATCGCGACATGCTGTTTGATAAACTCCGGGAAGAAATTCAGGAACTGGCGGACGAAATTTTTCCCGACGGTCAGATTCCTCACACGCCGGCCACCGTGGAGGCGGAGATCGTTGCTGACACGGAACTCGCTGACCCGGAGCTGCGTGAACGCGTGGAAGGGGAACTGGGAGACATTCTGTTCGTCGTCGCCAATATCGCCCGCCGCTGGAAGATCAATCCCGAAGAAGCGCTTCGAAAAAGCAACAGCAAGTTTCAAGAGCGCGTGCAGAAAATTGAACAGGAACTGGAGCGGACCGGTGGTTCGATTCAGGAAGCATCCCTGCAGGAAATGGAACAGATCTACCAGGCAGTCAAGCTGCAGGAAAAACGCGATGTCTGATCGATCAGTTTCGCGGGACCCCTGTTTTAAAACGGCAAGTCAACGCCCAGCCCTTCCTCCAGGGCCAGTTCATACACTTTGACGCCCATGGCGATATCTTCGACCGCCAGGCCGACGGATTTAAACAGTGTGACCTGATCATCGGTAGCCCGGCCGGTTTCGCGTTCAGCGACAATCTCACACAGGTTATGCATCAACCGCCAGTCGGTAATGCCTTCGTCGACAGGCTGCATAAAGTCGCCTGCTTCGATTTTGCATTGTTCAATATCATCGCAGACAATCACGTCGGCCCGTTTAATGGTTGTACGGTCAATTTCCCGTCGCGAGCGATGATTGGATCCGATCACATTGAGATGCGTCCCTTCATCGAGCACACGTCCGTCAAACAGTGGGGTTTTACTGCTGGTGGCACAGATGACAATATCTTTTTCCGCCGCGGTTTCATCGGGTGAGTGTGAAGCGGTGACTTCGACATCACACAACTCGGTCATTTCTTCTGCAAACTTGCTGCAATGCTCGAAGTTGCGCGAGTAGACTGACACGAATTCAATCTTTCGTGTTAAACAGACGGCCTGCAATTGTGTGCGTGCCTGCAGACCGGTGCCAAACAGTCCAACGACTTTGGAATCGGGTCGCGCCATATATTCAGTTGCCACTCCACTGGCAGCGCCGGTGCGGAGCTGGCCGAGAAAATCTCCTTCGATCAAAGCCCGCATTTCGCCGGTCTCCTGATCGTAGATGGCAACGTGGAACTGGGCAGCATCCCTGGTGGTCGTATAGGCTTTCCAGCCGACATACCCCAGATATTCACTGGCGGCAGACATGGTATGTAACATGATTCCGGGAGCTTTGACCCGTTGTCGAGGCTCATTGTTTGCTCGACCGGCGGCCAGTTCCTTGAAGACCTTGTGTGTGATCAATATGGATTTCTCCATGTCCATCAGAGAGCGAACGTCGTCTTCGGTGATATACAGTGCCGCCATGTAAGGTTACCTTTGCAAGTGTAGCCTGTGTCCAGTTTTGCTGTCGCGTCTGCAGGATCATCCGGCCCGCCTCTAAATGATCGAGTGACGCTATGGATCATTGTGGATGCGTTCTGAAAACACTGCCCCACAATACTGATGCCGTCTGCCAAAGGCGACATCACTATCCTATTACACGCTAACGTGAAATCAGTTGATATACAATACCAGTATCAACCTGATAGTAGCCAACTGCCTCTGCGACATTCCAGGCAACCGTATTGGTTTCGTCGACATGCAGTTCGAGCTTGGTGATCAGTTCATCCTGCAGTCGACGGGCGATTTCCAGCAGTAATGACTGGCCATACCCTTTGCCGCGTTCCGCTTCGTTCACAAACACGTCGGTCAGTCCGATTACACGTTCTTCCCATTTGGGGATATAGAGATCCAGGCCAATGATGGTGGCAGAAGCGACAGCCGGCTCACCAGTTTTGGAAGCGAGTTCAAAATGCAGCGTTTCGAGTCGTCCCAGTCGGGTGAGCCACCACCAGTTGGGCGCCTGGTAATCATCGGAAATATTCAACTGCATTTTCCGACGGATTGTGACCAGGTGAAATTTGATCGGCGGTTTCTGGCCGAGCAGATCGCGCTGGTAGATGCGGGTTGAACCGATTGATTCAAAACCCAGGCTTTCGAAGAAGGGAGCCGCCAGTGGATCAGAGAGGAGAAAACCGGAAGGACGGGTGCCCCCATACAGGCCCACCAGATACGGGGATCGCTGCCCGGAAGGTCCCGCAGTGATCTCGGTCGCTCCTTTGGATTTGAGGTACTCTACTGCCCGTCGCACCAGTTCGCGACCGATTCCACGGCGACGGTGGTCCGGGTGCACAATGACTGCACAGATCACGCCCTTGGAATAGTCCAGCGCAGATCCTTCCTCATTGGCTCCAAAACCGGCAAGAATAAACCCGACCCGTTCGCCGTTCTCTTCTGCAACGATCAACCCTTCAGGATCGAAGTAGGGTTGTGAGAAAATCAAAACTTCGAAGGCATCGTTGCTGAGACATTCCGCGGCTCCTCTACCCAGTCCTGCAGCATGCCATAATCTCAGCAGCTGTGGTGGGTCGGTATTATGAAACGCGCGAAACTCAGTCACAAAGTTCTCTCACAAAATGTGAACGGGACTTAGAATCAGAAACTCTGATACAGGAATAGAAAGGCCCCCTTGTGAAATCCCAAGAGGGCCTGTGATTCCTTATTTTACTTTTTTGACCGCTTCAACAATCGCAGCAACAGTCAGACCGTATTTGTCCAGCAGACCCTGGGGATCTCCACTTTCTGCGAAACAGTCACCCACATTAACGTAAGCCATGGGAACCGGATTGGTCTGCGAAACTGCCATTGCGACTGCAGATCCCAATCCACCATGAGCGAGGTGTTCTTCAGCAACGACAATCGCGCCGGTTTCATGCGCGGCTTTCTGAACAGCTTCCACATCCAGTGGTTTCACGGTATGCATGTCGATGACACGTACACTGACGCCTTCTTCGGCCAGCTTGGTCGCAGCATCAATCGCACCGGCGACCATCAGGCCGTTAGCGATAATCGTCACATCGTCACCTTCACGAACGGTATTGGCTTTGCCGATCTCGAAGGTATCTCCAGCGGAATAAATCTCGGACACTTTGGGACGTCCCAGACGCAGGTAAACAGGCCCCTCGTATTCCAGCATGGCAGCGGTTGCCGCTTTGGTGGAAACGGCGTCAGCGGTGACAATCACAACCATGCCCGGCAGACTGCAGGCCAGTGAGACATCTTCGATACCCATCTGGGAAGGACCATCTTCGCCGATCGAAATACCGGCATGGGTTCCTACCAGTTTGACGTTCATGTTAGGAAATGAAATCGACATTCTGATCTGGTCGTATGCATTACACAGCAGGAATGCAGCGAAGCTGGCAACCACCGGGATATGCCCCGTTGAAGCCAGACCGCCGGCCACACTGACCATATTGCTTTCTGCAATTCCGACATTGAAGGCCCGTTCCGGATAGGCCTGGGCAAACACTTCTGTTCGGGTTGAGTTCCCGACATCGCCGTCTACCGTCACAACTCCCGGAAATTTATCACCCAGTTCTTTTAATGCATCACCAAACGCATCGCGGGTGGCTTGTCCGATTTTCAATCCACTCTGTTCGCCTAAATACATAATGATCAGTCTCTTTTTTGTATGTGTTAACTTTAGATGTTATTTGATTCGATCCTCCAGCGGTGTTCAAATGCCCGGAACGGTTTCCGTTCGAGGCCACCTGCCGGCAGGGGTTCTAAGCAAGAAACGCCAGAGCTTTTTCTGCCAGTTCCGGTGAAAGCGGCTTACCGTGATAGTTCACATCGCCAGTTTCTTCCAGGACGGGAAGAATTCCATACCCTTTTTTCGTCTTTGAAATAATAGCTTTGGGACGGTCTGTGACTTTGGCCGCATTTTCCAGGGCTTCGACAACCGCTGCCTGGTCGTTGCCTTCAATTGTCTGTGTATACCAGCCGAAAGCAGAGATTTTTTCTTCAAAGGAACCCAGATCAAGTACATCGTGAGTCGCGCCGGTCTGCTGATATCCGTTCTGATCGATGATCGCGGTCAGGTTGCCCAGCTTGTATTTTTCAGCCGCTGCCAATGCTTCCCAGACCTGACCTTCGCCCATTTCCCCGTCGCCGATGACAACGAAAACGTTCGAACCGTTGTCGTTCAGGCGTGCACCGAGGGCCTGTCCGATTCCCAAGGAAAGTCCCTGTCCCAGTGAACCCGTTGAGGCTTCAATACCGGGCAGACGTTTCATATTGGGGTGACCTTCAAACGGGCTGCCCAGTTTACGAAGGGTCATCACATCCTCTTCCGAGAAGTAACCGGCTTCTGCCATGGCTGCGTACAGCACGGGAACCGCGTGGCCTTTACTCAGAATGAAACGATCACGGGCTTCCCAGTTCGGATTTTCGGGATCGTATTTCATGAAACCACCAAACCAGAGTGCGTTCACAACTTCCACAGCAGACAGGCTGCTGCTGGGATGTCCACTTCCGGCCTCAGTGGTCATACGGATGATCAGACGACGAAGGACTTTACCTTTTTCCTTCAACTCTTCTAATGATAAGGCATTTGCTTGAGCAGCCACTGTGATTCCTTCAATTCTTCAAGACAGACAAAAAAGCGCCCCGCTCCCAACCGATTTACATCCTTCAGTTTGTAATATGACGAACTGATTGTACATCACTGAAGAAGTGCGGTGCCGAAACCGGGTAACCGTAGATTTGAGCGGCGACAGTATTCACGCGCCACCAGGCGCAACTTAAGCGCGTCGATGTATTAAGCGTATGCTAACGAGCAAAGCTGTCAGCGACAACCATTCCGGCAGGAGAAACCGGTTTGACAAACTGGAAAAAGAGCTTACCTGACCCGATTTTTTGATAAATTCACAAAACTCTCCCCGATCTTTCAAACGAAGCAAACCCTCTCTCGATTTTCTCAGAATTACCCAACTGTTTACACAAATCACCTTTAAAGCCTGGGGCCGTTCACGCATAATAGAAATTGTTCTCTCAGCCAAAACATCACAGATTCTGTCAGGAGTGAGGCTCTCAAGTCATGTCAGAAAAACCGTTTACAGACCAGGAACTGCTGGCTTACCTGGATGAAAATCTGTCGGTAGATCTGATGTCACAGGTCGAAGCCACACTCCGCAGCTCAGATTCACTGCGGGTTCGCCTCGCGTCGCTGTCGCGTCAGAGGAATGATGGCGTGCATTCGGTGGGAGAGATCTGGAGGCGAAATCGGTTGAGCTGCCCTTCGCGCAGTCAGCTGGGAGGCTATCTCCTCGAAACACTGCCTCCCGCGTATCACGAATTTATTGAATTCCATTTAACGGAGACAGGCTGCCGCTACTGCCAGGCAAATCTGGAAGATCTGAAAGCGGGGCTCTCCGCAGCCTCACAGGATTCGAATCGACGTCGCCAGAAATACTTCCAGTCTTCCGCCGGTTATCTGTCCGCCGACAAAGACGAGCACTAACCAGCGCCGTCAGTCAAGCGGTTGCGACTCAAAGTCCGTTTCATTGACCCAGCCTGCTTTGATTTTCTCACCCTGCATAAAGCGCTCATAAAAATGACGTGTTCGAGGATCGGAGTATTCATACTTCTCGAAGATCGAACCATTCCCCAGTACCCGCGGATCTTTTTGTGCCGTCAATTCGTCCTGCAACTGTTTTTTCAGTGAATTCTTCACCCCCTGATGGGCGGGCAGTGCTGCCAGGTTCCGCATACACTCCGGATCTTCACTGATGGCATACAGTTCCTCAGCAGGACGTCTGCCAAATGCCCATTCCCAGAAGTCTGCCTGTTTCCCGTCGCGACGCAGTTGCAGTATGACAGATTTAGTCGGGCTGCCATCGCAGTTGAGATAACCGGTTTCGGGATTCCCGGCGGGCCAGCGTCCGGGTTCGTCATTTTTGAGATAAAGCATCCCCTGCTTGACGATGCCCCGAATCGGATAACCCTGATCATGGGGTCTGCCGATGTCATGGCGTTCTTTACCGATTAAAACATGGTCGCGTTCTGGATTGACCATGCCCGATTTTTCTGACTGGAAAATATCCGACAGACTGCGTCCGGTGATCGGCTGCATGCCCGCAGCTTCTGTGGTCAGGCCGGCGGCTTCCAGAAATGTCGGCGCGAAATCAATGAAACTGACATAATCTTCGATCACCCGGTTACCGGTAGGAATGCCCTGCTTCCACATGATGGCCAGCGGCAGATGATTGGAACGTTCATACTCCTGTCCCTTCACACGAGGGAACGGCATCCCGTTATCGGCGGTCACGACCACCAGCGTATTATCCAGTTCGCCCCGCTGCTCCAGCAGATTCAGCATGCGCACCAGATGCTGGTCGAAGTATTCAATCTCGTAGGCATAATCGAGCATGTCCGTGCGAATGGTTTCGTTATCAGGCCAGTAAGCGGGAACGCGATCAATATCGGTAATTTTCTTACCGGCTTTCTTTACACCCGCCCCGTATTCATAACCCCGATGCGGTTCAAATCCGCCATACCAGAAACACCACGGTTTTTCTGCGGCGCTCTGCTTAAGAAACAGTTCGAAGTTGGCAGCGTAATCGATGGGTGAAATACCGCTGGCGGGGGGCCTGGTCTTTTTCTGATTGAACGCGGGTCCTGCCAGGTCGCGGCGTTTGCCGTTCGCATCGACGGCAACTCCAGGAGCCCAGCCTTTCGCTGTCTTCCCCACGGCATAACCATTGTCTGCCAGAGATTCGACATAGGTTTTAAACTCCGGTGGAAAAAACGCCATGTGATTGCCGGCTTCTTTCAGCTGCCAGGAATTGCGACCGGTCAGAATACAGGCCCGTGAAGGCGCACACTTGGCATTCGGCGTATAAGCGTTGTTGAAGAGCAGGCCTTCCCGCGCGACTCGATCAAAGCCGGGCGTTTTGACCCAGGAACAACCGTACGCGCCCATGTGCGGGAATGAGGCATCGTCGGCGATACAGAACAGTATGTTCGGACGTTTCTTTGCTGACGCTTCTGAATCCGCTCTGACAACGTCCGTGCAGAGCATTCCGAACAGGAATAGCCATAATACAGCGATCAAGCGATTTTTCATTTCAGCTGTTCTCCGGTTGAGCCATCCAGGGTGGAAGCAGTATCGTCAGTAAGATTGAACTTTTATCTTACGCGACCGGAGAAGCTGCCTCAAGAAAGAAAGGCTTGCGGAATTCAGTTACAACTGAAGTCAGTTGAAAGTGCTTGTGTCGCGGGGCTCTGCTGCCGTTCGCGGAGCCTGTTCTTAAAAAAGCTCAACAGCAGATCACTGCGAAGGTCGACATCCTGTTCATACAGGAGCATCTGCCCCAGGGCAGGTTCCAGCCTGATCGTCCCCGCAAGCGTATCACAAAGGGTCCCCAGACTGACTTCGCGATGCAACTGGTGATAATACATCGGATTGGAAGCGTGATCCATATAGAGGCGGGAATAGAGTTCCAGCAGTTCCAGCTGACGATGTTCGCGGTGAATGACAGGCTGGTCAGCATAATAATCTGTTTTCAGATCCAGCAATGTTTTCTGATAAGGCAGCTCTGAATTCTGCAAGACAACCATCTGTGCGCGACATAATCCCTGCAGCAGAATCGAACGGGCTCCCGACTGCATTTGATACGGCACCAGAATGGAAGCGACGCATACGGTACGAATTCCGGATTCCGTTGAAAGTTCGGTTCCCGCAGCAGGGCACGTCTGCTTAAGATCGACGGCAATGAATCCATGGGCATTCAGAGCATCATCGATCAACTGGCAGTCAGCGGGGGCGGTAAAGCGGAGTGGAATGACAGCATGCGGCAGGAGAACGTAATCTTCCAGATTCAATACAGGAACCATTCCGGAAATGGTCTTTAACTGCTGCTCGATCACTGCGTTGTCTGATACCATTATTTATATTCCAACCCCGTACATTGAAAAAGCATTCTGAGTCCCCCATACTAAGTTCATTTATCACACTCAGCTGGCTGATGAAAACATGTCAGTGAGAGTAGCACTTCATTTTGGGAATTGTCACGCAGAATATGGCTAAAAATAATTCGCAGATTGCAGCAGGTTCCGGTTATAGCGACTCACTTGATGACAAAAAGAAACATGCCCGCAAAATCGCGAGGGGACTGGCTCGACTGTTCCCGGAACCGGAGTGCGCGCTGATTCATGATTCGCCGTTTCAGCTGCTCGTCGCGACCATTCTCTCCGCACAATGCACTGACGAACGCGTAAATGCAACTACGCCGACTCTGTTCAAGAAATATCCGACGGCGGAAAAACTGGCGACCAGTAAACAGGCCGATGTTGAAAAGATTGTGTACCCGCTTGGCTTTTTCCGCGCCAAGGCGACCAACATTCGCAAGATGGCTTTGGCTGTCACGGAACAATATGCAGGCGAGATTCCCCGCACGCTCAAAGAACTGGTGGCATTACCGGGTGTCGGCCGTAAAACAGCCAATGTGGTTCTCGGAACTGCATTCGGAATTCCCAGTGGCGTGGTCGTTGATACGCACGTCAAACGCATCTGCAATATCTTCGGGCTGACCACCAGTAAAAACCCGGAGATCATTGAACGCGACCTGATGGAAGTCCTGCCGAAAAAAGAATGGATCGCCTTTTCCCATCGGGTCATTCTACACGGCCGTGCCACCTGCGTGGCCCGCAAACCGCGCTGTACGGAATGCAGCCTGCTCAAAATCTGCCCGCGGATCGGCCTGAAGCCGCTCACGGAGTGAACGCTTTTCACCGGTGGATTCCTGGTACTTGGCTCTGTTTCCGAAAACACCCGTCCAAACCGTTGAAAGCCGGTTCGCGTCGGTTTATGGTTCCAGTATGCAGCGTCTACATCCAACCTTCACCATAATGAGAAGCCAATGATCCTGACCGGGAAAGAAATCAAAGCACGCCTGGGAACAGATATTGTCATTGAACCTTATCACGAAAAATATCTGAACCCGAACAGCTATAACCTCTGCCTGCATAACGAGTTGATGGTCTACGAGGAAATCGTGCTGGACATGGCCCGCCCGAATCGCCTGGGGAAATATGTGATTCCGGAAGAAGGGATGGTGCTCTATCCCGGGCAACTCTACCTGGGACGGACCGTGGAACGAACCGAAACCCATAACCTGGTGCCACTCCTCGAAGGACGCTCGTCGATCGGACGTCTGGGAATTTCCGTACACGCTACTGCCGGCGTGGGTGATATCGGATTCTGTGGTTACTGGACCCTGGAAATCACGGTGGCCCAGCCGGTTCGTATTTACGCCGGCGTCGCCATCTGTCAGATTATTTATAACACGCCCATCGGTGAAATCGTCGAATATAACAGCGACAAGTACCAGAACAACAAAGGCATTCAACCCAGCCTGCTGTTCAAAGAACTCGACCCGGCCGAGTCACGCCAGATGCGACTTTCGTTTGGCGAAGAAGCATCGCAGTAAAGCCTCACCGTGATCTGTTTCCACTGAGACTCAGATGTGATCAATATAAAAAAGGCGTTACAGAATTCACTGTAACGCCTTTTTTTATGTTCGATCTGAGCCGTTTACACGGTCCAGGTATCACCGGTGTTGAACAGCGCTTCCAGATCCCCATCGCCGTTACGTTCGGTGGCGGATTCCACCTGGTTGTAGACAGCGTCGTTATACGTAGGATGTTCGACACAGCGGAAGACCCCCATGGGTTCGGGCATTTCCGGATATCGCATGCTGGCCAGCAGAAACGCCAGGTTCATGTCTTCTGACTTTTCATCGTGGAACAGCAGATCATCCTCCGTGACCCCTTTGCCCAGTTCGACCACTTCCGGCTGATCGTGACTGTTGAGGCGAACGCCTTTATCGCGATTTTTTCCAAAGATCAACGGCTTACCATGCTCAAGGTAAATCACGTTTTCTGCTTTCTGGTCCTTCTTGGAAGCAAATTCAAACGCACCCGAGTTAAAGACATTACAGTCCTGATAGACTTCCACAAAGGCAGATCCTTTGTGTTGTGCTGCCCGTTCGAGAACGTAACAGAGGTGTTTGATATCCACATCAACCGACCGGGCCGCGAATGTCGCCCGGGCACCGATGGCCACCGACAGCGGGTTCAAAGGCCGATCCACCGAACCGAAAGGCGTACTTTTCGTTTTGGTCCCGGTAGGACTGGTAGGCGAGTACTGACCTTTGGTCAAACCATAAATCTGGTTGTTGAACATGATCACTTTCAGATCCACGTTGCGCCGCAATACGTGCATGAAGTGATTCCCGCCGATCGACAGCGAATCGCCATCACCGGTGATCACCCAGACCTGCAGATCCGGATTCGCCAGTTTGACGCCGGTGGCAATCGCAGGAGCCCGACCGTGAATACTGTGCATCCCGTAGGTATCCATGTAGTACGGGAAACGGCTGGAGCAGCCAATTCCGGAAACGAACACAAACTTCTCTTTGGGAATACCCAGAGTCGGCAGGACTTTTTTCATCTGGGCGAGAATAGAGTAATCGCCACAGCGTGGGCACCAGCGGATTTCCTGATCGCTGGCAAAATCTTTTGGCGAGAGGACAGGCAGTGTGACATCAACGCTCATTTTTAACTATCCTTAAACGCAATAACTCGTTTTTAAACTGGTTTATAAAGGTATCAGATCAGATGGCATCCGTTGAGATCAGCTCTCTTTGATCATCTCTCTGATTTTATCTTTCACTTCACTGATCAGGAACGGTTTCCCCTGGACTTTATTCAAGCCGACAGCATCAGCCAGGTAGGTACCACGAATGATCATCCGTAATTGTCCGGTATTCAGCTCGGGAATCAGGACCTTCTTATATTTCTTGATCAGATCGCCCAGATTTTTCGGGAACGGATTCAGGTAGCGAATATGGGCGTGCGCCACCGACAGACCTTCCTGAACCGACTGTTTGACCGCAGTGCGAACCGCCCCGTAGGTTCCCCCCCAGCTGATCACCAGCAGGTCTCCCGACTCAGGACCTTCGACGGTCTGTTCGGGAATAAAGTCTGCAATCCCGGCAATTTTTTCTGCCCGGAGTGTGGTCATAAACTGATGGTTTTCGGGAGAGTAATTCACATTACCTGTCACGTCTGATTTTTCCAGACCACCCACGCGGTGTTCGCAACCCGGTGTACCGGGAATGACCCAGGGACGGGTTTTCTTTTCATTCCGCAGGTAGGGCATGAATTCCCCATTCGTCTGTGTATTTTCCTGGACGATCGGAATTGGTTTGAGTGACGAGACATCCGGAATCTTCCAGGGCTCGGCACCGTTGGCAATATAACCGTCACTGAGCAAGAGCACGGGAGTCATGAATTCCACCGCGATTCGCAGTGCTTCCTGTGCCATCTCGAAGCAGTCTGCCGGTGTCGCAGGAGCGATGAGAGGCATCGGGCAGTCACCGTTGCGGCCGAACATGCACATATACAGGTCTGACTGTTCTGTCTTGGTGGGCAGCCCCGTGCTGGGTCCGCCGCGCTGGACATCAACTACGACCAGCGGCAATTCCATAATCGCTGCCAGTCCCATACCTTCACCTTTGAGAGCGATTCCGGGACCACTGCTGGCAGTAATCGCCAGATCGCCGGCAAAAGAGGCACCAACGACGCTGGTAATCGCAGCGATTTCATCTTCTGCCTGGAAAGTGACCACGTTGAAATTTTTCAGTTTGGAAAGCTCGTGCAGAATATCGCTGGCGGGAGTGATCGGGTAACCGCCGTAGAACAACTGCTTGCCAGCCAGTTTGGCTGCCGTCACAAAACCGAATGCCAGTGCTTCGTTACCGGTCACCTTGCGGTAATTGCCGGCAGGCAGATCCGCGGGATCAACGCGGTAATGCACGGTGATCGCTTCGGTGGTAATGCCGTAATTATAGCCGGCGTGTAAAGCTTTGAGGTTCGCTTCGACCAGTTCCGGTTTTTTCGCGAACTTGCTTTTGACCCACTCTTCAGTCGGGGTCGCATCGCGCTGATAGAGCCAGTACACCAGCCCCATCGCGAAAAAGTTTTTGCAGCGTTCTGCTTCACGTGGCGAAAGTCCCAGTTCGGCGACGGCGTCGCGCGTCAAACTGGTCATTGGCACTTTCTGCAGCTGGTAGGCAGCCAGAGATTCTTCATCGTCCAGCGGGTTACTGTCGTAGCCGGCTTTGGACAGGTTCGATTTCTCGAATGCGTCTTCGTTGACGATCAGTGTTCCGCCCCGCTTGAGATCGGCTACGTTGGTTTTCAACGCCGCCGGGTTCATGGCGATTAACGTATCGACTTCATCACCGGGAGTGTAAATGTCTGAGCTGGAGAAGCAGATCTGGAATCCACTGACTCCGCCCAGCGTACCGGCAGGTGCGCGGATTTCTGCGGGAAAGTCAGGCAGTGTGCTGACATCGTTACCAAAGACAGCGGACACATTCGTGAACTGCGTGCCGGCCAGCTGCATTCCATCGCCACTATCTCCACAAAAACGAATTACAACAGCATCCAGTTGTTCGCTGATCTTGCCATTAGCACCAGACACATCAGTGGTCGACATTCTTTTGTTTACTCCCCGGTAGTCGCCTGAGTTCAGGCGGTACAGTCTCAGTTGAATGAAAAAATATTTTTAATGGTCTGTCTCCCCGGTGATCGCGACTGCCGCTCGATGAAAAGACGGGTTCGCTGGTCTGGTCCTGCTTCTCGATTACGAAAAACCAGACACTTCATCACTGAAAAGTTGAAACCGTGGAAAACGCGATGTGCTCTCTCAGACATGGTTCGGGACTGAATTGCTTCAGACCCCGCAGAAGGAGGGAAAGACGCAGGAGTAGGCCACACTTGGTTTTCACAATTTACATGCATCATTTCGTCTGTCGGGCGATTCCTTTCAATCCCTTGCGAGCATTGAAGTTCCGGCTCCAGACATCCGCGCTTTCCATCACGGCCTGCTTACCACCACTCCTTTGAACGGCAAACTCAACGTAACAGATTTATTCCTTATAATCGGCATTTTTGCACTATATTCAACACTTGGAAAGGCCTTAAACATCACATTCTTTGCTGATTCTTCAGATTTTCTCTCATGAGATGGATCAGACCTGTACTCATATCAAATTATAGGCAGCCTGTGCTGTCATCCAACTAAAATTAAACCCCGATATCCTATTTTAATTCCCCGGCTGATTCCAGATCAAGGTCCGTGAAATTATTTGCCCTAAGTACAATGAAAACAGGGAGTAGAAACATACGGTTCCCACTCCCTGTAGAGACACGGTTCACAACAACCTGTTCAACTCATTTTCGTCATTGTGTAAAAATAATTCATAATATCGTGAGGCAGCTCCTGAACATCAATATTATTGAAGCCCGCTTCTTCCAGCATTGAACAGGCCAGTTCTTTCCCCCAGCAGGTTCCCAGCCCCGCGCCCCCCTGGGCCAGAGAGACGGTCATGCAGTGCATGGTCGATATGGTATAGAACATCGGCCCCAGTGGATTGGTGATGTTCTGCTCCACATTGCTGGAGGCGGCGATATCCTGCATCAGGAAGGTGCCGCCCGGCTTCAGTGCCGCATTCACTTCGCGAAGAACCTGATCCGGCTTGGCCTGATCGTGAATCACATCGAAGGCGGTAATCAGATCAAACGCATCGGTCATATTCATCTCGGAAACATCCTGCACCTGGAAAGTCACGTTGGTCACGCCTCGTTTCACCGCGGACGCCTGGGCCCTGCCGATCGATTCTTCCGAGATATCAAAGCCGGTAAAGCGACTTTGGGGAAACGCGGCTGCCATTTCGATCAATGCCAGTCCGCTGCCACAGCCGATATCCAGCACTTCAATGCCGGCTTTCAGCTTGTCTTCCAGTCCGGGTACCAGTGGCAGAATATGTTCGAACAGGCCACACACAACCGAGTTATAACTCTCTTCGGCCATGACTTCGTGGAAGCGGGCGAACTCCGAATAAGGGACTCCGCCCCCTTCACTGAAACAGTCGACAATCCGATCTTCCACCGAGCCGAGCACGGAAAACCACTGCATTGTCGTCGCAAAATTATTGGAACCGGCGGCTCGAGTCAGCAACGCGGCATGCTCGGCGGGGAGAAAACAGGTCTTTAATACCGGGTCATATTCGACAATCCCACCGGTGACCATCGCGCCCAGCCATTCGCGGACATAGCGTTCATTCAGACCGGACTGCTCTGCGATGGCCTCGCTGGTGGCGTGCTCCATCTCACTCATGATGTCAAACAGCCGGGCCCGGTGACCGATGGAGAGCATGAATGACAGCGCACTGTGATTGACGATCTGCAGCAGTTTCTGGCCGAACTCGTCTGTCCGCTCCGCGTCAATATTCAGATTACAGTTGTTACACATTGTGAATCCCTTTCTTTCAGATTCCGTTGATCTAATTGGTTCTGATTTCCAGTCCGCGGGAAGCCCGACAATCCCGTGGTTAAATTACTGAGCGTAAAAGTCGACCGAATGTTACCTGTTTTTTTGAAAAAAACGACCCGAGCCTCAGTTTCTCAGCCAGATACATAAAGAACCGCTTACGCGATAGACTTACACAGGTGTCGAGTGTTAAAATAGGGCCAGTTCCGCACCGGAACAAATCCGTACACAGGAGATAGCGTATGCCAGGCAGATTATCAGACCGTCGTCTATCACGCCGCGAATTGTTACGCGTGGGCGCACTGGGTACCGCCGGTCTCACCCTGCCTCAACTGCTGGCATCACAAGCGGCGCGCGGCGCAGGCCCGGTAAATGGTCCCGCGGCGAAAGCAGATGCCTGCATCATCCTGTTTCTGAACGGCGGCCCCAGTCATCTCGACATGTGGGACATGAAGCCCTCCGGCCCGATTGAAATTCGCGGCGAGTTCAATCCCATCGCCAGCTCACTGGAGGGGGTGCAGGTCTGCGAGCATCTGCCGCTGCTGGCACAACAGATGCATCACGCGACTGTCATTCGTTCGATGAATCACAGTGTTAACAATTCACATGCAGCCGCCGTCTATGCGGCACTCACCGGACATGATCGTGGCGAACAGGGAGGCGGTGCGAAACCCGACGATCACCCCTGCCCGGGAGCCGTCCTCGCCAAACTGCGCCCCACACCCCATGGTTCGCTACCTTATATCTCACTTCCCTACCAGACAAAAGAAGGTGCCGGCGGCCCGCTGCAGCCCGGTTTCCTGGCGGGCTTCATGGGAGCGACCTACGATCCGTTCTGGGTGCTCGACGATCCCAACCAACCGAATTTTCATGTACGCAACCTGGCACTGCCGGAAGGCCTGGCGATGGAGCGCATGAACAACCGCCGCGGTCTGCTTTCTGCGCTCGACCAGGGGCTGAATCTCGATTCGAATCAGACACTGGCCTCGATGAACGATTTCCAGAGACAGGCCTTCGATCTGTTAACATCCAACAATGCCCAGAAAGCATTTAAACTGAGTGAAGAACCGGACTCTGTCCGCGACCGCTACGGCCGCAACATCTACGGACAGAGTGTGCTGCTGGCGCGACGACTGATTGAAGCCAACACGCGTGTCGTCACCATGTCCTGGGCACCGGATGCGAACGCCACCTGGGACACTCACGGTCAGAACTTCAACAGCCTGAAAAACACACTGCTGCCGCAATTTGACGCCGCCTGCAGCAGTCTGATTGCCGACCTCGCGGAACGGGGGATGTTGCAGCGCACGCTGGTTGCCGTGCTAGGCGATTTCGGACGCACACCCAAGATCAACAACAATGCCGGCCGAGATCACTGGAATTCGTGTTATTCAATCATGCTGGCCGGCGGGGGAATCAAGCCCGGCTTCGTCCTGGGTGCCAGCGACCGCTCGGGCGCGGTTCCCACACACAGCCCCGTCTCCCCCGGCGACATCGTCGCCACCATGTATCGCCTGCTGGGTATCGACCACCAGCATCTGATCTACGACACCCTCAACCGCCCGCACACGGTTGTTCCCGAAGCCCGACTCGTGCCCGAAATTATCGCGTGAGGTTTTGTAAAACGGAATGTACCATGTTGAACTGCAAGAATTCCCGGGATGCTTTCAGACTGACTTGTCTGAGTTTTCTGTCAGTTTTGCTCATCACAGGTCTGCTCTCCTGCAGTTCTGAAACAGCGCAGCATTCCTCGAAAGAGACCTCCCTCAAGCGACTGCGGCAGTTGAAAGCCGAATTGTCATTCAATGCGCAGGGACAACTGATCGCCATTGATCTCTCTGAACGCGATCTCGCGGATGCGGATTTGCCCGATTTCTCGCCGTTTGTGGAACTGCGTGAATTCCATGCCATTTACACATCACTTCGCGGCCAGTGTCTCTCCTCACTCAGTCAGTGCCCAAAACTCGAAGTACTCAACCTGTATGCGGCACCGATTGAGAATTCACACTTAAACCATCTGAACGGTGCCACCAGTCTCAAAAAAGTCAATCTGGCAGGATCCAGCGTTTCAGATAAAAGTATCTCCATCATTAAATCCTGGAAAAATCTGGAAGAACAGGAACTCGGAGATACCAGATTCACCCTTGAGGCAATCGAAAAACTACACAGAGAACTACCGGAAATTGAAATTTACCCAACGCCGTCCTCTTTACCTGCAGGCCTGTGAGCAAAATGGCTTCGACTCGCTCACCCCGTATCCGACAGCGTTTTGTTCTGACAGGGATCATGCTTGTCTGTCTCTGTAGTTTCATTGCCTGGCAGATCATGAAACCCAGATATCTGTTGTCTGGTGTCACCAATTCGTGCTTCAATGCAGAGTATATCGCACCTGATACCTTACTGGCCGTTGGAAATCGAAAGCTTTATGAATTCAAAGGCCAGAACTATTCAGAGTCAACGATTTTGTACGCTTCGGAAACGCGGTTATTTTCTCTGGGGATACATCGCGATTCGCCCGTGAAAGTCATCGTTGGTGATTTAGAGGGTCGGATTCACTTCCCGGAGACTGATCTGGCTCCAGTGAAAGCCATTGGGGGGGTTGTCTTTGCCTGTGGCATTAAAACATCCTGGGATTCCTCTGAATGCACCATCATTGCCGCAGGACATGACGGCGTCCAGGATATGGGATGGGGAGGAAATGTTCGCCTGATTCGATACAACGGCAAAACACTTGAACTCGGGAAGAACTATGAATTCGAATGGACGCCAAAGAGCTTGTGTATCGCCCGCAAAAGCAACACGATCATTGTCGGCTGTGCGTCTAAAGAAGTCATACACATTGACCTGGATACTGATATGCGCAAAACGATTCGAGTGGAAGGAGGTGTAATCAACTGCGTTTTGTCGCACGATGAAAATCTGCTCGCGGTCGACGAATACGAGTCTGTGACTGTACGGCGTGTTGCGGACCTTGAAGAAGTCATCGCAAGTATCCCCATTCAAAAAAACGAGAAGAGGATTCACACCTGTATCCGCTGGCATCCGACACAACCAGAAGTGCTGATGATCGCGGAAGCCGGCGTTGGTATTAAACTGCTCAATGTTTTCAGCCAGGAAATTCAACTTATCAAAAACCCGAACATTACAGTGCCAACCACGATCTGGTTTTCAGAACACGATCACACTTTCAATCTCCTGCAGAGAGACTGGCGTTTCATGACGATGAAACTGAAAAATCAAAATGACCATTGATTCCCTGCGAGAATCAGTACAAATGAAAATTGACTTCAATCGACGATTTACCTGGTATGAATGGGCGGCGATTGTTCTGCCGATTGTGACCATCTGGATATGTTTCACTCTGTTGTTTCGAACTGGCAACAAACAACAGTATGCTTCTCTGGTTCTGGGTATCGACAATCATTCGCTGCTGCTGGTCAAAGATAGACCATCCTCTGATCTGACTGTATCAGAAGAACCACATGCTCGATACAGAATTTTTAATATTCACGATTCCCACAATCGGCTGACCGATCATCTTTGGATCAAAAAATCGTTCTGGTCCTCACAAGGTTCCGTTTTCGACTGGAATCAATATAAATATCTCCCCATCAATATTCCGGAAAGTAATCTCCCTGCAACTACAGGACTCGTCATTCACGATCGTTTTCTTCCCGCGAAGCCGCCAATGGCCTGGCCTGAATTCTCTGTGTCTGCCACAAGGGGTGAGGCGCCGGTTGAATCCTCAGTACCAGTTCAGAACGTGAAAATCATCGCATCATATCTGGTTTACCTCTATGATTCTTCTGAACTGCTTACTGCATCCTATGGGTCAGATGGAACTCTCATTCAAAATGCTTATTATTCAAATCGGAGCGCAGGATATCATCATTTTGAGTTGAATCCGGACTCCCACGATCCCTTAATCGATTATCAGTTACCGGCCCGCTTTCTGTATGAAGACAAGTTACCACCAGTCAATTCAGTCATCCTGTCGGGCCTTGATCATGTTAAATTTAAAAAGTATAAGAAATCGAAACTTGCTGGATGCTTTATCATAGGTCGCGCATTTGATCTGAAAACGATCTGCGTCCGCAGTTTCGATGCTGATGGAACGCCGGTTGACGAAAAAGTATACGAATATCGGCAGCGCCCCTGGGACGAAGAAGTAGCCCGATCCTACTGGGGAAAAGGTTCAACTGACAACACATCACGTTCTGATAGATAAGATTCCATTTTCGTCAAATGCCAGACTCACAGTTTTCCACCATAATAACCTGTGAGTTACATTTCGCTGCGGTCTCCAGGTACAATTCATAAAGTTGCTCCAACGTAATTTCGTTCATCAAACTCACCTTCACATAGATGTTTCACAATGTCCAATACGATTCCTGGATTTGCTGAATTCGCACAGCAGCCTGATATATCCCATCAGGAACTGGTGTCCCGACTGGAAAACAGTTCCGGGCTGGGTGTCTCTCTAATGGATCCGAGCAAACTATATAATTTTCCAGACAGCCATCAGCCGAGTGAGTCAGCGCTGGTATTTCTGGTTTCAGACTATCCGCGCAGCAAAAACGCGACTTACCTGGTTGACGGTCTGGACTTTGCGCCGGAAGCAGACATTGACTTGCCACTTCGCAGCAGGGATCGTCTTGAGCTGATCCTGTTGTTAATTGAGTCGCTATTCGAGAACTACAATATTTCCCGGCTCTGTATTGCCTTTAGTGACATGGATCAGATTGAAGCGGTCATCAAAACCAGTCAAGCCGATCTGCGTAAGACAATTTTAGAGGATTGCGAATCCAATATCATGCCCCCCTGCTCTCTCTATGACATCACCGTGACATCACCGTAGATTGACTCACGTACAAACTGACAATCAGGAACACGAACAGGCTCCCTCCCCCGGTCAGCTGTCTTGATCTCGACCCAAAATTTTTCGAAAGACAAAATCTGTATCGTCGCGTTGCGACAGCATACCCAGTTCGACCAGCATGGATAGTGTGCGATAGACGGTTGAGCGCGCACAGCGCCGTTGCTCTACCTGCTTTGTCTGAGGCGACTGGACATCCTCGACCAGATCCTCGGCGGTAAACTCGTCCGGCTGACGGGCGATCGCTCGTGCCACCATCAGACGTTCCCGGGTCAGTCTGAGCCTTTGAGACATTTCGTGCGCCTCAAAGCGTGCCTGCAGTTCGTCTTCAAAGTTCATGCCTGGCTCCCGTCATGAAATCGCAGCAGGAACGGTTGTCTCCGTCTGCTGCTTTAGTCTCCACTGGGGAAAACCCCTTCACGCCTCTTCCGCGACGGGGAAATCGGTATAACCTTTGGCACCGTTGGGGCTGTACCAGTCCTGCATTTCGGCTTCAGGCGCGAGTTCCAGGCCTTCCGCGAAACGGTGGACCAGATCCGGGTTGCTGATAAAGGGACGGCCGAAGGCGATCATGTCGGCATCACCGGCGGCGATGGCTGCTTCGGCAGATTCCTGCGTGTAACCACAGTTGCCGATCAAAGGGTGGTGAAAGACCTTGCGAAACTCAGCGAGAGTCATCGGCTCACCCAGTTCATGAAAACCGAAACCCAGGCCATCCATGACGTGCAGATAAGCCAGGCCGAACTGATCCAGCTGAGAGGCGACGTAAGTAAACTGCTCCCGATAGTCGGGGGAGCCCATGTCGTTGAAATTTCCATTGGGGGAAAGCCGCACGCCTACACGATTTGCCGGCCAGACTTCGGTCACTGCAGAGACCACTTCGCCCAGCAGACGATACCGGTTCTCCACGCTGCCGCCATACGCGTCATCGCGGTGGTTGGTTTTCGACTGCAGAAACGTGTCGAGCAAGTAGCCGTTGGCAGAGTGGACTTCGATGCCATCAAAGCCGGCCCGTTTCGCCCGCTCGGCCGCCTGTCTGTAATCGGCGACAACAGCCGGCAGCTCACTCGTCTCCAGTGCCCGAGGGACTTCGTGCGGTTCTTTGCCTTCAGGCGTATGAATATATTCCGCCTCGATGGCAATGGCTGAGGGCGCAACGTGCTTTTCCCCGTTATGGAAACTGGGATGCGAGGCCCGTCCACAGTGCCAGAGTTGCAGAAAGATTTTCCCCCCCTGCTCATGGACGGCGGCGGGAATCTGTTTCCAGGCGGCTTCCATTTCGTCCGTGTAGATGCCGGGGCTTTCATTCCAGCCATTCGCCTGCGGGGAGATTGTTGTTGCTTCCGAAACAATCAGGCCGGCGGCAGCACGCTGCGCATAGTATTCCGCCATAATCGGTTTGGGGATCCGCTCTGTTCCAGCACGGGACCGCGTCAGGGGAGCCATGGCGATTCGGTTGGGCAGTGTGAGATCGCCAATGGTGACAGGCGAAAATAGATGGGGTGCAGCCAGGTCCATGAAAAATTCCTTCGTGACAAGTCAACTAAGCGGGAGCGCGCTTACAATGCATCATATCAGCAATCAGTGTATTCATCGGGTTTCCAGAAGAAAAGGAGCCGTGATCAACTTCGCCTGGCGGGCAGTCATTTCAGAGTCATTCGAACAGAGGATGAGAATTCACCGGAATCACACAACTGGCAGTTCAGAGACCAGTTCGCAGGCTCAGACATCAATGTTCAGGAGTATTTTCACTTAAGAAGAGGCAAATCGCTCATGTGGCATGTGAATTGCTTTTACCATGGGCGTATCCCCTGCCTTTTATTTGAGGATCGGAGTCCCATGAGATTTCATCGCCTGCGAAACGTATTAAAACGTTCCGGATCAGACTTTCTGTCCGACGAATGCATGGGCAGCGGTGCGGCGATCGCATATTACACGATTTTTTCACTTCCCCCGTTACTCGCGATCGTGTTTGCTGTAACGACCCAGTTCTGGTCAGCCGAAAAAGTGAGCACGGTGATCAATTCCCAGCTGGGTTTGCCCATCGAACAAAGCGTTTCTCAAGCGGACCATGATTCGCCAGCTTCCGCATTGAACCTGACGCGTGTGGCTGAGCGAGCACAACCAGGACATCAACAGGAACATCCCTGGTGGGCGCGAATCCTGGGAATCGGAATCCTGATTTTTTCTGCCAGTGGTGTCCTGGCCCAGTTGCAGGGCGCGCTGAATAAAGCCTGGAATGTCGAACCCGATCCCCGCCAGGGCGGACTGATGTCCTTTCTCAAAAAAAGATTGATCTCCCTGGGGATGCTGGTCGTTATCGGACTGCTGTTACTCGTTTCCCTGGTACTGACGACGTTTGTCGATGAGTTCACGCGCTGGATTCAGAATGGCGAACTGACCGGGGGCATGCTCACATTGATGATGCTCATCAATGGCATCTTGACTTTAGGGCTGGCGATCTTATTATTTGCTGCCACCTTCAAGGTTCTGCCTGATGCACACATCCCATGGCGCGATGTCTTTGTCGGTGCAGGCGTGACAGCGTTTCTGTTTGTGATTGGAAAAGCCGGGATCGGCTGGTATCTGCAGTATTCGGAAGCAGGATCCAGCTGGGGAAGCGCGGCGACATCGATGATTGGAATTCTGATCTGGGTTTACTATTCATCCCTCATCATTTTACTGGGCGCCGAGTTCACACAAAACTGGTCGATTGAATTCGGCAGCGGTCTTAAACCGGCTCCGGGCGCGATTCTGGTCACTGAAGAAAAAAACTACCACCGTACAGAAAGTGAAGTTCTGCTTCACAAAAATTGATTCGTGGAATCGTTATCCCCTCCATGATGCCCCATATTGAAAGGCATGTATCATGATTCAGAAAGTAAAATACAAACAGTCGTCCCCCGTTAAACCCATTGTTCTGCCCGCACGGGACAGTGCTTACCGCGCAGAACGCGTCGATCGCTTTGCACAGTTTGAAAAGCTGACCCGTTTTCTGGATGATGCCATCAAAGTGCCGGGAACCAATATGCGAATCGGCTGGGACTCCCTGATAGGAATTGTGCCCGGCCTGGGAGATGTGGTTTCGACTGCCTTATCCGGCTACCTGATCTATCAGGCAAAACAGCTGGGCGCGTCCAACTGGGTGCTGGCGCGGATGGCGGGAAATGTGGGTCTGGACTTCCTCATCGGTGCCGTCCCCGTGGTGGGAGACGTCTTCGACGCCTTCTTCAAATCGAACCGTCGCAATTCCCAACTGCTGAAGAAACATCTGGACCGTCACAACGCCGGTTGATTTCCACTGTCGGAACAGAACCGAACTGCTTCGCTCTACAGAAAATCGACCTATTTCAGTTCGAGATCATAGGCCCCTGGCGGGGCGTCAGCTTTGACTTCGATCCGCAGTTCGGTGGTGGCAGGGTCGCTGTATTTTTTATCGAAGGTCGGCAGTTTGACTTTAGGAGCACCACCACCCGGTGGCGGCGTGTAAGGGAAAACAACGACTTTATACCAGCCAGGGGGCGCCCCGTTTTTTGCAGCGGCAATCAATTCGTATTTCCCCGTGTCATCAGCGGCCCCGCCCGGTTGATAAGGAGCCGTGTTCCCCTGCTCCGCATCAGGTCGAAAAGAGATACCGACTTTCGGCAGCGGTTCACCATTTACACGGACCATTCCCGATACGGGAACCAGCGTGGGACCCGCCTCCTGCGAACTGCAACTGCTGAGACAGCAGGCGGTCAGCAGCAGGCCCAGCTCACTCAGAAGACGGTTCCCGAACCGCCGATGATACCAGTCAGTCATCTTATATATCTCCTGCATTTATTTTTACACAATCAAAATGTTGTTGATTTTTTAAAACTCTCCGAGTATTTCTCCGCCATTCGTACTCGACAGGTCCCGATACGTTGCCAGATCGATGTTGTCTGAAATGAAACGTACTGCGCCGTCGGCCAGCAGAAAATGACCGCCGCCTGTATGCTGGCTGGCAAAGCTGTGCACAACATCCCAGGGCAGCGTCAGGGGAGATCGCGAGTTGTAGGTATTTAACGGGACGGCACAACTGGCATTGCATTCGGCGGCGTTCATCCAGCTCCAGCCGGGACGAAAGCTGGCCGCCATTGCTTCATTCGCCACCGATTCCCCCACAACGGTCGTATTACTGGCACCATCGGTAATATCTCTGATGCGTCTGAATTTCCGATAACTGAGTGCGAAAAACAGACCGTTATTGTTTTCAAAAGAATCGCCACCCACGGTGATAATGTTGTTGGTGTAAGCGCCCCACTGCCAGTCGCTCCCCATGACACCTTTGTAATCGGTGCGTGCGACATTGGTACCTCCCGTTGTATAGGGAGTCGATTCAGTGATCACCGCCGGTGCCGGATCACTGGGGCAGAGGAAGACAGGAACGACTGTCGCCAGATGCCCGCTGTCCAACATCGTTTTATTACCCGGATCACATTCGTTATAGAGCGAAGCCTGGTCGATATAAGGCAGTATCCGTACCATCCAGCCCCAGGACTTTGAGGTCTGGGTATGGCCTCCAACTTTGGCTGTATCTCCGTAGCCACCGTACAGATTGACGGGAAATCCAGTAAAGGCATCGTGATAATTGTGCAATGCCAACCCGAGCTGTTTCAGGTTATTTCGGCACGTGCTGCGCCGGGCGGCTTCGCGCGCCTGCTGTACCGCCGGCAGAAGCAGTGCAATTAATATGGCAATAATTGCGATCACAACAAGTAGTTCGATCAAGGTAAAACCGGTCTGACGGACCGGAAGACGGGATCTGACCTGCATAAGACACCTCCTTAATAATAAGCTCTATTTCACCTGTTAATCATTGCATTTATGAATCACTGTGTCAGAAACCACGGGAGCGTCTGCCGTTTCTGAGATCAATTTATTTCCTGATCGCAGTATAAGTTTGAATGTTGTTCCAGTAGTTGGCTTTAAAGCGTCCAGTGCTGTAATCATCGAGCAACAGCTCCAGTACGGACATGATTTGAGAGACCATTGATTTTCGGGCAGCTTCAGGATCATGTTGCCGGATCGCGCGCAGCACTGTTCCATGTTCCCGACAGACACGCGAGACCATCAGCGGTATCGGCTCCGGAGTCACTTCGAAGAACATGTCCATAATATGTAAGTTACTGACCAGCTTTTCAGCCGACTGATTTCGGGCAGCGTGTACCACCGCCATATGAAAATCGAGGTCAACCTGCTGCCACTCTTTCATGAGAGTGCCTTCCAGCTTCGTCAGTCCCTCGGCGCGGATCTGCCTGGCCAGTTGCAGCATCCGACGATGGACGGATGTAATCACTTCAATCGCCTGGGGAGTCGCTTCGAGAGCCGCTTTTTCGGCCGCAAAACCTTCCAGCGCGGATCGCAGTTCGCACCATTCCCGGATTTCGTCGCGACTGGGGACTTTGACGAAGGTCCCCACCCGGGGAACCTGGCAGAGAATGCCTTCACTTTCCAGCTGTAAGATGGCTTCGCGGACCGGTACCCTGCTGATGCCCAGCTCTTTCGCCAGCTTGAGTTCTTCCAGGCGGTTTCCCGCGGTCAATTCACGGTGCTGAATTTTATTTCGGATGTGAAAATAAGCTTTTTCTCGCAATGTCGTGAGCATTTTTGATCTCCACGCGAAAACGGACGCTGTGTATACACAGAGTATACACATAAATAATTGCGCATAACATCACAATTTTTAAATAAATGGCAGTTTATGAATAAATGATCATAATTGCGTTACTGGAATTTTGTCAGTATCTGACGAAGATCTCAGTTTTTTGGATTGGAGACCGGCATTTGCGCACCGACCTGTTTGAGATGCTGCTGCAGCCGCCGTTCAAGTCGGGCGGTGAGTTCCGGGTACGTCTTTGAAACATCGCTGGTCTCACTCAGGTCGTCAGCCAGGTTGTAGAGTTCATCGTGGCCGTCTTCATAGTAATGGATCAGCTTATATTTGCCGACGCGAATAGCGGAGTAAGGAACGCCGATGAACACGTTGTAATGCGGGTAATGCCAGTAAAGGGCTTCGCGGTTGAGTGTCGCGGCGGGGTCTTTCAGCAGGGGAACCAGGGTGAGTCCGTCGACGCTCTGATTGTGTTCCGAGTTGCCGGCAACGCCGGTGATGTTCAAAATCGTCGGATAAAAGTCCATGGTGATGATCGGCTCCGCGCAGACAGAGTCTGCGGGAGTGACGCCAGGCCAGAGCACGATGGCAGGCACGCGGGTCCCCCCTTCCCAGTGTTGCCCCTTCTCGCCGCGGAGGGGATCGTTATTACTGGTTTTGCGGCGGACTCCGCCATTATCGGAAGTAAAAACTATCAGCGTGCGGTCCGCGATGCCACTCTCTTTCAGTTGGGCACGGACGCGGCCGATGGCTTCATCGACGCTTTGAATCATGGCGGCGTACTCGGGATTTTTGTGCCTTTTCCCGGCGGGTAAACCTTTATACTTCTTTACCAGATCGGGGCGGCCCTGAATGGGGGAGTGCACGGAATAGAAAGAGCAATACAGAAAGAAGGGTTTGTCCTGCTGTTGGCGGATGAGCGCAACCGCTTCGTCGGCCATGCGATCGGTGAGATAACGATCCTGCCGCTCTGCTTCCGTCAGACCGCTGTCCCACTTCATCGCATCGCCGCCATAGGGGAAGTGATAACTGCGGGGCAGCCCACGATTCGTCCCGCTGATGTTGACATCGAAACCGTGATCCTGTGGAAGATTTCCCCGGCCGCCCAGATGCCATTTGCCGACATGAAACGTCTGATAGCCGGCTGTACGCAGGGCCTCGGGCAGCGTCGTGTATTTCTGATCCAGATGTTTTTTCCATTGGGGCGGCTTCAGAGGGAAATCGGTATAGGACTTCGCCCAGCCGGGAATCCAGTCGGTCAGATGCGTGCGGGCAGGATACATGCCGGTCAGGAGTGCACCGCGTGTCGGCGAACAGGCATTGCAGGCGGAATAGTTCTGCGTGAACTTCATGCCTTCCGCAGCGAGTTGATCGATGTTTGGACTCTGGTAGAAGTCACTGCCATAACAGCCCAGATCGGTCCAGCCCAGGTCATCGACGAGGAAGAAGACCACATTCCAGGGTTTTTCGTCAGCGGCGTGTGTGGGTTGTGTGATGGAAGACAGGAAGCACAGCAGGATCACAGCCTGTGAAAACAGCGACGGTATGCGGAACATCATCAGTTCTTTTCTCACTCCTGGTTGGAACTCAGAGATCAGACTTGAACACAACATGATCTGACCTATCATAACAGGTCGGGATCGAAGAAACATACGGTAAACAGCAGAAAAGAGATGATCAGAAACTGGAGCAGCAGTGAATTATCAGATTTCGGAAGCACACGGGGAACCAGTTGAAACTGCCGTCGCTGCGATTCTGTCAGAGAGCTCCCGATCGACCGGGTTTCCGTATGCGCCAGAACCTGTGAAGCTCAAAATTGAAGAGGCGGGCCAGATCATAGCCGGGCTCATTGGCTTCACACTCTGGGAGTGGCTGTATATCGAAACGCTGGCAGTTGATGTAAACCATCGCGGGCAGGGGCTGGGACGTCGGCTGGTCCTGGAAGCAGAACGCATCGCCCGTGCGCGAAACTGCCATGCGGTCTGGGTTGATACTTTCAGTTTTCAGGCACCCGAATTTTACTCACGTCTGGGTTACACTCCGTTTGGAACGCTCCCTGACTTTCCCGCCGATCAGCAGCGGATCTTCTTTCGAAAAAGTCTGACAGAGTGAATTGTCCGTATTGGAATTGTCTGTAACCTGCCGTTTCGGGTAGCATGACGAATGTGACATTCACGAGTCGATTTATCATGCACCCATTGAAAGCCCGCTACCATGCTCCAGTACTGTTTTCTGTTTCTGCTCTCCTGTGTATTCCTGGCTCCGACGGAAGCGACTGCCGCGACCGTGATTAACGCGGGCGTGGGTGGAAACCGCAGTTCACAACTCCTGAAGCGGCTGGACCGCGATGTGCTGGCGAAACAGCCGACAACCGTGGTATTGATGGTCGGTACAAACGATCGACTGAACTCAGGCGGGTTCATCGACATTCAAAGCTATCGGAAGAATGTGGAATCGCTGATCGACCAGATCGAAGCAGGCGGCACGAAAGTGCTGCTGGTGACACCTCCCACGTGCGTTCCCGAACTGCTGTTCAATCGACATGACCGCAAGAAGTATGACGATCAGTCGCCGGTCGCCCGGATGCAGGAAGTCAGAACCGTGCTGCTGGAGGTGGCCCAGCAGAAGAAAGTCGATCTGCTGGATTTCCACGACTATCTGATTCAGCACAAGCTGGCTGACGATCAGAAAACGAGCATGCTCCGCAACCCGGCGAACAGTGGCGTGAAGGATGGCGTGCATCTGATTCCCGCGGGATACGAACTGCTGGCAAAGCTGGTCGCCAAGAAGCTGCAGGCGGGTGAATTTGATACGACGACGGTCGTCTGTTTCGGCGACAGCCTGACAAAAGGTTCAGAGAAAGCGAATTACCCGGCTTATCTGCAGACGATTCTGAATACCGGGAAGTGACTGTCGGTTTGATGGCATAGTTTAAAGGAGTGCACACGATGGATGAGTTCATGCAGGCGGCGATTGAAGAAGCCGAGAAAGGACGGAACGAAGGGGGCGTACCCATCGGGTCGGTGCTGGTTTATGAAGGTAATATTATTGGCCGCGGACACAACCAGCGTCAGCAGAAAGGCAGCGCGATTCTGCATGGCGAGATGTCCGCATTGGAAAATGCGGGCCGGCAGCCGGCCCGCGTGTATCGTAACTGTGTGATTTACACAACGCTCTCCCCCTGCCCGATGTGCAGCGGCGCGATTCGCCTGTACCAGATCCCCCGGGTCGTGATCGGCGAGAACCAGACCTTCCTGGGTGACGAACGCCTGCTGAAGTCGAGCGGCATCGAAATCGAAGTCCTGCAGGACCCGCGCTGCATTCAACTGATGGAAGACTTCATCGCCGCCCACCCCGAGATGTGGAATGAAGATATCGGAGAGTGATACACGGGTAAAATTTTCTCAGCAGCTCTGATGACGATTCTACAGACCTGCTTTTCTGCGCGATTCCCTGGCAATCATGGAAATGTGTCATTGGAAGGAAGAGCATCTTCACAAGCTTTATAGAGATTTGCAAAAACCGGGGCTAATGCCCTTCGGCTAATGGTGAACTCCTTGCAGTCGACTATGTGATAGAAGATTGAACGCCGATTTGTGTATCAACAAGATCAGCCGCACGGAGTTAGCCGCGGTTCCTGTCCACTTCATTTGGCCTGCATAACTTGATTGCCTTTTACAAAGTCTCATTCGAATTGAGAAACAATTACCAGGACTGAATCATCTCATCACCGCGATCAAGTACTTCGCGAATGGCTTTCACCAGTTCATCGAGGGTATGAAGACTGGTCGTTGAAAACCCGAAGGATTGTGGTTCCTTCTGCCGAGAAATGATTGCCGGTCTGACGACAGCGAACTGAAAACTCGGCTCTAACTGATCTACGTGCAGATCGCTGATCAGATCCACGTTCCGTGAGATTTTACAGGCTGGGACATCAAAGAATTGCGCGATCGCTTCTCTTAGCTCGAGTAACAGCGAGGCATCTTCGCATGGTCTGGCTGACAGAAACTGCTCGTCCGTTGTGTCCTGACTTTCAAGCAAATCATCACGAACACCCTGCATTATGGAAGAGGTCCTGGCGGAATCCCGGCTGAAGAGAAGAATCGCAGCTAAAAATGTGCAGCCGGCAGGTAACGCCGCCATTCCCAGACGATCGATCCAGGTCGCCTGTGGAATAAAGAGTGAGACCACGAATCCAATCACGAACGGTACAACAGATAACAGACCGGAGAATATCAAGAGAAATCGCATTGATCAGTCATCTCCCCCACTGAGTACGCCGAACGGGATCAGGACTATTTTACATAACAATGCAAAGGCAGCCTCTCTACTGAGTCTGCACCAGCACACGTAATCGCTTCACTTCGTATTGTGAGGCGTTGGACATGAAGGTCCAGTCGCGGGTTTTTCCGGTACTGTTGCCGATGCCGATGTCTGCAGAGGGGCCGCTTTTCCACTGGTTGATCGCGAAGATCGTCTGCTTCGCCTCATAGTTGTGGACCTGCATGCAGCCGTAACCGTCTGAAGGCTCGGATGGTTCATCGCCGAAATCCCAGAGGGTCGCACTGGCGTTGGGGATGTTCTTCGCATTCAACGGGCCGTAGTTGCTCGGCCAGAATTCAATGTTGCCGCCGGGCAGACCTTTACCCGTCACGATACCGGGCACATTGGAAACCACATTGAGATTATTCACTTTCGTTTGAAAGCTGGCTTTGCTCTCAAACGTGGGCACAGCAATTTTAGTGATATCAGTGGTGAAGGCGTCCATGGAGACATACACGAATTGCGTTTCTTCACCGATCTTCTGCAGCTCCAGGAAGTAGGCGATGCGGCCATAAGGCGTGGTAAAATCCCGACTCGAATTGAAAGTGTAATTGATTTTTCTGCCCAGGTTTTTCAAATCAAGATCGTAGACCAGCGTGTACTCTTTGGATTCTTCGACTTTGAGCGACAACCAGTCGCGCTGGGGCACTTCGCCTGCCCGGAAGGGAGTCGCCGGCAGACCTTCTTTGTTAGACAGGTTGGGTTCTGCCAGTTTATTCCAGCCGAACCGCATGGCCGCCGCCTGCTTGACTTTGGGGGAAGAGAGAATCACCGAGTCCCCTTCTATGACAGCCTCTGCGGGTACGAAGTCGGTTTCTTCGCCGATGATTTCGAACCAGTTGAGCGGTTTACCGTCGCGCGATACCAGTCCGCTGCCGACGTGATCAAAGGTCACACGCAGCTTGGCCCCTTCTTTCTTGAGTGATTTGAAGACCGGGCCGGAATGCACGAGACCTTTCTGACCGTACGTGTTTGCCAGCGCGATCAACGCCAGACGAGCGCCGACGTCCTGCTTGTTGGTGGGATGGATGTCTTTCAAATCGCCGATATCGTGAATGACGACCTGACCGGTATGGGGAATCTCCAATGCCTTGTTCTGTGCTTCCCAGAAGACCGGCAGAATACTGGGAGATTCACTGCCGTACTGAAAGGGAGCAATCTGAACGTAGAGGAAAGGGAATTCTCCCTGGTTCCAGACTTCGCGCCAGCCGCCGATGAGGGCTTTCATCTTTTCATAGTACAGCATGCCTTCGCTGTGATTGGATTCGCCTTGATACCAGATCACACCCCGAATGGCGAAGGGAACGAGAGGATGAATCATGCCGTTATAAAGGGTGGTGGGAGAACTGCGACTGGTGAGCGGCTGAATGGCCGTGGGATACGCGGGAGGTGGCGTGAGCGGAGTTTCCGCTTTCAATGCCGTTTTTGCTTCCGCCGTCCAGGTTTCCAGGCCTTTCAGGTAAGTGCCCAGAGTGGCCTGATAGGCGGCGGTTGCGGGGTTGGTGAGTTGCACCTGTTTCTCGATGTCGGCCAGCGCAGGAACCTGCGCAAATCCAACAGGGGGCGTCCAGGGTTCGATGCGAGTGCCTCCCCAGGAGGAATTGATCAGCCCGATCGGGACATTGAGTTCTTTATGTAGTTTGCGACCGAAGAAGTAACCGGCTGCGGTATAGCCGCCGACCGTCTCAGGAGAACAGACGGTCCAGGCGGCATCAACGTCATCTTGTGGAAAACCTTTGGGAATCCGGGGAATTTTGATGTGACGAATATTGGGGTAGTTGGCAGCGGCTTTCTCTTCTTCGAAATTGTTACTGCGGGAAACAGGCCATTCCATGTTCGACTGTCCGGAGCAGAGCCAGACTTCGCCGATCAGCACGTCAGAAAACGTGATCGTGTTTTTTTCTCTGACCATCAGGGTCACGGGATCGCCGATCTGCTGAGGCGGCATTTTCACCATCCATTCGCCTTTGTTGTTGGCGACTGTGGATGTAATGGAAGTACCCAGTTTGATGGAGACTTCATTGCCCGGATCCGCCCAGCCCCAGACCGGAACAGGCACCCCGCGTTGCAGAACCATGTGATCGCCGAAGATGTGAGGCAGCCGAACTTCCGCCTGAATCTGCGTGGTAAGAGAAAACAGAACAAAGCAGGCCGCAGCGAGCAGTGAGACGCGTTTTGATTTCATTATAGATTCAATTCGTCTGGAGTTGTTTGCAAGAAAAAGAAAGCGTCATGAATCTCGCTCTCTCTATTAAAATGATCACCAAATTTTGCACACGACGCAAGGGAAACGTCTGAGAATTGCAGGGATCGATCAATACGAAATCAACCTGCGCGGTGGTGCCACAGGTGAGACGGAGATTATCTGATGGTACTTCGTGGAGATCGACTGATCGCTCTGCCGACTCGCCCTCTGATTAAAGGGGATCGCAGACATGCTGATTCATTCGTCAAGCGGTTTGAGGCGCAGTGTGAGAGTTACCGTATCGGGATAGCGTCCGTCAGCACCGGCGGTAATCAATTCGACTTTCTGGCGCTGCGTTTGAAATCCCGGATACGATGCGGTGAGTTCATACATCCCGGGAGTCCCTGCGAACGAATACCTCTCATTCTGCTGACTATGATGCGATAGCGTTCCCGTGCCGTTTTGCAGTTGGAGATCACAGCCCGGTAGCGGGACTCCATTCTGAGTAAAGACATTGATCACACGAAATCCCATTTTCCCGGACGGATTTTTGATATCGTCGGGCGTCAGGGTTAAGGATTTCGATTCCTGCGCTTTGAGCGAGACCGGAAACGATTCAGTGGGATTACGAATATCCTGTCTGGTTAAAAAATAGTTGCCGGCAGGAATATTGCCCGCCGTAAAGTTCCCCTTTTGATCAGGGTAGATGTGTGTCAGCAGCTGTTTGTCCTCACTCCATAATTTGAGCGAAGTACAGCCCCCCGGACCACAGAGCGATTCGTCCAGCTTACCCTGCAACGTTGATAACCCGACTGGTAATGGCAGAGTGACAGTGGTGTTCAATGCTTCGGGCGTGATGCTGATTTTTTTTCGCACCGCAGGATAACCGGGACGTTGGGCGACTAATTCGTATTCGCCCGGCGGGACCAGATTAAAGACATAAGGATCATTATTATTCTGGCGAGGCGCGAGAATGCCCGTATCCAGGCCGAATGTCCAGACGGGATTATAGGTCTGAAGCGTCAGGCGCAGGTTTTCGTTCGCCTCTGGCGTACATTTCACCGTGAGCGTGCCAATTTTCTGTTCGATGGTGCCGAGATCCTGATCTTTTGCAAGCAACTGGAATGAGTCGACGCGAACCCATTTATCATGTATTCCCGGGACCGCGTAATACAGAGTTCGTTCGGCGGGACCTGCTCCATAGAATTGAAATGCTCCATCGCCGCCGGTGATGGTAAACGCACGAAAGATGCCAAAATTCGGGTTCTCGCCGGCCAGCAGCAGACGTGTGTTCGAGAAGGGGACGCCGTTGACTTTCAACCGTCCTGTCAATTCGGGACGACCACCTAGATTGAGTATGCTGGTCTTACCGTTTTCAGGCAGAATGGCCTGGCGCACGACGCCATTCGAATTCCCTTCGTCGGCTCGTAGCACGTAACAGAGTTGTTCGGGCAGATGCGCGACTGAGTACTGACCTTTTTCATCGGTGATCACGGTGGCTAAACGTCCCGCATCACTGGTGGCACTGCCGCTGTAGCCAAAACTGTCTTGAAAGAATAAGGTTACGTTCGGTTCCGGCTGGCCTGCAGCATCAGTAACCGTGCCCTGCACTGTACCACCCCGTTTGAGTATCACCTTAATATCAGGCGCCGGAGTGGCTGTGAGGTCAATCTCTTTAACAATTGTAAAAACATAATCAGGATGAGTGACTTTCAGGGATTCCATACCGGCGTCAAGGTGTGTCAGGGTGAATTTTCCAGCAACGGTTTTTGCAGATCCTTCCTCTGTTGTAAATGCCCCTAATGCCGGTGGCAAGACGCCTCTGGATTTGGAGAGGGGAATCACGGTGGCTCCGTTGATCGGCTGACCTTGTGCATTCACAACAGTTCCAGAAAGAGAAACCCCCGCTGTCAGTTTGACCTGGATCGGTTTCCCCTGGTTTTCATCGGTATTGATCGGTTCGCTCAGGGTTTGTGCAAAACCGTTCGCAGCGACTTCAATCCTGTAAATTCCAGGTCCATTTACTTCCACTTCGAATTTCCCGTTTAAATTATTGACGTCCTCCCAGCGGGAGCTCTGTACAAAATTAGGACCGCGCAGTGTCCTGATCTTGATCGCACGAACCTGGTATTTTTTGACTGGCAGAGAGCTATCGCCACGGACGACCGTGCCTTGCAGTTTTGGTTTTCCTTTCACCACCACATTCAGAGTGATATTTTCAGACGGAGCGGAGACATCGTGCGCCCCTTGCAACTCGAAATTGGGGGACTGGATATCGAGTTTGTATTTACCACGCTGAATGGGATCGATCCGAAAATCTGTCTTCCCTGGCCTGATATAGACGCTGCCACTCCGCTGCGGGTCATCTGAATTTGCGAAGATCCAGAAACCACTATATTGCTGAGGGTCGCCAGTAAAGTTGATCTTGCCGGAAATTGAGACCAGCGAGGCGGGTGAAGGATAATGGAGCTTTAAGGAGAGAGGCTGCTCCTGCTTCAACAGAGTGGTTGAGTTGAGCACCGGCTTTCTCGTAAATGTGCTCCCCCCCGCAGGTACAGACACCGTGACGTTGTAGACATCATCCACGATGTGAGGCAGAGTAAAGGTACCATCCTTGCTGATCTCATAACCAGAGGGAGATCTGCCGAAGGTCCACCAGTCGGGCAGCGCAATGATCTTCCACCCAGCCGGAGGTTTGCCGTCCGAGCAGAGGACTTTACCTTTTACTTCGATTCCCTTTCGCTGTACCAGTTTCCGTTTGACGATTTTTTCAGGATCGTCCATTTTGATCACCAGTTTCGCAAAGCCATACTTCGACGAGGAAGTCGCGATCTGGTATTCGAACTCAGACGGTTTCAAGCCGAGTGTCACCTGGCCTGTGCGATCGGTGGAGACGGTTTCCGGACTGAAACCACTTGTGTCTGTCAAAGATTTGGCATACACGGTGACATCAGGCACAGGCTTACCCTGCTCATCCACGGTTTCGATACGCAACTGGCAGGCACGTTCGAGTGTGATATTCTCTACCGTATGTGAATTGGATGAGAGTATGACGCGCGGGCAGTCTGAACTTCGTTCAATCCCCACCCAACGTTGGGATTTGATCATGATCCGATGTTCTCCCGGCTTATGGATCTTTGCAAACAAATAACGTCCTTCCTGATCTGTTTTTGTTTGAATCAGCCGCCCTCCATTGCGATGGAGAAGCGTGACCTCGGCATCAGCCACCGGTGCACCGGTTTGATCTACAATGCGTCCACTGAGGATGCCTTGTGGAGCAGGTGACTCTTTTTCGACACTTTTCGGTTGTACCGGGGATTCTGATTTCTGATTTGATCCTGACTTCGTCGTTGTTGCCGCAGCCTGATTCGATTTTGGTTCCTGCTCTGTTTTCGCTGTCGTTTCTTTGTCCTGTTTCACTTCCGGCTCAACTGCTGCTTGAGAACGATCCATCCGGGACATCGGCAGTAGCAGAATGCCAGCGAGTACGATGGTTGTGAAGCCGGCAAGTCCCAGTTTGGCAGACCGGGGAACCGGACGCGAGATAATCCGCCGAATACGTTGTGCCAATGGCTTACGCGGTTCGAGAATTCCAATCAGTTGCAAGCTGAGCTTGTCTGGAAACGAGGTCAGGGCCGCGATATCCAGTAACGTAGACGAATACTGGTGTGACTGCACCTGGAGTGTCACCAGCACAGTTTCATCCACGGCCTGTTCGCGTAAGCGTCTGAGCATGCTATGTGCCAACCACACCAGTGGATTGTAAAAATACAGAATCAGCAGCAAAGTCTGTAAACAGTTCAACTGCAGATCGTAGCGTTTCCAGTGCGCGAGTTCGTGAACGAAGACCTGTCGCAGCTGATCCTGGTTAAGTTGATCCAGCAGGTGACGAGGCAGGATGATCGTCGGTTTCCACAGTCCACAAATTGCGGGACTGCCGACCTGATCAGAGATTTTCAGTTGTACAACATGTTGTTTGAGGCCAGACAGCTGACAGCAATCATGCAGCAGGTTGACAAGTTCAAGCGGTGCCTCTTCTGCTCGTTTGATGAGTTTACTAACCTGACGTGTGCGTCGCACAACGAAAACACACAAGACAGCCACGACCGACAGCCATACCAGCAACAACATCGCAGTGGGGTTGAGCCGTTGATAGGGAACGGATGTTGCTTCGCGAGGTTCTGCAACAGTCAGAGGTGGAACCGGTGTGACGCTGGAAGTTGTTGCAGGTAACGCACTCGGCACTGGTTGAGAATCAGGAACCCTAAACAGAACCGGCGGGCGTTCTGTTGAAACAGTTGTTGTTCGTGGGACCTGCGGATTGAAACGATCAGTCAACTCGACATTTACCACAGCGGGAGCTGTTTCCACTTTCGAAGCTGCGGGAATGTAGTCAGATAACCAGTACGCAGCGCTCGCGGGAGAGTAAAGTGTGACTGGCAGAACGAGCTTGAGCAATACCAGAGTCCAAAGCCAATAGCGGGTGACAGCGCGCACCCGGTGGCGCAGACACAAATCGACCAGTAGCAGAACAACCACCAGGACACAGACCTGTGCCAACATCACGCTGCTGAAGCTCCAGAAACTTTCGCCGTAGTGATTGAGCAGTGTAATGATCTCATTCAATGGTTCAGCCATGTCTCTGACTCCCAATGCTAAAATGTGTTGCTTACTCAGGCTTGCGATCGGCACGTTTGATGATCTTGCGAAGTTGCTGAATCTCTTCGGCAGTGAGTTCTTCTTCATCGACGATGAATTGCAGCATGGGTGTCAGCGCACCATTAAAGGCGCGACTGAGCACACGCTTCAACTCACCTCGTTTGGCATTGTCAGGACTGATAGCAGAGCTGAACAGATTCAGATTTCGAATCGACTTCCTGGTCAACAGCCCCTTAGTCACCATGCGATCCATCGTGGTCTTTACCGTGCTGTAAGCCCAGGCGTAAGATTCTGCTAACGCTTCCTGGACGGTTCCAGCGGCACAGGGTTCGTGCTCCCAGACCACGTTCATGATGACCCATTCCACGTCGGTCATAGTTGTGGACGGCTGATTTGATTTTGCTTTTTTACCCATCAGTTTCTCCTCATATTCGACACGTGCCAACCTTACACTACATGTGTCGAATCGTCAAGGGAATATTTTCCAGATTAGCAGAAAAAACGCTCCGAGTATCAGTAGCAGGATCGTTCTGATCAATGCCCGGAGGACTTCAAAAATTAATCCTCTGATAATTGGAATTGAACAATTTCAAGAATAATGAGCCTGTGTAGAGAATTCGTAAGCGGACTTAGAGGACAATGATTCAATGAATGAACCTGTTGCACCGGAAATGGCTGGTATCACCTGTTTGTGTCTTGGCTTAGCGCTGATCATCTGCGCGACCTGGCACCCGCAATTTCTTCTCTACCGCATGCATGCAGACCGCGTGGCCAGACATTGTGGAGAAGCAGCCACTAAGAAATTATTTCAATTGATTGGCATCGTTTCTGTCGGGTTCAGTCTCAAACACTTTGTTGATGCCTGGTTTTCCTGAATCACCGGCCGTCTGGGAATCGATCTCTACATTGGGGTTTGAAAACCATCACAGAGCGGATTCAGAAAGGCGGGTACCTAAAAGTATCGCAAACAAATCGCGATTCGAACGTGCGACCTCTGCGTCCCGAACTTATTGGTTGCATCTCCAGCATCTTATGGTCAAAAGTCTGGCAGACGATCACCTCGTTCAAAACTGTTGAGGAACCGTCGTGTAGTGGATCTCGGTTACGGTCTGCGGTGCGTTCTCAAGAAACAAACTCTTCAGTCGCTGGTCTGCATTGCCTCCAACAGCGGTTTACCGTCGACATCAGGGTATTTGAGTCCCAGCAGTCTGGCGATGGTGGGAGCGATCACGGTATTGTCTACAGTGGGAAGTTTTACTCCTGTTCGGATGCCAGCACCAGACAGGATGCACATGGCGTTCATCTTCGGAAGTTTTGCCAGAAACCCATGAGAGCCAAGCGACGTTCGCGCTTCTTCATACGTGGTAACAAGGGTATCTCCTGTCACGGAACCCGAAACAGCGTATCCCTCTTTCGCGACCAAAATGGCGTCGGGGACCTGGTTGTATTCACGCGGGTGCGAAAACCCGACTTCGTCGAAGCGATCTGGCAAAAGAACGTCGGCAACGCCTTCTTTTCCAACGAACATTTTCTTGAAATCAGCAGCTGCCCGAGCAGCCTCAGCTGGATTAGTGCAGTAAACAAGACCAATGCCACCTTCTGGAATGACATGCACCTGTGCCTGCGTCAGCTTTCCCGCTTCGACCTTCAGTAAACCTGCCTCTCGCAGTAAAACGTTGGGCCGAATTGCTTTGGGTGTGAGCGTAAAACCATGATCAGCCACCAGAATAATCGTCGTCGTTTCACGAATGCCAGCATCATCGATCGCGTCTATAATTCGAGACACACACATGTCTGCATATGCGTTGGCGGTGTAGCCCGCTTGTGACTGTGGCCCCCGCCTGTGATGGGTCGCATCATTATTCAGCAGATGGATAAGCATCAGATGTGGTTTTCGTTCACGAATTAAGTGACACGCTGCTTCAGTCCAGACATAATCCAATCCAACGATGCTGGCTTTCCGAAAAGAGGCGTGTGTCTCGTCCTTCAAGAGCCCCTTTTCAATCAGTTCGGTTCGTAATCGCGGCGTTGTGTAATCAAGAGCGTTGGGCACATCAGGGAACTGGTCATCGAGCGACTTTGAATTGCGCGTACATGGCCAGTTCACTTCAGCAGTTCTCAGCCCTGCAGCATGAGCCACATCCACCACGGTGGGAACTTTCACAAGATCACTCTGGTCGCGATGTGAATCAATCTTTACTGGCACTCCAATTCCGCCACGCACCAGAACTCCATTTGCAAGTACACCATGTTGACCGGGTTTCATGCCTGTCACCAGAGTTGTGTGGTTGGGCCAGGTGACAGAA